>ENA-UOOA01000616-UOOA01000616.1-human-gut-metagenome-genome-assembly--contig:-P61old-NODE-616-length-69714-cov-8.029544_pt1 | contig 69714 bp, 74 predicted proteins | sample MGYA00242467_ERZ724014 | MGnify/ENA metagenome assembly ERZ724014 | reverse complement strand
TCACTCCCGAAGTGATTATATTCCCCCCCAACGCAACAATATTTCCGGTATTGCCATGGCGGACGTGAAATATTTCAGTATTGGAATTCATACCGATCAGATAATACTGCCGCCGGTTTGAAGTCCTCCCTGAATCCCCAATCAGTAGTCTGCCCGAAGGATTTTTTACCCGTTTATTGCTGACCATCTGATTTGCCCATCTATCACCGAACGGATCGCTATTCAGTATCGCTCCCCCTTGATATGGATCAGTAAAGGCCCCGTAAGTTTCGTACGAAGCATTACTGACGGGAAGCGGAGTGCCACGGGGACAGGAAATCAATTTCTTATTAATGTATTTGTCCGCAATCAGAAAATCATACCACACCTTTCGACTGCCGGAACTGCTTGTCCCATAGGCAATGGAAAAGTTACCATTATAATCGTTCATATACATGAAGGCAGACAGTCCGCATTGCTTGAGTCGACCAGTACAATCTATTGACATCGCCCGTTCTCGAGCCGAGTTCAATGCCGGCAGAAGCAGTGCCGCAAGAATCGCGATGATCGCTATCACAACCAACAATTCGATAAGAGAAAAGTAACCTTTGAGACACGACTCCTTTTTTCTGTGATGCCACAAGGCATTTCCACCTGACTCATACATTTCGCCATTCCTCCCAGCTTTGATTAATTAGTTTCAGAAGTCTGCTTCCTTTATATTTTGACTTCTAAATTAACGTTAATGTTATTTTCTGTTTCTATTATAAGATATTTTCTCCATTTTGTCAATAGCCAAACATAAAAAAATTGATTTTTTCTTTTCAATGCCATTGACATTAACAATAATGTAACTATATTTCAATCAACAAAACGGAAAAACAGGAGAAAACAATGCCCGTCGTTACATTGAAAGATATTGCGAATCTGGTCGGGGTTTCCGTGAACACCGTCTCGCGGGGACTGAAGGACAAACCGGATATCGGGCTCAAAACACGGCAGAGAATCAAGGAAGCCGCGGCAGCCCTGGGATACCGCCCAAACCTGAATGCGCGAAGCCTGGTACTTCAGAAAACCTCTACCATCGGAGTCGCCGTAACCGAAATGGACAATCCGGTCCGCATGGAGTTCTGCGAGAAACTGCGCGTCCGCGCGGAGCGGGACGGCTACCGCCTGCTGACAACTTCGCTTGCGCAAAACGATGAACAGGAATGGAGCACCGGAAACACAGGAAGTATTGAAGACCTGCTTGCTCGCAGAGTGGACGGTCTGATCATCGGCACAATCTGGGGACTGACCGGAGAACAGCCGCTCGGCCCGCTTCTCAAAGAATGCAGGCAGACGGAAACGCCCGTCGTCGTATTCGGCACGCCGGAGACGGAACTTGCCGACTGCATCGAAATCGATTTTTTCGACAGCGGTTATCGTCTGACGGAACATCTGATCCGGAAAGGTTATCGCTCCATCAGTTATTTCGGAAAACCGGACGATGCACGGTTTGAAGGTTATGAAAAAGCCATGAAAGATCACGGACTCGAACAATGGTTCCGGATATGGAATCATCCCGCCAATCGTCTGCGGGTGGGGCAAGATACGATGAATCTGTATTTAGAACAGAACAGCCGTCCGCCGCAAGCTATCGTGGCGAGCAACGACCTCGGCGCAATCGGAATCATTTCATCCCTGAAGAAACATGGTCTGAGGGTTCCGCAGGACTGTGCAGTCGCGGGGTTCGACAACATCGCAATCGGGGAATTCATCGATCCGCCGCTGACCTCCATCGGATTCGACAACAACACGTTTGCCGATGCGGTCTGGAATATGATGATCCGCCGTCTGCGGAAACTCGAAACCGGCCCGGCGCAGAAGATTACGCTCAATCAGGAGCTGGTCATACGGGAATCCTGCTGAAAGACGGAAAAAGCAGGCAAAACAAAACAATTCTGAAAGATAAAAATATCAATGACAGGAAATAGAATGATTCAGAAACATCCGCTTCCGATTCAAAGAGTGACGCAGGGGCCGAAACACCATTTTTTCGGCTATTTCGACAAGTTCCCGTGGGACAAATCCGGGCGCAGACTGCTCGCGCAGGAAATTGATTTCACGGCACGGCAGCCGCGTCCGGGAGAAAAAGCGACGCTGGGAATGATCGAACTCACGGAGAACAACCGTTTCGTGCCGCTTGCCGAGACGGACGCCTGGTGCTGGCAGCAGGGGTGCATGTTCCAGTGGCTCAACGATTCCGAGACAAAAGTCATTTACAATGACCGCGAGGGGGATCATTTCGTCGCCCGCATCCTGGATGTGGAGTCGGGCGAAACGCAGACCTTGTGCCGTCCGGTCTACTGCCTGAGCCCCGACGGGCGATGGGCGATGAGCCTGAACTTCTCGCGGCTGGACAGGGAACGTCCCGGTTACGGCTATCCCGGCGCATTCGACCCCAATGAAAAGGTGAAATGCCCCGGCGACGAAGGCATCTGGCTGGTTGATCTCAAAAACAACACGGCAAAGCTGGTCGTCAGCGTGGCGCAGGTCACGGACGCCTGGTACCGTTCTGACATGGAAGACACGGAAGGCTGGTTCAACCATATCCTGATCAGCCCCGACAGCCGCCGGTTCGCATTCTTCCACCGCTGGAGGCTCAAAAACAAAGACGGCTCCCCCGGATGGCACCTGACGCACATGTTCACGGCAAACCTCGACGGAACGGAGCTTTTCCCGCTGAATCTGGAGGAGATGAGTTCCCACTACACATGGATCAGCCCGGATCAGATCATCAATTTCTCCAACCGCTACACCGCCGGCTGGCAGTATTATCTCTATACGGACCGGACACATCACACGGAAATCATAGGCAGAGACCTTTTCCCCGGCGACGGGCACTGCTCCTATTCTCCGGACGGAAAATGGATGCTGACGGACTCCTATCCGCTGGAAGACAACTGCCGCAGGCTTTTTCTCTACCGCCTGAGCGACGGGGAAGCATTCGAAATCGGCAGTTTCCACTCCGATCCGGACTATCCGGTGCCGACGCGCTGCGATCTGCATCCGAACTGGTCGCGGGACGGGCGCAGTGTCTGCATCGATTCCATCCACGAAGGCTCGCGCCAAGTCTATATTCTGGACGTCAGCGAACTGACCGCCCGGTAAAAAACAACGCTTCCTCCGGTGCGGTATTCCCTGTCCGCGCCGGAGGGTGCGGGAAAGAACGCATCACTTCAATACGCCGGAAACTCTGAGATAATCATTTGTCAGGATCGTGTCGATTCCCATATCCAGCAGTTGCCGCGCCTCGGCGGGATCATCGGACCAGAAGAAATTGCACCGGATTCCATTGGCATGCGCCTTGTCAATCATCGCCTGCGTACAATGCCCTTTCATAAACTGGAGCTTCGCGCATTTCCAGTGGATCGCGTTTTCAACGATCCGGTCCGGTTCATAGCCAGACATGCAGCGCCTGATTTCCGGAGCGACCTCAAGAGCCGCCTCCATGACATCCTTTCTCGCAGTAAAATAAGCGTGTTCCGCAAAATCATACCGATGAAGCAGAGAGGCGATTCTGCGAACCGTGTCACGGCTGAAATATTCATCGCCGGAGGATTTGATGTGAAGATTGATCACCGTCTGCCGGGAAAACGCCTTCAATACCTCCTCGAACGACGGAATCCGGAGTCCGGTGAACGCTTCCGCATAATGCGCCCCGAAGTCAAGCCTGCGGAGTTCATCAAAAGTCATTTCCGTGATTTTACCGTGTCCGTCGGAAACGCGGTCGACGGACTCATCGTGCGCGACAACCGGCACACCGTCTTTCGTCATCCATACATCAAGTTCAATTTCCTGCGCGCCGAGGGCAATTGCGGCGCCGAATGCCGGAAGACTGTTTTCCGGCGCAACCGTATTGAACCCGCGATGGGCGCAGATGCGGGGATAGCGCATCTGTTCGTCATTCGGCTTGACCATGCTTCCCCCGGCACGGTAACTCCACGGAGTCCTCCCCTGCCCGATATACTGGTCGTTGCGGATCAGCTTGCCGCCGAAACAGTTGGAGCGCATATACTTCCGGCGGGGGTCCCCGACCTCGCATGTCAGGAGCCCCGTCTCCTGCCCGAATCGCGCGAGAATTTTCCCGTCCGGCGAGGCGATCATGGAACAGCCGCCGTCCTGCCTGCCCTCCCCCATGCTGACGGATGCACGGAGCACGAACGCGTTGGCATGGAACGCAAGGGACTTCACCAGCATCTCAATGATGTCGGGACGTTCCGCGCGCTGATGGGAGGAAACAAGCACGACATCGGGCTTCCTTGCGGCGATGTGCGCGATATATTCTTCAAAATAACAGTCGTAGCAGGTCAGGAACGCAAAACGCAACCCGTCCGTTTCCACAATCGCAGGGGGAAGATAATCGAAGGTATAACTGTCATCCATCTTCTTCACATGGACTTCGCTGTGAGGCAGATGCTGCTTGTAATAATCTCCGGCGATCTTTCCCCGGCGGTCGAAAACCCGCGTCGTGTTCCGGTATCTTCCGCCGATGTCCGCGGCATAATTGACTGCGACAATGGCATTGCAGCGCCGGGCGGTTTCGACGGCGGTGTCAATCAGGAGCTTCGTATGTTTCTCCGCATAGGGAATGCATTCCCCCTCCGGGAAAACCGTAGGCGCATTGGAATATTCGGGAAGAAGAATCAGGTCGATGGAGGGATCGCACTGTTTCAGAGCCTGAACGGCAAAGTCAACCGCCGCATCCGCCTGTTCCAGAGTGTAAGGGTAAGGCGACTGAATCGCGCAGAATTTCATTTTATCTCGTTCCTTTCAAATGTTTTTCTCCTGTCAGCCCCCCGTCCTTTCAGGAACCGGAAATAAAAATAAATCTCCTGTCATTTTTTACAACAGGAAAAATGAAATAAATCCGAAAATTACTGCGTATCACCTGTTTCCGCCTGCTTCAGTCCCGCATTGAGAAGCATTTTATAACTTTTCCAGTTCAATGCGGCAACCGCCAGAGTGAACAGGAAAAGCGCTCCGCAGAAACTGATGAAGACATCCCCGTAAAGCGTGTAGAACGTCGGCTTCGGGTCACGCGGAACGGGAACAGCCAGCGTTGCGCTCCCGCGTCCGCGCCACGAGGGATCGGGACGCCTGTCCCTTTCCATCAGAGCGGCGGAGACCTGCCCGTTCTGCAGGATCACGGCGGAATAATCGAGATTGCCGCAACGGATCATCGGAAGCCGGGTCTCGACAGTCCGGAAAATGGAATTCGCGAAATGCTGGGCGGGCTCGAAGCTGTCCGGATACCATGCGTCGTTTGTAATGACCAGCAAAACATTCGCCCCGTTTCTCGCATGATTCCGCGAAACATACGCATACACATCCTCGTAACAGATCGAAACTCCGGCGCGCACATCCGGCGCCAGTTCCAGCGAGTTGAACTGTTTGCCGCGCGTGAGATTACGCCCCATTCCCGCCGCTTTCGCGAGCCACGGAAAAGTCTCGCTGTAAGGCACATATTCCCCGAACGGCACAATGTGCTCCTTGCTGTAACGGCCGGCGATCCCGCGTCCGGGTTTCAGCAGAAGCGCCGAATTGTAAATATCCACCTTTGCCGGATCGACCGCGTTCTGTTCCAGAAAAATCGTGCCGAGCACAAACGGAACCTGATATTTCAACAGCATCGAAAGCACTTCCATCCGGTAGCGGCTTGAAAATTCAGACATGGCATTATAGGAATAAGGCACCGCCGTTTCCGGCCAGATCACCACATCCGGCTTCTCTTTTCCCTCCAGAAAAAGCGATTTGCTCAATCCGGCGCAGACCTCCAGCGCCTCCAGCGCCTTTTCCGCGCTCGCATTTCTGCGCTGGGAAAGATTCGGCTGGACAATCCCCGCTTTGAACGGAATCGAATCCCGGAACTCCGCACGGCGCTGTTTCAGCAGAACTGCGCCGAACGTCATCGAAAGAAGCAGCAGGGCGCAGGCGAACATCGCCGGATAAGGTCTGCGGTATCTGCGCTCCTTCGACGGGAGGAGCATGGACCTGAGGGCAAGCCCGACGGAAACATTGATCATCACAATCAGGAAACTGACGCCGTAAACGCCCGTATATTCGCAAATCTGGATCACACCGATATTTTTCCACTGGCTTGCGGCAAGATAGTTCCAGGGCAATCCCGTGAACAGCCAGGATTTCGTCCATTCGAGGACGCACCACCATGACGCAAGCGCAAGGCAGAACAGGATTTCCAGAAACGGATTGAACTGCCGGAATTCACGGATCTCCTCCGCCCCTTTGAGCCGGACGTCCGCCGGATAGAGCAGATTTTTACAGAGGAACGGGACCGCCAGCGCCCATAGGGCCGGGAAAACCGCAAGAAGAAGACAGAGCACGAAGGGGATGAACACCATGATCTCGCGCAGCCAGAAAAAGGAGGTCAGACTCCATGCGTAGCTCCAGACATAGGCATAGAGCAGAACGCGCTTCGGGCGGTAAAAGATTCCGGCTGCAAAAAGCGGCAGCAGCCCGAACCACGCAAGAAAAGAGAAAGACACTTCCTCGAAAATGCCGGCATAGAGCCAGCCGCAAAGCGCCATCAGAAGCAGTTCCAGTATGATTCGAAGCCGTCCGGAGGCAAAAGCAAGACGCCTTCCCTCCCTCTGTTCCAGGCTGTCAGGAGTTCCCATATCAAAAAAATCCCATGAAAGTTATGTTAAAAATTCGCAAAATCGCCAAACGTGATGTAATTTACCCGTTTTATGTGAAAAATAAAAGCGCAAATGGAAAAAGGCGTGAAAAAATGGATTCCAATCAAGAAATGTTTTTTGAGCATCTGGTCATAGGAAGCGGGCTTGCCGGACTTTCCAGCGCTTTGATGCTTGCCGAAAAATGCGGCGGCGAAATCGCGGTCGTCACCAAAGGCGCCGTGGAAGACTGCAACAGCAGACTCGCCCAGGGCGGCATTGCGTGCGTGACGGATCAGGAAGATACCTTTGACGAACATATTGCCGATACGATCAATGCGGGAGACCATCTCTGCAACCCGGAAAGCGTAAGGAGCATCGTCGAGGCAGGTCCCGAACGGATTCAATGGCTCACGGAAATCGGAACTCATTTCACCACGCGCGGCGAACTCGGAGACCAGAACGAGGCGCATAAAGACGAATTCGACCTCGGACGCGAAGGCGGGCACAAGAAACGCCGCGTGATCCATGCCGGAGACATCACCGGGGAAGAGGTGGAACGCGCGCTCATCGAAGCCTGCCGCAAAAATCCGCGCATTCATATTTTCGAGCATCACAGCGCAATTGACCTGATCACCACCGCGCGCCTCGGCTGGATGGGGGAGGACACCTGTCTCGGAGCGTATGTGCTCGATATCAGGAGTGAAAAGATCAAGACATTCCTCTCTTACAGCACCTCGCTTGCAACAGGCGGATGCGGCAAGGTCTATCTCTGCACCTGCAATTCGGATGTCGCCTGCGGCGCCGGAGTCGCCATGGGATACCGCGCCCACGCAAAAATCGCCAACATGGAATTCTACCAGTTCCACCCCACGCTGCTTTATCATCCGAAGGTGCGTTCGTTCCTGATCAGCGAAGCATTGCGCGGCGAAGGCGGAACCTTGAAAATGCAGTATCGCAAAGGCGAATATACGCCGTTCATGCAGAATTACCACGAAATGAAGAGTCTGGCGCCCCGCGACGTGGTGGCAAGGGCAATCGACAATGAACTCAAACGCACGGGGCAGGTCTGCGCATATCTGGATATGACGCACAAAAGCGAGGACTTCCTGCGCAAGCGTTTCCCCCGCATCTTCGCGCAGTGCCTCGAACTGGGAATCAATATTGCGGAACAGCCGATTCCGGTCGTTCCGGGTGCGCACTTCAGTTGCGGCGGAGTGCAGACGGACCTTCACGGTTTTTCCGGGATCAACGGTCTGTATGTGGTCGGTGAAACCGCATGCACGGGTCTCCACGGTGCGAACCGTCTTGCCAGCAACAGCCTGCTTGAGGCGATCGTAATGCCGAACCGTTCCGCGCAGCATATCGCGGAAAATCTGGAGCGTCTCCGTTCCATCCGCCCGAGCCATGCGATTCCGCAGTGGACGACCGGCGACGCGCGGAACTCCGACGAGCAGATCGTCATCTCCCACAACTGGGACGAGATCCGCCGTTTCATGTGGGATTACGTGGGAATCGTGCGCACGGACAAACGCCTGGAGCGTGCCAAAACCCGTATCCGGAACATTCAGAAGGAAATCGAAAAATACTACTGGGACTTCCACATTACAAGTGATCTGATCGAACTGCGCAACATCGCCACGGTAGCCGAACTGATTATTGATTCGGCGATGCTCCGTCACGAAAGCCGCGGTCTGCATTACAATGCGGATTATCCGCACCGCGATCCTGCAATGGACGGAGTCGACACCATAATCCAGAAACCATATTCCACACAGTTTTAATCAGAAATCATTATGCAGTTACGCCCGAAAATCGCTCCTTACATTGTCGAAATCATTTCCCAGCTCCAGAACGCAGGTTACGAAGCATACATTGTCGGCGGCGCGGTCCGTGACTTTCTGCTGAACCGTCAGCCGAAGGATTACGACCTTTCCACCTCGGCGACGCCCGAACAGATCAAGAAAGTATTCCGGGACCGCCATGTCCTGATCATCGGCAAGCGTTTCCGTCTGGTTCACCTGCACCACCACGGGGAAATCATTGAGATCAGCACGTTCCGCAAGCGCCCGCAGGACCAGACAGAACTGCGCCGTCCCGGGAAACAGGCTCCCGAGCACATGATCTTTCAGGACAACGAATTCGGCACTGCGGAAGAAGACGCATGGCGGCGCGATTTCACCATCAACGCGATTTTCTATGATCCGGTCAACGACAAAATCGTGGACTACACCGGGATGGGCATGAAGGACCTGGCGGCAAAAACCGTCCGTTCGATCGGCGATCCCGTCCTGCGGTTTGAAGAAGACCCCGTCCGCATTCTGCGCGCCCTGAAGCTCGTCGGGCAATATGATTTCACAATGGATGCGGAAACGGAATCGGCGGTCACGAAATGCATTGAGTTCATTGTCCATGCCTCGGCGTCGCGCCTGACACTCGAACTGGAAAAGATCCTGAAAAATCCTTACGGGCACCTGATTCTTGAAACATTCCACAGATACGGTTTCCTGAAACGGTTTCTCCCGTTCATTGATTCCTGCTGGGGAACTCCGGCATGCGATTACATGATGAAACTGCTGGAGGAACGCAACCGCCGTATCCTCGAAGGAAAATACCGCGACAGCATTTCGCTTGCAATGTCGATCATGACTCTGCCGTTTGCCGAAAAGCTGATCTCGGACCGGGAACCCGGACAGCTCTGGAACTATCTTCCCGACATTGCCGAGGATCTGCGTCAGATACTCCTGAAAGTGCTCAATCCGGGCACTCCCACCAAACGTGCCGTCGCTGCGGCTGTCCGCACGCTGATGCTTCAGGAACGGATCAAAAATCTGATGATCAAGAAGCTGGTTTCCCATCCGGGATATTCCCATGCCCGCGAGCTCGGCATCATCCAGAACAACGTCATGTGGAAATTCTGGCACTACGAGGAACAGCTTCCGCCGCCGGAACCGCGCAGCGAAAAACGCAGGCGCGGGCGCAGGCACGGCAGAAAACGGAGTGCCGTTCCCGTTCCCGCAGGCGAAACCACCGGAACCTGTCACTGATTCATGCGGTCCAACGTATGAGAGAGGGACTCATGAAACCTTTACTGAAACTTCTGCTGATTCTGATCTGCGTGCCGGTCTGTGTGATTCTGTTTTTCCTGCTGATTCCGGTTCTGCTGATCCTGATGATCTTCTTTTCCCTGCTGTCCAACCGCGGCTGGAACGGCGGACTGCGCTGGTACAGTTCCACGACTTTTCCGCGCGGAGGCAGGCAATCCGCCTCCCCTGCCCCGGAGGACTCCTCTGCGGACTGTGATATCGAGTGTACAGTAATCGACTCAAAAATCGTCGATCCATCCGCCCCGGACAACTCCGCCGGGCAGTTGGGAAGCGGTGATTCCAAATAAGTGCACGCGATTCCGAATTCCTTCCGGTTGATTTTTCTGAAAAACACATTATTTTACGGAAAAAACAAATTCACTGGAAACGCATCATGGATCAGATCATAACAGACTACCTGCAAAATGCCGAAGCGGTGCTGAAAGCCGCTGCCGGAGAGGAAAAAGCATTGAAATTGGCGGCGCAGATCATTGCGGACGCCTATGCGGCGGAACATAAGATTTACATCTTCGGATGCACGCACTCCGCGATTCTGGCGGAGGATGTATTTTACCGTGCGGGCGCTCCGGCATTCTGGCGTCCGCTGTGGGGACCGGGCATGAGCATCACGACGACTCCCGGATTCCTGACAAGCGCCGTGGAACACAGCGAGGAAATCGGAAACGAGGTCATACGCTGTTCACAGATGGCAGCGGGAGACGTTCTTGTTCTCGCCTCGACTTCCGGCAAGAACGGTGCGCCGGTCGCTGTCGCGGACTCCGCATTGAAACGAGGCGCGAAACTGATCATCCTGACTTCCTCCAGCTACCGGAATCAGAAAGGAAACCATTCCGCCATCCCGAACCTCTGGGCTTTTGAAGACAAGGCGGTCATCATCGACAACCATGTGCCGTGCGGAGACGCCTCCATCAAAGTAAAGGAGTGCCCGATGGGACCCGTCTCCACAATCGCAGGCTCATTTCTCGTGCATACGCTGTCGGCGCTCTCCATCGAAAAGATCATGGAAAAAGGACTGACGCCGCCGGTTTTCCTGAGTTCCAACGCACCCGGTGGGCTGGCACATAACCGGAAACTTCTGGAAGACCCTGCGGTACGCGGTGCCTTCCTGCTTCCATAAGGCGGTGAAGCATGGCGCGGATCGTATCCATCGACATCGGCACCAGCCGGATCAAAGTCGCTCTCTTTGATGAAACGGGGAACATGAATTCCCTGCTGAGCCGCCGTCTTGACCGCGCTGCGTCCCCCGACACGCAGGATGCAGTTCAATGGTTCGACGTGACCGCCACACTCCTGCGGGAGTTAAACTCCGCCTGTCCGGAAGCGGCTGACGCAGTCGTGCTTACGGGAAACATGCACGCGCTTCTCGGAGTTGACCGGGACGGTTCGCCCGTCGCCCCCGCACAGTTGTGGAGCGACAACTCCGCGCAAAAGGAATCCGATCAACTGAACGCTCTTTTCCGCGACGCCCTGCTGGAACGTTTCGGCAATGCGTCAATTCCTGTCTTTACGCTTCCCAAAATCATGCGCATGAAAAAAGAAACGCCGGAACGGTATGCCGGGACGGTCAAATTTCTGCAAAGCAAGGACTACATCGCCTACCGCCTGACGGGGAATTTCGTAACCGATCCTTCCGATGCGTCGGGAACTCTCGCAATGGAGCTGGACTCGAAACAGTGGTCCGTTCCCCTGCTGGACGAGCTGAAGCTTGACGCAGGCAAACTGCCCGACATTCTGCCCTCCGCCGGACTCTGCGGCAGAGTCACGGCGGAAGCCGCCTCCCGGACAGGGCTTGCACAGGGAACCCCGGTCATCACCGGCGCCGGCGACCTTGCAAGCGCGGCGGTCGGAGGAGGCGTCAACTCCTCCACGCTCTCCCTGACGCTCGGCACTGCGGGACAGCTCCTCGGCACAGGCCTGCCGGGATACGGCAGGAAACTTGCGGGCAGACTGTTTGTCTTCGCCCATGCCGATCCCGCTTATGAACTTTATCTCGGCTCGGTTCCCTCCGGCGGGTTCTCCTTTGAATGGTTCGCAAAACTTCACAATATTTCCGTGGACGAGTTCTTCCGTCTCGCGCAAAGCGCTCCGTTTACGGAGGAACTGCCCGTTTTCCTGCCCTATATCCTCGGACGGGGCGCGCCTTACATGGACTATGCTCCGAACGGCGCATGGCTGAATCTGAAAGCTTCGCATACCCTTGCCGATCTCTGCCGCGCGGCGGTATTCGGCGCATTGTGCCCGCTCCGGCAGTGCGCCGATCTGCTGGAAGACCTCGCGGGAAAGCGTCCGGATCTGGTGCTTCAGGCGCTCGCCTGCCGGGAAAACGCGGTCAAAGCCTCCGCAGGCGCGTTGTTCCGCCAGAAAAAACTGATTCCGGCGAATTCCGAAGCGTCGCTTCTCGGCGGCGCTGTCATAGCAACGACCGCGCTCGGAGTCTATCCCGACATGGAATCGGCAGGCAAGGCAATGGTGAAAAATTTTGAAACGGATCTGGAACATGATGAACAGGCGGAACTGATGTTCCGGCGTTTTTTGAAACAGGAGGTGATCCGGTGAAAATCAGTGTCATTGCCGGAGACATCACAAAACTTCCGGTCGACGCCATCGTCAATGCGGCGAATTGCTCGCTTCTCGGCGGCGGAGGTGTGGACGGCGCGATTCACCGTGCCGCCGGTCCCGGGCTTCTTGAGGAGTGCCGCCAATTCGGGGGGTGCCGCACCGGGGAAGCCGTGATCACTTCCGCCTATCGCCTGCCCTGCCGTTATGTGATCCACACTCCGGGTCCCGTCTGGCGCGGCGGAACGCACCATGAGCCGGAGCTTCTTGCCGCATGTTACCGGAATTCCCTGATGCGCGCCGGAGAAAAACAGTGCCGTTCCGTTGCGTTTCCCTGTATTTCCACAGGAGTTTACCGTTATCCTGCGGAACTTGCCGCACAAATCGCCGTGGACGTTGTCTGTCATTGGAGCGGAGCTTTTCCGGAAGAAGTAATCTTCTGCTGTTTTCAGGAGCGGGACCTGAAAATCTACCGGAATCACCTGAAAGAGTAAAGAGACAGCAAGGAGCCGGCAGACAGAAGAGATTTTCTGCCGGCATTCAAGGTCTGACGGAAAAAGGAATCCGTATTATTTTTCTCTGTCAGGTTGAAAAAAGCATGATATGCTGATATGGTAAGATGGACCATCGTAACTTTCAGAAAGTCGGGGACACATTGAATTTTTTATTGAAAAAAGCATGGGGGATCAGAGTATGGCTCTTCATCCTCAGTATTGCGTCAGGGGGGATTATGATCACACTCAACGGATGTGCCACGGATTCGGGTTCGTATCACGACAACAAAACTTATCCGAGCGCACTGTATGGAAACATTACCAAGCGTTCTTTCGCCTATGAGGGTCCGGCGCGGAATCCCGTGATCGTGATTCACGGGCTGCTGGGGGCGCGGCTGGAAGACACAGCCAAAAAAGAAAACATCTGGGGCAATTTCGCGCTGAGCGAAATGATGTCGGGAGGAAAATTCGGACGGCTGGCGCATCCGCTGCAAAAAGGCAAGCCGCTCAAGGACATACATAACAGCGTCCAGGCGACCGGTCTCCTGGAAAAAGCCGAGATTCTGGTCATGGGTGTCCAGCTTCAGCTTGACAATTACGATATTCTCGTCAAGACTCTCGAAGACTGCGGATATGTACCCAATACCAAGCCGCTCCCGAAAAACAAGCATTTTTACTCCCAGTTCATTTTCTACTACGACTGGCGGCGCGATATTTCCGAAAATGCAGTAGAACTGGAAAAATTCATTCAGAAACAGCGCACCTATCTGCAAAAAGAATACGAACGGCTCTACGGGGTCAAAGACTACGATGTCCAGTTTGACCTGATCGCGCACAGCATGGGCGGACTGCTCGCACGCTATTTCGTGCGCTACGGGGGCACACTCCTTCCGGAAAAAGAGGAAGAGAACCTGCCCGTCACATGGAAGGGCGGAGAGTATGTGGACAAAGTCATCATCATCGGCACGCCGAACGCGGGATACGTCGATACGCTCCTTGAGCTGACCGAGGGGCTCCGGCTGGTGGCGGCGTCTCCGGCATACCCGAAAACGGTGATCGGTTCGTTTGTCTCGTATTATCAGATGCTTCCGAATGCGGAGGGCAAACATATCGTATGGGAGGACTCGAAAGAACCCGTCGATTATTTTGCGCTGGAAACCTGGCTCAAATTCAAGTGGGGGCTCGCCGACCCGAAGCAGGACAAATGGCTGAAGGAGATCATGCCGGAAGTTCCGACTTCAGAGGAACGCTATGCCGTCGCAGTGGACCATCTGGATAAATGCCTGCGCAGAGCGCGCCAGTTCAAAAAGGCAATGCAGATCCATGCGGAAGCGTATCCTGACAATATTGCCGTCTATCTGATCGCGGGAGATGCGGTCCTGACGAACCATACGCTCGGCGTCAGTCCGAAAGAAGGTCTGCTCAAGGTGCTGGACCGCGATGCCGGCGACGGAAAAATCACCGCCGCGAGTGCAAGGCTGGACCTGCGGGACGGCGGCGACTGGCTGTTTTTTACGAATTCACCGATCAACTGGAGCGGAGTCTATTATTTTCAGGGGTCGCACATGGGAATCATGAACAGCGAAGTGTTCGGGTCGAATCTGCGTTTCATCCTGATGGGGCTCCCGACGCCTCACCAGAGGTGCACCAGAGACGAATACATGAACCTGATCAAAAAGGCGGATGAGTATCAGAATGGTGTCCGCGGAAAGTAATGGAAAGTGGACGCCGGACTATAAGTTCTGCCGTATTACGGGTTCCGACGGGGAAGCCACGCTGTTCGCCTATCTGGATTCCGGCGGCAGCGGTGAACCGGTTCTTTTTCTGCACGAATTCGCCAGCTTCTCCTATACATGGGAGAAAATGCTTCCGTTCCTGCCCGCGTCTTACCGCTATATCCGCCTGGACTGCATCGGCTTCGGATACACGGTGCATGACTGGACGGATGAATTGTCCACCTACAATCAGGCGGAACTCATCGCGCAGTTCATCCTGAAGTTGAATCTCTCCTGCCTGACGATCATCGGACACGGCATGGGCGGCGAAATTGCGCTCCTGCTGATGAACTCGCCGCTGGTCCGAGCCCGCGTCAAACAGTTGATGCTGATCTCATGCGGGGCGCTGGAACAGAACATCCCGGAATTCATCGACAATATCGCGCGCTCCTCCCTGACGCGCCCCGTCCTGCGGCTGATTCACTCCCGCTTCGTGGCGCGCATGATGCTGACTTACGGGTGCGCCCCCGGACATACGCCGGATCCCGAGGCGGTAAGCGAGTATGGCGCAATGCTCAAAATTCCAGGACGCATCCAGTCCATCATTTCCGCCGCAAGAAGTTACAATCTCCCGCTGTCGGTCCCGCGCGGTCTTCAGATGCCCGTCACGATTTTATGCGGCGAGGAGGACAAGGTCTATCCCCCTGCGGCATCCCTGCGCCTGCATGAGGCCTTGAAACCCTCAGACATCCAGATGCTTTCCGACTGCGGGCACCTGCCGCAGGAGGAATTCCCGCAGGAAACAGCCCTCCTGATCCGGAATATGCTGGACGGCGTCATTTCGTCACAGGCGGAGAAACGCCCCGCCCCGAAACAGGAAACCGAAGCGCCCCCGCGCCGCCCGTTGAAAATGCGCCGTCTCTTCGATTACTGGAATCTGGGTTCCGTTCTGATCATCATCACCCTGAAACTGCTCCAGTTTTTCCGCCATCTCGGAGTCAGCGCGGAAACGCACGGCTGGCGCAAGGTCACGGGCATCTTCCTGAAAAAAGAGTATTCCAAATTCGTGATCGCCTCATTCCGCCTGAGCTATTGCAGTCCTTACGGAGCGCCGGAAAAGAATCGGCAGGCACGCGATATCCTCATCGGGAAGCTGAAAAAATTCCTGACATCCAGGCCGGAGCTGCAATGGACCGTCGAAGTCAGTTTCTTCCTGTTCCGCAAGAAAAAACTGCTGGTGACGGATATCATGGAGGCCGCCATGGACCGTTCCGGCAGGCTTCTTTCGATTATACCTCACTTCGATGAACGGCATCCGATCCTGAGCATGGCGACACAGGAACAGGTGGATTTCACGATCCGCCAGGTGATCGAAGTTTATAATGATCTGAAGGATTCACCTCCCGGAGAACGTTCTTTCCTGATTTCCAAAGCGTTGAAAAAACGGATCAAACGCCGGAGCAGGCTCAGCATGATCCGCAGGAAACGTCTCACCTCGCTAACCGAACGCATCATGAGCGCCACGTTCCTTTATTTCGAAGGACTGCCGCAGGACCCCGCCGAAGCGCAGATGCGCCGTTTCAAAACCCCCGATTTCAAACGGGCGCGTCACCCCGGCTGGGGGCTGCTCTGCATTGCAGTGCGTTTCACAGCCGATCTTTCCGAGGCGGATCTCTGGTGGCAGTTCAACCACGTCCCGGTGGACGGCGCTCCCATGCAGGAAGCCCTGACGGAACTCAAAAGGCAGTGGGGCGCCGCTGGAAATGTCGTCTATCCGGCAATGAACGGAACGATTACGCGCCCGGAAACCATGTACTGCGGAGACCGCATCTTCCGTGCCCGTTTCTATATGGACTTCTCACCGCTCATGAAAATACGCAAATACCTGAACGCGAACTACCGGAACGAGATGAACGGCAGTGCGTCCCTCGCCGGACTGCTGATGTGGGGACTTTCGCGGCACCCCTTCTTCCGGCGCATGAAGATGCTCCTGCCGGTGGACTGGTATGACTCCAATCAGGAACGCGAACTCGGACTCCTGATCATACGTCCGGGCGTATTCGACGAGGAGACGCCCCGGCAGTCTTTTTTCCGTTTCCAGCGGGAGATGAACCGCCGTCTCGCAGGCATCCGCCACGGCAACAGCGAAAGCCTGGAATTCCTTGCACTTTGCACCATGCTTCACCCGATGTTCTATCTGCTGGTAAAGAAAATCGCTCCGGCGGCATTAAGTGAAATCGTCGGGACGATGGGAATCTCAATCATCCGCGACGCAGAAGTTTTCGTCAGCCCGCTGACCGATCTCCAGAGCAACGGGTTCATGTCGCTCGGCTCGACTTCCATCCCGACCGCCGACGGACGCACTGCCGGATCGGTCTGCGTCTGCGGCTCCCGTTCCCAGATCCGCTGCTACTATGAGGCAATCAGCACGCTTGAGGAACAACTTGCCGGGCTCGGAGAGTTGATGAAGTAAAGCAAAGACAAGAGAGATCAATCCTTTGCTTTTCGATTTATCAATAAATCGAATTGGGATAATAGAAGAATTTCGCATTTTTCGGAGTAATCACATCTGCGGGAACCGTGACCCGTTTCTCCTGCGTTCCGGGCTTGCCTTTGAGCCGGGCGACAGCGTATTCGACGCCGTAGGCAATCATGCGCGGCGGATAGGTCACATTGAACTGAACCAGCGGGTCCTTGTCCAGAACTTTCTTCACGATCGCCTTGGAACCGCCTCCGCCGATCATCAGCCTGATATCCTTGCGCCCGGACTCCTCGTAGGCTTTCAGAGCGCCGAGCAGCACATCGTCGTCACCCGCCCAGACAGCATCAATCTTCGGGTATTTCTGGAGAAAGTTTTCCATCAGCTTCAACCCCTTTTCCGTGCTCCAGTAGGATGCTTGGGATTCCAGAATGCGGATTCCCGGATATTTCTTCATGACCTCCCTGAACGCGTTGACGCGCAGGGTGTTCACCTCGCACGGAATGCCCTCCATGATCAGGATATCGCCTTTGCCGTCAAGTTTTTTCGCCATCTCCTCCGCGCAGGTGCGCCCGAATCCGGCATTGTCTCCGGCAATGGTCAGATCCTGAACCTCTTTTGTCAGCCCTCGGTCCACCACGACCAGGTAAACGCCGCTTTTTTTGACCTGTTCGCAGATGCCCGTCAGAGGAGCGGGCTCCTGCGGCAGAAGCACCAGCGCACCGACTCCCTGCACAAGCATATTCTCAATCTTGCTGACCTGTTCCGCGGAATCTTTCGCCGTGGAAATAATGATTCTGAGGTTCGGATCCCTGGCTTCCATCTCGCGCTTGACCTGCTCCGCCCACCAGACCACGCCGCCGGTCCAGCCGTGATCCGCGCTCGGAATCGAAATCGCCACTTTCAGTTTACCGTCATCCTTTTTTCCGCATCCGTTCGTAAAAATCAGCGCCGCCGCGCATGTCAGCAATGCCGTGATCCTGAGCAATTTCATTTTCAGTCCCTTTCTTATCTTATTCTTTATATTCCGTCAACTGTTTCTCTGTCTCTGAATCAGAACCGCGACAATGATGATGGAGCCCTTGACCAACCCCTGAAGATTGACCGGAGCGCCCCACATATCCAGCGCGTTGGAGATGATCCCGAGAATGAATACGCCGGCAACTGTTCCGGCAATGGAACCGCGCCCGCCGTTCATGGCGGTGCCGCCGATGATCGCAGCCGCAATCGCATCAAGTTCATAGGAAAGCCCCGCATCTGTGGAACTGATCGAATTCAGGCGCGTACTGAAAAGAAACGCCGAAACTCCGGCGGTGAAGCCGGCAATCGCATAAGTAATGAAACGGATGACGCTCGTCCGGATCGCCGCATATTCCGCAGCTTTCGGATTGGCGCCCGTAGCACAGATATGCCGTCCGAGCGAGGTCTGGCGCAGAACCACGCCGAAAACCACCGCGAGCCCGAAGAAAATCCATGCGGGAAGCGGAAGGCCGAGGAACGCCGCACTGCCCAGGGAACGGAACATGTCGTTGCCGCTGCTGACCGTCCCGGCGTCCGCCATATACAGCGAAAGCGAACGGTAGATCGAAAGCGTGCCGAGCGTCGCAATGAACGACGGCACTTTGCCGAGCGTGATGATCGCGCCGTTCACTGCCCCGCCCAGAATCCCGATTCCGAGTGTCACCGCAAATGCCGCGAGGACTGCGGCGGCGGGGTCCGCGATCTTCCCCATAAGCATGATCCCCGATACCCCTGCAAGCGCAAGAAGAGAGCCGATCGAAAGGTCGATCCCTCCGGCGATAATCACAAACGTCATGCCGAGCGCCACGATCCCCGTATAGGAAACCTGCCGCGTGATGTTGATCAGATTCTGCGGGCTCCTGAAATGTTCATTGGATACCATGCAGACGATCAGCAGCGCCGCAAGCGCCAGAAAAGGTTTGCTTTCGTTGAGAATATCCATCCATGCCCGTTTTTTCTGAACCGCTGTCTGATCCTGACTCATTTTACACCTGTTGCCAAATACATGATTTCTTTTTCGTTGACGTGTTCGTTCTCAAGGACTCCCGCGACCGTCCCTTCGCGCATGACCGCGACTCTCCGGCAAAGCCCGATGATTTCCTCAAGATCGGACGATATGATCAGGCACGCCATCCCCTGCCGCGCCAGACCGTTGATGAAATAATAAATATCGCTTCTCGACTTGATGTCGATTCCGCGCGTGGGTTCATCGAAGATGAAGATTTCCGGCTCATGGTCGAGGCTTTTCGCAATGGCGCCTTTCTGCTGATTTCCACCGCTGAGCTCGCGGATCGGCGTTGCGCCGGAAGTCGTCTTGATCTCAAAACGCCGGATATATTTCTCCGCCGCCTCTTTCTCCTTTTTCCTTCCGATGAATGAGGCAAGACAGTATTTCCTCAACGAAATCAGCGTGCAGTTATGCGCCAGCGGAAAAGATAAAATAACGCCGGAACTCTGGCGGTCTTCCGTCAGATATGCGATTCCCGCCGCAACCGCCTGCGCCGGAGATTTGATCCGTTTTTCCCTGCCGTGCACCAGAACCTTTCCCGAAATGATTCTGCGGATTCCGTAAACAGCCTCCGCAAGTTCGGTTCTGCCCGAACCGCCGAGCCCGGCAAGTCCGAGAATTTCGCCATGATATAACTTCAGGGACGCATCATGCACCAGTTTTGCAAGTGTGACTTTATTCAGTTCCAGTGCGGGAACCTTCTCCTCCGGCAGTTCGAGTTTCGGCGGGAAAATGCGGCTGAGTTCGCGCCCGACCATCAGATTCGCCATGTCTTTCGTCGTCAGTTCGGAAACCGGTCTTTCGCAGACGAATTCCCCGTCACGCAGCACTGTGACCGTATCACAGATTTTCTTGACCTCGTTCAGTTTGTGGGATACATAAATGATGCTGATCCCCTCATCGCGCATGGAGCGCATGATCCGGAAAAGATTTTCCACCTCCGGCGGATTCAGCACCGTGGAAGGCTCGTCCATAATCAGCAGCTTACAGGTATGGTTGATCGCACGGGCGATTTCCACGAGCTGTTTTTCCGCAATGCTTAAAGTCCCGACCTCCGCATCGGGGGAAATTCTGCTTTCAAGACGCTCCAGCAGTTCGCGCGTCCGCCTCCGCATGGCGGCATGATCCAGAAAAAAAACGCCGCGTTTGAGTTCATGTCCGAGAAAAATATTCTCGCGGACCGTCATCTCATTTGCAAGATTGAACTCCTGCGGAATCGTCACGATCCCAAGACGCAGCGCGGATTCGATCGTGATATGCTTCAGTGCCCTGCCCTGAAAAATAATCTCGCCACTGTCGGGGCGCGTCACGCCGTTGATGCATTTGATCAGCGTGGACTTGCCTGCTCCGTTCTCCCCGATGAGCCCGGTAATGGAACCTTTCCCTACGGACAGCGAAACGTCGTTCAGAACCTTGACTTCCGAATAAGATTTGTAAAGCCCTCTGACTTCAAGGAGCGTTTCCGAATTCATACGCCTTTCAACCTCTGAAATTATTATGAAAGAGATAATTTACACGGGAAAAGGCTGAATTCAAGTTTCCGGGGAAAGGCAATCCGGAAAATCTGCCGGGCATACCCGGCCAGGCTCCCGCCGCTTACCCCTTGACTCCGCCGAGCATGATGCCTTTGACGAGCTGTTTCTGCATGAACAGGAAAATCAGGATCATCGGAACAATGCTCATCGTGACAGCCGCCATCAGAAGGTTGGTCTGCTGTCCCTGCGAGGAGTCGAATGCGAGCATACCGATCGGCAGCGTGTAAAGCTCCGGCGACTTGATCATGACCAGCGGCCAGAACATCGAATTGTAGTTGCCGATGAACGTAAAGATCGTCAGAGTCACAATCGCCGGACGCGCCAGCGGGAGAATCACGGTCCAGTAAAGCTGCCACTTGCTCGCGCCGTCGATCTCGGCGGCTTCATCCAGCGAACTCGGAATGTTCATCATGAACTGGCGGATCAGGAAGGTGCCGAATGCGGAGAATGCGGACGGCAGAATCAATCCCTGAAGCGTATTGACGAGTCCGAGATAAATCATATTCTGATAGTTCGGGATCATCATCACCAGCGAGGGAAGCATCATGGTCGCAAGATAGAGCAGGAACACAAGATCACGCCCTTTCCACTTGAGTCGGGAAAAGCTGAACGCCGCGAGGCTGCTCGTGAAAACCTGAAGGAAAGTCACCCATGCGGCAACCAGAATGCTGTTCCAGTACCAGCGCCCGAACTGAACACCCTTCATCGTAAAGACATCCCGGTAGTTCTCCCACTGGAACACGGTCGGTATCCAGGAATCCAGTCCGATTTCCTGCAAGCGTTTCAAGCTGGCAAGAACCATCCACGTGAACGGGAGCACCATCGCAGTTGCCACCAGAGCAAGCACCACATGAATCAGAAGCAGTTTACAACCATCGAGAGAAAGTTTCATTTCACGCGCATCCTATCTTAATCGTTCGTGTATTTATTGCCGAATTTCCAGTTGAACAGCGTCACGCAGAACACCATGACGAACAGTGTCCATGCGACAGCCGAGGCATAGCCGAGCCGTCCGCTTTCAAAACCCTCGCTGTAAATGTAATACGCAAGAGTCGTGGTCGATCCGGCAGGACCGCCCCGGGTCATGGTCCGCGCGGTTTCAAATCCGCCCTGCAATCCGCCCATGATCGACATGATCAGGATGAAGAACGTCACATTGGAGAGCTGAGGCCAGGTCACGTTCCAGAACCGCTGGAACGGAGAAGCGCCGTCGATATCCGCCGCCTCGTAAAGTTCCTGCGAAACACCGGAAAGCCCTGCGAGATAAAGCAGCATGTTGTTGGAACCGATCGCCGCCCAGAAGCCCATGATCATCAGCGAAGGCTTCGCCCAGTAATAGTCGGAAAGCCACTTCGGAGCGGTCAGACCGTCCGGCGAGCCCGCCATGCCGGGCATCGCCAGAAGCACATTGGAAATGCCGAGGCAGATGAAAAGCCCGACCATGACAATACCGTCAAGCACGATCGCATTCGACATTCCGTAATCGTAAGCGCACTTGTATTCACGCCCGGTCAGGAACATCAGAAGCGTGAAAATGGCTGCCAGAGTGACGAGCGACAATCCGAGCGCGCCGCCCCACGGCAGACTGCACCAGAGCTGGCAGCACAGCATAGGGATCGAAAGCACGACAAGCGCGATCATATAACTCAACGTGCCGGTTTCCCCGTTTTTCCAACTGACAATCACACGGAACAGGGCATAGGAATAAACGAGTCCCATGACGACCAGGAAAACCGCGGAAAGCACATGGGCGGTCGTCGGAGAGATGGACGCCGCAACAGGCGTAATCCGGTCCAGCACCGGCTGAAGAACATTGTTGATGGGACCGTTTTCCGGGCTGTAAAGTTTTTTCCATAGAATATAGGTCGCGACGCCGGCGGTAAAACTCGGGAAATAGAACAGCGTCCGGTAGACGGTTTGCCCGCCGACGCTTCCCAGCACGAGAACCGTCCCGACGATCCCACAGATCAGCAGCGTCATCGCCGTGGAACCCGCTCCGGCGAGGATCAGCATTCCGCAGGCGACAATCAGGACCACGGTCAGCACCACAGCCCCGTAGACACGTTTCATGCGGCTGCACCGGAAATCATTGTTCAGCAGCAGAGCGGCGAAAAGACTGCCCGCAATACCGAAAGGAATGCCGAGCATCAGGAACAGAGTATTGCCGAGAAAAGTTGGAAAGTCGGGATCGGAGAACAACTTCGCAAAGTTGGCGAAACCGACCGAACGGAGCTCCTGATTCTGGAACATGTTATGCATTTCAAGGTTCCAGTCCGTAAACGCCATGAAAAGGCTGATGGCGAGCGGAATCGTCGTAAAAGCAAGAAAGCCCAGGATATTGGGGAGCAGAAAAAGAACTCCGGTGGAAATTTCCCGAACATCGCGGCGAGTCAGTTTCAACATGATTATTCAGCTCCTTTCAGCATACCGAGGTGAGCGTAGTATTTCTTATAGAATGGATTCTTGATCCAGTTTTCCGGAATCTTTTCACCGGAAATGATTTTTCCACGCCGGTATTTCCAGGTTGCCTTGACCGCGTCGATTTTCTTCTGCAGTTCCATGTCACGCTCATACATCGCGGCGAGCTTGTCATTTGCGGCGACACTTTCGGCAATTCCGCTGTTGACACGCTCCACAGCTTCATTGACCGCCTCTTTCGCCGTCGCACGGTTTGCCATGACTTTACTCAAGGCATAGGAAAACCAGCCGGTTCCGGTCTTTCTGAAATAGGGCGTCTGAGGAGCCGGGATCGCATAATGCATCGCATACTCCAGCTCTTTTGCATGGATATTACCCTCGCTCGGGTATTCTTTCGGAGAAAGATATTCCGGATTGTTCAGCACATATTTCGGAGTCGGCGGCAGGCCGTCCGTATATTTGATGATATAGTCGTTATATTCTTTGCTTGCAAGAAACTCCATGAAATATCCGGCTTTGTCGTAGTTTCTGCTCCCGGCATAGATTCCCGTTACGCGCGCGGTAAGAATCCCGTTTTTGAACGGACCCTGCGGGAACAGCGTCATCGCCATCGGGAAACGTTCCTCCGGTGGCAGTTCGCGGAAGCGGATCAACGCCCATCGCCCGGCGATGATCGTGGCATAGTTTCCGTTGATGAAGTGAGTGAACGCCGCGCCGCCGAATCCGGTTTCCGTATCATTCGAAGCAACTTCCGCCGCCGTCGGCAGAATTTTGTCCACATAGGTCCACTTGTAAAGCTGTTCATAAATCCTGTAGAAACGTTCGTCATCCGCGATGCATTTCGTCAGAGTCTCATTGTAGACATCCACCCCGTTGCTTCGCGCATTGATCACAATGAAAGTCTCTCCCAGCGACAATGCGGAAAGAGCGAAAAATGTGGTGCGGCGGGCATTGCCCTGCTTCGTCCGATCCATGAATTTCTTTGCGATTCTTTCAAAGTCCTCCGTGGTCCAGTCCTCGTCCGGCAGGCTCAAATCATATTTCTTCAACGTATTCAGGTTAAAAAGAAAGCTGGACACGGCAACGTTGCAGGGATATCCGTACTGCTCCCCCTCATACCCCAGTATTCCCTCCATATTCGGATAAGTCGTGCTGAGATCATATCCCCGTTTTTTCGCATCCTCGCCCAGCGGTCTGAGCAGTCCCATCGCGCCGAAAACCGGCACGTTCAAATGGTCGATCAGGTCCCCCGCAACGCCGGACACCGCCTGAATGACCGTGCTCTGATTGTTCGCGGCGTTCAGCTTGATTCCGAAAGCCGGATACCGGCTGTCTTTCGACAAATCCGGATACTTCGTCTTCAGCCATGTTTCAAACAGTTCCGCCTGTTCAAAACGCTGCGGATTCGTATCGCTCATCCATTCCAGCTGCGGATACTTCTCCTGTGCTTCCGGTCTCAAAAGAACCGTGAAGACAGATACGACAATGAGCACAAACAGGCTCAACAACAGAATTTTGTTCATACCAGCCCAACTTTCCAATTAAAACGATGTGACGAAATCACAAAGGGAAGCACACCCAGTTCCCTACCGAAGGCGAATGTAATATAAACATGAGACGGAAGATTGCAAGTACGGAAAAATATCTTCATCGAAGAATATTTTATTTTTCAACATTTTCCGCTTTACGCTGTGACGCAAGCTCCAAAAAAAAGAAAAAATATTATATTGTCCCCGCCCTGCCGGACAACAGTTCACCGGCAGGGCAATACGGATCAGGGAATCCTGAGCAGCTCAATATTGCGAATCCAGAAACGATAGTCCTTCTCTTTCGGATTCACGCCGATGCGAAACATTTTCACATCCGTATCCTGAACAGGCAGCAACATGGTAACGGTGCGCCATCCGGATGAAACAGGACCGATGCCAAGCATCGTGGTCCTCCCGACCTCCTTTTGCGTCCCCTCGACAAGCATCAGGTTGCTCTGCCCGATTCTGCCGTCGCCTCTGATCTCGAAACGGATTGCAGCCGCGCCTTTGAAAGTTTCTTCCGGCAGGCGCAGGACATATTCCGGATAGGTCCAGAAATCCCCGGATGTAAAACGGGTCCTGAAACATACTGCGTTTTCATCCGGGTCATCCGTAATCTCCATCCGTCCCGAACTGTTGCTTCTCCAGCGGTTCGCGGAATTCTCCAGCGGTTGTCTGGACGCCGTATTCAAAACAGCCAGAGAGCGCAGGGGCACAACTGCCGGTGTAACCTTGCGTCCATTGAAAACGCCGTTTACAGCCAGTTCCGTCACGGCACGGTCCGGAATGCCCTCCAGAATAAACTCATTCCTGCTCATCGGCGGCAGCTCCATCTGTTCCGGCAGCCCGGAAAGCCCGGAAAGCCCGGAAACCTTCACTTTTCCCTTCTGCATCTGTCCGGAAAGATTGAATACCTCAAGCCGGATTTGCCCTTTTCCCTTATCGTACAACATGCAGCTGCGATCGCTGGAAGTCTCAAAACCGCTTAGAAAAACAGGTTTGAAGACAATGGCGTGCTCCGCACTCAATACGCGCTTTTTCAAGTGTCCGACGGGAACTGGCGCCTTTGACGCTTTCAACCCGGAAATTCCCCGGATATATCCCGGATAACGGGAAAGAGGCAGTGCGGAAGAAGGATGAACCGTCGTTTTCCCCATGATGTCCACACATTCCAGATCACCGCCGACAGGCAGTGAAAATGTTGTATCAGCGACAGAAGCATCTGTGACAGCCGCATCATGCTTTTCTCTGTCCAGTATGGATTCCAGCCATGCAACCAGCGTCTGAGAACCGTCCGGCTGTTGAAAGAGAAAAGCGCGCCGTCCTGCCCCAAGATCATATTCGCCCAGATATTCCGCCCTGTCCAGCTCCCATAGAAGCGTGGAAAATGCCGCGACCTGCGGTTTGGCGGAATAGTCCCGGCGCAACATTCCCCAGTCTTTGGCTCCATTGCGTTCATGATAAGGCGGGAACACAAAAAAGTAACTGCGCATGACTCCGTTGGCAAGAAACAGAATCGGAGATTTTACGATGAACTCCGCAAGAAGGCGATCCTGCGCCTCTGTTGTTTCCGCCTGTCCGCGTCTGGAACTTTTCGCGGCGGAATCTCCCTCCGCGTTGGTTCCGGCTTCCGTCAGGTAAACCGGAATCTCCTCCATGCCGTTCTTACGCAGAAAATCGCGGATTTCCGCCGTGATTTCCGGATAGCGTGAAAGAGCACGGTAAGCGTGATAATTGAATACGTCAAAGTAATCCTTTGTCCCGTTTTTCATATAGATGGAAACATAGTTTCCAAGCGGGAACATGCAGAAAGATCCTTGCAGAAGCGCAAGCTCCGGGTCTCCGGCGCGAAAACCGAGCGAGGCGGCTTTCTGGGCGGCGGCAAGATCCCACGGTGTCTCATGATGAGCAAGATGATCCGGCTCATTCCAGAATTCCCATGCGCTCATGCGTCCTTTGAAGTCAGAAGCAAGCGCTTTTGTAAAACGGTATAAGTCAAGCAGGTTGTCCGGAAGATTGCCGCGTTCCTCTTTATACTGAGCCCATGCCGGCGAATCATGCGTCAATCCGAGAATATTGATACCGTATGATTTCAGCTTGTCCGCATTGCGTTTATAATGTTTCCAGTTGATTTCAGCATCTTTTGACGGCTGAACCTCTTTCCACAGGAGTCTTTCGCGTATGCTTCCGACTCCGCTTCTGCGCAGGATTTCAATCAGCAGGTCAAACCCTTCGTGAGGGAAGCGCACATTGTTCTTATCCGCGCGCCCGAGCCAGGAAAGAGCGGTATCCAGCGCAAACGGAGATTCAGGATTCGGCGTGTGCCCTTTCGGGTCGCGCACGACTGTAAAGGAACGTCTTCCCTGAATTTTCCCCTTGCCGGAATTCAGGGAAATCATGTAATACCCCGGCGGCAGTTTTCCGGCTTTCAGAGTTCCGTTTTCCGGCCAGGTACCCTGTTTCACAGTTTTTCCGTAAAAATCCTGAATCTCATAACGGAGCGGCGCATATTCCCCGATTCGCGAGAACTGAAACTCCAGCGGTTCGGAATCCAGGAAAACCGTCCCCGGAGCCTCACAACGGATTTCAGCCGCAGCATCAAGAGGAGCCGCAACGGCTCCGGCAGCCCGGATGTTGCGCAGCCACATCGTAAAACGGTCCACCGTGGGATTGGCTCCAATCCGAAGACCGTTCACGCCTTTCAGATTCAGCTTCAGGGAGGGGTCGCGCAGATTGATTCTCACGGTCTGCCACTGCCCCGTCGGCGCGGGAAGCGCAACGCGTCCTTTCGGTGTCAGCATAAGAAACGCCGCTTTCCAGCGGTTGGAAGTCTCCGGCTGAACAAGCTTGATTTCAAATTCAATAACATTCATATTTTCCAGAGATTCGCCGGACGCGGCTTTGAAGGTCGGATACGCCCAGCGATCCACATTGCCGCGAAATGTGAAATCGAAACGCATTGCTTTTTCCGAGGCGTCAAACGTGCGTTTCGTCACTCCGGACGCATTGTCCTGCCAGCGTTCCACGCGGTTCAGTTCCCGATCCAAGCCTCCTCCCAGACAGCAGATTCCGGAAAAGATCAATAAGACGGCAAAAACATTTTTCATTACTTTCTTCCTTTTATTTTCTTGTTGAATCATACGTTACTTCTTGTAGGGCCGCCACATGAAATCCGATGTGTTGGCATCCGATTTGACCCGCCCCATATCAGTCATGGCGGCATGTCCGTCCACAAACAACAGCGGATTGGCGATTTTTCCGATCGAATGCCATGAAAAGCGCGCGGCGCCGCCCGGCCAGCTCGGAAGATCATTCGCGTACATTGTCGTATCCCCCAGCAGGATTGCCCTGGCTGCATGAGGAGTCCGCGCGAATGAAAAAGTCCGGTATTTCCAGTCCGCCGATGCGGTATCGGTATCCTGCCGCATCATGGAGGTGTTGACGACATAGCTTGTTCCATACATATCCACAAGCGACCGATATCCGGAATTGATCGGCACAGCCCGGCGGCTGCCGTTGTCGCGAGGACATGTTACAATCTTTGCATTCTTGATATAGGGGTCCGTCAGATACCGTTCTTCCAGAGAAAGACCGAGCACAGAGGTCCGTCCCGGCGGAAGAGCGCCGCCCCATCGCCACCAGTTGTCAAAACACCCCATCTTGTCATTATAATCTCCGGCATAGATATTGAAGGCAAGCCCGATCTGTTTCAAATTGTTCACACAGGCAATGTCATACGCTTTTTCCCGCGCCTTGTTCAATGCGGGAAGAAGCATACCGGCAAGAATTGCGATGATCGCAATCACGATGAGCAACTCGATCAAGGTAAAATCCATTCTTTTTCTCATTTTTATTCCATTTCTCCTCTCTCTACCATTTCAGGTGAAATTTTTATGATTTGCTGATGAAAATCCTCCGACGCAAAAATCGTGAAAGCCGTCTCCGCCAGCTTTTCCACGGGCAGCCTGACCGACGGCAGAAGTAAAGGATCGAATGCGTCCCCGTAACCGTCAATACCGGCGACCGTGATCTCATGAAGCGGGTCCAGGCCGGCAAACTTCAGTTCCACTCCCATCACCTGGGCAAGCTGGTCATTGAAGCAGATCAGTGCATCCGGGCGCGATAAAAGCATCTTCAGCGATTCGGCGTGACTCCGGCAGTCCATCGCGGAGGCTGCATAAAACGGAGGCTCCAATGTCAGTTCCGGATGCTTCTTCACGGCTCTCCGCAGAAACTCGAAACGGTCGGCGGAAGCAAAACTGCACCGGTCGGTGAAACCGGCATAGCCAATCCGCTTCTTTCCCCTGCGAATCAGGAAATCGCACAGCAGCTCCATCACGGCCGCTTCATCAAAAGCAATCGTCGCCGAACGGGCATATTCCGATGAATGGCTCTGAAGATGGATCATCGGAATCCCGCACCGGTCGAACTGCTCCAGAAGATCGCAATTTTTCTCATAGGCAAGCCAGCCGACAATAACGCAGTCCACCCGTTTGATCAGGAAGGAGGAAAGAATCTCCCGTTCCCGCTCCACGGAGTTCTGCGAGGTATCCGGGATCAGCATATACCCGGCCCTGCCGAAGCGCTGCCCGCAGGCAAAAATCAACCGTCGCGACATGCGGGAATCGTGTGACTGAAGCAGCAGCCCGACATTACGGCTCCGCCCCGAAACCAGTGTCCGTCCCATGTCATTGGGCACATACCCCAGTTCTTTTGCGGCGCTCAGAATCTTTTCCCGCGTCTTCCCGCTGAGGCTGACCGTTGTTTTCTTCTCCGGGTTCATGGCAGCATAAACCGCCACGCGGGATACACCGGCAAATTCAGCCAGCATCGAAATCGTTACCTGTTTCTTCTTTTTTACCGACATTCCGCACTCTCTTGCAAAATTATTTTACGGCACCTGATAGCTCGTGCTATTATAAATTATATCCGAAAACGGAAATTTGTCAAGAGGCAAGAATGAAAAAAACAAATATTTTCTGAAAAATCAGTATTGCCCCGCGATTTCCCAATACAGAAACGTGGCAAACAAAAACTTCAGAAAAAAAAGCCGGACTTAAATTTTTTACCTTAACGTCTTTTCAGATGCCGAAACGGCAGGGAACCGGTATCTTCAGTCAGACCAGCGTCTTCAGAAGTTCCCGCACATCATCGTCCGTCATGGGCCGCGGATTCAATTTCATGCTCGCACTCCGGCAGTTCTTTACAATGAAGTCAAAGTGCGACTCATTCAACCCATATTCAGAAAAATCCGCACGGACCTCCAAAGCACGGCAAAGCTCCAAGGCACCGTCCAGAAAATCCTCCGCTGCAGAGCCGAAACCGCACTCCCGGGCAATCGCCGCATATTCCTCGCGGCAGCACGGCAGATTCCATGCGACAATCGCAGGGATCAGGGTTGCACACGCTTTTCCATGAGGCACATGAAGCAGAGAACCGATCGGATGGGCGAGCCCGTGGATCGCTCCCAGCCCCGTCTGAGAAAACGCCATCGCCGAAAGCAGGCTTCCTTCGCTCATGCCGGTACGGTAGTCAAGAACAGACGGATACCGGCAGGCGTTCAGGAGGTTTTCCCTGATCCGGCGGATCGCCGCATAGGAAAGCGCACGCGAAACCGAAGACGCTTTCGGAGACGTGCAGGACTCGAACGCCTGTACAAAAGCATCCAGACCACTCGCGGCGGTCTGGGACGGCGGACAGGAGAGCGTCAGGACAGGGTCCGCGATCGCGACATCCGCGACCATCGAAGGATGCCGCAGCGACTTCTTGATTTTCGTCGCGGGGTCCGTCAATACGGAATTGTTTGTGATTTCCGCCCCCGTCCCCGAACTGGTCGGCAATGCGGCAAAAAAGAGCCCTTTCCCCGGAATCTCCTTTTTTCCGGTGAAATAATCCGCACACCAGCCGTCGAGCGGAATCAGCGCGGCGGCGGCCTTCGCGGAATCTATGATGCTTCCGCCTCCGATGGCGACGACGCAATCCGCCTTGAATTCACGTCCGGCGCAAATGAGCCGGTCCACATCTTCCAGAGGCGGTTCCGGATGAATCCCGCTTTCATGGCGCACTTCAAAGCCCCTGAGACTCTCCATGATCTTATCGAAATCCTCCGTTCCGCTGAAATGGGAACCGGTTACAAGCAGAATCCGCCGGAAAGAGGCAAGCTCCTGCGCCAGGCGCGCGGCGCCGCCAATCTCAAAGATGATTCTGGACGGATAGGTCAGGGTAAAAGGTGCGTATGTCATCGTGTATCTCCTGTTTTTCCCAGTAGTCTAGCACAGGAAGAAATGTCTTTCAAATCAAATCCGGAATAAAGCAAAAAGAAAATCCGTGCGTGAAGAACGTCAATGCGCCCTGTCAGACGCAGGAACCGTCTTTATGATCCGTCTGCTTCGCCAGGTCCACCTGAACCGGCACATTGATCTCAATGGAATCCGGCGTGATCCGGCAATTCAGGGCAAGCAGCTTCACCCCCCGTTCCGCCGCAGCCCGGAGGGCGTCTCCAAAAGCAGGATGCGTCGCGTCGTTCGGCAGGAACCGGCATACTTCGCCCATCTGTATGACAAACATGACATATGCTTCAAAACCGTCCGCGACGCACTCCGTCAGTTCATGGACATGTTTTACTCCCCGCTCCGTCGGCGCATCGGGAAACATAGCGGTTCCGTTTTTCTCCAAAGTAACGCCTTTCACCTCAAGAAATATTTTCCGGGGTCCGTCCTCGATGAAAAAATCAAAACGGGAATTGCGGTATTTCACTTCGCGCCGGATTACGGCTCCGGCTGAAAACATGCCGCTTTTAGGGAGCCATTCTCCGGCGGCGGCATTGGGAATCTGGGAATCCACGTTGACAAGCAGCGGCGATTTGGCGTCCCTCGTTTTCTCGACACAGATCAGATCATACTTCGTCTTCCGCCCCGGATGATCTGAAACGGAAAGATATACCGTGCATCCGGGAATCAGCAGTTCCCTGCACCGTCCGGTATTCTTGACATGAGCCGCACACGTTCCTTCCTCCGCCGCGACCTCTGCAATAAAACGGTTGGGACGGTTCAGGAATTTCGCTTCAACCACTTTCCCATATCTCATAGTTCACCTCAATACGGCGGCATCCACGGAAAAAACAGACGGAATGCCGCAATTTTTTTAATCCGGATACGGAAATCCCCGCCGCACTCGGGAAAACTGTCGAATATGGTGCACGAGACAGGACTTGAACCTGCACTCCTCACGGAACTGGAACCTAAATCCATTACATTACGCTCACTTTTCATTTTATTTTCTTGTTTTTTCTTGTTTTTCTTGTTTTATGTGTTATTTTAAGGTTATAAGATAACATATGAAAGCATAAATATAAAACAGGAGAATAAAAAAATGGCACGGCAGACAAAAGGACGGTTATACAAAAGCGGCAAGAAGGGGGCTTATCACTTGCAGTATTATGTCAAGGGGAAAGAATTCCGCGTTACCCTGAAAGATGTTGCCGGAAATATCATTACCAAAGAAAGTGCCGCGAAGATTGCTGCTGATAAAATTCTGCTGCCGCTGGCGGCGAAAGATGAAGCGGAACGGTTACGCCTCATTGCCAACGAATTATCCGCGGCAGAGGCAAAAGCGGAAACGGCTGAAAAGGAATTGCAGAACTCAAAAGCGACCATTGAAAAGGGATGGGATTTATATATGACCTGTTCCAGCAGACTTAAGAGCTGCAAGCGTTATCCCGCAGACGCGATTCCAAAAATGTCAATGGCGGACATTTACCGGACTTATTACAAGCACTTTGCCGAATGGATGAAAGAAAAAAATCCGGAGATTTTCCTGCTGTCTGAAATTACCGCTGATCACGCCGCCGGATTCGCCGCAGACTTGCAGAAAAAGCTTGCATCCGGAACATACAACAAATACCGTTTTTTCCTTACGGCTCTCTTTGACGCCCTCATGACGGATGAAAAGATCACTATTGCACGCAATCCGTTCAAAAGTATGGAACGCATGGATGATGAATCAAACAGCCGCAGAGAGTTATCTATTGCGGAACTGCAAACGATTATTGAACGCGCCGAAGGTGACTTGAAACTGCTGCTGCAAGTCGGAACGTTTACAGGGCTAAGGCTCGGCGACTGCTGCACTCTGCAATGGAATGAAATTAACATGGCGGCGCAAGTCATACGCCGGAAACCGCGCAAGACCGCACGCAAAACAAAAGCGATTGTCACCCTGGGAATACCGCGTATTTTATGGCACGCGCTGAACATGATCCCTGAATCGGACCGTCTGGGATATCTGCTACCGCAATATGCTGAAATCTATCTGGCGCCGCGCGGTCCCAACAAGATGACGCGGATCATCCAGAAGCATTTCCGTATGTGCGGAATTGAAGTCCATGCACAGGGCACCGGGATGAAATATCATTATGAAGGAAAGAAGAAAGTCTATGACAAAAGCACACGCGCAGTGGTGGAAGTCGGCTTTCACTCCCTGCGTCATACATGGGTAAGCCTGCACGCGATGCACGGGACGCCGCAGGCGGTCATACAAGAGTCCGCAGGGCACGCAAATCCTGCTATGACGGAACACTATACCCATGTATCAATTGACGCCGCCCGGCGTGCCGCGGAAGCCCTGAATCTGCCGCAGCTTGCAGACGGCGACATCATCGACGTCACGCCAGAGGGCGAACCGGAACGGGCGGCATTGCGTCAACTGGCGGACACTCTGCCGATTGAACAAGTCAGGGAGATGCTGGCAGAGGCTGTCAAGGCAAAATAAGTTTATTTCTTTTTAGATACTTTCTGCTTTTCTGAAGCCGGAACAGCTTTTTTAATTGGCTCTGGTGCCTGCTCCTGAATCTCTACGAGTGCTTTCAACTTATCTGCCAGACGAATCGCATGTTGAACCGTTATCATACAACGAACCTGCTCAACAGACATGCCGGGAGTCTCTTGTATGCCGCAAATTAAAAGATGACCATCCTGCGATTTACGTAAAATAAAACTGTCAATATAAAGAGTCTGAACATCCGGGCGGCAAAGAATCTGTTTTTCCTGTGTTGTCGACTGCGAAACTTCTTTCTTATCCATGTTATACTCCTTGCTTATTGTTCCAGGCAGGATTCATACTTGCATTTAGGAATCATTCTATATCTTTCAGGCATCCATTGCGAATCAGTGGACTCGGAATAAGCCGACAAATGCCCCGCGGAAGACGAAAACATACTATCCGGAGAGGGATAGGATACAACCTTGAATTCTGGAATTTTCATTTTCGGAGCAGACACATTCTCTTCGGGAAGCAATGAAAATCTTCCATCGCCTTTACTTTTGTATAAATCGACAGACTTTTTCCAATACAGAATCTCTCCGTTTTTCGATACATGATGAAAGATCAACGTTTTAATCCGGCCATCCTGCTGGATTGCCTGACGCGATTTACCGAGAACAGCAACCAATTCATGATTCCGGATCAGATTCTCTTTATATCGCTTCATGTTTCCATCCACACTGTCCAGCAGCAACTGTTCAATTCTTTCCTGCTCCGCCTGTTCAAGACGTTTCATCAGAGAATATTCCACAATTTCGCAGTCACATTCCGCGCAATGATAATACTCTTCCGGTCTGGCAGGAACATCAAAATCTCCGATAAATTTATCATGGCAATGGTAAACGTCGGAACAACGCATTTCTCCTCCGCATTCCACACATCTAATAATCTTCGATTTCATGATTTTACTCCAGATTCATTTTGATGAAAACTAATGACGATCAGCTCTTTTTCCGGCATTATTTTAAATTTAATATATACATCCATTGACTGTATTTTTTTGACATAGACATCGGCGTCTATGTTCCCTTGCTCGCAATCTACACCGATAAAATTTCTGGCGTTCAGCTTCATAATCTCCTTTAATGCCCCGTCTGAATCTAAACCGAGCTGTTTCATAGTCTCCCGGTTTTTGGGTCTTTGCAAATAAAAGAAGCATTTTCCAGATACAATAAGCTCTTTTACTTTCGTCAAGTCATATCTGGCTGTCTGTGAGCGATCCAGCATCTTTAATATACCCTCTGCTTGACAGCTGTCAAGGCAATAACTAGATTATTTTTATGTTTTTTTTATAAATACGCATGAATATATCTTCGAAGATATTAATAGTCAATGAAGCATCATAAAAAATCAGAAGATTTTATACAGAAACAAGTCAGGGAGATGCCGGCAGGGGTCAGGCGTTTGAGCGGATGTAATTCAGCGCAGCTTTGACCATCAGCTCCGAGCGGGAAAGTTTATTGTGTTTCGCATAGTCGGTGATTTCCGCGATTTGATCGCCTGGAGCAGTGATGTTGATCCGTTCCGTTTTCGCAGGCGGATAAACCGTCACGGGAACAATACAGAGCGGTTCTTCGCTCGTTTTCATAAATCGCGAGAAAATAGGTCTTTTTATTCATTATTCTTTTTTTATTACTTAGCGTGCTTCATATCCACAAATCAATAAACGATTCTGCTTTTTATATTCATCAGAACTATTTTTCTCATGCCAATCACATGGCGGAGTTGGATGAGAACAAATATATTTATCAGGAGAAACAATTACTAAAAATTTACATGAGTGACATTCAATAAATTTATTATTTAGTTTTCTAGACATATTTTCTCCTTTTTCTATTTTTCAAACATGAGTTTCAACATGCTCAAGGCTTTTTCAGATTGAGATTCATCCAAACTCCGGACATATTCCTGCAATTTCGCATTATGCGTCAAAACAGGCGTAATGGATTCAGCCGCAGTTTCGCCATTCCAGTAGCGTATGACTTCAAGCTCTTTTCTGTTGATTTCAGTAAGTTGATCATCCGGAATTTTCAGAAGCTGCTCATAACGCTGATTGATCCAGCCTCCGTCCAGCATGGCGATAGATTCTGCCGGAATGGAAAATTTCTGCATATACAGAGCAAAAATATCATTGATTTCCCGGCGGGAAGCCTTTACAATATTAACAATCTGAAAAAATCTTTCTAATGGCAAAGGCGTTATACCTGAAAGCATTTGCGTCACTGTCGGAGCAGCTATAGATAGACTCCTAGCCAGTTCACTACGCCTAATATCAGATTTATCAACTAAAGCCGCAGTTTTCTGGGCTATAGCTATGTTGATTTGATCATCAAGCATTTTTTTATCTGACATTTTCTCTATAACTCCGCATTTTCTTTTTATGATTATCTAAAATATAAACCGTAAAAATTAGCAGTCAATATAATTTTTTAGTTTTATTCTAAAAAATCCTTGCTTTTAGTTTTTACCTAATTATATTATCATCAACAAATCAGAAAGGAGTGGATAAATGACAAAGTTAAAAGAAATACGATTGATAAAGAAGATGAAACAGATAGACCTTGCAAGGATTTTGAATGTAAAACCATCGACTGTAAATATTGCTGAAACAAAGGGGATTTATGATACCCGTATGGCGGTAAAATATGCAAAAGCGCTGAAATGCAATCCCCTTTTTTTGCTCGAAGGATTAGATAATAACTAAAACAAAAAAAAGGAGCGATGAGATGAGAATCAAGACAGCGAAGGTAAAAAACCTGATTTATCTGAAAGGTGATACGATAAATTCGTTTGCAGTCAAGCATGATTTTTCACAGCAGGCATTATCAGCATGGATCAATAAAGATTACTACCCGACACCGAAAAACGTAAAGAAACTGGCAAAAGCTCTGGGATGCCCGGTCGAGGATATCATAGAAGACGAAGAACAAGACAAGACAGAGATTTATGGTGCTGTATTGACCTTAATCGAGTATTTAAGAAATACACCTGTCGAAGAATATACCCCTGAAATGACAGCGCTGTTGCGTGATGCTTTTTTGGACACACTTCTATATCACTGCAACATCTCACTGACCGTTTTAAAAATGTTTTCCGCAAAGGACACAAAGGACTGAAAGGACGGGAAGGACGGGAAGATGATTTTCTTTTATGCTTGCATCGGCTTGACTCTGGCAGGGCTCTTTCTGGCAGCGGTCAAGGGGATTTTATGGATCATGGGCAAGGACGCGCACAGGGCAATCAGATTTTAGATAGCAAGATTGCAAGATTGCGAGATTGCGAGAGAAAAACAACCCCAAAAGAAGGAGAAAAGACAGGATGAGCAGGAAGAAAATCAGATGGTTTGAGTGGGGCGACGAAAAGCCCGGCTATGTAACAACATGGACTGTCGGAGCAAACGGCTCCGTGGTCATCGGCAGGCGTATCACGCTGGAGGCGGCACGTCAGCGCGGATATGAATTTGAATGCCCGTTTGCGTAAGATCGCAAGATCGCGAAATAGCGAGATTGCGAGATTGCGAGAGGTGGAAAGGGCTGCGCCCTTTGACATGCTTCTCATTGCTCATTACTCATTTCAACTCTTAACTCTTAACTACTAACTCTTAACTAAAAAAAGGAGCGAAGAAAAAATGAACAGGAAAAAAGAAGAACCGTCAACGATGGCAGTCGCGGACGGTTCAGCGGGTAGAAATTCTTTCGAGGTGAATATATCGCCTCAAAGAAAAAAGTCAATGACCGAAGAAGAAAAAAGGAAAAAACGTAACGAACGCGCCAGAAAATGGAGACAGGAGAATCCTGAAAAGGTAAAGGCAATCGCCCGGCGTTATCGTCGCTCGGAGCGGGGACGGGAATACATCAAAAAATATCGTTTGAAACATGCGGAGAAAATCAGGGAAAGGGAAAGGGAATACCGCCTGAAAAACAAGGAAAAGCGTTGCGCACAGCGGAAAGCCCTTTATTTGGCGCACCTGGAACATGAACTGGAAAGAGGCGCAAAATACCGGGAAGAACATCGGGAAGAGATCCGAGAGAAAAACAGAATCCGCGATCAGTTCCGGACTCCGGAGCAGAAAGCCAAAAAGGCGGAACGGGCAAAAGAGAAGTATCATGCAAATATTGAAGTGATGAGAGAATATGAGCGTTTGCGTTACCGCAGGGACCGGGAAAAGCGGAAAGCGTTGTCAATGAAATGCTATTTCCGCAATCACGAGGAAAACAAGGCGAAACAACGTCTGCGTTACCAGTTGAAGCGGACAAGTGATCCGGGGCTTGCCGAAGCCTTGAGACTGGAGGCGCTCTATGTTTAATCCGATTCAGCAGGGGGCGTTCATCGCGTGCTACGGTCAGTACGGAAAACGGGAGGAGTGCGGGAACTGTCTTTGCCGCGGATTCTGCAAGGACGCCGCGGAAATCCCCTTCATTTCCGACACCAGCCGGGCGGGGCAATACATCGATCAAATCTTTTCTTCCGACGATCCGGAAGCCGCGGAGAAGATCGACGTAGAGGCGATTCCGGAGGAGAAAAAGGAAATCGACCGTTTTCTGCTGCGGAAGTTCGACTGTGACGAGCTTCTGATGCTGGTCCGTTTTTTCCTCGATTTGTCGCCGTTCGAGTTTGAAATCCTGCGGCGCCGTCTGGCGAATCCGCACATGACAATGAAGCAGCTCCAGAAGGATTTGCAGCTGCGGTCCGACAAGCAGGTTTACGAGTTCTTCCGGCGGAAATGTGAAAAGTTTCCGCTGATGTCGGAGATTTTCTACATTGCAGGGAGAAAAGGACAGGAAGGACAGGAAACATGAGAATCATCATTGAGTTTGACGGAGGTGCGGGAGACATGCCGGGAGCGCCGGAACGGGTGGCGATCAGCGACACACGGGAAGCAAAGCTGGTGCGGCGTATTCTGGATGTGATCGGGAAATATGACCGCGGCGACGGAGTACTGAAAAAAGATGTCAGCAACGGTACCGGCGGATATCACACCTGCGCCGGTGAACGCGATGAAATACTTGCGGAGCTGGAAGATTACGGCATCATCGTGCGGGACGCGCGGTTCCCGAACAGAATGAAACTGAACAGAAGATGGAGATATGACGAATGAAAATCAACAGTAAAATATCTTCGGCGGTATTGAGCGCGGCAACAGGGCTGCTGCAACCCTATATTCCGGAATTGAGTCCGGGCGCGCTGATCGACGCACTGAAAGCCTATGACAAGAAGCAGACGGGACATGCAAGACCGCTTACCAGAGATGAAGCGGCAGAGCTGCTGTCCGTCAGCCGCGCCACGGTTGACAGGTATATCAGGGAAGGACGGTTACAGAGCGTCAGAGTCGGCAGGCGCCTGATCCGGATTACACCCGAATCGGTAGACGCGCTGCTGACGCCGGGAGCGGAGGCGGGCATATGACATACGTTCCAGCCACAATCTCGATTACGCCGCTCATGATCGAAAACATCCGGCAGGCACGCAAGACGCGCACCATAACGGAATTGTCCGTCATCTGCGGCGTCAATCAGAAAATACTCTACCATATCCTGAACGGCAAGCAGGAAAGAGTCAATATGAAACTGGGCGCCAGAATCCTGAAACTGACGCAGATCATTCAGGCAATGGACGCGGGCAAGCCGTTCAGCTTGACGGAACCCAAACAGGTAATGGAGTATGAACAGTTTCACCGGCAATGCAATGCGCCGGAATTCGTGGCGGCGCTGCGGACATGCTGCATAAATTACAGAGACATTGAACTCAAAATCAAAGACATCAGGGAGAATATGAAATGAAAGCTAAAATCACTGCATTGAAACTTGAAAACGTGAAGCGAATCAAACTTGTAGAGTTCCAGCCGAACACGGACGGGCTGACTATCATCGGCGGCAATAACGGTGAGGGAAAAACGTCTGTCCTTGACGCAATCGCCTACGCGCTCGGCGGAGAAGCGTTCCGACCGTCTGCGCTCACGAACAGTGACGGCAATGCCTATATCAAAGTGGAAGTCGGGGAATACACGGTGGAGCGCAGCGGCAAAAATGCGACTCTCAAGATCACGGACCGCCGCGGGATGAAAGGCGGTCAGAAGATGCTTGATGAGATCATCGGCAAATTTGCACTTGACCTGTCCGGCTTTATGAACTCAAACGATAAGACAAAAGCGGACCTTCTGCTGAAAATGTTCCCGGAGCTGGCGGACGCGCTGCTTATGCTCCAGAAGAAAGAAAAGGACATCAGGGACCGCCGCGCAGATGTCAACAGGGACATCAAACGCATACAATACCAGTTTGACACAATGCCGAAAGGAGAAGGCGCGCCGCCCTCCGAAATCAGCATTCTCACACTCTCGCAGGAATTGCAGGATGCAATGGAATACAATGCGGAACGTGAGCGGAAGATCAATCGGATTGAATCTGAAAAGAAAAAGCTGTCCGACCTTGAAAATGAATATGACAATATCATCACGGAAGGCAATGCAATTGCGGAAAAGATCAAGGCATTGGAAGCAGAGCTGAAAAAAAACGAACTCCGGGAAGAAGCGATTACGCAGGAGGGCGAGGAAATCAAAAATGCAATTGGCGGCATGTTATCCGACCTGAAAGCCATGCCACCAATGCCTCTGGATGAAATCAAGCAGAAGATCACATCCGCGGATCAACTGAATCAGCTTGTCCGCCAGAAAGAGGAAGCGGGAAAGGTTTATGAAAACATTCAGGAGTTGAAAAGTCAATCCGACCGCATGACCAAAAATCTTGAAGAAATCGACACGGAGCGGATCAGGCTGCTGAAAAATGCAAATCTGCCCTTGCCGGAACTTTCCATCAACGCAGATGGCGAACTGCTTTACAAAAATCAGAAATGGGACTGCATGAGCGGCGCGGAACGCCTGAAAGTCGCAACGGCTATCTGCATGGAAGCAAAACCGTCTTGCGGATTTGTCCTGATCGACGGTCTGGAGGCGATGGACGAAAAGACGCTTGACGACTTCGGGACCTATCTTGCGGAAAAGAACATGCAGGGCATAGGAACCATTGTAGGCAAAAACGAACGCGCTTCAATCATTCTGGAAGACGGGCGCATTCTCAATAACCAATAACAAAGAAAGGGTGTAGCAATGGCTACGGTCAAAAAAAATCTGACTTGTCTGCTGACGGTCGAAGAAATGAAAACGCTCGGCGTGGAGCTGGCGGACGCATCGCAGAAGAAAAGGCGTCTGGAAGACGACAAGAAACAGGCGATGAGCCAGTATAAAGCGGAGATCGACGCGGCGGATGCAGAAATCAATGCAATCTCGCAGAAGATTTCTTCCGGGCGGGAAATTCGAATGGTCGAATGCACGGTTCGCTATCACACGCCGCAGGATGGCATGAAAACGATTGAACGCAATGATACCGGCGAAATCGTAGAGGTTGTGAAGATGACGGATTCCGAACTGGAAGACCTTTTCATCAATGGGCTCGGCGCGAACCGTGACGAAAAATACTTCACTTTCCGGAACAGGAAACGTGTCCCGCTGGTGCCGCTGGCAGCCTTCCGTGAAGCGCAGGCGCAATGTGAATTCAAAAGGCTTTTCTCCAGCACGGAAAATCAAATGGCGGAATACAATCTTGAATCGGAAAACAACATGCTTGTAGTGGACTGCGAAGCCGTGTTCGACCTTTTCGAGAACGTAAGCGCCCCCGGAATGGACGGACACCGAAGTAATTGAAACCAAACTGCTGGAGACCTCGGACAATGAATAGTGCAGACATTTTCATCAGGGAAGACGAAGCGGCATATCATGCGCGGAGCCGGACAGGGCAATATCTGTCAAGCCACATGCTTGCGGAATTCCGCCGGTCGCCATACCGTTATCATCAGAAGATCACCGGAATGCTCGAAGACAAGGACAAGCCGGAATATGCCTTTGGTCGGGCGGTGCATAAAATGATTCTGGAAGGCGGCGCGGCGTTTGAAAAAACCTATACCGTGTCGGACGGTCCGGTAAATGAACGCACCGGCAAGCCTTACGGGAAAGATTCGAAGGCGTATCAGGACTGGCTTTCCGTTCAACGCGGGGAAGTCATTACGCAGGCGGATTTTGAAATCATCGCCGACATGCAAAACAGTGTTGAAAACCATCCCGTCGCGCCGGAACTGCTGTGGGACGGGATGGCTGAAAGCGTGGTCAGGGCGAACTATCACGGAATGCCTTGTCAAATCCGCATGGACAAGTTCAGCCCGTCTGCCGGGATCATCGACTTGAAGACATGCGCAGATATCGAATTTTTTGAAGTTGACGCACGCAAATACGGCTATATCCTGCAACTGGCTTTCTACTGGGCGGTGCTCATGGTCGCCACGGGGAAAAGTTACCCGGTGCATATGATTGCGGTTGACAAAACGGAATCGCATATCTGCGGAGTCTGGCAGATTCCGGAAGTCGAGCTGGAAGCCGCGGAACGTATCAACGCCGCCGCGATCCGCCGTCTGATCGAGTGCCGGAACTCCGGCATTTATCCGACCGGATTTGAACAGAAACGAATCCTCACATTCAACAGTTAAGAGTTAAGAGTTAAGAGTTAAAAAAGCGGGTCAAAGGGCGGCAGCCCTTCCGCAACTCTTAACTATCTCACTCTTAATTATTAACTAAAAAAAAGGAGCTTTTTTATGATAGAGTCCATTATTTACGGCAAGACGCCGAAACCGCCGATCATTCTGCTTTATGGTCAGGAGGGTGTAGGGAAATCGACATTTGCGGCAAAGGCGCCGAAGACGGTATTCATTCCGACCGAAGACGGGTTGAATGAAATCGACTGCGCGAAATTCCCGACCGTGAAAACATATCCGGAATTTCTTGCCACGCTGAAAGCGGTCCTGAATGAAGAACACGACTTCGAAACGCTGGCGGTCGATTCCATTTCCGCTACGGAACGGATGCTGTTCAAGTATGTCTGCGAACGGCACGGTGTGGAGACAATACAGCAGGCGAACGGCGGTTACGGCAAAGGCTATACCGAATATACGAACCGCTGGGGTGAGGTGCTGGAAATCCTGTCTGCGATCCGCGAAAAACGGAACATGAGCATTATCCTGATCGGGCACAGCGACGTAAAGCAGGTCATCAATCCGCAGATCGGCACCTTTGACCAGTTCCAGCCGCGATTGTATGAAAAGGCGTGGAAGATGATTTCCGAATGGACGGACGGCGTATTTTTCGCAACGCGCAAAGTCCGCGTCCAGAAAGAAGACGCCGGATTCAACAAGACCGCCGCGCGGACCGTGGCAGTCGGCGCGGACGGCGGCGAACGAATCATGAACACAACCGGCGGGGACAATCTGCCGTTCATCGCGAAAAACCGTTTCGCCCTGCCAGTGGAGCTGCCGCTTGACTGGAATGCCTTCATTACGGCATGGCAGGCGAGCTATAAGCAAGATTGCGAGATCGCGAAATAGCGAGATTGCAAGATAGTGAACAGAGGCTAGTGGGCAGTGGGCAGAGAAAAGCGGGTCAAAGGGCGCAGCCCTTTCCGCCACTGATCACTGATCACTGAAAACTGATCACTGAAAACAGCAAGATTGCGAGATAAAAAACATTACTCTTTAAGGAGAAAAACATCATGGCAAATTTAGGCGGATTTAACGCAAGTGAAGTGGAACCGGCAAGTTTCGACGCAATCCCTGCGGGGAAATATCAGGCGGTAATTACGGAAAGTGAAATGAAAGAGACTAAAAGCGGGACAGGTGAATATCTGCAACTCACGTTTGAAATCATCGAAGGCGATTTCAAGGGGCGGAAGTTGTGGGCGCGCCTGAACCTGTCGAACCCGAACCAGCAGGCGGTTCAGATTGCGCGCGGCGAACTGTCGGCAATCTGCCGCGCGGTCAACGTATTGCAGCCCGGCGATTCCGTGGAGCTGCATAACCTGCCGCTTACGATTGCCGTCAAGGTCAAGACAGACGCAGACGGCGAGGTAAGGAACGAAATCAAAGGCTATTCCCCGCGCATGAATTACGCGGCGCCGCAACCGGCATCTCCGGCGGCAGCGGCGAAACCGGCAGGACAGCCCCCGTGGGCTACGAAAGCCAAGTAAGTGGTCAGTGGCTAGTGGCTAGTGGGCAGTGGGCAGTGGGCAGTGGGCAGTGGCTAGTGGTTAGTGGTTAGTGGTTAGTGGGCAGAAAAAGCGGGTTAAAGGGCGGCAGCCCTTTCCACCACTGATCACTAATCACTGACAACTGATCACTGAAAAAGGAAAATATAATGCGAGATTGCGAAATATCAAAAATAATTGAACTGGAACTGCCGGTAGCGGTTTCCGAAAATCACTACCGGCGGTTTACGGGCAGGTTCCCGATTATCAGCGCGGCGGGCAGGAAATATCATGAGCAGGTGAAGTTCCGTTTTCAGCGGAGCGGACAATCGAAGATCGAGGGTCCGGTATCACTGTATATTGATTTTTACCCGCCCGACCGGAGAAAGCGCGACATTGATAATCAGTTCAAATGCCTGCTCGACAGTCTGGTTTCCGCCGGGTGTATCGAAGACGATTCTCTGATCCATGAATTGCACGCCTGCAAGCGGGAGCCGATGCCGCCGGACGGAATGATCTATGTCAAGATAGCAAGATTGCGAGATTGCAAGATTGCGAGATAGTGGTCAGTGGCTAGTGGTTAGTGGCTAGAGAAAAGCGGGTCAAAGGGCGGCAGCCCTTTCCTTCACTGATCACTATTCACTGATCACTGATCACTGAAACAGCGAGATTGCAAGATTGCGAGGTAATAGGAATGGAATTAAGGGGATATCAACAGATTGCAGTGAATGCGGTATATGATTACATGCGAAAATCAGACTTGAATCCCTGCGTCGTATTGCCGACCGGCGCGGGGAAAAGCATTGTGATTGCAAAAATCGTGACGGACGCCGTGACGTTATGGCAGGGGCGATGCCTGATTCTGGCGCACGTAAAAGAGCTGCTGGAACAGAACGCGGCGAAAATCGCGGCGCTCTGCCCGGAGATCGACATCGGCATTTTTTCCGCCGGACTGAACTCACGCAATACAAGAGAACGGGTCATTGTCGCAGGAATCCAATCCGTTTACGACAAGGCGGCGCAGCTCGGCAGTTTTGACCTTGTCCTGATAGATGAAGCGCACCTGATCCCGCCGGACGGGGACGGGATGTACCGCTCTTTTCTGGACGATATGAAAAAAATTAATCCGAACATCCGGCTGATCGGATTGACCGCGACGCCTTACCGACTGAAAGGCGGGCTGATTTGCAGAAAAGAAAACCTGCTGAATGAGGTCTGCTGCGAAATTGGCGTAAGGGAACTCATTGTCGCGGGTTATCTCTCAAAGCTGAGATCGAAAAACGGCAAGTATAAAGCCGACTTGGACAATCTGCACATCCGCGGCGGGGAATTCGTGGCGGAGGATGTGGAAAAGGCAATGGACAATGAGCGTCTGGTCACGGCGTCTTGCCGTGAAATCGCGGAACTCTGCAAAGACCGGAAAAAGGTCCTGATTTTTGCATCAAGCATTGACCATTGCAGGCACATTGCGGAGACGATCCGCGAACAGACACACGAAGAATGCGGGATCGTGACGGGGCACACGCCGAAGCTGGAACGCGCGGAAATTCTTGATCGGTTTCGTGGCATCACGCAGAAAAATCTTTTCGGCGAGGCAAAGCCGGAATTGAAATATCTTGTCAACGTCGGCGTGCTGACGACCGGGTTCGACGCTCCGGCAATCGACTGCGTGGCGATCCTGCGCCCGACCAATTCCGCAGGGCTTTACTATCAGATGGTAGGGCGCGGGTTCCGGCTTTCGCCAGACACCGGAAAGACCGACTGTCTGATTCTTGATTATGGCGGCAACATTATGCGGCACGGTCCCGTTGATATGATCCGCATCACGGGGGATCCGGGCAGGAAAGGCAACGGCGGCGCACCGGTCCGGGAGTGTCCGCAATGCCAGAGCGTCTTTCCCGCGGGGCGCACCGCCTGCCCTGACTGCGGGTATGAGTTCCCGCGGGAAGACCGCAAACTGCGGCATGATTCACGTGCGTGCTCGGACGGCATACTTTCCGGCGAATCGTCGGAACTGGAATACCCCGTAAAGGACGTCTATTACTGCACGCACACGAAGCGCAACGCGGACGAGGGCACGCCGAAGACCATGCGGATTGACTACATGATCGGATTCAACGATTTTCAGGCGGAATGGGTCTGCCCGGAACACACAGGGTATGCAAGGCGGAAATTTGAAAAATGGTGGAGGGAACGGACGGAAATAGACCCGCCCGGCACCGCCGCCGAATGCGTCCAGATTGCACAAAAAGGGTATTTGAAAAAACCTGTCGCAATCACAGTCAAGACGACCGCGGGGCAACGATTCCCCGAAATTGTTAAATATACGTTTGCGGAAAACGAACCGGACGCGGAAGAAGCGGCGCTGATCGCCGCACTTGCCGAAGACACGGCAGAAGGCATTACAGCGGCGAAAATCGAACTGACAGACGAGGACGTACCATTTTAGTTAATAGTTAAGAGTGAAATAGTTAAGAGTGAAGGAAAGGGCGGCGCCCTTTAACCTGCCTTTCAACTCTTAACTCTTAACTGAAAAAAAAGACTGGAAGGACAAAGGGAAAAATGAAAGTTGACAAAGCGGAAATCACAGGGGCATTGAGGAAAGTATTTTTACCGGGCGATGTATTTGAAATCCGGATACTGGACGCGCTGACGGCACAACTCATGCGCCCGCATGTCGTAAGCGGATATTTTGATTATGACCACATCGACGCGGCGGCGGATGAGATCGAAAAAATAAGGCTCTGCCTCGGAGTCTATTACACGCCGAACCCGGTAAACAGGGCATTGATTGCGCGGTCGAGCAACCGTCTGCGGGGCATTGAATACCGGAGCCAGAGCACAACGACCGATGCAGACATCCTTTGCCGCCGCTGGCTGCTGATCGACTGCGACGCGGTAAGACCTTCAGGTATCTCAAGTTCCGGCGCGGAACATGCCGCGGCGCTGGCGAAAGCGCAGGAAATCCGCAGCAACTTTGCCGGTGCAGACTGGGCGGACCCGCTGTATATCGACTCCGGGAACGGGGCGCAGTTGATGTATCGCATCGACCTGCCGCGCGACGATGGCTGGTTGGTTGAAAAGCTCCTGAAAAAACTGGATAAGTGGTGCAGCACGCCGGAAGTCAAGATCGACGTCACGGTACATAATCCCGCGCGTATCTGGCGGCTGCCGGGAACATACAACTGTAAAGGCGATCCGGTGGAAGACCGACCGCACCGCATGGCAAAGATCATAGAACAGCCGGAAACACCGGAGATCGTCACGCCTGCACAGTTGCGCACCGCCGCCAGACTGGATGATACGCCGGAACTGATTCTGCCGGAAGCCGCGAAGACCGGCGCGGATTTAAGCGGCGTGCTCGCGGGGGTCAATCTGGCGGATTATCAGCAGAGCGCAGCCGAACCGTTCAACCTTGATGACTGGATCGGCAAATATTGTCATGACATCAGCGAGCCGCAGCAATGGAACGGCGGGCGGAAATGGGTATTTGACGTCTGCCCGTTCAATCCGGAACACAGAAACAAGTCCGCAGTCATCACGGAGCAGGCAAACGGGGCAATCGGATTTGTGTGTCATCACAATTCCTGCGCAGGGAATGACTGGCGTAAATTGCGGGAACTGCTGGAGCCCGGTTATCAGAAAAAGAGCCCGCCGCCGGTATCAACGCATCATGCGCAGCCAGTAACAGCGATCGCGGCGACGGAAGATGCCGACGAACCCGATGACATGGAAGAAATGGAAGAAATCGAGGAAGCGAAGCCGTGGCGGGATATGTCGAACGATACAGTCGAAGCGATACTGGAAGGGACACTTTTAGGGGAGCTGGTCAAGCTCTATTCCAGTGTCACGATCCCGCCGCTGCCGCTGGAAGCCGCGCTGCTGAAAGCAATCGTCACACTGGGCTGCGCCCTGTCGGAAGAAGGCGTCCCCGACGCCGCAACCGCATCGCTTCTGCCGCCGCTGGGGGCATTGCGGGCGCGTCTGCGGATCAATACCGCAGGCGGGCAGGTCTGCAACGTCTACGCCCTGCTTGCGGCGAACTCGGCAAGCGGAAAAGATATCGGCAATCTGCTTGACACGGTCGCCAACACGCACAATTGGAGCATCGGCACCAGTGGAAGCGCAGAGGGTATCGCCGAAGCCCTGAAAAAATATCCGAACGGGCTGATATCCATTTCAGAATTCATGAACTGGCTGGATGAAAAGCACTGGCAGCACAAGGCGACAAGTTTTCTGACAGAGGCGTTCAGCAAAGGTTTTTTCAGGCACAACTTTTCCAGCCGCGGCGGTAAAGGCGGCACGTCGTCAACGGATTACTGTTTCCCGAACATCATTGCCAACATACAGCCTGAAATTTTTGAAGACGTGGTAAGGAAGCAGGATATTTCAAGCGGATTCATGGCGCGTTTTCTCTTTGCCCGGATGCCGGAATTCTTCGGCGATCCGGCGCGGATCAACATGCAGAAGACGTTGGAACGCTTCAATGAGATCATTCCCGTATTTCAGCGCAAACACGGGACAGTCGAAGTGCCGGAAGGCTACGGGCGCAGCCTGAGCGATATGTTCAAGGCAAACAGTCCGGATAAACTGCATCCGGTCTGGCGGCGGCTGGTCAATGAGTATATGCCGCGTTTCGCTGTCATGCTGTCCGTCAATTATACATCCGTAACACAGCAGGATTATGTCAGGATTGATTCCGCGACATGGAGCAATGCCGAAAAGCTGGTCTTATGGTTTTTCAAAAACGCGGAACAGATGCTTTTCAACATCAATGATACTTCTCAATTTGCGAAAGAGCAGGTCAAAATTTATAAAGTATTTTTGCGTCTCATCAAAAAACACGGAAAAGAGAAAGGGGTCTCAATGCAGACAATCAGCAGAGCTACATATTATTTGGGGCTGAATTCAGATAACCGCACAAAAATATTACGAGAAATGGAAGATATGGGATGGATTATCAGTAATCCGCCGTGTTGTATCAAAGGAGCAAAATATACTCTGGCAAAAGTGCCGCAGGAACTTATAATTTGACTTATGAAACAGGTTCTTGAACTTATGATTTTTAATAACTTGATTTTAAATGAAGTTCTGGAACTAATGAATTCTTCATAACATAATTCATAACATATAAATCACTGATAATCAACACATTAATATATAACTTATTAAGTTATTATATATATGTATGTATAATAAATAGGGGCTCTTTATAGCATCCACGCATCACGCGCATAACAAGAGGAGAATAGCGGATGTTTGAAAATCAAGTCAAGGAATTTGCGGAACTCATGGGCGCAGACGTGCAGCAGGTCTATAATGAAATGCGCAGAACAGCAATCATGGAAACTGATTTATCAGGCTTCGGGAGAATTCTGAAAGACCTGAAAGAAATTGAAGATATAAGCCGTTTTGACGCCGTCTTGCTGCGGGATAATCTGATTGATCCATATGTAACATATGAAGAACTCGGCAATGCCAGAGGTGTATCCAGACAGGTAATACACTGGCGTATGAAACAGCTTGCGAAGTCTTACAAATGGGTAAAAGAGCTCATGTATCGCAAGGCGGTATCTTATCATCAGACAAAAAAATACAGGAATGATCATTTTACGGAAAAAGCATAAGGTCAAAAAAAACAACCAGCCCCCTATTGGGTCCTTCCGGAGCGATAACCCCGGCAAGGTAACTGGGCGACACCTCGCAAGTGTAACACTGTAACGGAGATGGATATGAAACAAGATAACAGCAAAACACGTGTGTATAAACACAGAGAAAAAAAGAGAACCGTAAAGATCGAGAAAGGTATTCGACAGAGCATACGCGGGACACTCTGGAAATGGGGGCACAAGTATTTTTCCCCTAAATTTACGAAAGAGCCGTCACGGTATCATAAATCTTTTGTTGACAAGCTGGAAAGCGTCATCCGGGACGGCGGTAATTTTGCATTTGCGTTCCCGCGTGGATCAGCGAAAACAACATGGCTGCGGATTGCGTGCATCTGGAGCATGTGCGAAGCAATCACACCGTATATCATCTTCATCGGCGGCAGTGCGACCGAAGCTAAGGCAAATCTTAAGATCATCAAAAACGACTTTGAAAGCAACGACAAACTCAATGAAGATTACCCGGAGTTATGCGGACCGATACGCGCAATCCGCGGCGTGGCGCAACGGGCACGTATGATGCAGGATGAGAACGGCAACGTGCTTGCGTTTGAGTGGAAATCAGACTTCATCCGGATGCCGAATGTTCCGGGGCTCAAGTCCGCCGGTTACATGATACAGGCGCTGGGGATCGAAAGCCACATCCGCGGCAAGAATGAGTCTCTGCCAAAGGGCGAATCGACCCGCCCGACTCTGGTTTTGCTGGACGATCCTCAGACCCGCGAAGATGCAAAATCGCAAACGACCGTAACAAAGCTCATCGACACCATCAACGGCGACGTGCTGGGGCTTGCCGGTCCGGGCAAAAAGATTGCGGCGCTTGTCGCCGGAACGATCATTGAACGCGGCGATGTCATGGACCAGCTCACAAATAAGAAGCTGAATCCGTCGTGGCACGGCGTCCGTATCTCCATGCTGGAAAGCCGCGCGAAGCACGAGAAAGATGTATGGTTCGGCGAGTATGCCAGGCTGCGGCGCGAAAGCCAGCAGAACGATGAAGACACGGCAACGGCTGCGAATGCGTTTTACACGGCGCATCGCGCGGAAATGGATGAAGGCGCAATTGCTTACTGGGATGATCGTTATATCCCCGAAGAAGGCGAGACGTCCGCGATACAGCACGCTTATAATCTGCTGATTGACAAGGGGGAAAAGGTGTTTGCGGCGGAATACCAGAATGCGCCGCTTGCCGCGCAGACAAATGTTTTTGAACTGCGACCTGAACGCATTTATGCGAAGATGAACGGGGCGTCGTCATTGTCCCTGCCCCCTCTGCCGGTAACGGTGACTGCCGGGGTGGACCTGAACCGTTACGGGCTGACGTGGAATCTGGTGTCCTCTACGCGCGACCTTGCGTCCGCCGTCATCGCTTACGGCGTGCATGTTCCGCACGGACAGGAGCGCATTTATAAAGGGGAAGGCAACAAGAATACGGAGGCGGAGCAGCTCGCGTTTTTCCGGGCGTTGGCTGACCTTTGCGGAAAGTTCGCGTCCCTCCGGATATTCGATCACGCCGGACGCCCGCAACGCATTCGGCGCGTCGGCATTGATGCCGGTTATCTTTATACAACCGTACGGAGATTCACCGCCATGAACGCGAACGAATACCCGTTCGACATCATCGCAACCCGCGGGCGGGCGGCGATGCAGTATCGCGCACGCGGTCCGAATGTGGAACAGACCGGGAAAGACTGGATCATCATTACCGACCAGTTCGGGCGTCTCACGGTTTACAATTCCGACATCTGGACCGAAACCAGCCAGACCGGATTCCTGTTACCTTCCGGCGCCCCCGGATCGGTGGACCTCTACGGCGTGTCAAAAGCGGAACATGCGGAGTATGCTACGCAGATTTGCAATCAGAAGCTTGCGGAAAAACTGGAAGGCGATAAGGGACTGTATTACCGATGGACCACGGAGGGGCGCAACGATTATCTTGACTCCCTGACCATTGCCCGTGTCATGGCATCGCTTGGTGGCGCCGACATATTGAATCAGACCTTGCCGCAGCAGCAGTCCCCTGCTCCCTCGAAGGAAGAACCGAAGCAGGGACCGCCGCCGGAAAATCTGATCAGTTACGACCCGCTTCTGTTTTAGTTAAGAGTTAAAAGTTAAGAGTTATTTTTCAGATAGCGAGAGTGCGAGATCGCGAGAGTGCGAGATGAAGAAAGGGAAGAATCCCTTTCACCCTCTTTACTGCTCACTAGCCACTATCCACTGACCACTGACCACTAGCCACTATCTCGCAATCTCGCACTCTTGCAATCTCGCTATCTTGCATTTGACATCTTCCCATGATAAAAAAGGTGAAGTCATGAGAACTGCAAAAGAAATATACGAAGCCGCGGAACAGACGATTTATGATTTGGTGGTTGACGGCAAGGCGTCTGCGACATTTGACGGCAGATCATACACGGCAATCGACCTTGAGAAGCTCCAGAAGATTTCAGCCCTTTACCGAAACAAGGCGATTGCCAACGGGGAGATCGAGGCAAACCCGAATACCGATAAAATTACGGTGTCATACCCGAAGATACCGGGGAGGTTTACATGTTGAATCTGAAACATCTGCTGACACAGCTTGCCTACCGTGCATTGAATCATACGCCGACGCGCCCCCTGCCGAGTCCGGCGATCATTACAGCGGATCAGGAGCTCGCAGGCTCGAAACGGAAACTGTCATGGGCGCTTGCGCGGGACCTTGAACAGAATTTTGTAATTGCGGGCTGGATGGTGGATCAACATCTGACCTATACATCAAGTTTCAATTTCCAGGCACGCACGCCGGATATGGAATTCAACAAGGCGCTTGAAATGTATTGCCTCGAACGCTTCGGCAAGAAACGCATAGACATCGCCGGGAGAATGTCGCTTGACGATATGGCGCGGGCGTTCATGGCGTCGAAACTATGGGACGGCGATGCGGCAATCATCAAGACCAGTCAAGGGATGCTGCAATTGCTGGAAGCATGGCAGATCGCAAAGGTGGACGGCGCGCCGGACGGCGTCAATGAAAACGGGCTGGTGCTCGATCCTTACGGGCGCGTTAAGCAATACGCGGTTGCGATCCGCGACAGTCAGGGCATACATCACGCCGCTATGATCGACGCCGACAATATGATTTTCGACGGCTATTTCAGGAAGGCGAATCAGACACGCGGCGTCTCTCCGCTGATGCCGGTCATCAATTCCGCGCGCGATGTGATGGATGCAACCGCTTATTATCTGCTGAAAACGAAAATTGCCGCCATGTTCGGCATCGTCATTTATCGCGATCACGGCAAAAAAAGCGGCAATGATTTTGAAATGGAACGTCCTTCCGGCGACGGCGCGGAAAAGAAGCCGCTTCAATATAACATTCAACCCGGCTTGAAGTTGGAACTTGAACAGAACGATAAAGCGGAATTTCTTGAATCGCATACGCCCCCCGGCGAGTTTTTGAATTTTGCAACGTTCCTGATCCGGCAGATTCTGTCGGCACTGAAAATCCCTTATTCGATGTATGACTCCGGCGCGGCGAATTATTCCGCGTCGCGCTCGGACCTGAACCGGTATAAGTCATCGACCGAGAATGAACGCAAGCAGATGCTTGCCGTGTATGATGAGATTACAGATTTCATTCTGCGGCATGACATCCGGACCGGCGCGCTGAAACTGCCGCGCGGCATGACTTATGACCAGATCGAATGGGAATGGCTGCCGACCGCGTCATTCGTAATCGACCGCCCGGCGGAAGTCGCGACTTACATTTCCCTGCTCGACCGCGGGCTCACGACGCGCGCCAACATCTGCAAAGAGCTTGGGCTCGGAAACTTTTACCACAATGCCGCCGCCCTCGGACAGGAGGAACGTTATCTCAAGGAGCAGAACGTCACGGTCGCGCTGGCGAATCCCGGCGCGCCGGTTTCGCAGGATAAAAAATCTGATGACGATTTGACATCACAACAAAATAAAAAGGAGTGATTTTTATGATCCCTGAAAAACTCAAACAGGCGCCGCCCGCAAACGCAATGCGTTTCACCGCTTCTGAACCGCTTGAAGTGACGAAAGGCGATGAAAACGGCAAGGCGGTAAAGGTTCACCTGAAAGCACGTTCGAAAATGGCGTGCACTCATTTCTGGTGGGGCGACTTCGTGCATGACTTTTCAACAATGTCGATGCCGCCGAGGATCGCGATCGACGACTCACACGGGCAGGAAATCGGATATGGGCGCCCCTATCTGACGGAATACGGGCTTGAGATTGATGCAACGATCATCCCGAATGCCGAGAACGCGGCGCATCCGGCAAACCGGGTGATTTACAATCTGTCGAACGGCATTCCGCAGCAGGCAAGCATTGACTTCACCGGCGCATTCGACCTTGAATTCCTCGCTGAAAATCAGCTTGCAGAGGTGAACGGCATTCAGATGCACGGACCCTTGACGATTTTCCGCAACTGGTCCTTGCGGGCGTGCGCCATTTGCAAAGAGGGTGTGGACGCATCATCGGAAACAACGCTGCTGAATCAGGAAAAGGCGCCTGCCGCGCGCAGCGTCAAGGAAGCGAAATTTATTTTGTCCGAAGACAGCGACGACGAAAAGAAAAAAGCCCCGGAAGGTGAAGACAACAAAGAGCCGGAAGGGGATAAGAATCAGGGTGAAGACAAACCGGCAGACAAGCCCGAAGGGGACGCCGCCCCGGAGCCGGACGGCGACGATGAGGACGAAGTGAAGGAACTCAAAAAAGAGCTTGACGAACTCAAACAGGAAAATGAGGAACTCAAAGCGAAACTTTCAGCGGTTCCGCAGTCCGGCGCAACGCCGGTCAATATGTCCGAATCGAAAGTACTGGCCAGAGAGGAACTGTTAAAACAGTATGCGACACTGTCGCCGACTGAAAAAACTCTTTTCTGGCGCAAACACAAAGAACAGTTGACAGCTCATTGATCAACAAAAATCAGAAAGGTAATTGTTATGAGCAACACATTGCAGAACATCAGTATGGCGGAAATCTCGCAGAGGTCCCTTGAGACTCTGGTGAATGTCCTCCCCGCGCTTTCCGTTTTTTCAACCGACTTTTCCGCCGACATCGCGAATGCCGGTGAATCGGTCACAACGCATCTTGCCGGGCAGCCGACCAGCGCGGCAATTACGGGCGGTTATGCCGCAGCCGCGCAGGACGCCAGCCTGACGTCCCGGACAGTCAACATGGGGACGCCGGAAGGTTTCGTTATCGGGTTCAACGATACGGAATGGAGCAAGTCGAACATCAATCTTATGGACCGTTTCATCAAGCCGGGCATCAATGCTGTCGCCGCGGGCATGATTGCAAAGGTCCTGAATCTGGTAACGGCGGCAAACTTCGCCAATGCGAAGACCTTTACCGCCAAATTTGATTCCGACGCCCTCGCCGACCTCGGCGAACAGCTTACTACGCAGAAAGTCGGCACGGAACGCGGCGCGGTCCTGAAACCGGCGCTGTATACGAAACTGCTGAAAGATTCCGCGGTCAAGAATGCCAGCGCATACAATGGCGACGGAGCGATCAAATACGGAAAGATCGACCAGCTTTCCGGATTTTCGCCGATCATTCAGTATAACGCGATGCCTGCCGGTCTCGACGGTTTCGCCGGAGGCAAAGAAGGGCTGATCATCGCCGCGCGCGTCCCTGCGACTCCCGCGAATTTCCCCGGCGAAATCGACACCGTTTCCGATCCTGATTCCGGACTGTCTATCCAGATTCGCAAGTGGTATTCCGCCGACCTCGGCAAATACTTCCTTGCAATGGTTATCATGTGCGGGGCGGCTGTCGGCAATGCCGCGCAGCTCTGCCGGATTGTCTATCAGGATACGGCGCCGACAGGGGGAGAAGGACAGTAAGCCATGAACCCGTTTTCGAGTGACAGATTTTTCAACGATGCTTTTTTCACAGAGCCGGTCACGATTGACGGGGCGGAATATGCTGCCGTCACATCGAATATCGACGAACTGAAAACGGAAGGAAAAATCGCCTCGAAAACGGGGCAATGGCTGAAAGTGGCAATCCCGCGGTCCGCGCTTGCCGCCCTCCCCTGCCGGGGCGGGAAACTGGAAGCGCGGGGCGCGGTCTACCGTATCGAAGACATTGTCATATCCGGCGATATTGTCCGGTTGTCCTGCATTACCGGTCAAAGGTTTGTAAAATGATCAATTTCAGTATCAAAGATGCAGTTATCCGGCGTTCAATGGAAAAGCTGGCGCAGGAATTCCCGAAAGAATTCAGACGCGGTATGTATTCTGTCGGACGGCATTACCGGAAAGAACTGAAAACGTCTTTGCAGAAAGGCAGAACGCCGGAGGGAAATGTTGATCCGCTTGATCCGCTTACGCTGCAAATGCGGAAAGCAAAAGGCGTCAAGGGGCGCGGGCATGGCGGACAGTTGAAAAATGCAATCCGTTTCAAGGTTGATAAGTTCGGCGGCAATGTCAGTGTGACAATCGGTTTCACCGCATCGGATCAGGCGGCAAGAGCGGCAGTCCGGTTTCAGCATATCAAAGGCAGGATACTGACCGGCAAGGAGCGTCGTTACTGGATTATGCAAATGCGTGCTGCCAGCAAATCCGGCAATCGCAGACTTGCGAAACAAATCAGGAAGTATCTTGACGGAGGACTGAAAACCGGTGTCCGCCGCGATTTTGTGAATGCACAGAAAAAGACCATGCCGCGGGAAGTGCCGCGCATCATTAAAAAGTGCGTGGATGAAATGATCCGCAAATCAAACTTGAAGAAAGGTTGAAATGTTCACCGGCACACTTGAAAAAATCGCATCGGTTTTGAAGAAAGCCACAGGCGCGGCAGTCATGGTCGGAGTGGACCCGACGGACCCGCTGCCAATCGCGGACGCGCCGTTTATCATACTGTCTCCGGGCACGTCGGGCATATCGTTTGCCGATATCGATGAAGCGGATGAAATATCCGTTGACATTGACTTCGGCATCACGGATGAAACGACCGTTGAAACGGAAGACGGCGTCAGGATAAAAACGGGGCTGCGTAATCTGGACCTGATGGCGGAAAAGATCAAAGACGCACTGAAAGACGCCGTTCCGGATTACTATTTGGAACAGGGCACATATTACAGTGATTTAAGTCAATATCCCGCATTTCTGGGGGGTATGACAATTATATACAAAAATGACGGCTTTATAAATTGAAAAGGAGGGCTATTATGGCAGAATTCTGCAAAGCAAAAATCACGTGGGGCGGTAAAGAGGTAAAGGTCTATGAGAGCTCAGAACCCGGCGAAAGCGCGGAACTGATCGACGATACCAATCTGAATTCTGATACAAAGGAATATGTTGCATCCGACCTGCACGATTCCGATGAATTCACAATGCAGGTCCCGGAATCTGACGCCGCAAATTTTGTTGTCGGCGAGAAAAAGGAAATGGTTATCACTTATACCAATCAGACCGACAAAGCCCCCGTCACGTTTACGGCTGTCTGCTCCAAAAAAGGCAATCTGGCGCTGAAACGCGGCGACCGGCTCATTCGCGAAATTACGCTCAAAAAGAGCGGCGGCGGAGTCGGCGAAGTGGTCGGTAACTCTTAATTCTTAACTGAAAAAGAGGTTTATCATGTTGACGAAAGAACAGATTTTGAATTGCAATGACGTAAAACTTGAAAAAGTCGCCGTCCCGGAATGGGGTGGGGAAATTTATGTAAAATCCATATCCGGCAAGGAACGTGATGCTGTAGATTCCTTTATTGCCTCGGCGGGGCGCGATTCGTCTTATCCGGGGTTCCGCGCTCTGCTCTGCACCTATGCCATTTGCGACGAAACAGGGCAGAGCCTGTTTACCCCGTCCGACGTGCAGGCGCTGGAAGCAAAAAACGCCGTCGTACTGCAGCGTGTCTTTGATAAGGCGCTGGCAGTAAACGGCATGAGCGCGGAGGCTGCACAACAGAAGAAGGATACATTTCAGGAGTAATCCGTCTAAACGTATCTGGTATCGCCTCGCCTGGCAGTTCGGCATGACGGTTCCGGAGTTGCAGGCTAAGCTGTCATCGGATGATTTTGCCGAATGGTGTGCTTTCCTGCAACTGGAACCGGATATCGGCACCAGAGCGGATGGACTGCTGAACGTAATAGCAGACCGTTTAGGCAGACTCGAAGCGACCTTCGGCGGCAAACCGATTGAATCGCGGAACTGTCTGATCGAATGGGGCTATGACGAAACCGACCAGCAGAATGACGCCATTGACAAGCTGGCAAATTTTTTCAGTGGCTAGTGGTTAGTGGCTAGTGGTCAGAGTAAAGCAGGTTAAAGGGCGGCAGCCCTTTCCTCCACTGCCCACTGATCACTAATCACTGACCACTATCTCGCGCCGCTATTGGAACAGACAGGAATTCAGGATCGCGGCGGCGAAAATGACAAGGCAAATCACGCCGAGCACCTTCATACATCCGCCAGTCTTCGGCTTCTTGTCCGATTCTTCCGGATAAAGTGAATCACAGACAAATTCAATCAGCCAGATTCCGAATACGATGTAAAGGAACCAGCCGAAGCATCCGCGCCGTTTGGAATATTCATCCATTATGACAGACAAGCTCCCTTTTTACGGCATTGGCAAAAAATGCGCTTCTCCGGTTTTTCCTGCCTGCAAGTTTTTTATCGACCTGCCGCAACAGGTTTTCAGGAATCGTGATATTGATTCTTACCGCTTTCGACACCGGCAGATTGACGCCGATCCAGGCAAGATGCGGTTTTCCCTCACATTCCGCAACCCATTCAGAGACTTTTTCAAGATCGCTTTCTTCCGGTATCCTGTCGCCGTCTTTTACCATTGCCTGCAAATGGAGCTCCAGAGCCTCCCGCGCGCGGCGCAGCGCATCATTCATATTCTTTCCGGTGGTGACGCATCCGGGGAAATCCGGAAAGACAATCCCGAAGCCGTCTTTTTCCTGATCCATGACCGCAATATATTTTCTGTCCATAACAACCCCCTTTACTTTAATCCTGCTTGTTTTCTGATTGATTTAATTGTGATGTTGTTCAAGTCTTTCGCTCCATGAAACGGAACCGTCACTTTGCCAGGCTTGACCGGATGCTTGAACTGGTAATGACTCCCGGAAGCACTCATCCTGACCCATCCGTCTTTTTCAAGTTCTTTTATGATTTCTCTGGCTTTTGTCATCTCTTTATCCCTTGTTATTATATGTATAATATACACACTTTTTAGATATTGTCAATGGATGATTCAGAAAAAAATCTTCTTTTTTTGACATCTTGCCTGAATAAAAAAGGAATGGTGTAAAAATGGCGGATAAAGCTTCTTTCGCAATCAATATTGAATCCAATGGAGCGGCAAAAGCGGTCAATGATATTCAGCAGGTCGCAAGAGTAATTCAGAAAACCAAAGACGGCGTAACAACAATCACGGAATATACAAGGAGTCAGACCGCGGCAATACAGAATTTTACTCAAAAAACCGTCTCCGCACAAAGCGGGCTTTCCGTAAAAACCGTGGCAATCGGGAACTTTATTGCTTCCGGCATGATGAAAGCCGCGGCTGCGGTAAAATCTTTTCTTTCCGACTCTGTCGCGCTCTATGGCGTGCAGGAACAGGCGGAAGCAAAACTGGGCGCGGCACTCAAGGCGACCGGATACGCTGCCGGATACACTCAAAAACAGCTTGAAGATTACGCCTCCGAACTGCAAAACATCACAACATACGGCGATGAAGTCACGCTCCAGAGCATGACCATGCTTGCCGCATTCAAAAACATCAAAGGCGATCATTTCAAGGCGGCACAGCTTGCCGCGATGGATATGGCTGCCGCGATGGGCAAGAGCCTGCCGGAAGCAACAAAACTGTTTGGCGCCTCGCTGAACAATCCCATTGAAGGCATCAGCAAGCTCAAAGAGTCCGGAATACAGTTTACAAAAGCGCAGATTGCAGAGATCACAAGGCTTACCAATACAGGCAGGACCGCGGAAGCGCAGGCAATCATTCTGGCGGAAGCGCAGGCGCGCTGGGGCGGCGCGGCGGCAGCAGCGGCACAAACTGCGACGGGGCAGATGCAGCAGGTGGTAAACGCAGCCGGAGACATCAAAGAATCTCTCGGAGGAATTCTTCTGAATGTCTTCACGCTTGGAGGCGCAGGAAACTGGCTGTCACAGACATGCGGTCAATGGTCTGGATACCTCAAAGAAAACATGAATCAGATTTCCTATACCATCGCAAGCGTCGCGTTGAAAATCGCCGCATTTGCCGAAAAGATCAATGTGGTTTTCGAGCCTGTATGGACCACTATTGCCGCAGGAATAAAGAATATTGTCCTGATGGGGCAATGGCTTTATGACAACTGGTCGAAAATATGGGTCAATCTCGGTGATATTGCGCTCGCCGTCGGAAAAGATATTCTGAATGGTTTTCTGGCTATACCCAAAATTCTTATCACGACATTCAAAGAACTCGGTTCAGCAATCTGGGATATGATCATGAATCCGTCCGAAGCCGGGGAACGGTTATCACAGATGCTGTCAAAGATCGGCGACAAGGCGGTAAAGGAAATCGCCGGAATGGGACGGAACACCGCCGTAGCGCTTGCAAAGGCGGGAGTCTCCGCACTGCCGGAATTTGGAACGGGCGATTATACCGGATGGACGAATCCGGGGAAGCGATGGGCGGAAATCGACAAGAAATACGCAGGCTATCAAGCTGCGCTGGATAAAGGTCTTGCCGCCGCGGAAGACGCCAGAAAGAGCAAAAGCCTTACGCCTCCGGAAATCAGGAATGCGCAAGCAGCCGAGGCAGCCAAAGCGGAACAGAAAAAGTTTGCAGGGATTGCGGAAAAGGGCTCGAATGAAGCATGGAAAACTATCCTTGCAAATCAGAAAACAAAGCCTGAAATTGCCGTCGCGGAAAAGCAGTTGGAAGCGCAGAACCAAATCAGGGAAAGCGTGGACAAGGTCACGGCGGCAGTCAAGGAAACCGCGAATCAGTCGCCGGTCAGGAAGACCGACACGCAGAGCGCGGAGCGTGCCGCAAAAGGCGACAGTTACACCCGCGCGCAGTCGAAGAAAACCGCGACGCCGGAAAAGCAGCTGAAAGTCACGGAAGAAATACGCGACATCCTCAAGGAAATATCCAAAGGCGAAACAATAGGAGCATACGCAATATGAATGAAATCAATGTGACGCAAAAAGTTGTAGAACGTTTCCAGAATGGCGCGTCCACCGAAGACCTGAACGGCTATACGCATACACGGGAATTCCGTGTCTGCGTGGATACGCCCGGACCGGCGGCGCATCATTCCGCGCTGAACATGGAAGGCATACCGCAGATTGGAGACTTTTTCCCAGGGGGCGACGGCACGCGCGTCATCAAACGCAACGCCAGACCGATGGACGCAAACAGCAAATATTTATATCTGGTGACAATCGAATACGGCGTGATAGCGTTCAATTACAATCAGCGCCAGAAGAAGCCCTGGGAAAAAGATTCACTGTTTTCGTTCGATTTTGAGGACGCGCCGGAACCGCTGCAACGGGATTATTCAGAGCAAAAAAAACCGGTGCTGAACTCCGCCGGTGATTTCTTCGAAAATCAGTTGATGGCGGATAAGGTGAGATTGAAAATACATGTGTCCCGGTCCCGCCTGCACTATGATCCGTTTACCGCCTATGAACTCATGAACACCATATGCCCGGTCCGGCTGGAACTCAAAGGCTATGGTGCGATCATCGCAAAAAAAGCGAAGCTGAAATTGTGGTCCGGGTCGGAAAACGAATATGTGAACGCCGCAGGTTCCGCAACGCGCTATTACGATGAGAAAATTGAAATCGTATGCGACAAAAATGCGTTTGTGTCGCAGGTTCTCGACGCCGGATACTATGAAAGAAAGGGCAAGGAGAAACCTACACGCATTTTGGACGAAAACGGCAAACCGAAAGCGACGGCGTCACTGCTGAACGGCGCGGGTGCGATCAGTGAAAAGCCTCATTATCTTGAGTTTTTAAACTCGGAGCCCGCGGGCACATGGGGCAAACTGCTGCCTCTGTAAAACAGGAGATTTGATCATGCCGAAATTGTATGGCTATACCGAAGGGGACGCACAGCGCATCCGGAAAACGGTCCTGAATGATGAACGCACGAAAACGCTTGCACCGTGGCGGCATACTCCCATATTGAACGGTGAAAATGATGAATACACCGGACCGTTTGCAGTCCGGATCATTGAAAAAGAGGGGAAAGCCGGAGAAGACAGCAAGCTGATGCTGTCCGTTAATGGCGGTTACGTCAACGGCAACGGTATACATATTGAAATGATCGAGGGCGCGGAATTGGAACTGTCCGCCGGTTATGTATGCGTGCATCTGGGAATTGATGCGCAAGGCAACTGGCAGACGCCGGAATTCGTGGTCACAGCAGAGCCGACGGTCAATGATTACCCTGTCGCTTTGCTGGAACTGTTGCCGGATGGCAAGACTTATCAAATACATCAGGCGCGCGTATTGCTTGCCGTCATCATGATATCCGACCTCTGCCCTCTGGCGGAATTTTGATAAGATAGCAAGCGAGATTGTGAGATAAAAAACTCTTAACTCTTAACTTTTAACTCTTAACTAAAAAAATGAGCGAAGAATATTACAGGGATGAATACCCGGACGGCGGCGGACCCGGCGGCGGGGAAACAGGCGGCGGGGATGAGAATCCGGACTGGGGCGAAAGCTGGGGCGGAGGCTCCGGCGGCGGTGGCAGCGGCGGTGACGGAGGCGGCATCCACGGCGAATGGGGCGGCGATCCTCCGGAGGGGCAGCCGGACCCGCCCGATGATGAACCCGAATGGGGCGGCGACGAACCGGAAAAAGTGAATCTGCCGTTATTGAAAGTCTCACGAAGCGGGCGCCTGCTGAGACGGGGCAATTATCTGCTGCATGGCTCCCTGACGTGCAAGCTGAAACCGCAGATTTTAATCTATCTGCCGCACGAATCGAACGCAACACATTTGGATTGCGCTCTTTACCGGATCACGGACCCGGCACGTACGATTTATGCAGAAACAGTCGCGTCATCGCGCTTGAAAAAACTCTATGTCTCATGGGCGCGTCCCGGTAAATTTGAATTACAGATCAAATGGCAGCGGGGGCATTACAATCATGCAGAATGCGGGCAGATGCAGCTTGTTGTCTTCGGACTGAATCAGGGCTGGAACGTCATGCCGCTTTCCTGCTGGAAAAAAGTTGCAGTGATTGAAATCACTCCGGATCATCGTGTTTATGTCAATGACATTCGCGGCAAAATCAATTCTGACGAAATTCTTTTCTGACCACTGACCACTATCTCGCAATCTGATTCAAGTCTCGCATTTGACATCTTTCCATTATAAAAAAAGGATATGCCATGTTTTACATAAATACAGCCTTGCAAGGCTTTATCCTGAATCCGGAAAATACGCGAAACCCGGCAAGCGCATACGATAAACCGGTTCTTGCGTATCATTCATGCACTGCTTATGATTTCCAATTTCTGGACTCTGAAGGCGTGCCGGTACCGCTGCGGGATAGCGATACCCTGACACTGGCGCTGGATAAAGACTACCAGCGGGAAACACCTCTGATGGCATGGTGCGGCAGCGCCGAAATCATCAACGCGGAACAGGGCATTGTGTCATTCCTGATTGATTGCAGCGCCGAATCATTTTACAGCAATGTCAAAAACGGCGCGATGTCGCCGATCATGGAAATTGCGCTTTATCGGGGCGGCGACACGCGCGGGATTGTCTTGTTGCAGGATACTGTCACAGCAAAACCGCGCGTCCAGACAACCGAAGGCGCACCGGCAAGCGGCACACCGGAATATTACAATGCCGCGCAGGTGGACGCCCTGCTGAAAGCCGGTTATGAAGTTGAATACTCCAATGACGGCGAAACATGGGGGGCGGCGCCGGACAAGGTGAAATTTATCCGGGTCCGCTATCAGAATCTGAACGGGGAATGGGCAACGATTGATGTATCGTCTTTGTCCGCATCCGCCGCCGGAGCCGGGAAAAGCGCGTATGAGATTGCCGTCGAAAACGGGTTCGAGGGCGATGAAACGGCATGGCTTGAATCGTTGATCGGTCCTGCCGGTTTAAGCGCTTACGGCGTGGCGCAGGAAGCCGGATTCCCAGGCACGGTGCATGAATGGCTTACATCCTTGACCGGTCCTCAGGGTGAACCGGGAAAAAACGCCTATGAAGTTGCACAGGAAAACGGATTCACCGGCACGGAAGAAGATTTCATTGCATCCTTGAAAGGTGAACCGGGGCAGGATTTGAAAATTGATGCGACCGGCGAACTGTCTGAACTTGATGTTTACGGCGCAGAGCCGAAAGGCTTTACATTCGCCGCAGCTGTAACCGACCCTGTCGCGCAAACGACAAAATTATACATCTATGTCAAAAAATCCGACAGTCTGAATCACTGGTGCAATCCTACGGTTATTACCTATTACTCACGAAACGGCAAAGACGAAAATGTCAAGCTTATTCCGCCGATGGAATTCAAGGCGCCGACCGAAGAAGACAAGAGCGATTACATATCATTCTCTCTGTCGAAATATCCTGCCGCATACGTGGCGGCGGTCTGCATTGATACCGCGGACGGGGAATACAAACTACCTTACAACTCTGCAATGGGGGTTGAAAAGATTGTAAAACGTTCAGATGGCAAAACTTACGTCTACTTCGGGAACCTTGTGCCGGAATATGAGACGGGGCGCATTTATTTTGCTCAGGGCGTCGCGGAAAAAACGCTCTGGATGCTTTATCAGGAACAGGGCGGAAAATATTCATACAATGATTTCTGCCGGAAAATTTTTGAGCTCATCGGCGAGGGAGAAACCAATCCAGACGAGCCGGAGGTCACGGGGAAAATGTATTACGGGTATGTGACGGCGGAGACGGCGGGGATGATGACATCTCTTACGCAGTTGACGCAGAACATCATCGAGGCGGCGATTGAGGCGGGGACCGTCACGGAATGTGATGCGGCTGCAATCGGTAAAATCTCCATGAATGCGCCCGCTTACAGTTGGATCATTGCAATCCTGCCGGATACGCTCACTGCCCGGAAAGATGACGGGCTCGGCGGAAAAGTCGCGTTTATTCTCGACAACGGCGCGGCAGGCTCCGGCGCGAACGGCGCAGACCTTACGCTCGGCGAAACTGCATACAAGGTTTACGGAGAACTCCAAATCATTACGGCGCAAACATCTATCTATATTGAGGAGGCTTAATTATGGCTATCGCGGCAAATGACAGCTTGATTGTCAACAAGGAGGGGGCGCCCATTGATGCGCGGACGGTCGCGCCGACGCTGGAGGCATTGGCGGAGATCGAAAATCCCTATGTCGGGCTGCGCGTTTTTGTGACAGAGACCGGCAGGGAATATCGTGTTACGGAAATTGAAGATGTGGCAGTTGGCGCGTTTACGAAAAAGCGGATCAAGACCTATGAGGCTCTGCCGGACGCGGCGGCTCTGGAAGATACGTTTGCGGTCATTCAGAACCTTACGGAAAATCACAGTCTCGAAATCGGGTTTGACAATGCGCCGCTGGAGACGACAAGCGAAGTCACGGACGATGACGGGAATACGGTTTATCAGACAGACGAAAGCGGGGAGCAAATCCTCGATGATGAAGGGAACCCCATTCCGAAGACCGAAACGGAACGGGCGTTCCAATGCTTCGTCAGGGGCTCGAACAACAAATACGGCTCCAGCGTCACCATCGACGGCGACAACAATGAAAACAGCCTCGGGTTTGTCCGGATTTACGGATCCAACAACAAGACTTATCAGTTTCAGAACATCTTCGGAGACCTGAACGAGCTTACCGCGTCCGTGAACGTTACAGTGTTCGGAAACTCGAACAAGGACAACGGTAAGAATGCAAACGGCGCGGTTATCATCGGCAATCTGAATGAAGTCACGGCGGCGAATACTTTTACCGCCGGATATCGCGTGAAGAACTTTGCAAAGGGCGCGCGGGCGTTCGGGCGGTATTTCACGCTCGAAGACACCCCGGAGAATGAATATGCGTTTGCCCTCGGCGACGGCGAGCTTGACGGCACCACGCCGACAGGGGAAATCTCGCTGATTCACCGCGTGTTCAAGTCGGTTTTGAATCCGCTGTATGACCCGTCGAAGGACACGGACAACACCGGCACGGACTCCGCCGGAGAAAAGAAATACGTTGCGGAACGGGCATACGCCACCGAATACCGCGGTCACTGGCTGGCAGTCACGCGCAATGTGGACACGGCGGGGACGGTCACGCTTGATCATGACTTTTTTGCCCGCTGGAACCTCACGGCGTCCGGCACGGTCACGCTTGCGCTGTCCAACTGGAAAGACGGCGACAGCGGGGAGCTCATAGTCGATACGACAAAGCAGACAATCAACATTCCGGCTGAATGGGTCACGCTCGGCGCGGATATCACAACGACTCCGGGTGTCTATGTGCTCGAAATCGCGCAGGTAGGCACAACAATCTTTTACGCGATCAAATACCCCAACAGCGGCGGGACGATCACCAGCATCGGCGATCATATCAAAATCACCGGCGGCTACTGGTATATCGACGGCGTCAACACCGGCGTCAAGGCGCAGGGCACGGACGGCGCAACCGGGGCGCAGGGCGTCGGCATCTCCAGCATCGCAAAGACCGGCACCAGCGGCAATGTGGATACCTATACGATTACGCTTACCAACGGCAGCAAATCAACGTTCACCGTTACGAACGGAACAGTTTCCTATTCCGTGGTAAGCGAAATTCCGAGCGATCTTTCGGGATATGCGGACGGTCACGTTTTCATCCTGGAGTAATTCTATGATTTGCGTAAAAATCACAAAAAACAATGTCAGTAAAGTTGTCCCGCTTATCGATCATCAAGTCAAGGTCAACGGCGAGGCTCATGTTTTTATCGAATCGTGTAAAATGCTGATCGGGAACACCCTGTATCCGGTGGAAAGACCAATCGACAAATATCTTAACAACCTTTATTATGCTTATCAAAATAAGCTCTACTATTATAATACCAGTTCTTTTGAAATGGTATTGGTTGCAATCGGAGCATCGGGCACATGGTCTTATATCGGAGATATGGTGTATTTATGCGGTTCTGTAGCATATTATGTCGTCGGAACAAGCGCAACGGTGGTCACAGAACTTCCGAGCGGCGCGTCACATGTAACAAAAAACTATTTCCGAAGCGGAAACTGGTTATATTGTGTCTCCAGAACAGAGGCAACGGTGGTCTCCGGGCTTATTTATTCGGACAGTGTGACACACTATGGCTCCTATTTTCAAAATGGAAACACTATATATTATGTCGTCGGATCAAGCGCAACGGTGGTCACAGGATTTCCTACTCCTTCGAGCAGTGTGACACACTGTTCGGGTTCCTATTTCTATTTTGGAAACATTTTATATTATCTCTCTGGATCAACGGCAACGGTGGTCTCCGGGCTTCCAGACTCCGTGCCACATCTAACAGGCTCCTATTTCCGAAGCGGAAACAGTTTATATTATGTCTCCGGAACAACTGCAACAGTGATTGCGACAGATACATCCGGCTCATGGTATAACGTATCCGGTTCCGGGATTTATTTTGGATGCGGTCTGAATTTATATAAAGTGTCAGATAGCACGGTGACGTTATTAGGAAGCGGCAATTCCGGAACATGGTCTATTGTAAGGCAATTTTTATTAGCCTGCGGTCCGGATTTATATTACACCGGGTATGGAGCTGCGGCAAATTCCCTTGTGCCGATAGAAAATCTGCCTTCCGGATGGGGATATCTCGGCGATTACTTTTTTGCAGTCGGAACCTCTGTATATCGAGTGGGGCTTTCTTCGAACGGAACCGGCTACGCATGGAGTGTTTCCGGTCTGCCGAGCGGTTGGATGTATCTGAAAGACAACTACTTTTACAAAGGCTCTGATTTATATTACGTTACATCAACCGGAACCTTTTACAAGGCATACAAAGTGACAGGCTTGCCCAGCGGATGGGAATATATAACGGATAAACGTTTCCATTGCGGGACATCATTATATGGTATCAGCGGAGATACATCATCCGGTTACAATGCTACTTTATTGACTGTCACAAAAGCTGATACATGGGAACATATCTACGGAAATATATACGCCTGCGGGACTGAACTGTATGATCTGAATGCGTCCCAATATGGAACCAGCGATGCGGATATCGCAAGATTGCCTTTTTATTTTTACAACTCATAAGGAGATACCATGAACGAAGAAACCACCACGCCGGAAACCGTCGAACTCGATACGGACATCGTCAAGGAAGCGCTGGTTGACAGCACGCTCAACAATGCGGAGTATGACATCAAAACGCCGTATGTCACGCGGACGGTCAACGTGCCGCAGCAGATGCGCATACCGCTATATGTCAACGGGCAACTCAAATCAACGGAGGAGCTCGCGGAACTCGGACTCTCAATCCGGCAGTATACCCGGCTCGAAGTCGAGACGGCATATTACGCCGACCTCTACGCCAGAGACGCCGCCGGAGACGGGGCTCTGCAACTCCGCGTCAGGCAGTATAAGGCGCAGCTCGACCAGCTCGGATTGCCCTATGACTCCACGCAGGATGTTGTCATGGCGGCGATCCAGTCCGCACCGCTGACCGACGCCGAAAAAGCCGCCCTCGCGTTGTCCATGAAAACCGTCTATGACGCGATCACTACAAATCTGGAGTTTTACGGCTCCGAGCAGCCGCACATGGACACGTATAAGATGCTTGCAAAGCTCATCCGCTTTTTACCAAATGAGGAATGAGAAATGAGAAATGAGGAGCGGGTTAAAGGGTGCAGCCCTTTCCTCCACTGACCACTAATCACTGATCACTGACCACTGAAAAACTCTTAACTCTTAACTATAAAAAGGTAAATCATGTTCAGCATTTTCAAACTCAAGGAATCGGTCCGGTTCTCGGAAGATGAGGAAGCGTATCTGCGGCGAATGCTTCAGCGGTATTCCGTGACGCGGCAGGGGCTCTGGCTTCAAGAGCTGGATTACCGGAAGTTCCATTTCTGCTGGTGTCCGGCGATGTACGACTCCGGCGGGGTCATGGGGTGTTTCAGCCCGATTTTTCCGCAGAAAGTTTTTCTTCTGCCGCAGGAAAATGAAGTAAAGGACAGGAGAGACCGGGAGGATATCCGGCGGGTCTACTGGCTGGAACAGCTTTTCCCGACGATTATTCATGAGCTCCGGCACGCTTATCAATGGCGCCAATGCAAGCTCGGCTACATCCTCTGCGCCCTGCCTGTCCTGCGGGAATTTACGCTCGAAAAGGGCGCGAATGAGGCACAGCGGCAAAGTGAAAGTTTCGCCGCCCGCTGGACTGCCGAATGGGATCACCGCGAAGCCGCGGAAAGAGGTCTGGCACAAGACGTCAAAACCGGAAAGGACACATAAAATGCTTGTTGACATCCACAAAGAGGATAAGAGAGGCAACGTCTACACCATGCGCGAACCCGGCGGGCTCGGCATCGTATGGCGCGGCAAATGCTTTCTGGTGCCGTACGGCTTCGAGAGCGATGGCGCCAGCGTCCCGCGCTTCTTCTGGCGGCTCATCTTCCCGCCGGGCGACCCGAAAGCATTGCGGGCAGCTTTTGCACATGATTACATTTATCGGGCGCATCCGGCAGGCTGGACCAGAGCCGACGCCGACCGGATGTTTTATGAATTGCTGGTGGAAGACGGCGTCCCGAAATGGCGGGCGCGTCTTGCCTACCGCGGCGTTGCATGGTTCGGCGGCAGAGCGTGGAAGGAAGGAGGGAAACGGATATGAGCATTGAAGCATTGGTCGGAATCATCGCGGGAATCACCTCGATCATTGTCGGAGGACTGGCGATTCTCGGCACGCTGATCGGCGGTTTTGTGTGGCTCTCCGGCAAGTTGGAGCATATACGCAAAGACATTGCCAAACTCGACAAAGACAGCGTATCACACGCCGTCTGCGAAAAACGCCGTGAACAATGTCCCTGTTTTGAGGACATTGAAGAAATCAAAGATAAACTTGAAAAATGAAAGGAATGAAATCATGAATCAGAAAATCGCAAACACCATTGAACGGAGTCTCCAGATCATCGCACTCGCCGTTTGCCTCGCAGTCGCGGCGCTGATGCTGACGGGATGCTCCGCCATTAAATCTGTAGCACAGGCAACCAAAGAAAAGACCATAGCCGCAGGATCCGATACATGGGGCGGCGGTGCCGCTGGTAGCGCGGCGACAGTAGAGAATCCGACACCAACCCTTGATTTTTGGTTCGGGCGGCGCAAAGTCTGGTATGTATCGGTCAAGGATAAGGAAACCGGCGAGGCTGCCGCAAAAGTAGTCAAAGCCAGCAATAGCAGCCTTGATGTCTCTGCCGGAGCCTCTGGCATTGAAGCAAAACAGTAAACCGATAAAAATTCTTTTCTAATCCCGAAGCGCTTTTTCACGCTTCGGGATTTTTTTCTTGTTTCAAAAAGAATAACAAGAAAAAAAAAGTAGACATATTGGATTTTTATAGATGTATTGGACTATCATACACTCAAAAAAAAATTTTCTTATTTTTTCTTGTTATTTTGATTTTCATAGGGTAAAACAAGACAAAACAAGGAAATAAC
>ENA-UOOA01000599-UOOA01000599.1-human-gut-metagenome-genome-assembly--contig:-P61old-NODE-599-length-70515-cov-7.979691_pt1 | contig 70515 bp, 56 predicted proteins | sample MGYA00242467_ERZ724014 | MGnify/ENA metagenome assembly ERZ724014 | reverse complement strand
TGCACCATACTATTTTTATAAAGACGGCAAACTCGGTTTGCCGGGGTGCAGGTGACTCTCACCTGCCGCGGAGTATGAGGGCGCGGAGTCCCATGTTCTTTCCTCTCCGGCAGGGGAGATTTCATACACGGCACGACCGGTGTATTCCGCTGCATTGGAATATCTCCATTTTCCTCTGCAGGCACCCTGTGATTTTCTTTCCATGATTTTTCTGCAATCCGGGATTGAAAAAGTGCGGGATTGTTATATAGTGAACGATGTTTCGTTTTTTTAACACTAAACTGCAAAAATCTGGAATTAGAAAAATGTCTGTTAGCATTCTTGTTGGTTTACAATGGGGCGACGAAGGCAAGGGCAAAATCATTGATGTCCTTACAAAATCTGTGGATATGGTTGTCCGTTTTCAAGGTGGAAACAATGCAGGACACACAGTCGAAAACGGGACGGAAAAATTTGTGCTTCACCTGGTTCCTTCCGGAATTCTTTATAAAGGCACAGACTGCGTTATCGCAAATGGCGTCGTAGTCGATCCCGTCGGACTGATGGAGGAGATGCAGGGGCTTGCGGCACGCGGCGTCGATCTTTCCCATATTCAGCTCTCCGCACGCTGCCAGCTCATCATGCCCTGGCACAAGGAACTGGATGCGTTCAATGAAAACACCGCGGACCCGTCCAAGAGGATCGGAACCACGAAAAAGGGCATCGGACCCTCTTACATGGCGAAGATGGCACGCACAGGCCTGCGGGCATGTGAAATTCTCGACAAGGCACGCTTCGAGAAGCATTTCCGCGAGGAAGCCGCAAACTACAACAAACTCTACGTCCCCCATGGCGCCGTTGCCATTGATGCGGATTCCGCATTCGAAAAAGTCTGGGCGGCATGTGAATATCTGAAGCCCTACATCAAAGATTCCGTTGTGGAAGTCAATGCGGCAATCAAAGCCAAACGCAATATTCTCTTTGAAGGCGCACAGGCGATGTTCCTCGACATCGACCACGGAACCTATCCTTACGTCACGAGCAGCAACACGATCAGCGGAGCCGCCTGCCCCGGCGCAGGAGTTCCGCCGAGAGCGATTGACCTGGTCTGGGGTGTTCTGAAAGCCTATACGACCCGTGTCGGAGAAGGTCCCTTCCCCACGGAACTGAATGATGAGCTGGGGGAACATCTCCGCACAAAAGGCGGAGAATTCGGAGCGACGACCGGACGTCCCCGCCGCTGCGGCTGGCTCGATATCGTAGGTTCGCGCCACAGTTGCATGATCAACGGCGTGGATTATCTTGCCGTCACGAAGCTGGACGTTCTGGATGATCTGGACGAAATCAAAATCTGCACCGCCTATAAAATCGACGGTGAACTCACGGAACATTCTCCGGCAGATACAGAGCTCATGAAGCGCATTGAGCCCGTCTACGAAACGCTGCCCGGCTGGAAACAGTCCACAAGCGCCGCACGTTCCTGGGACGAACTTCCGGAGAATGCGCAAAAGTATCTCAACCGCGTGGCGGAACTGCTGGATGCCAGAATCGGCATTATTTCAGTCGGCCCGAAACGCGAGCAGACATTCAAAAGATAACATGTCCTTTCAGCGCGGAGCCGTCATTCGGCGGCTCTGCGTTTTTCGTCCTTACCTATTCATATCCTCTGCGGAGGCGGCGCCATGAAACATTCAGTTCCGAAAAATTACGATCTGAAACAGGATAAAAATGCCGCTCCCGGCAGGTTTCAGGCATTTTGCGCTGATTTCTTTCATCACATCGATCTGTTGCAGATCATTCCCATGCTGATTCTGCTGACGATCGGCGCCGTTTTCATTTACGGGATCGGGCAGCAGGTCGGAGGATTTGCCGCGGCGACTTTCTGGAAACGCCATCTGATTTACATGGGAATCGGTTTGGCATTCTGGATCGCGCTCTCATTCATTGATTACCGCTGGTTCGGGCCCGCCTCCGCGGTTCTGTATCCGGTCAGTATCCTGCTGCTGGTCTATGTTCTGGTTTATGGAGTGAAATACTTCGGGGCGCGAAGCTGGATTGAGTTCGGGCCGGTCAACTTCCAGCCGGCGGAAATCGCAAAACTCGCGGTCGTCCTCGCATGTGCATGGATTCTGTCCATGAAAGGAGTGGACGTCAACCATTTTCTCTGGATGCTGCTGCTTCTCGCCGTCGTTGCACTGCCGTTCATTCTCATAAAAATGCAGCCTGATCTCGGAACGGCGCTCATTCTGATTCCTGTGGTCGGATTCACGGCATTCGCGGCACGCCTCAAATGGCGTTACCTGATCATTCTGGGGGCAATCGCTCTCATCATCCTGCCTGCGGCATATTTCTCACTCAAAGACTATCAGCGGGACCGTATCATGGTCTTTCTCGATCCCGAACGCGATCCGCAGAACCGAGGCTGGAACCAGTTACAGGCGGAAATGGCGATCGGAAGCGGGGGATTCACGGGCAAGGGCTTCATGCAAAGCACGCAAAACCCTATGGGATACCTGCCGCAGACGGTTTCCAATTCCGACTTCATCTTTCCCGTCATTGCGGAGGAGACCGGATTCATCGGCTCGCTGTTCGTCGTGCTGATGTTCATGCTCCTGCTGTTTTCCGTCCTGCGCACCGCACTGCTTGCGGCGGATGATTTCGGGCGCTATCTGTGCGTCGGAGTCGCAACCGTAATCTTCTTCCATTCCGTCATCAATATCGGAATGAGCATCCGCCTGACTCCGGTTACGGGGCTGCCGCTGCCGCTGATCAGTTACGGAGGGACTTTTCTGGTAGCCATGCTGGTCTATCTCGGAATCGTGCATTCCATCTACGTCCACCGCGAGAAACGCTCCATTATGGATCTCTGACGGGGAAGCGAAAACGCATCCAGTTCAATGTACGACGGCGATGCGGTCTCCGTTGCCGATCTTTTCACCGGCGGACGGCATGAGCAATTCCGCGCCCGCCTTCAGTTCCGTGGAATAAATCCGGATTTTTCCCTCCGTTTTTCCGAGCTTCGCAACAGGAACCGCACGTGCGCGGTCTCCGTCGCGGAGAAATACATGATAACCGGAGTCTGTTCCGTTCTTTGCAAGAACACGGTCCGGCACCAGAAAGACATGATCATCATAACCGCCGGAAAAAACCGCAGTCACTTTTTCCCCGATCTGGAAACGGTGTCTCTTGCGATGATACACGACCCTGTCGCCGGGATTGACTCCCGCAGGAACATCCCCGACCAGAATATCGGTCCGTCTCAATCCGGCATCCGTTTTCAGTCCGCGGAGGAAATTATTTCCATACTGCATGATAAGCCCCTGCGGAACCACACGCACCTTTTCCAGATGCATGATCTCCGGAATCGCATTCTCAGGATACCTCTCTTTCAGGTCACGGATTCTCCAGACAAAATATCCGTCCCGATCTTTTTTGACCGCCTCCTCCACAACCCAGACAGGCGCAATCTTCAGTTTTTCCGGGATGATCCGGATGCCGCTCAGGGCATCGACAACCGCAATTCTTTTTCCGTCCGGCCCGACCACATCGGGCTCGATCAGGGGGTTGTCCGCGTAACAGACCACCTTGCCCACGGAGAGGTCGGGGCCTTCACTCCATGCGATCACCGGCTCTTTCGCTCCCGGCGGATAGACAAGAATGCGGGTCGCGCCGGAAAATTGAGCCAACGCCTCCTGCGGCAGGGTAATCGTGATCTTGACGGGGTCGATCATACTGATTTTCAGGACGGGATCCCCGACATCGACCGATCCCCCTTCCGAACGGTAAACTTCCGTCACCACGGCATTGAACGGAGTCCAGATGAAACAGGCATCCAGCACCTGCTGCGCACGGACCAGATCGAGAGAGGCTTTCTCCTTGTCGTTCAGAGCCGTGGTGTAGAGCATGGTCGTTTCATCATACTGACGCCGGCTTACGACATTTTTCCGGGAAAGCGCACTGTCGCGCATATAATTGTCCGCCTTGTCTTTCAGAACGGCGTCCGCCCGTTCCAGAAGGACTTTGGCGATTTTGACATCGCTCTGCGGGATATCCGTATCCTGACGCGCCAGAAGATCCCCTTTCCATGCAATGTCGCCGTCCATATTGAGCACTTCGCACTGGACATATTTCCCCAGCGGCGCGACATAAGTCAGCCGTCCCTTGCTTTCAAAAGAAATATCTGCCGTTTTTGCATACGACACCTCGCCCGCATAAGTGCGTTCATGCGCATGCTTGTGAACAAGCTTGAAAACACTCGCCTTCCGGGGAGGCGCATCCGCATTCTCCGCGGCGATCAAAAATAACGTGCCGGAAAAAAGAAGAATACCGGAGATCCCGGCAGACCACGAAAAATAAGCTGTAGTTTTGCAGAACATGACACCATTCCCCCTGATTATGCGGCTTCTGTTTACTGCGTGAAACCGTTTTCCATGGTAAACTAGCGCATTCTCCGGAAAAAGCAAATGCGGAAACAGAGATGACAGACTCAAAAACGCATTCCTGCATGGATTTCATGCCAGAAGAACCCTGTAGACTCAATTTCCGGAAAGGACTTTCTGAATGGCACGATAGGCTTCCAGCTTCTGCTCAAAAGAGTAGACGGCGGCGGCAGGGCTTGTCGACGGGAGGCGCGTCACAGGGACCGTGCCATGAAAAACTTCCGGCAGACAGGTTTTCAGAAAACGGAAGGCGGCGGTGCCGTTGCAGAAAATATGGCGGATCGTCGGATATTGTTTCAGAAGTCCGGGAATGTCGTTCGGGACAGGCTCCCTGATTCCGGTATCCAGACTCCCTTCCCGCCTGCAATATTTCAGGGTATCCCATAAGGCGACCCTGTTCCGCCTCAAAGCGGCAAGACGTTCCTCATATGGAAGTTCAGGGTCGAAGGCAAAGAGAACTCCCATGATCTTCCAGAACGCATTATAACGGTATGCATAATACTGCTGCCGGCGCAGGGATTCCTCCCCCGGCATCGAACCCAGCAGAAGAACTTCCGCGCCGGTCTCCACGCTGGGTGGGAACGATGATTTTTTATCCATATTTTCCGACTCCTCCTTGAAATATCCCCGGATGTGATAGTATAGTATTTTTTCATCGAAAATTCAAATTGCGTTCCATTAAATACAGGAGGATAGAATGCTCGATCTTGAAAGCAGATTTCTGGAACCCGGAGAAACCATCGTATGTTTCGGTGACAGCCTTACGGCGGCAAATCCCGGATATGTCTCGTTCCTGCAGGAGAAACTGACGGCAAATCAGGTCGTCAACGCCGGACGCGGCGGCGATAAAACCCCGTGGGCTCTGACCCGTTTCCAGGCGGACGTCCTTGACCGGAAACCGGATGCGGTATCAATCCTGCTGGGCGCCAATGACGCCGCGGTCGGACGCGGACGCTGGGCGGACGAGCCGATGGTCTCGCCGGAAGCTTACCGCTGCAATCTGGTCTGGATGACGCATCTGGCGCGTCTCGCGGGAATCCGGAAAATTTCAATCGCGACTCCTCTCGCGGCATTCGAAGGAGCGACATTCGAGGAACAGGGAGACATTCTCGCGCAATACTGTCTTGCGGCGCGGCAGGCTGCAAATGAAGCGAAAGTGCGTTTCGTTCCGCTGGACGCCATGTTCCGGGAGGAATGGGCGAAACATCCGGGGCACACCGGGCTCCTGATCACCCGCGACGGCACGCATCCGACGGAGGACGGATACAGAATGATCGCCGGGGCGATGGTAAAAGCATGGAGAATGTAAGATGAGATTCCCCGCAAGGAAACATCGTTTTCTCCGGCTTCTCCCCGCGGCGCTGTTCTGCCTGTCCATACTGTTTCTCGGCGGTTGTGCAGGCACCGCCCCCTCTGCGGAGGAACTGCGCAATGTCAGCATCGCCGTAGACTATTCCAAGCCATTCAACTGGATCGTCCTGCCGGATGCGGATACGCCGCCGCGGGAAGTCGATGTTTTTTATGTTTATCCGACAATCGTTGCGCACAAGGATCATCCCTATATGGACTGGAGCAATCCATCGGTTCAGGAAAAGGCAAAGAATATTGCGGCGCAGCAGACAGGTGTTTTTTCGGAAGTCGGCATGATCTATGCCCCCTATTACCGTCAGGGCGAATATTTCAGAGTGATCGCGGAGGCGGCGGAAAAGCCGGAAAAGCAGGTCTATACGAAGACCGGAATCGAAGATATCCGCCGGGCGTTCCGTTATTATATGGAACATTACAACAAGGGACGCCCCTTTATCCTGTTCGGGCACAGCCAGGGAGCCATGGTTCTGCTTGAACTCATGAAAAGCGAATTCAAGGACCCGAAGCTCCGCAGCAAGCTCGTCGCCGCCTACCTGATCGGCTATCCGAAAATGCCGAAAACATTCCCCGACCACCCTCACCTGCGCCTTGCACGCGGCGCCAATGACACCGGTGTGATCATCAACTATAATTCGGAATCTCCGGATGCGGTCAAATCGATCTTCACGGGACCGGATTCCTATTGCATCAATCCGCTGAACTGGCGTACGGATGATGTCAAAGCGGATGCCGCCATGAACAAAGGCGCCGTTTTCTTCGACGGGAAAAACCGCATTATTTCAGAAGATAAAAATTTTTGCAGCGCTGTCGTCAATCCCGAAACCGGCGCTCTGATCGTTGTGCCTGCGAAAAAAGGAACGTATGATTCCGAGCTTATGGGAAAAGGAATCTACCATATGAACGACATTTATTTCTTCTACCGCAATCTGGCGGATAATGCAAAAGAACGGGTCGGCGCATTCTGGAAATAAAGCCGGTCATGTCATTCCGGCGGCATACGCCTGCCCGGTGCAGATACCGGATTCATCGGCAGGCGTCTTCTCATGCTGATAAACCGTATATCCGTGCTCCGTCAGCAGCCGTTCCGTTGCGTCGCTGAGAATCTCGTCCATGAAAAGCGTCCCGGAAAGCACTACCGCACGCTCAAGGGAAAAGCGCGAAGCATAGGATACCATCGCAAGCCCGGCATCCGCCAGAGCAGCGTAAAACGCCTTCGCATAGAGCGGAAACTCGTCTTCCCGCGGCGGCTCGATTTCCGCCAGATTCAGGAAAGTCCGGCTCCAGTCGATCACGGAATAACGTTCCTCCTCACGCACATCGAAAGCGAAAAGGCTGCGGAACCGTTCCGGTATTTCCTCCGGAGAAACCGGACAGCGCGCGGCATACTTATTCAGGATCAGGAGACAGCGCATATCATAAGTGCAGAAATCCGGCGCGATGCCGATTCCTGCGCAAACCGCGTCATACAGACGCACCGCCGCATGGGAAAATATACAATTGTGCCTGCCGTCCAGATAATTCTTTTTCCAAAGTTCATATTCGCTGCGGTCCACGCGCAGACGCTCCAGCAAAGCCGTGGAAGGCTCGCGGCCGATCTCAATCAGGCGTTCCAGAAACAGCTTCGCCGGACGCAGCTGCGCATCTTTCGTTTCAAGCCGGTAACGTCCGCTGAAAGAGGCAAAACGGCAGAAGCCGTCCAGACGCGATTCAAGGCACTCCGCCCCCCATTCCGTACCGTCGGGGCCGTATCCGCCGCCGTTGAATACGAGTGCAAGCGCATGCCGCAGCCCATGTTCCGCCATACAGGTCAGCGCATGTGCATGATGCGCCTGCACCGTCACCAGCGGAAGCGAATGCTTTTCGGCAAACGCCGCCGCCTCGCGGGCGCTGAACGACTCCTTGTCCATATCGCAGACGATCAGATCCGGCACACGGTCCGTGAGATACATGAAGCGTTCCAGCACCTCGGATAGAATGGATGCCGCCTCGCGGGACTCCAGCGTTCCGATTCCCTGCGACGGCATGATCTCGCCACCCGTGCCGAAAGCGATGGCGGCGGACACATCGGTTCCGAATGCGCCGACATTGCGCGGAAGCGTGCCGTTGAAAGGGATACCCTGCGGAACATATCCGCGGGAACGCCGCCAGATACGGGTGCGCCCGTTGTGGACGGTGCAGATCGAAGCGGGACAGGCATGTCCGGTCTTGAGGTCATGACACAGGAACTTGTCCGTAAACGCCATCAGACGGTTGAAAATCTCATCAATATCCAGACACTCCGCCTTTCCCGGACGGTTGTCGCCGCACGTAACGAGAAAGTCGAAACCGGGCAGTCCGCAGGGATTCGCATCATGATCGAACAACAGCTTTTCCAGCAGAGACGGCGGGAGCCCGACTCCAAGAGTATCCGTATCGGGAGAAATAAGAGCAGGCAGCGGTTTGAGGTCTCCGACATCCGCGCGCCGTTTCAGGATCACGACCGGCGCGATCGGGGAAGCCAGGAGTCTTTCTTCTTCCGGGGAACATTCAAAATAGTGTTTCACCACTTCAATATTCCTTGCAAGAAGACTCAGGGGGCGGTCCGGCAGTTTCTTTTTCCGCCGGAGACGCATGACCGTATCCGCGTTGAAAGCGTCCGCGCACAGCAGAAAGCCGCCGTAAATGGACTGGACCGCAAGAATTTCCCCCTTGTGCAGCCCCTCCTGCGCCCGGCACATCGGGATTGCATCGTCAATCAGTTCGCCATACATGTCAAGCAGGAAAACCTGCGGCCCGCACTTCGGGCACGCCAGAGTCTCGGAGGCATAATGGTGGATGTCATGCGTATCGTTTTTCTCGTTTTTGCAGTCGGAACACATAGGAAACGCCGTCATGCTTGTGTTCTTGCGGACAAAAGGAGTGCGGAGCGCAAAGGAATAAGTGGGACCGCAGATGAAACAGCTTGAAAACGGATAGGTGAAACGGCGTGAAGCAGGGGTCTCCGCCTCCGCTACGCATTTCGGACAAGGCGCTTTATCCGGATTGATCAGAGGCACCTTGTTGTCTTCGCCGGTCACGCGGAACCCGATATTGCGCAGGTCGAGCGGACCGCTCGGTTCGCGCCGGACAAGCCGGATCTCTTTCATATAGAACGCATTCGGGACAGCGGACGGGATTTTCCTGATGAATTCGCTGATCTGCTCCTCCTCTCCCTCAAGACGCAGAAGCACCCCCTGCTCGGAATTCGCAATCCAGCCGGAAAGCCCGGCTTCGGAGGCAATTTTCCACATGAAAGGACGGAATCCGCCGACATGCAGATTGCCCTTGAGTTCAAATAGGATGGAGCTTCTCATTTTACCGGATGAATCGTCCTTTCATAGGCGGCAAGCGCTTCCGGGAACGGTTTCAGAGCCCGCTCCAGAATGCCGAAGCAGAATGCGATCGCCACGCCGTAATTGGTAAACGGAACCCCCTGTTCGCTGCACTGCAATATCCTCGAAAGGACCTCGCGCCGGTTGAAAGTGCATGCGCCGCAGTGGATCACCAGATCATATCCGGAAAGATCTTTCGGGAAGTCGTGCCCCTGCACATGCTCGATCACAAGATCGGGCGAACAGCGTCTGCGCAGCCAGTTCGGGAGCTTGACCGTTCCGATATCCTCGCCGATCGGGTGATGGGAACAGGCCTCTGCGATTAAGACACGGGAAGACGGCTTTAAGTTCCCTATCGCGGCGGCGCCCGCGGCACAGGCGGCAAGATCGCCTTTCTGGCGCGCCAGCAGAATCGAAAAAGAAGTCAGCGGAATCGTCTCAGGCACAATCGGGGACACCGTTCCGAACGCCTGCGAGTCGGTTACAGCCAGCGCCGGAGGCGTCTTCATGTTCGCCAGAGCGTCCGCAAGAGAATTTTCCTTGACGACCAGACAATAACAGTCATGGTCGAGCGTATCGCGGATCGCCTGGACCTGCGGCAGAATCATGCGTCCTTTCGGCGCCTCAATGTCAATCGGAGTAATCAGCATCACCGCCGAACCAGCCGGCACCAGATCGCCGAGCATTTTATTCGAAGACAAAAAATCCTCCGGAGCTTTGCGGAGGATCATTTCGCGCAGTTCGCCGAGCCCCTCGCCTTTTCCTGCGGAAACCATCACAAAAGAAACGGAGCGCTCCCTGAGACTGTCCAGCACATTCTGCGGGGGGAAAGCCACATCGGTTTTATTGAATACGGCAATCACTGCGGTTCCGCGTTCCGCAAAATCCGAAAGCAGTTTTTCTTCAAACGCCCCCCATGACGCATCGGAAACGATCAGGGCAATATCCGCACGCTCAAAAATTTTTCTGCTTTTTTCGACCCGCAGCCCGCCGATCAGAGCGGCGTCATCATCCAGCCCTGCGGTATCAATCAGGAGAACAGGCCCCAGCGGGAGCATCTCCATCGCCTTTTCCACGGGATCAGCCGTCGTTCCGGGCGTTTCCGAAACAATGGCGACATTCTGACGGGCGAGAGCGTTGAGAAGTGAAGATTTTCCGGCATTCCGTCTTCCGAAGATACCGATCTGAAGCCTGAGTCCTTTTGGAGTATTCTGCATAACTTTCCTGCCTTTTTTTATACTCTCATCTCCTGAATGGTAACTTACAGCATAAAATCCGACTTTTCCAATAGCAATTCCTGTTTTTATACACAATAACTGCGCATATTCCTGTAAAACGGCTTGATTTTCCGGAAAAATGAACCATTTTTATATCCCTGGCGGCAGCCGGACGCCCCCTGAAATTTCAAAAGCAGTCCCCTGCCCCGTATCATCAGAAAGGAAACCGGCAATGAAAATTCAAGATTCCAGAATATTCATCACCGGCGGCGCCGTCAGAGTCGGTGCCGCCATCGCACGCGCTTTCGCACAGAACGGCGCAAAACTGATTATACACTGCAACCGGTCCGTGCGGGAGGCGGAACAGCTCATTGCCGGGTTCGGCGGCTCCGGGGCCGGGCATTCCGTGGTCCGCTGCGACCTTTCCGAACCCGGTTCCGCCGCGGAACTGGCTCCCGCCCTGCGTTCCGCAAACATCCTGATCAACAATGCCTCCGTGTTTGTCCGCCGCACTCTCCTTGAGGAATCCGGCACCGAGGCGGACAGACAGTTCCGGATCAACTATACGGCACCCGTCGAACTGATGAAGCTCTTTGCTGAGACCGGCTCCGGTCCCCGGCTCATCATCAACATGCTGGATCAGGGCATCCAGCATCCGGACGCAACGTCCTTCAGTTATGCGGTATCGAAAAAAGCGCTCGCCGCCGCAACGGAGGCCGCTGCTCTTCAACTGGCTCCGGGAATCCGCGTCAACGGCATTGCTCCGGGGCCCGTCCTGCCTCCGGTGGAGCTGCCGCTGTCGAAAATGGAAAAAACGCTGAAAACTGTTCCTCTCGGCAGACCCGTCGCACTGGAGGATCTCTGTTCGGCATGTCTCTTTCTTGCGCAGAACGACTCCATCACAGGCGAAATACTCTATGTGGACGGCGGGCAGAGCCTGCATTGATTTGAGAGAAACACAGGTTTCCGGTTTGCCCTGCTGCCGAACCGGTGCTATATTAAAGGCTTTGCAGAGAATCAACAACGGGTGAATCAGAATGAAAAAGGCTGTATTTCTTATCAGGTCAAACGACCGGAAAGGGCTTCTTTCCGGCATTTCCACTTTTTTCTATCAGCAGGGGTTCAATATTCTGCACTGCCAGCAGTATACGGACAATTGCGAAAACCTCTATTTCATGCGGGTCTGTCTGGATATTACCGACATGCCGGTAACACGCAAACAGCTTGCAGGCTCTTTCGAAGAATACGCGAAAACTCTGAACCTGGAATATTCGCTTCACTACTCCGACGAGCCCCAGCGCATGGCTATCATGGTTTCCAAGACTTCGCACTGCCTCTACGATCTGCTGATGCACGCGCAGGACGAGGGAGATCTCGCCTGCGAAATCCCTCTGATCATCAGCAACCATCCCGATCTGGAGGACGTTGCGGACAAGTTCCGCGTCCCGTTCTACTGTTTCCCGATCAGGAAAGATCACAAGCGCGAACAGGAGCAGCAGGTCATCGAACTGCTTCACAAGCACCACATCGACCTCGTCGTTCTCGCACGTTACATGCAGATTCTTTCCGATGAGTTCATCAACGAGTTTCCGGGACGCATCATCAACATCCACCATGCTTTCCTCCCCGCGTTTCAGGGCGGCAATCCCTACCAGCGGGCATGGGAGCGCGGCGTGAAAATGATCGGGGCAACCGCCCACTATGCGACTCCGGCCCTTGACGAAGGTCCCATCATCGAGCAGGATGTGGAACGCATCACGCATGAAGCGGAACCGGACGACCTGAAACGTATCGGCAAAGACATCGAACGCCGGGTTCTCACGCGTGCCGTCCGCGCCCATCTGGAGCACCGCATCATTACATCCGGACGCCGGACAATCGTATTTTCAAGATAAAAACGGGAGCAGTTTATGCCGGACCCCGAACTCAATGAGCAGGACAGAAGCCGTATTCATGCCGCCTATGAACACGGGGTCAGGAGCATGACACCCGAAGATCTGGACAAGGTTCTCGCCGATGAAAAAAAGGCGAAAGAGAAAGCAAGGAACCTGAAAGGATTCTTCGAGGAATTCAAACTGCTGTGGTTCCTGCTCCGGGACTACAAGGCGGGGCGTTACAAGGGGGTGCCGTGGAAATTCATCGCCGCCGTTGTCTTCGCCCTGGTCTACCTGATCGCCCCGGTCGATGTCATTCCTGATTTTATCCCGCTCGTCGGCTATATCGACGATACCGCCGTATTCGGGCTCCTTCTCGCCGGTTTCAAATCCGATATTGACGCATACCGCCGCTGGAAAGAAGATAACAGGTAAATCAGGCACAGCCTCCGGAAACGGTATGCCATGCGATTGCAGATTGCAAGGAAACAGCGAAAACACGACATTGCAAACTGCAAGAAACCGGTTATGGCAAATATGGTATTTCAACTCGGTTTCATGGTTGGCACGTATTTTGCTGTATCTTTTTCATCATTGCAACGGAAAGGCGGATTATGCTGGATATCAAGAAAAAATTTCTGATCAGTTTCGGGATACTGCTCCTTCTGATCGGGGCGGTCGGCGGAGTCATGATTCAACAGGTGGGAAAGCTCGGCAGGGCTATCGACGTCATACTGCGGGAAAACTATCAGAGTGTCCTGCTCTGCCAGCAGATGAACAATGCGCTGGAACGTGTTGACAGTGCGCTCCTGTACACATTCACCAACTGGGACAGCGATGTCGCTCCGGTCATCACGGAAAACATCGAACTGATGAAGAAAAGCTGGGCGGCGGAACTCAGAAACGTCACAGTGCAGGGAGAAAAGGAGCGGGCGGAAAAGATCGAAAAACTGCTTCCCCGCTATATTGCGCTGCTTCCTGAAATCACCGATAAAAAACAGCCGGAACAGCGGCGGCGTGAAATCTACCGGCATCAGGCATATCCGCTTTTTCTGGAAATCAAAGCCCTCTCCGGTGAAATTCTGGCACTCAACCAGCAGAACATGAGCCAGGCGAAAGACAGTGCGCGGATTGAAGCGGAGTATCTTCACCGGCGCGTCCTGATGATCCTTGCGGGGTGCTGTCTGTTTGCGATCATTCTGACTGTTCTGCTGAAAAACTGGATTCTCAATCCGATCCGCAAACTGATTCAGCTCACGACGGAAATCAGCAACGGCAATCTTGACATCGTGCTGGACTCCAGATCCAATGATGAAATCGGGCAGCTTTCCCGTTCCTTCAACACGATGGCAACCGCTCTGCGTGAAGCAAGGCGCAATGACAGAATCAAGCTGGAACGCTCCGAACGGACAACCCGCGATGTTTTCCGTGAGCTGCCCACGCCGATTGCGGTATTCGACGCCGTGCGCGGGCGGGTCGAGATCGCCACGCAGAGCGCCGACCGCTGTTTCAAGCTTCATCCCGGCGTCAAAGTCGATCATCTGAATCTGCCGTGGCTTGATGAGATTTATGAAAAGGTGCTCCATACCGGACAAGTCAGCACATGCTCTGAAAACGACGGCATCATTCAGTATTTCATCGACAACAAGGAATATTTCTTCCAGCCGACCGCGATCCCGATCCCGATGGACGCTCCGCCGGAAAAAATTTCAGGAATCGGCGTCATCATGAAAGATGTCACGATGGCGCATGAACAGCAGGAGCTCAAACGGAGTGTCATCTCCACGGTGTCGCATCAGCTCAAAACACCTCTGACTTCGCTTCAGATGTCGATCTATCTTCTGCTGGAGGAAAAAATCGGAAAACTCAATCCCGACCAACTGGACCTTGTTATGGCAATGCGCGACGACAGCGACCGTCTGGCGAATATCGTCAGCGATCTTCTCGACCTCAACCGCGCATCGGGGAGGCAGAAAGTCAAACTTGTCAGGCACTCCCCATCCGCCCTTGTCGCGGAAGCTGCGGAGCGCTTCAATGCGGAATGTCTGGAAAAGAATATCAGGCTGGTTACGGAAGTCGCCCCCGACCTGCCGGATATTCCGGTGGAGAAAATAAGGATCAGATATGTTTTCGACAATCTGATCAGCAATGCAATCCGTTTCACTCCTCCGGGCGGAACGATTACGCTCCGGGCGGAAAACAGGAACGATACGGTTCTGTTCTCGGTCAGCGATACAGGCAGAGGAATGTCGCCGGAAGTCCAAAGTCACCTGTTCGAGCAGTTCTACCGCGCACCCGGACAGGACCCGAAAACAGGGGTCGGGCTCGGTTTGTCGATCGTAAAAGAGATCATAACCTCCATGAACGGCGGGATCAGCGTGGAAAGTCAGGAGGGAGCCGGAAGTTCGTTCCTGTTCACGCTTCCCTCCGTTGCCGGAGAACAGACGGAAAACGGCGATGAAAAGCCTCACGTCAAATGGCTGTGAATGCCCGGAAAGAAGGAAATCGCATCATGGATACGGCACGCAATGCAGACAATTTTCTGAAAATGATCCGCAATGCCCGGCGCGGCAAGCTGAAAATTTATCTCGGCTACTGCGCAGGGGTAGGTAAAACCACGCAGATGCTCAAAGAGGCAATCCGGCTCAAGCACACCGAACATGTCGATGTTGTCGTGGGACTTCTCGAAACGCATGGGCGTGCGGAGACAGCGGCGTGCCTGGAAGACCTTGAAGTCATTCCGCGCCGCATGACCATGCACAGGAACATCGCCGTCACCGAAATGGATGTTCCGGCAATTCTTGCCCGCCGCCCTCAGGTGGTTCTGGTTGACGAACTTGCACATACCAATGTGCCCGGCTCCAAGAACCGGAAACGCTGGCAGGATGTGGAGGAAATTCTTGATGCCGGAATTCATGTGATCTCCACACTGAACATTCAGCATCTGGAAAGCCTTTACGAAATCGTCGAGCAGGCGACGGGCATCAAGGTGAAGGAGCGGATACCCGACTGGGTTGTCACGGGAGCGGATGAAGTCGTCAACGTGGATGTTTCCGTGGACGATCTCCAGCAGAGAATCCGGACGGGACGCGTCTATCCGGAGGAACGCATCGAGAACGCTCTCGCCAACTTCTTCAGGGACAGCAATCTCCAGCAGCTCCGGGAGTTGACGCTCCGGGAGCTCGCTGCGCAACTTGACACCCGTTACCGCGAACGTGTCGAAAATGAGGAACTGGACGACAATGTAAGCCCCGATCAGGTCATGGTCTGCATGAGTTCACGCAGTCCGAATACAGACGCCCTCCTGCGCTACGGCTCCCGGCTCGCCGGACGCCTCAACCGGAACTGGTATGTTCTCTACGTCCAGACATCCAGAGAAAGCGCAACGCAGATCGACGCCGCGACTCAGCGCCATTTGAACAACACTCTTGAGCTGGCGCGTCAGGTCGGGGCGACGGTATTCACCTATCAGAGCGACGACATCGTGAAAACCATTCTGCAATTTGCCAGGGAACACCGCGTCGGGCATATCATCATCGGTCCCTCCGGATGCCGCCTCCCTTTCTGGAAACGTCTTCTCGGCAAAACCACCCTGCTGGAACAGTTGAGTCTGGAAAATCACGATTTCAAACTGATCGTCACGGAAAACCGCCGGAAAGAGTGAGCCGGCTTCCCGGTGTCCACTCTCCTTTCCGCCGTCACAGCCTTACAACACAGTCTCCATAAATGGAATCATAGGCGGCGTTCATCACTTTGACGGCATTCAAGCCATCCTCAAGAGAAGATTCCGGCACGCTCCGCTCCCCGCGCACACAGGCGGCAAAACTGCCGGCAAGGGAGTCATCCGGATTCAGCTTCGGGCGAGGCGCCATGTCAACAATCAGGCGATCCGGCGAGGCATAGTTCTTTCCCACGACATAAAGCGGTTTGTCGAAGTAATCCGCCGCGTAATACCCTTTGTCGCCCGTGATTTTCAGGTTGCACTCCAGAGACTTCGGCCACAGCAGACGCCGCGCGGGGACTCGTTCCTCCAGATTCGAGTAAGAGGGATTGATGAAAAAAGGAACTCCGCCGTCGAGTTTCCCCGTGATTGCCGCATGATCCTCCACCTTCAGGTGCCCGCGCTGGTTCCGTGCCGACATTCCATACACTTCCCGGAATTCCAGTCCTGTAATCCAGCGGATCAGGTCGAACGGGTGCGGATGATCGGTCAGAGCGCCGCCCCGGAAATAATCCGCGCCGGGACGGATCGGCACGATTCTGCCGTAGGACAATTCGGGGTCGCCCCAGTTCGGGAAATAGTTGCACGGGCTCTGCGAGATATTCGTCAGGTAGACCGACTGGATTCTGCCGAGGCGTCCCGACCGGACCAGTTCCCTCGCATACCGGAACTGCGGGTTGAAATGAAGTTCCAGCTCGACCTGAATCGTCTTCGGATAATCCGCGCTCAATTTCAGGAGCTCCGCCCCCTCCTCGGCGTCCATCGTCGGAACCTTCGTGCTGTAAATGTGAAGTCCGCGCGCCATCGCCTCTTTGAACATTCCGAAATGATACTTGTTGTCGCTTCCGATCTGAACGGCATCGGCTTCGGGATGGGCGTCCAGCATTCTCCGCCAGTCGGAGTAATACTTCACCTCTTTGTATTTCAGTATTTCCCTGATATTGCCCATGCGCGCCGGATCGTCTTCCGCAACGGCAATGATCCTCCACGGATGTCCGGGGTCGTTCGCCACCCCGCGACAGTATCCGGGGATATGCGGATTTGCGGTTCCCGCAATCAGAATTCCGATTTGCTTCTTCATTGTCCCACAGCCTTTCTGACGGCTTCCGCCATTCGCTCATATCCGTTCATTTCCGGCGCCCCTTTCAGACGGCAGACAGCCCTGATGTTTTCCAATGTCCCGCCGGCAATTTCCGGTTCGCAGGAGTCCACCGTAAACCTGTGAAGCCCCGATTCGTCGGCAAAAACGGAGCCCTCCCCGTTGAAATGCCCCGCAATCGGCTGGTTGGTCAGATGCCCGTCCGTGAAATTGGCTTTGATGAAAAAGGTATCCGGCATGGAATCCGGCAGTGTTTCATTCATTTCAAACTCCGCGACAATCCTGTTTTCAAATTCCGCCAGGGCAAAAAGATTGTTCCGCCCGGCAGCTTTTACGATATAAAGTTTTTTCAGATTGCTGCCAGCCAGATCCTCCGCGAGACAAAGATACTGAACCAGACTGCCGTACAGGAATTCCTCCTCCGCCGACGCCGATCGCCCCGGCCTCTGCCATGTAAACCGCAGAGAACAGAGTTCCCCGCACACTCCGCTTCGCCCCATTTCCCGAATCCGGCGGAATACATCCCAATATAACCACATGTTTTTCATTTCAGGACCTTGTTTGTTTCCGTAATCAGTTCAGCCAGTTCCCTTTTGGCATTCATCAAGACTGCGGGATCTTTTGTGTAATCCGTTGCGGAAGTGACAACAGAGTGCCTGATTTCAAGCGCTTTCTCCGCCCTTTTCATCAGTTCCGGCGCCTTTCCCGCCTTTTTCAGCCGTTTCACATTCTCGCTCAGCAATACAAAATATTCATAATCCTGCAAACCGTCGCGCAGATTCTTGAGCCGCAGAGAGGGCCAGGGCTCGAAATCCGGTCCCGGATACATCAAATTTCCAGCCCCGGCTTCCCGCGAAGTGCGATTGGTGATAACACTTCGAAAATAACTCAGCCAGGGAATCCGCGGGAAACGCAGCTTGCCGGAATTCATTCCCTCTTTCACTTTCGGAGTAAACCATTCCAGACCACGCCGGCGCACTTCTTCGTCATTCAGATACTTGCCGTCCATGCCATTGGTCCGCCATTCCCGGTTCAGCGCCCAGTAAAGCAAACCGTCAATTTTCAGCTTCCAGTTCATCCACGGAATGATGCGCGGATCAATTCCCGGAGAATCCAGATTGAAATTGGCATAGGGTTTCCGTGGACCCTCCGTGGGATACCACCAGACTTTTTCTCCCAGAGCTTTCCGCCGGGCGGCATCTTCCGCTTTGAAGTTGGAAAACAGCGGACACCAGAGCGACACAGCCCCGAAAAGCCGCTGGTCAATCATGGAAGTGTTCAGCCGATCGACCTGCGGGAATGTTTTTGCCGCCTTCTGATATGCCATTCTCATCGCCGGTATTTTGTCAGGAGCAGCAAGCACCTCATCATAGCCGAAAAGAATCGGGCGCAGTCTGCCATGATATTTTTCAATCAGACGGCGGCTTTCCTCCAGGCGCGTGATTTTCAGAAACAGCAGCTTCTTCCCCAGCTTCTCACAGCAGTAATCAATCATGTCCAGCCCGATGTCCGGCTCTCTGCCCCATAGGTTCATCGGTTCCAGGTGATGCGCCGCAATAAAATCCAGAAATCTCCTTTTCCGGCTGGGAGTCATCTTTTTTCCATAGAATTCATTCACCCAGGTATCATCAAAACAGAATGCTGTGTCCAGACTCCGTGACCCCGGCAGGTCGAAACCGGTTGCACGGATGGAAACGGGAATCCGAATCCTTTTTCCGTCGCCGAACTGCAAACTCACGCCGCCGTCATATTTCCGCGCGGAAGTCCCGCGGAGCACCTGATAGTCCACGCAGAAAACAAGCAATTTCTCATTGCCGGTTTTGAATCTGGAACCGGGTTGCAGAATATCCAGATAAGGAACAGGTTCCCTGCCCGGAGAAGTCGCCTCAACCTGCATCAGGCGAAATGTTCCGGCGGAAAGCCAGTCCGGCAGTCCTTCGCATGCAATGGAAACTTCCTGATTCTGCTCCTGTCCCTCCTTCATAAGAACGGCAATCAGCCCCCCGCCCCTTTCTCCTCCGGCAAGACTCAGATCCAGCCGGTCGCTTCCGTTTCCGTCATAAAGCAGTGGATTGATTTTTTCCATCAGGGAATGTGTCTTTGCAACATAACCGTGTTTCGCGGCTTCGCCTCCCTCCCGGAACAGATGCTTCATCCGTTCAGAATAAAGTTCCAGTCTGTTCACTTCCCGTAAAAGCGCATCCAGCCGGGCGGCATATTGGCTGCCGGAATAAAAATCATTCCGTGAAGCATATTGCGCATCGGCGGATTTCATCTCCTGTTCAAAGCGCCTGATCCCGGCAAGGATTTCCTTCGAGTTCTGATCCGTCTTCAATGCAAGCAGTCGTTTGCACAGACCGTCTCTCTTCTCCGAAACTTGAAAAAGCTCCTTCACAAGATACTGATATACATCAGGCAATGATTGCGGAGCAAAGAAGTAAAGCCGTCCCCAAAGTGCGGAATTATGAAAGTCGCTGCTGAGATTCCACGAGATGACCTCATTCTTTCCCGGATTTTCACGTCCGATATGAAACAGCCAGTATTTTCCATTGTCCGGAGATCCGCCTAGAGCTGAAAAGGGTATTTCAACCTCGGCAGACCAATGATCCGCCTTTTTTTCCATTTTTGCTTTCCAGTCGCAATTCCATGAAGCATCCCGTTTTCCCGCTTTGCATTTTGCATCGTAAAGAGTTCCGGCAGAATTTCCCGCAAAGTGAAAATATTCCTCTTTTTCAGGAGATGGAGCAATGAAAATCTGAAAACAATCCTCCAGCCAGACCTTTCCGTCGCGTGTCAAATCTCTTTTTGAGGGAACGGCGGTACCGGAAAAATCAAAACGGATGAACAACTTTTCCTGATTCCTCAGCAGACGACATTCTCCGGGCTCCGAGATTTCTGTATTCGCGCTCAAAACATAAACAGGAGCGTTTTTCCAGTCCGTTGAAGCAGGTTCTCCGTCAATGACTCCCGTTCCCGCGATAAAATACGGAGAACGCCCCAAGGTGGCGGAAGGAAGAGCTTTTGCAGAATCAAAGGTGATTGCCATATTGGCAAAACAGGTCTCCGAATTCACTTTCGGATGTCCCAGACTGTAAAAACGGAGAGATTCCACGGAACTCCTGTCGCGAAATTCCATATTCGCAGCAGCCGGTGTCTTCATGTCGCCGATGAAAATATCAAACCTGCCTGTCAGGGGATCAATGACATAACGGATATGCTGCCATTTTCCAAATGTCACCTTTCCGGTATCGCGCCAATGCCCGTCCGTCCCTGCGACTTTGTAGGAATCCCCTTCCACGATCAAGGTAATGCAACGCTCCCCCTTGCCTCCGACAACCAGCAGCGCATACCGGGATTCCGGTGTAACAGCCTTGAAATCATAATCCACTGTAATCCGGTCAAAGTTACCGATTCTGACAGCCGAAGTCCCCGCATGACCGGAGACATGTTTGCCTTTCTGATCCTTCACACTCCTCATCAGGTAAGCTTCTTTACCGGACGGCAAATCCGGATCATTGTATTCTTTCAGGATTTCCTTATTCTGCCATGCGCGCAGAGGATTAAACTTGAGTTCTTTCATCACGCTTTGAGCATTACAGACGAAAAAAACGAAGAAAAATAAAACAGCCAATAAATTCCTGCTCATTTTTTTATTCCCTTTCTGAATAAATTAATATACATTCCCTAAAAAATCATCCACCCGACCGCTCTCATACTTCGGCCACCAATATGAGCGGGGACCATGGTCCTGCGGAGTAGCAGGAATACCTGTGATATCAACCTGCCGTCGTAAAAAATCTCCCGCTGTTCCGTTCAATAACCCGCAGACAACTTTCTGTTTATTCTCATGGGCAAGCCGCAAAGCACCATGATCCGCCTCCGCCTGCCATACATCAATAAATTTGCCCCTGCCAAAATATGGTGCTCCCCCCTTTACAACATCTCCGGAAATAATCATATTCCCATTGTTGGCTTTCAGAAATCTTGTGATTTTCACTTTCACAGCATTTGTCTTTGACATCTTCCCAAGATATGTACTCAAACCGATGGAGGCTTGAATATAGCCCTTTGGCTGCCCATCATTCGGGCAACGCATTTCCTTATTGTTTTTCAGATACCCGAGATCGCAGAATGTCCTGTTGTATCTGGTCTGTCCACTGTCATCCCATGCAATATAAGCTGTAGGACAATAATCCTGAAAGTCAATGGTGTACATGGCAAATGCCGTCAGAACCCCTTTATGATTGGATTTGCATGAAACCGTTACAGCCTTTTCCTTCGCTTTATTCAATGCCGGCAGCAGCATTGCCGCCAGAATCGCGATGATCGCAATCACGATGAGGAGCTCGATCAGGGTGAAAACTTTTGTTTTCCCCCTGGAAGTAAGAACAGAAGAACAAGGAACATGGAAGGAAGAAGGAACGGAGAAACATTGGAACAATCGAGCATTGGAACAATTCAACAATGGAATGAAAAAAGAAGAAAGAAGATCAGGGGACTGGCAACATCCTGCCCTGTCTTGCTGCCGGCAGAATGAAATACCGCTTTCATAACTTTTCCTCATCAGGAGTTTGATCAAAGTGAAAGTCCGTGTTTTCATCCTTGAGATTTTCTTACTTCCGTTTTTTCTGAAATGCATCTGCATAAAACCTCCTATATTGTTTTCTGTTACTTATTATAATGAAAAAAACGTTTTTGTCAATTGAACAAAGGTTGCAAAACTTGTCTTTATGATGTATTCTATCAAATAAACGGAAAAATAAATATTGTATGGAGAGGATATGAACTTTGCACGTCACCGCCTAATTCCGGCAGACAGGATTCCGCCGATGCCCCTTTCATTGAAAGGAGTCGGAAGATACCACGCTTCCGCAGGATGGGAGGAAAACAATGACGGAATTTACCGTCCGCACTGCGGAATCTTCTGGTGCAGAAGCGGAAATGCGGCATTCGTCATAGGAAACCGGAAATACACGCTTGAAGCAGAACAGGCGGTTTATTATTATCCTTTTGAAGCGCATAAAATCTATGGAATAAGCAGCTCTTTCGACTACTTCTGGATGACGTTCGACGGAATTGACGCAGCCGGAGTCCTCGGCATGTTTCAATATCCGAGGGAACCGTTTCACGCAGGACCGCCGCCCGAAGAAATGTTCCGCCGGGCGTATGAAAGTCTGGAGGGGCTGACCGATGCCGCACGTTATCTCGGAGGAGCTCTCGTCTACCGGATTCTTTCGCTTGCCGGCTCTCCGGCGGATATGCAGAAAGAGAAATCGAAAGAATCGCATCTCGTCACCCGGTTCAGACAGATCGTCGCAGAAGAGGCCGGCAACAAAGAACTGAATCTCACGAACATTACGGCGCGTCTTCAATGCCATCGGACAACTCTGACGCGCCTCGTCAAAAAAGAGCTGGGGATCGTTCCCGCGCAGTATCTGAATCACGTGCGCCTGCAAAACGCCCTGGAGCTGCTGGAAAACAGCAATCTGACTGCCGCCGAAATCGGTGAAATCTGCGGATTCGCCACACCGGAATATTTTTCCAGAAAGTTCAAGCAGCTTACCGGAGAACCGCCGCGACGGTTCAGAAACCATTGAAACCGGAAAGAAAATACGGTTTTTCCGTTTTTGCGAGATTGAAAAATCTCCAACTTGGACAACAGTATCATACAGGGGGGATTCCGGGACAAAACAATCTGTCTCCGATCCTGATGGAACAAAGAGAAAAACGGCATCAACGGTTTCCGAAAAGAAATGCACGGCAGAATCCGCCGTTGCGGGGAAAACCGGTGATCCTGTTCAGAGGAAAGGGTAGACTCATGATGAAAAACAACGGACAATCACTTTTGCACAAAGACGGAATCAGCTATGTCATTCCATTCATTCTGATCACCTCGTGCTTCGCATTCTGGGGATTCGCCAACGATATCACCAACCCGATGGTCAAGGCGTTTTCCAAAATCTTCCGGATGAGCGTGACGGACGGCGCTCTGGTTCAGGTCGCATTCTACGGCGGCTACTTTGCGATGGCGTTTCCGGCGGCGATGTTCATCCGCAAATATTCCTACAAAGCCGGAATCCTGCTCGGACTGGCGCTCTATGCCGTCGGGGCGCTGCTCTTCTTCCCGGCAAAAATGACGGGCAGCTACTATCCGTTCCTCATTGCGTATTTCATCCTGACCTGCGGACTCTCTTTCCTTGAGACAAGCTCCAATCCCTACATTCTTTCCATGGGAACCGAGGAGACCGCGACCCGGCGGCTGAATCTCGCGCAATCCTTCAATCCGATGGGTTCACTGATCGGCATGTATGTGGCGATGCATTTCATTCAGGCGAAGATGAATCCTCTCGACACCGCCCGGCGCGCAGAGCTCACAGATGCCGAATTCGCGGCGGTCAGGGATTCGGACCTCTCGGTTCTGATCCAGCCGTATCTGATCATCGGGCTCGTCATCATCGCCCTGTTCTTCCTGATCAAGTTCACAAAGATGCCGGCAAACCACGATCAGACGCACGACATCAACTTCTTTCCGACGCTCAGGCGCATTTTCTCCATTCCGCGTTACCGCGAGGGAGTGATCGCGCAGTTTTTCTATATCGGCGTCCAGATCATGTGCTGGACCTTCATCATCCAGTATGGAACCCATCTGTTCATGTCGCAGGGCATGGACGAAAAGACGGCGGAAGTCCTTTCGCAGAGATACAACATCATCGCTATGATCATCTTCTGTTTCAGCCGCTTCATCTGCACTTTCCTGCTGCGCTACCTGAATCCGGGGCGTCTCCTGATGCTGCTCGCGATTGCGGGAAGCGTTCTCACTCTGGGAACGATCTTCTTTGAAAACAACCTCGGAATGTACTGTCTCGTCGGAATTTCCGCCTGCATGTCCCTGATGTTTCCGACCATTTACGGTATCGCGCTGGAGGGGCTCGGAGACGATGCGAAGTTCGGCGCGGCGGGGCTGATCATGGCAATCCTCGGCGGTTCGGTGCTGCCGCCGTTTCAGGCGGCAATCATCGACAAGGGAACTCTTTTCGGAATGCCGGCAGTCAATCTCTCCTTCGTCCTTCCGCTGATCTGCCTCATAGTGGTGGCAATCTACGGATATCGCTCTTATAAAAGAGCATAAAGATAAAATAGCGGAATTTCAGAATGCCCGGTACAGGTGCGCCGCATCTGTACCGTTTTTTTCATTCAAGACAACTGCCTGATACCGCGATGCTCTGCATCGCAAGGGGAACCGCTATCCGAGGGGGGAAGTATCTTCAGCGAGGGGAGTGATTCCTGTCCGGTACAGAAACGAACACCACTTTCACGCCTTGCGACTGTGCCGACCTGATGACGGCATGATTTTCCGGATCAAAGGTTGTGATGAGAATATGAATCCTGTTCCACGGCAGGGAACGGCAGAACCCTTTCCGTTTGAACTTGGAATGATCCGCAAGTATGATCCGCAGCGAGGACTTTCCAAGCATAAGGGCGATCTGCTCCGAACATTCGTCGGAGATGTCAATCAGTCCGGTTTCATCCACTCCGTAGGCGGAGGCGACTCCCACATCGCACTCATAATTTTCGAGGGAGCGGCGAAGCGCGGGACCCTCCAGATTGCCCGTCCGGAAGTCGAACTCGCCACCGGTCAGGATGACCTGCGGTCCGTCGCCGGTGGGAAAACGCATCCGCAGAATACGGCACAGATCTGGAAGATTTGTAATGATGCGCCCCTGCGTCAGGTAAAAACCGAGATGCCCCGTCGTCGAACCGCCGTAAATCATGACGGAATGGCTGTCACGGATATATTTGACCGCTTCCTGCGCGATTGCCTTTTTTTCCTCGATATTCCATTCCTCGCGGAGTCCATAGGGAACGGACGGCACTTCCTGCTCAAGAAAGCGGATACCCCCATGAGTCCGGAGCGCAAGCCCGGATGCGGCAAGTTCATTGAAGCTGCGCCGGATCGTGGCTCTGCTTGCGTTGTAACGTTCTGCCGCCTGGACAGTAGAAAGAACCCGCAGGCTCTGCAAATCATTCAATATCTGTTGAATGCGTTCTTTTTTCATGGCAATCCGTCTCCTGAGGATACAGAATAGCATGAAAACGCTCAAAATCAATGCGCACTATTGCCGAAAACGATCATAAATACTGTTTTTTTCAGAAATAATGATCGTTTTACTTGTAATTATGATTGTCTTTCGAGCTCATCGAGGCATAGTATGCGCGAAAAGAATCATTCACAGAAAGGAAAAAATGAACAAGATTCAGATTTGCGGGCATCGCGGATTCCCGGAAAAATATCCGCAGAATACTTTGCCGTCTTTCGAGGCGGCAATCAGGATCGGGTGCCACCGGATAGAATATGACCTGCACTGGACGGCGGACCGGAAAATTGTCGTATGCCATAATGCGTCGATTGACGAGACCTCGAACGGGAGGGGGGAAATTGCCTCCATGACGTTCGGCGAACTGCGGAAGTATGACTTCGGAGGCTGGAAGTCGGAGCGTTTTGCGGGGACTCCGATTCCCGCATTCGGGGAGGTGCTGGAACTGGCGAATGAAAAAAATCCGGCGCTGTTCCATCTGGTTGAATTGAAAGTCGATTCCATTGAGTTTGCCGAGGCGGCTGTCGCGGAACTGCTGCGCCGCAACATGGGCGGACGCTTCACGCTCGTCAGCTTTCATCTGGAACTGCTGAAAGAAATGAAAATAAGACATCCGGAGATTCTGATTCACGGAAATCCCGATTGCGGACTGCCCGATTTCAATTATGAAGACTACCGCATGTTTGATTCCGTCGGACTCTGGCGCGAGCGTGTCACGCCGGAAATCGTGCGCGGTTTTCACTCTGTCGGCACACAGGTGGACGCATGGACAGTAGATCATGAGGAAGAATTTCTGAAACAGCTGGAAAACGGCGTGGACAGCGTAACCAGCAATAACCCCGAATGTATTCTGAACTGTGCAGAGCGTATCAAATGAGTCTGACGGCATTCTTTCTTATTTTGAGTTCGGTACTGCTTCACGCGCTCTGGCATTTCATCAGCAAGAGGCAGAACCCTGAATTCATCTTCTTCATTGTATTCTCGTTTGCGCTTTTTCTGACGATGCTTCCGTTTCTTCTGTTTTCCGGAATCGTTCCGTGGAGGCTGCCGCCATCCCTGTGGCTCTGCATGATCGGAGGCGGGCTGTGCGGAATGCTCGGCGACGTCGGATTTTCCTACGCTTACCGTTATGCGGATATTTCACAGGCATATCCGATGGCGCGCGCCCTGCCGGTGCTGCTTACTGCACTGATCACCAATATTTTCGGATTCGGAAAGCCTCTGACGCTGACGGTATCGGCGGGAATGGCGATCATTTTCACAGGCTGTATTCTGATGCCGCTTCCCTCTCTGCGCCATTTCTCTCTTTCCGCATACAAGGGCAGAGGAATGTTCGGGATTCTTCTCGCCGCGACGGCAACGACCGGGTATACGATAATTGACAGTTTCGGGATTCACGGCATGATTAATTTTGCGCCGGAAGCAAACCGCATCTGCAGTGCGGGCGCATATTCGTGCATCCGGGAGCTTGCCGCGTTCTCCTCGCTCTCTCTCGTTTCGTTTTTGAAAACGGAGGAGAGAAAACACCTTTCAGGAAAACTCTTTCTTCAGCCGCAGCCGTATCTTGCGGGTTTTTTCGCCGGACTGGCCTACCTGCTGGTTCTGGTCGCAATGGGATATGTCACAAACGTAAGTTATATACAGGCGTTCCGCCAGCTGAGCCTGCCGGTCGGCCTGCTGCTGGGAATTCTGATTCTGAAGGAACGTGCGACATTTCAGAAAATTGCAGGACTGGCGTTGATTCTTGCGGGACTGACATTTGTCACATTGGGATGACTTGCAGGATGGCACCTCCATTCTATTCAATAAAAAACAATTGGTTTCTTTCATAAAACATTTTTATCGTAAAGTGCAAAAAAAATACAAAACAAACTCAAGAGAGGAGATATTGAATCATGCCGGAGATTTCTGTTCCATCCGGGCTTGACACACGGCGTTTTCTGCTGGAACCCGGAGCATTGTCGAAGCTGCCGGACTTTCTGCATTCCGCATTTCCCGGTCGAATTCCATGGATTGTTGCAGACCGGAATACATGGAGAGCCGCCGGTCAATGTGCTTCGGAGTTGTTGAAACAAGATGGTTCATCCATGCCTGAGCCGTTCATCTTCCCCGGGGAGCCACGGCTCCACCCGGACTTTTCCCATGTGAAAAAACTGGCGGAACTGATCCGGGAAAATTACGTTCCGGTCGCTATCGGTTCGGGAGTAATCAACGATCTGGTCAAATGCGCGTCATGCGAGCGTGGAGTAACGTATTGCTGTGTGCCGACGGCATGTAGTGTGGACGGCTACACATCCACAGGTGCCTCCCTGTCGGTCAACGGCACAAAAATGACGGTTCAGTGTCCGGCGCCGCGCGCAGTATGTGCCGATTCCCTGATCCTTGCTTCCGCACCGCCCGAAATGTTTGCTTCCGGTTATGCCGATCTGCTGACTAAAATTCCCGCCGGAGCCGACTGGATCATTGCCGATGAGATCGGAATGCATCCGATCCGGCAGGATGTCTGGCAGTTCATTCAGGGTAATATCCGGCGTTGGACCTCTGACAGGAACAACCTGCTGAATGTTTTTGAAGGCTTGGCAGCCACAGGATACAGTATGCAGATGATGCATGACAGCCGTCCGGCATCCGGGGCGGAACATCTCTTCAGCCACGTTTGGGAAATGGAAGGACTGCAAAAGGACGGAGAGGAAGTCTCGCATGGATTCAAGGTCGGAGTGGGACTGCTGAGTTCCGTCCTTCTGATGGAATTTGCAATGGAACAGGATTTCAATACCGTCCGAAAACAGATGCGCCCCGGACTTTCCATCGAAGCTCGTGAAAAGGAGATCGACACTCTCTTGCTCCGGGGATGTTACGGCGACGCGCCAAAGAAAACTGCGCTTGCAAAATTCCTGTCTGGTGCCGCGCTGACGGAACGGCGGGATTTAATCGGACGAAAATGGGAAAATCTGCGGCGACGCCTGAGACAGCAGCTGCCGTCATATACTGAACTCAGGAGCAAGTTAAGCAAAGCCGGCTGTCCGGTCACTCCAGCAGAGATCGGACTCTCGCGCGAACAATATTTGCATGGCATCCGTACAGCACAGTTAATCAGGAACAGATATACCATTCTGGATTTACTGTATGAATTGGGGGTTCTTGAGGCGGCAATGGAAAAGCTGAACCGGATATTCCGGTAATTTTGAGTCTCACGGTATCGTTCAAAACGACACTGATCTTTTGGTCAGTGCCGTTTTGAACTGAATCACATCACCGCCTTCAAACGGATCTATTTCACGCAGTGAACCCAGCCGAGATGGATCGCCGCGCCCCAGAGAGTTGCAAGGACAATCCAGAGAACCACGCCATGCACCACAGGTTTGAGTCCGAGTTCTTTCAGCTTTTCACGACTCAGGTTCGCACCGATCAGGAACAGAGTCACAATCATCATATATTTCGAGACCTCTTTCAGAAAGCCTCCCGCGGGAGCCGTGACAGGAATCCATGTCACAAGAGCCGCCGCCGCGATGAATCCGGGAATGAACCACGGAATTTTGAGCTTGATTTTCCGCTTTTCGCCTTCCGCCGCATTCGCGACAAAGCAGGACAGAAAAAGCGTCACGGGGACAATCCAGAGCGCACGGGCGAGTTTCACAGTGGTTCCGACCTCAAGCGCCGTCGGTCCGTACTGCATTGAGGCGCCGACGACCGAGCTGGTGTCATGAATGCCGAGGGCGGACCAGAAGCCGAACTGAACTTCACTCATACCGAGAGCGTGTCCGATCGGCGGAAAAATCAGAAGCGCAATCGCGTTCAGGGTAAAGACCGTCGCCGAAGCAATCGCGACATCATGCGCTTTGGCTTTCAGAACCGGAGCCGCCGCCGCAATCGCACTGCCGCCGCAGATCGAAGTTCCGACACTCACCAGATACATCGTATCGCGGGCGAGTCCGAGACGCTTCCCCAGCCAGACCCCCAGCGCAATTCCAAGCGTAATGCCGATCGCCGTATAGATCATTCCGTTCGCCCCTGCACGGAGCACATCCACAAGATTCATTCCGAATCCCATGCCGACGATCGAAGCGCCGAGCAGAGTGGAGGTCAGTTTACCGGTCACGGACGCAAAAGGATTCCCGTAAGTCACGGCAAAAATCACTCCGGCGATCACGGCAACGCCCGGAGCATAGTTGCGCAGAACCGGACACGCCCACGGAACCACGAAAAAAGCCGCCGCAACCGTCAGAAAGACAATGCGGCGCGTCCATTCTTTTGCATCGGCACCCGTTCCGGCAGGCATGTTCACCGGCTCCTGTTTGACTGCACTCTCATCCATTCTCCAAGTTCCTTTCCTGTTGTTCTGATGTTTTTCACTAGAGAATGGGAGATAATATACTGTTGGATATCAAAAATAAAAATTATTGCATATTATGATTTGATAATTAAAATTTATCGTTTACATTATTCATCATTATGATAGACCGCAAACTGAATATTTTCCGCATGGCGGCGGTCCTGAACAACTTCACGGAAGCCGCGGCGGCGCTCGGAATGACCCAGCCGAACGTGACCCAGCAGATCGCACAGCTGGAACGGGAACTGGGACATACTCTTTTTGAACGTGACGGACGGCAGGTTCATCTGACTCCCGCCGGGCGCACACTGCTGCTGGAAAGTGAAAAGCTCCTGAACGAGGCGGAACAACTGATGCGCAAGATTCACAATGCCGCCTCGGAAATCCGTCAGTACCGGCTCGGCGCCACCATGACGGCGGGCGGGTATGTCCTGCCGAAGCTGCTTGCGCAGTATATGCGGAAACATCCGGAAGTGAATCTTGACCTTCATATCGCAAATACCAATGAAATTGCCGACATGCTCAAAAAGCACCGGCTGGACATGGCTCTGGTGGAGGGCCCGTTCGACAAGAAATGCTTCTTCTATGAACCGCTCCTGGAAGATGAACTTGTCGCGGTCGGCGCTCCCGGATTCGCGGAAAAGGAATTAAGCCTTGCGGATTATCTTGAAAAAGGGAAACGCCTGATTCTGCGTGAAACGGGGTCGGGGACACGGTGGCATTTCGACTGTTTCCGTCAGGAACACAACCTGCCGCCGCCCAGACGCCGCTGCATTCTGGAAATATCGGGATTCGACGCAATCAAACAGCTTGTCAGGAGTGGATTCGGAATCAGCGTCATGTCGGAATTGGCGATTCAGGACGAGCTGGCGGCGGGAACGCTGTCAAAAGCCCGTTTCATGGAAGGTCCCATCCGGCGTTCCATCAATTTTATTTATATGCCGAATGAAAACCTGAAATTTGCAGAAGATTTCATCTCCTTCTGTCGGAAAATGACCAGAAAGAGCCTGGAAAAACGGCAGAAATAAGAGTTTCCAAAGTCAGACACAGAGATTCAATCCGTTCATTCCCCTTTTGTCATTCCGGTCCTTTTCGTCTTTTCTGCCGCCTGTCATTTGACAAAAGAGTCCTTTTATGATAAGTTTCAGAAAAAACAGAGAAAGGAAATCGGAAAACTATGAAGAAAATACTCGTTTCCGGACTCAATCCGGCATGGCAGAAAACATTGATATTCCCAGCCCTGCAATGGGGAGAAGTCAACCGGGCGGCAAAAGCGGAATGCACCGCGTCCGGCAAGGGAATCAATTTCGCCAGGGCGGCAAAAACCTGGGGAAAAGCCGATGCGCTCGTCCTGCAGTTCGCGGGCGGCATCACCGGCAAACTCCTGACCGGTGTGCTGGAACAGGAGCAAATCCGCCACTTCACAGCAGTATCCGAGGCTAAGACAAGAGTCTGCACCACAGTGATCAGCCAAAATCCGCATTCCGTCACGGAGCTGATCGAGCCGTCCGAAACAATTCCGGAGGAAACGGTCCGCCGGCTTTTCCAGATGGCAGTAAAGGCGCTCCCGGAAGCCGACGCTCTCGCGGTCTGCGGGACTTATCCGCCGGGAGTTTCGCAGGATTTTTACACCTCGCTGATCGGGGAAGCCTCCCATGCGGGAAAATTCGTCCTGCTGGACTCTTTCATGAATGTGGAACAATCCCTTCAGGCGGGCGTATCCCTGTTGAAAGTCAATCTTGAGGAAATCTTCAAACTTTCCGGCAAAGCGGACATCTTTTCCGCCATCGGCTGCTGCATGGAGCGTTATCCGGTGAAGATGATCGCCGTCACGGCTGGTCCGGACAACGGCTATTTCTTCAACGGCAGGGAGTTGTATCAGCTTGCCCCGCCGAAGATCGGCAAAGTGGAAAATACGATCGGCGCAGGCGATACCTGTTCCTCGATCACGCTCTCCGAAATCGTGAACGGCACCGACCCGATGGAAGCGTTCCTGCTCGGGCTTTCCGCCGCTTCGGCAAGCTGCATGACACAGGTCTGCGCATATTATGACAAGAACACGGCGCTGGAACTCCGCAAGACGGTCCGTTCCCCCGAACTCATAAAAAACTATTGAAAGGATTTCATAATAATGAATGATGAACAGACTCCCCGGTCCCCCGTGGAAAAACAGTCAGGCTGTGCAAACAAAGGCTGCCTGATCGGTTCGCTGGCTGCATTGGCAGTTCTTGCCGCGGGCGGTTTCATGCTGCTCCTGCTGATCGGGCTCATTATAATCGGGGCAAACAAATTGAGTGAATTGGACACCGGAGATTCTCCGGCGACATTCCGTTATGCCAGCAGCAGAAATTTCAAGGAAATCTATGTGGAAGGCTCCAACAGCGTCAGTTGTCCCAATAAAATCGTCGTGATCAATGTCAACGGGGTCATTGTTTCGGATGAGGGCAGTTCTTATTATGACAGCGCCGTTTCCGGATATATCCGCGCCCAGCTTCGCAAGGCGGCAAATGATTTCAGCGTGAAAGCGGTCATCATGAATCTGAACACGCCCGGCGGGGAAGTGACGGCATCCGATGAAATCTATGAAGAAGTTCTGAATGTCCGCGCGAAGAAACCGGTCGTTGCAATGATGAACTCCATTGCGGCAAGCGGAGGCTATTACATCGCGGCGGGATGCCGCCCGATCATCGCCAACAAACTGACACTGACCGGCAGCATCGGCGTCATCATCTCGACCTACAATTATCAGAAGCTCTTTGAAAAGATCGGGCTCCAGTCGGAAGTCTATACTTCCGGCAGGATGAAGGACATGCTCAACGGCGGGCGCGCGCGCACACCGCAGGAGGTCGAGATCATTCAGAAGCTGGTCAACAATACTTACGACGTCTTCGTGAACATCGTCGCAAAATCACGCAATATTCCGGCGGAGAAGATCAAAAGCTCGATCATCGGCGACGGCAGAGTGTTTGACGGGCAGCAGGCTTTGAAGCTCGGACTCGTAGACAAGCTCGGCTATTTCAAAGACGCCGTCGCGGAAGCCATCAAGCTTGCCGGAATCGAGGGGACTTACGCAGTCATCCGGTATGAGGAAAGCTTCTCTTTCGCAAGATTCTTCGACCTGATGAGCTCGAAAGCACAGCCGGTCAGCATCTCTCTGCGGGGAGAGTCCTCCAATACCTTCCATCCGCAGAAGGGCAGACTCTACTACCTGCCGTCCGATTTCTGATGCAGGATTTCCGTAAAAGTGTCCTTCAGTCCTCCCTGTGGCTCAAGGACATTTCACAGGATACGTTTTCGTGGTCGGCAGGCAAGCACCGCCTTTTCCATGCCTGCCGGCGCGCGTATCTCATCCGATATTATATCGCGCAGGGCGGATGGGACGCAGGCGCCTCGCAGATCGCGCGCAAGGCATTCACGGAAAAATATCTCCGGACCTTTCCCGCGTGGCTCGCGGAAATGCTTGCGGATTCCCTCGCGGAAACTTTGCTTCAATTGAAGAATGTGCCGAAACACAAGCGCAGAGGCGAGTTGATCCATGCTCTGAAACTGCATCTGTCGCACCGCATCTTTCTTGCGGATATTTTTCTGGAAAGCCGGGAGTATCTCAACGATCCCAAAAAGCTTGCCCTGTTCGATCTCTATTACCGGACGGGACGTTTCTCCTCCATCAAAGAGATCCCGGAGGAATGCAAAAGGTTTTACAAAGAGTTTTTCACCTTTTTCCCCGACTCCGCAATGCTTGAGAGAATTCTCGAAACGGATGTGCTGTCATGGCGTGTCCCGCCGGATTTCATCCTGATGCACTGCGGTTCGCTTCCGGTTTACCTGCGCCCGCGCATCTATGCATTCGACCGGGGCGGCATTCTTTCACTGGAATTCAATCTCTATCCACAGGAGAAGGACCGCCCGAAAGTTTCTTATGCGGATACGCATGGAAACCTTGCAGACTCCCTTTTCGCAAGTTATGTTTCAGGGCGCTACAATACCGCCGTCGTGGAATGCCGCTCTTTCATGCAATGTGCGGGGAAAGTCATGGAGGACAGTTACGCGCCCTCCCCTGCGGATGAAGAACAGATTCACGATTCCGCCGGGGAAATGCTCGCCGTTCTCCCGTCTTCGTCAAGTTCCCTGAAAGATTTTCCGCCGTCAAGGGAACCGCAGCGCTGTTCCCGCTGTCTGTTCCAAGGTACCTGTTCTTATCTCGAATGCTGAGTTTTTTGCAAATCCTGTGTTTGGGGACTTGACAAATCCGGGATTTAAGCTTAGTTATATGGAGTAAAACTCAACCAGTAAATAATGAAGGAGAAGAATTATGGCTGAAGTAATACATGTCACTGCGGAAAATTTCGACGAAGCAACATCCAGAGGCGTCTGCCTGCTCGATTTCTGGGCGGAATGGTGCGGTCCCTGCAAAATGCTCTCCCCGATTCTGGATCAGGTCGCGGCGGAGATCGGAGACAAGGCGCTTATCCTCAAGGCAAATGTGGATGACGTTCAGCAGCAGACCGTGAAATTCGGAGTCCGCAACATTCCGGCAATCTTCATTCTGAAAGACGGCACGGTCGTAAAACAGTTCAACGGAGTTCAGGACAAAGCCACTTTGATCAAAGCGATCGAAGACGCGGCGAACGCCTGATCGCCACCAACCACTCGGCCGGGTTTCAAAACCCGGCTTTTTCGTATCCACCCATGAAACTCTCTTTTCCTCCTGAAATCGCCTCCGCCCTCAAAGGGAAGAAAATCTTCTGCTCGCTCAGCGGCGGCGCGGACTCCCTTGCCCTGCTTCTGTTCCTGGACTTGCACAAGGAAGCGGCAGGGTTCGCGTTGGAAGCGGTTCATTTTGAACATGGATTCCGGGGGCGCGCATCCATTGCGGACGCGGCATTCTGCAAAAGACTCTGCATGCAAAGAAACATTCCATGCGCCTTGTTCCGCATTGATGTTCCCCACAACAGACAGAGGGGAGAAGGCGACGAAGAAGCGGCGCGGCGCGTGCGTCTGGAATACTGGCGCAAAATCGTCTTCAATCCGGAACACTCGCTGGTCGCTCTCGGGCACCATTCCGGAGACCGGATCGAAAATGTATTCCTGCGTCTTTTCCGCGGCTCCAACTCCACAGGGCTCAGTTCCATGCGTTTCATTCAGAAAATCGGGCGCATCACCTTCATCCGCCCGTTTCTGGATTACGCCAAGCAGGATCTGGAGCAGTTTCTGCGGGAACAGAATGTCATGGAGTGGCGGCACGATTCCACCAATGACACCTCCGTCTATAAGCGCAATCTGATCCGGAACAAGCTCCTGCCGGAAATCCGGAAAGAATTTCCATTTGCCGAAGCGGGAATCCTTCAATCCATCCGCACCCTTGCCGAGGACTCGGCATTTCTGGAGGAATCCGCAGACAGGGCATACAGGAATCTCCGCACAGATTCCTCCACAACAGACTGGCGGGCACTTCCGGCGGCACTCCTGCCGCGCGTCCTCCGGCGTTTTCTCACGGAGGCAACCGGAAGCGACATCATCCCGGATTCCAATCTGATCGAACGGCTTTCCGCAACACTCGCCCTGCCCGATTCCGGACGCCGCCGCATCATTCCGCTCAGCGGACAGAAAGATTATCGTCTCGCGCTCAAATCAGGAAAAGTAGCCTGCGAGAAAAGACTCCCGGCGCAGTTCCTGCCGGATGTCCTCTGGGACTATCGGCAAGAGCATCGCCTGGAATACGGCACAACGGTATTGACGGCGGAATTCATCACACCGGAGGAAATGCTGTTCACAACCGATAAAAGCGCCGCATTCTTTGACGCCTCGAAACTGGATGACAGGTTGACGGTTTCAACATGGAAAACAGGCGACCGCATGGTGCCGTTCGGGAAACAGAATCCGGTGTCCCTGAAAAAGCTGTTTTCCGATGCAGGCGTCCCGATGGAACAAAAGCGTTTCCTGCCCGTTGTCAGGAACAGTTCAGGAACGATCCTCTGGATTCCTTTCGTTAAAAATTCCGCCTTTGCCCCCGTCACGCCTGAAACGGAACAGGTTCTGAAACTGCTGGCTGTTCACAGTCCGGAGTGACGGGAAACTCAACTTCTGATTTATGAATTCTCTATCCCGCGATTCGGCGTATTGCTTTGATGAATTCGGCAAAGAGGATCACGGAAAAGCCTGTGGCAAGGATTCCGCCCCATACAGACAGCGGAAGCGGCTGTGTATTGAAAAATGCTCCGCCCCACTGCGTAATGACAACCTGCAATCCGAAAGTCAGGGCAAAAACACCGAGCATCAGATGATTTTTGCTCAGATTCAGGAAAATGCTGGTATCGGAAAGTTCACGGCTGTTGAACGCATTGAAAAGCTGGAATACAACGAACAATGTAAACAGAACCGTACTTTTCTGTTCCGGCGCGGCGCCGAGAAAATTCCAGCGTTCCTGCGCGAGAAATACCAGAGCAATGAAAATACCGTTCAAGGCAATATTCCAGAGCATGTCTTTCGAGACGATGCTCGAAGCCCGCGCGACAGGACGCCGCTTCATCAGGTCATCGCGGATCGGCTCCAGGCCGAGAGTCAATGCCGGCGGTCCGTCCATGATGATGTTCACCCAGAGCAACTGGAGCGCGGTAAACGGCGTCTTGAAACCCAGCAGGATTGAGGCAAGAACAACCGCCACCGAAGAAAGATTGACCGTCAGTTGAAACTGGATGAAACGCTGGAAGTTCTCATAGATCCCGCGTCCCCACTGGACCGCCCGGACAATCGTCGAAAACGAATCGTCCAGCAGTACAATGTCACTGGCTTCCTTTGATACCTCCGTCCCCGTAATGCCCATCGCCACACCGACATCCGCATTTTTGATCGCAGGCGCATCGTTGATTCCGTCGCCTGTCACAGCAACGACATTTCCCTGAGATTTCAGGGTGTTGACGACGCGCATTTTGACCAGCGGGGTACTGCGCGCAATCACCCGGATTCCCGATAATGCAGCGGCAAACTCACGGTCGCTCATCTTTTCCAGATCGCCCGCCTCCGCCGTAATGTGGGAATCATCCAGCAGTTTCAATTCGGACGCGATTGCGGAAGCAGTCACAATATTGTCGCCGGTCAGGATCTTCAGATCAATACCGGCATTTCTGCATCGCGCCACCGCTTCCGGCACATCGGAGCGCAACGGGTCCGAAATCACGGCAAAACCGTCAAATGCCATTTCCCACTCAATTTCATCCCGGCGGCATGCATAATTATCAAGTTCCGGCATATCGCGGTGCGCAAACGCCAGAACCCGCCCCGCCCTGCGCTGAAACTCACGGATCGCCGCTTCCGCCGTTTCTTTCTCCGCTCCGGACACAGAACACAGGGAAAGAATTTTTTCAGGACTGCCTTTCGTATAGATACGGACTCCCCCTTCCTCTTTCAGAACGGACGTCATATTTTTTGTTTCGGAAGAAAACGGGAAAACATACAGAAGTTCCGCTGCGGAACGGCACGCCTGATACTCCACCCCGCTTTTATGAGCCGCTGCCAGCAGGGCGCACTCCGTCGGATTGCCGATGAAACGGGGGGCACCGGTCTCACTGAAATAAACTTCCGCCGTGGAATTGACGCAGAAGTTCTCCGCCAGAAAATCATTTTTCAGTTTTTCAGGCGGAAAAAATGCACCGCCGGAATAAATGTCTGTCACAGTCATCCGGTTTTCAGTCAGGGTGCCGGTCTTGTCCGAACAGATCACGTTGATGCAGCCGATCGTTTCGCAGGCGATCATCTTTTTGACCAGCGTATTCTGCTTCGACATTTTGATGATCGTAATCGCCAGCGATACCGCAACAATGGTCGGGAGCCCTTCCGGCACGGCGGCGACAATCAGTACAATGCTGGTGATGAACGCCCCCGAAACCGTATCCAGGGAAGCGGTCCCGTTCGCCGCAAATGTCACTGCCTGAATCAAAAAGACAAGCGCGGCGGCAAGGGAACCGAGAAGCGTAATCCGTTTGCCGAGTTTCGCCATTTTCTGCTGGAGCGGCGTATCGCTTTTCACCACGGAAGCAAGTTCACCCGCAATCTGCCCGAATTCCGTCTGGTCGCCGACGGCTGAGACAAGCATCCTGCCGTGTCCTCCGGTGATGAACGTGCCGGAATAAAGCATGTTGCGCCGCTCCGCCAGCGGAATATCGTCACACTTGAATACGACTCCCGCATCCTTGCCGACAGGCACACTCTCCCCGGTCAGGGAGGATTCGTCCGCATGAAGCTCCACAGAGGAGAGCAGACGTCCGTCCGCCGGAAGTTTGTCACCGGTCTCCACGCTCAGAATGTCACCGACGACGATTTCACGCTGCGGCACAAGTTGAAGCTCGCCGCCGCGAACCACCTTCACCTTCGTATCTTCATTGATTTTATTCAGGGCCTCAAATGCCTTCGCGCTCCTGCCTTCCATCACGACCGTGATCACCACGGAAAGAAAGATCGCCGCAAAAATCCCCAGGCATTCCAGAAAATTCGCCTCGCCGCCGGAACAGGCGCGGGCAATATTGACACCCGATGCAATCACTGCGGCCAGAATCAGCATGATCAGCATCGGTTCACAGGATGCATTCCAGATCCGCTTCAGCAGAGAATCCGGCTTCTTTCCGGTAAGCGCATTGCTTCCGTAAAGACGCCTGCTCTCCACGACCTGCTCCGGGGTCAACCCGTTCGTTCCGTCCGTTCCCAGCCGCCTCAAGGCTTCCTCCGGCGACTCCATAAACACTTGTTTCATCCTGCCTCCTGATCTGGACAAAAGAAAAGACCCGTTTCCGCCGGACGGCGTACGGGTCTTAAAATGCAGAAGACTCTGTACAACCGATATCCGGTCATACATGAGTCTCATTATTTAAGGCAAGCCAGACCTGAACGGGCCGGTATGTTGACTTGCCGCGTGCAAGAGGCACGCTAACTACTCCCTCATGGGGTATTTTCAAAAATATTGCTGTAAAATAACCTGCCCTGCCGGAAAATCAAATACTTTCAGGCAGAAAAACAGAAAAAAACATCAAAATCCGCAGACAACTCCGGAGATTAACCCTTACTCAGAACAAGCCGGGCTGCCAGCATTTTTTCATCCTGATCTTGGAAGGACGGCGTTTCTCTTTCGGAAGACGGAAGTTCTCCATGATTCCACATGCGCGGCGCGCTTCCGCCCAGCTTCCGCCGCCGAGCTTCTTCATGCCGTAGGCAAGCAGATACTGATGATTCTTGCGGATATTGGAGTATGCCATATCTTCGCCGCTCTTGTAAAGACGAATGATCTCTGCGCGGATCTGCTCCTCCGTCATACTGCGGCGCATACGGATTTTATTGTAATCCAGACCGGACGCCTTGATTGCTTGTCCCCACGACTTGAAATGATGGACCGCCGCCATATACAGCGACTTGCAATTATTCTGTATATACTGGCTGGAAAGCTGTTCCCCCGCTTTGCTTTTCTTGCGGATCGTCTGCACAATCCGCATACGGGTCCAGATCTTATATTTACGGATCGCATTGTAGTCCAGCCCGGCAGCGTTGATCGCATTTCCCCAAGAACCGAAAATTCGTTCTGCGGCGGCATAAATGCTGGGATGATTCGTCGAGTAGTAATGGGAATTCAACGGTTCTTTCCCGTTGCTGGAAATGATATACTCCTTAATCATTTCCGGGGTCCATATTCTTTGAAACATATTGCACAACCCTATCAGAATTTTTTGAATTATAATGCGTTATCACAATAATCTAATGCAGGAATAAAAAGATTTCAAACAAAATACGATATTTTTTTTATTTTTTTGTTCTTTTCCGGGATTTCCTTCCTTTTCAGATTCAGTATGTTAAAGAACAGAGAACCACAAACAATCCGTTTGCGGTTCTCAATGCTGCACGATAAACAATTCAAAGGTATTGCCGCAGAAGCCGCAGAATTCACTGTCGTGAAATTCAGCGGTCACGCTTACGGATGCAGACCGCCTCGGCGTAATCGGGAAGCCTCTGTTCCGAAATCACCTTGTCGAACATCTCCAGCGGGGCAATGGAGTAGAGCCCCCCCTTTCCGAACTTGGAACCGTTCAGCAGCAGATAGTTCGTTCTGGACAGCTCCAGCATCCGGTGAAGGAAAAAGGTATGGTTCTCATGCCGTGAAAACACGCCGGACTCCGTGATCCCGACACCGGAAATAAACGATTTGTCGATCTGCAGATGCTCCAGTTCACGCATGGCTGCCTGCCCGAGAAACGCGTTGAGCTGAAGATCGAAGTTGCCGCCGAGCGCGACAAGGAAATAATTTGCGGGAAAGTTCGTGAACTCCTGTATAATCAGAACGGAGTTCGTTATGAGCGTCAGATTCGCGAACGAAGATTTCTGAAGCATATGCGCCAGATAATACACGGTTGTGGAGGAGTCCAGAAAAATAATGTCGCCGTCATTGATCTCGCGCAATGCCTTCCGTGCGATCGCCTCTTTGGCGGGCATGTCGATATTCATGCGCTCCCGGTAATGGGACGGCATGATATCCTTGCCCGGCGCCTGAAGCGCCTGTGCGGAGGAAAGCGAAGCGACTCCGCCGTGAACCTTGCGGATTCTGCCGTCCTTGACAAGCGCCGAGACATCACGGTGAATTGTAGCCTGCGAGACATGAAACTTCTCCATAAGCTCCGCAAGAGAACAGAACTTATGTTTTTCGATATACTCCACGATTTCAAACGCGCGCAGACTTTTCATGCTTCTCCGTTTCACCTTTGATGATTCAGGGGGGAATATACACAAATAAACCTCTCTTGTCAATGCCCGACGGCAGATCTCAGGAAAAATTTTCATCTTCACTTGATTTCCGGAGATTCAAAACTATCTTCCGATAACGATCAAAGATCACGGAAAGATTGAATAAAAGGAAAACACATGGCACAGCTGCTGGAACTCATACAGAAAAAAACGTTCGCTTTTACATTCGCCGGAATCGCAATTTTCTATCTGTTTCTGTTCGTCACGCTTCTGCCGCACGATTCAATCTGGATCAGTGACGAGGGCAACCGCATTGCCGCTGTCAGAGCCTATGCGGAAACCTCGCAGAAATACCTGCCGGACCCTTTCATCGGACTTGAACAGGTTCCCGGACAGGGACTGCGCGCCTATCCGAAACCTTACTTCGTGCAGGAAAAAGACGGACAATGGCGTTCGGCATACTCGGCGTTCTTCCCCTGGACCTGTTCTTTTCTCTACAAGGCGGCAGGACGTCCGGGGCTGGTCCTGCTTCCGGTGATTGCGGGGGTGCTCAGCATTCTCTTTGCGGGGCTGATTGCGAAGACTCTGGGACTGAATGACCGGAAAGCTTCTCTTGTCATGCTGTTATGTGCTTTCGGCACGCCGTTTCTTTTTTACTCCGGCGTTTTTCTGGAGACCACAACTGCGGCATTTTTTGCAACGGCGGGAATCTGGACCGTCCTGAAGGCAATGGATTCCCCGGAGGAGCCTGTTCCGCTGTTCTGCGGGGGGCTCCTTATCGGCGTCTCCTCCCTGTTTCGCGAAGAGGGGTTCATCCTTGCATTCGGAATTTTCCTGGGGATTGCCATCACCCGTTTTTCATGGAAACGCCTGATCGTGTTCAGTGCGGGCGCATGGGCGGTGATTCTGCCGCTGATGATCTTCAACTGGCAGGATTCCGGTTCGGTGTTCGGGATGCACTCCGTCGTTTACTCCGCCATAGGAGCCGTCAGGAGCAATCCGTTTTTCACGGCAAAACTGCGGGATTACCTCATGTATCTGACATTGCTCTGCATGCCAGTTTCCATTCTGAACAGTGTTCCTGCGATTCTGCTTGCCGCAGGCGGCATTTTCTGTTCATGGCGGAAGACGGCGAGCTGTGCGGAAGCCATATCGTATCCCCTGATTGCAGGATTATGCCTGTTCAGCAGCTTCCACAATCTGTTCGGAGATACCAGAGGGGTATTCATCTTCCAATCTCTTCTGGATCATCTGCCGGTCATTGCCGCCTGCATCTTTTCCATTCCGTTCCTGTTCCGGAACAACGACCGGAAAATCCGTTTCCTCGCATGGGTTGCCGCTGCCGGAGTCCTGATCCCCCCGGCGATGCTGAATGAAGAACTGATCGGGATGTTCTGGGGCGGACGGCATTTCATGAATATCATACCGGTCGTCTGCGTGCTGACAGTCGCCCTGCTCTCATCGGACAGGCTCACCCGCATTGCGAAATACGGAATCTGCGCGCTGATCTTCGCTTCCGTGGTCGCCAATGCAATCGGTTACGGAGTGCTTTCCTACAAGAAAAATTTCTCGCAGGAACTTTTCGACGCACTGGACAGGCAGGAAATCAAAACAATCGTCACGGATGTTTTCTGGCTGCCGGAAGAACTCGCATGGCTGCCGCGGGATACGAGGATCATTTTCATGACGGACGCCGATTCCCTCGAACGTGTCGCCGCCCTCTGCAACGCAAACGGCATCATAGATTTCCATGCAGTTCTGGGGCAGTATTCCCGTGTTCTGTCCAATGAATCCATCGCCCGCGTATTTCAAACCTGCCACGGGACTCCGGGAAAACTTTTCAGAAAGGAACGCCTGAAATTCTTTACGGTCCAGATTTTTCACATTGTCCTGCCTCCCCGCGACAAACCGCTGAAAAAGGATTGACATTCAGGCATTCATGACGTATATTGCCGCACGATGATTTTTATAACTTGAAAGGTTTTGAACTATGGAAATTGCTGTAAGCAGATCGAAAATATCGGGACAGGTTGAAATCCCCGGTTCCAAATCCCATACCATCCGCGCAATCGTGCTGGCATCTCTTGCCAAAGGCACCTCGACAATCAAGGCGCCTCTGGTTTCCGAGGATACGGTTTCCTGTCTTCAGGCAGCCTCGACCCTCGGCGCATGGATCAAACGCGGCGATGATACGATCTGGCGTATTTCCGGGACAGGCGGAAAGCTGCTCCAGCCCGCGGGCGTCATCGACATGGGAAACTCCGGGACAGGGCTGCGCCTGTTCACCTCCATAGCGGCAAGAGCCGATTTCCCGATCTCCTTCGACGGCGACGAATCGCTCCGCACGCGTACGATGGCATCTCTGCTTGCGGCGCTTCAGGCGATGGGCGCAAAAGTGGAATCCGCCAACGGGAAATGCCCCTTGTCCGTCACTGGACCGATCAACGGCGCGGAAGTCACGATCGAAGGCAAGACATCGCAGTATCTGTCTTCCCTGCTTTTTGCGGCGCCGCTTCTGGAAAATGACACGGTCATTCATGTGGAAGGGTTGAACGAGCAGCCCTATGTCATGATCACGCTGGAATGGCTGGACCGCCAGGGAATCCGTTACGAGGCGGAAAAAGATCTTTCCACAATCAGAATTTCCGGTTCCCAGCAGTACAGTCCCTTTTCCGTAAGAATTCCGGTTGACTTCTCGACGGCGTCTTTCCCGCTTGTCGCGGCGGCCCTCACCGGCGGCGACGTCCAGATACCGAATCTCGACTTCACCGATGCACAGGGCGATAAAATGATTTTCGACTACATGCGCGACATGGGCGTCAAAATTGAGACGAAAGACAATATTACCGCAATCAAGGGACCCAAAAAACTGAAAGCGTTCGATATCGACCTCAATGCAACGCCCGACGCGCTTCCGGTTCTGGCTGTCGCCGGAGCCTGCGCCGAAGGAACCAGTTACCTCAGAAACGTTCCGCAGGCGCGGCTCAAAGAGACCGACCGCATCTTCTGCATGGCGGCGGAACTGCGCAAAATGGGGGCGCAGGTGGAGGAGTTCCATGACGGCATGGCGATTACCGGCACAAAACTGAAAGGTTCCGGCGAACTCGACAGCCACAAGGATCACCGCATTGCGATGGCGCTTACAATCGCGGCGATGGCGGCGGAAGGCGAGTCCGTCATAAAAGACGCGGAATGCGCCGATGTCACATATCCCGGCTTCATTGATGATTTCCGGAATCTGGGAGCCAAAATCACAGAATTCACTGTCTGACCTCTGAAGGGGGGGAAAGGAGAAACAGTTATGGAAGAAACACAGGTTCGCTGTCCACAGTGCGGATCGACTCAGATCGCGCCGGTCCGCAAGGATTATGACATGGGATGCGGCTGTCTGGGGCTGATCCTGTTCGGCTGGATCGGGCTCCTGCTCGGTCTTCTCGGAGGCGGAAACGTGGAAATGGTCTGCGCCAACTGCGGCGCACGATGGGAACCCGGCAGACATAACCGGAGTTCCTCCGGCTGTCTGGCGTCCGTATTTCTGGTGATCGTCATCGTGATTCTCCTTGCCGGAGCCTTTGCGCTGTTCGGCGCGGAACCGGTAAACTCGACCTTCCGTGACAATCGCGGAGTCACCCAAGGCAGGGCTGCCACAATAGACAATGTCACCCGTTACCGCAATGCGCACGGGGCAACCGTCGGCTCCGCAACCACAAACGGGGGGCGCACCACATTCCGCGATCACCGCGGGGCTTCCGTCGGTTCCTCCACAACTGCGGGAAACCGCACGACTTACCGTGACTCCGCCGGCAGGGTCACAGGTTCCGCCACAACCAGCGGAAATGTCACCACTTATCGTGATGCGTCCGGTAAAATAACCGGCTCTGCGACCAGAACCGGCAACAGGATCATTTACCGCGACGCATCCGGCAGGACCACGGGAACGCAAGTGAATCAATAAGCGGCGGTTCCACCCGTGAAAGGGCGGGAAGCGAAACTTCGAGAGCCGCCGGAAACGCATGACCTCAGAAAATGCCCGGAGCTCTCGGACTTTTCCAAAAAAGAATCAACTGTCCCGCTGCAGATCATACGGGGTATCGGAAAGCCGAACCAGTGCGGATACGGCTTCATCGAACAGAGGACGGCAATCTGCTCCGAGCAGTTTTCGAAAAACGGAACGCCGTTTCATGTCACCGTGACGCACATCCGTTTCACTTTACAGTGCAGAAAGATAAATCTGAACTGAAAATCTTCTTCCTCCTCCGTGACGTCCCAAAAAAAATTCCGTTTTTTTCTGAAACAGGTATTGACACTGTCACATTAATAACTTATAATAAAAGGAAGACAAAAGGCGGTTTCATGGAAAATAAGCATATCAGAATCAAAGAATATCTGCTGAATCTTCTCGAAAGCGGACAGCTCAAGGGGGGAGACCGTCTGCCCGGAGCACGGCGCCTGACGAAAGAATCCGGGGTATCCTATACTCATATCCAGACCGTCATTGAGACACTGGTGCAGAACGGCATTTTTGAAACGGTTCCCCGTTCGGGTACTTTCGTCCAGCAGGGCTGGCAGTCGCGCATCCTGCCTGCCACCTTTGCCTGCAACATTCTGCCGTGGATCGACAAGCTTGACGAAATCATAAGGAAGGACTTGCCGCAAATTCATGTCTGCCGGAAATTCACCAAAGGGATTTTCGAATTTCGCGTTACGCATTATCTGTTCAGCCATCATGACGAATACCTTGACCTGATGCCGCTGTTCAAGGAATGTTTCCCCGATGAGGAAAACTATTTCCTGAAACTGTTGAATCCATTCATCGTCGACGGCAAACTCTGCGGCATTCCGTGGATTTTCTCGCCGCGCATTCTGCTGTATAACCGGCGGCTTTTCCGTGAAGCGGGATGTCCCATTCCGCACGACAACTGGAGCTGGGACGATTTTCTGGCAACGGTCGATCTGCTGAAACGGAAGATCGCTCCCGGACAGATCATCGACTGGCAGCAGAGCCTGCATTACTGGATCAACCTGGTCGTGCGGAGCGGCGGCAGTCTGTTCGAACCTGCCGCCGAAGACCCCGTAAAAATTGATTCGCCCGAAACAATCCGCGGGCTGAGACTTTATGCCGAACTGCGGGAACGCCTGTTCCCGGACGGCAGTGCAGGCTTGCCGCAAGATGTTTTTGAAAATGAATTCGCCGCAGGCAGGGCGGCAATGGCATTCGCACCCCGCCAGTATCTTTACAAACTGAAACTGCATCCGTCGGCTCAGGAGCTGGAACTGGCTGGAGTCAGCATCCCCACGCCGGAAGGCGGCCGCAGGGCATCCATGCTTGCGGCGGATCTGTTCTGCATCCGCAAGAACTGCACGGATATGCGCCTCGGCAGAGAGTGTGCGAAACTGCTGTTTTCCGAAGCGGTTCAGGATTATTTCGGGAAAACCGGCTACGGCATTCCGTTCCGGCGGAGTTCCGCCCAGAAAGCCCTGAAACTGGATGATGAACTGGATGTCAAGTTCCTGACGGAAATCCCGCAGATGGTGTATGACTATAATATTTTCTCGCCGGAACTTTATGCGCTGGTGACGGACGGCGTCGGGGCGCTGTGCCTGCTTCCGTCGGAAAAGATTGCGGAAGAAGCGCATCGTCTGGCGGACGCCATCCGGATTTTTCTCCGCATCAAACGGTCCCGGAAACTTCAGACGGCATAGGATGGCTGGAAATTATGAAAGAACAAATCTCATATAAGAAAAATATTCACAAACCAACAGGAGGGATCACATGGGCAGAAAACCGTCTTTCACACTGATAGAGCTCTTAATCGTAATTGCGATCATCGCGATTCTCGCAGGCATGCTTCTGCCGGTTCTGAACCAGGCGAAAAAGCGGGCGCAGGCCATCCAGTGCATAGGCAGCATGCGCCAGATCGGGCAAGCTCGGCTCCAGTACCGGATGGAAGCAGAAAAGAATGCCATCGTTCCCCAGTATATGGAATATACCTCCTCCTCCTTAGGTCAGTACTGGCATGAGATTTTGATGATAAACGGTTATCTGGACCTGAAAAACAACGGCGGAACTGTTTATAGCGGTCTCATTGACATAGGAAAGGGCGTCCCCGCCGGGGTGTTCCGCTGCCCCTCGCTGGACAACAAAAAATTCGCATCGACATCCCATGCCGACCTGACCAACTATGGCACCTCCTTCTATACAGGTCAGATCAACACCTCGATCCGCCCGTTCCGGTATGAAAGCGAGATCAAGCGCGACATAAGCAAAGTCGCCATGATCATGGACACCGACCGCGACCAGCAGAGGGTTTACGGCCATTATCTGAGTTCGCAAGTCGGCTATCTCTATCCCAATGCATTCCGCCACAATCAAGGCATCAACGTGATCTTCATGGACGGTCACGGAGAATGGAAGCATTACAAGAAGGTCCCGCTGTCCCCCCATACATCCGACAAGGCGGAATGTTATCCCTTCTGGGCGCGGAAGGACAAGATGTACTCCGATTGGGGCAAATACAACGAACTCTGATCCCCGACACGAAAAAGGCAATAAAATCCAACAGGAGAAATATCTACCATGATGAAGAAATTTGTCGTAATGACCGCCGTGCTGACGAGTCTCGCCGCTGGGGCGGAAACTTTTCAGGTCTCGCCCGGAAACGACTCGTTCGGGAAAGCCGCGAAAAACTGGAAAACCGGCGACACGATCCTCCTCGCCCCCGGCGAATATCCGGACATACTCCGCTGCGGCAGCAAGGAACAGCCGTGCTACGGCGGGTTGACTCTCCGCGCCGCCATTCCCGGCACCGTGGTGTTCCGCGGCGACCGGAACGCGCCTGAATTCGAAGACTGTGGCGGCGGAGTGTGGAAAGCACGGTGGAAAGGCATTCCCGAAACTGTTTTCGAACGCGACACCATGAGCACCTATAAATACTGCGGAACTCTTTCCGAGGTCCGTTTCAGCAGCGGGACATGGTCCTATGATGCAAAAAACAGCACGCTCTATGTCCGTACGACCGACTCAGCAGCGCCCGACCGGCATTTCCTGACAGTCGGCGTCACGCCGAACAGCTGCATCAGCCTCTATTGCTTTCCCAAAGGGAAAGGCGTCCGGGACGTCCTGATGGAAGGTTTCATCATCACCGGGTATTACAGTCGCATCAAGTTCGCAGACCAGCGGCTGCCGTTTTCCCTGAAAAGTGTCCCCTGGGGTCTGGTGATCAGCCATACCGAAAAGAATGTGATCGTCCGTGACGTCACCGCGTTCCTCAACGGTCTCGGGATCGGCTTCTGCTCGGGCAGCGCCGGCGGCGTCATCGAAAATTGTCGCGCGTTTGGAAACCGCAACCCGTACAATCATTCCGGCTCCGGCATCGGCATCTACGACGGCTCGAAGGACTGCGTGATTCGAGATTGTTTCGGTGCCGACAACAATATGGACAACGATGTATTCTTATATGGCGGGCTGATCGGGCCGAAAACGGTGTTCGCCCGCAACCGGGCATTCGGAACAATCCGGGTCAAGGCCACGAAGGACAAAGGGTTTGCAGTGACCGACTGCATCGCGAAAAACTACTCGCATCTCACCCATCCGCGGCACCTGAAAAACAGCACTGCATTCGATTCCTTCGCCGACGGTAAACTCTACACCGGGGCCAACCTGCTCATGAAGTATGAAAAAAAACTCTCCGCAGACCAAGTCTACGCCGACCCGAAAAACTTCGACTGCCGGCTTCAGTCCGGTGTCCCGGCAGACGTGGCGAAGCGCGCTCCCGCGTCTGCAGAAAAGAATAAAGTCTATTTCGTGAAGCAGTCCGGACAGGATTCTTCCGACGGCCGGTCGGTGAAGACCGCTTTCGGCACTCTGAAAAAAGCGCAGGAAGTTCTCTCGAAATCCGGTGCCGACCTCTATATCACCGGTCCCATCAAGGGCGACCTCACGCTGAAAGGTCTGAAGAACGCTACCATCCGCGGACGCGGAGCCTTCCCGGCTTCCATCGACGGGACTGTCACACTGGAAGACTGCGAAAACGTGTTGCTCGAACGGCTGATGCCGAGCGCCATCGTCGTCCGCAGCGGAAAACAGATCACTGTTTCGCAGTCGACCGCACCGATCCAGGCAGAAAACTCCGCAGGCATCCGCCTGACCCACAATCATTTCACCTCGGCGGAACTGAAGGACTGCAAGGACTTCTTCGTCACAGCCTGCGTGTTCGATAAGAAACAGGTCTCTGGCGGGGACGGTTGGAGCGACTACAACGCATACGCGGAACTGGTCCCCGCCGATGAAAAGCACTCCTTCCAGGCAAAGGCCGAACAGGGGGAAAACGGAACCTTCCGCAACGCGTGGAAGTTCGACGGACGCGCGATCGACGGTATGCCGGTCGGTCCCTTCCGCCGTCAGTTCCGGGACGTCGAATTCAAGATCGATCCGCCCCGGATCCATTCGCTTTCCCCGAAGTCCGGAGTCATCACGCTTTCGGCGAACCTCCCGTTCCGCGGCGACTTGTATTGGGGCGCGGACAAGAAATGTGCCAACCGGATCGTTCTGGAGAATACATCCTGCACGCATCATATCGGCATCGACGGACTTCAGCCAGGACAGCAATACTATTTCCGTTTTCGGCTGAGCTCGTATCCCGCACAATGCTTCAGCAACGCGGAACTGAAGAAGAAGCCGGAAGTGCTGGTCTGCCGCTCCAAAGTGCAGACCTTCTCCACGCCGAAAATGTATCAGGAAACGAAGGAATACTTCGTTTCGCCTGAAGGAAGCGATTCCGCGGCGGGAACCGAATCACAGCCGTTCGCAACCATCTCCCACGCAGTCTTACAGCTCCAGCCGGGCGACACGCTGACCATCCGCGGCGGGACGTATGCTGAGACGGTCAACGTGCCGGTTTCGGGCACGGAGGAACGTCCGATTACCATCCGCGGCGCCAAGGGCGAAAAAGTCCGGCTCTGCGCCGGCCTCGGCGGTCCGCTGGCGGATGGCTTCCGGGTCATCAACGTGTCCAATCTGATTTTCGAGGATCTGTATCTGATCGGCCACGGTGCCGCAGAGGACGGCTTCACCTCGGTGCCGATGCAGCTGGTCAACACGAAGAACATCATCGTCCGCCGTCTGCTGGTCGGCGGGGCACTCCATAAGATCAGGGCGGAAAAATCCCAATTCGTGCTGATCGAAGACTGCGTATTCTCCTATGGGCATGAAGGGGTCGAGGCGTTCAGCACCAGCGTCACGATCCGCAACTGCGTATTCGCTGTCGGCGGTGTGAATCAGATCACGCTGCGCAACTGGGGCGGGGAAAAATGCGTGCTGGAAAACTGCATCATCTTCGACATGCTCAACATGAAGGCCGCCAATGCCATCGTCCATGTGCACGACATTGCGGCATTCACCGAACGAAACAATTGTTTTTATACCCGTCTCGACAGTTCGAACAAACGGATTTACGGCTGGAACTTCAACGGGAAGAAATTGGCCACAAAAACCGATTCAGGCATGTCAAAATTCCCGTATCTGGGCCGCGCAGAACATTCCTACGGGGATTACCTGAAACTCACCGGACGGGAAGCAAGCTCGTTCTTCGCCAATCCCGGAATCAAGGTCTTCCCGGATTTCCGGATCAAATACAAGGATCTGGCGGCATTCCACAAGACCGGCGGGAAACGCAACGAGCGTTTCTCCTGGGAAGAAAATGCGTATTCCAAGAAAGTCGGCGGTGAAACGTTTTCCAACTATCTTCCAACCAATCCTGAAGTTATCAAGCGTGGATGCGGTCCGCGGATAAACAGATGATAATAGAGGAACAATAGTATGAAAACCGATAGAAAAACCTTCTCCGACTGCAAAGGCAATCCGTTTCAAGTCACCGTCCTGACGGTCGGCGGGAAACGCCCCGGACCGGTCTTCACGATCATCTCCGGACAGCACGGCATGGAACATTCCGGTCCCTGTTTCCTGCCGGAGCTGGCGGAAGAACTGGATCAACTGGATTTCGAGGGAACGGTGCACGTCTGCCCCTGTGCCAACCCCGGCGCGCTGGCCATGGATTACGAATTCTACCCCGAGAGGGAAGACCTCTCCCTGATCAAGGACTACTATTATTCCAGATTCCGGCATGACTATTCCCCCTGGGGCATCGGCCGGAAAGACATGAACACCGACTATAACATGAACCGGCTCTGGAACAAGACCGGAAAGGGGATCGCATACGACATCACCGGCTGGCTGTGGAAAAATTACGTCGACCAAGCCGACCTGACCTTGGACATCCACTGTGCCCAGAACTCCAGACCGTTCATTTTCAACGACTTCCCGAAAAACAACCCGCTGATCGCCGTCACCGGGATCGAAATCACCATCCCGCATTTCAACAAAAAAGACGACTACAACGCCGGCAACCTCGGTTTTCAGAGCGCCAGACGCGACGATCATTACGGTTTCTGCATCGAGTTCTCCATCCAGCACGGACTCAAGGATCATGAGTACCCGATCGGGAAAAACGCCGTCAAGAACCTGATGATCAAAATGGGAATGCTCAAAGCGCAGCCCGTCCTCGGCCCGCATCCGACCTACAGTCTCCCGGAAGTGCAGACCGAGGAAAACGCGACCTCCCTGAGAGCCTCCCATTTCGGACACGTCCGCTACTTCGTCGAAGACTGCGTCCCGGTGAAAAAAGGCACGCTCCTTTACGAGGTCCGCGACATTCAAACGCTCGAAGTGCTCGAGCGCGGGACCGCGCCGTTCGACGGCATCATCTGGAGCAAGACTCACAAGCCGCTGACCGAACCCGGCGAAAGACTGTTCTCCTTTTACCAGCCGACCGAGCTGAAAGCGGAATTCTGAAACGAAAAAAGGTATCGCATAAAATGAAAAAGTTTTTGATCGTCCTTTCCCTGCTCGGCGCGATGCTCGTGCAGGCAGAAGACTCGGAGATCTGGGGCGCACTGGTCGGCAGCAGCGCGTGCCAATCCTACGGCAGCAAAGCCCCCGCCTGATCTACGGTTGGGGCGAAGTGTTCAGCGAATATTTTAACCATCGGGTAAAGATTCTGAACTTCGCCATCAGCGGTTACAGCTCGAAATCGTTCATCGCCCGTGGGAAGTGAGAAAAGGCGATGCGTTACTTCCAGTCCGACGAACGGACACTGAACGGCAAGCCCGGTATGCTGGGCACGCTCTCCGTTCTGGCGGACAAAGGGAGATTCAGCGCAACGATCCGCGACGCCGCCTATCGCTGGCCCAAAGGCATGAAAGCGGAAAAAGAAAAAATAACGCTGGAACTTCTGCCGGAACAACCCTCGAAAGAATTCGGGAAGAATCTGCCGCATTACCTCAAATTCCCGTTCGTCGAGGGGAAATACCGTTCCAAATGGGGCATGGCGTTCACGGAAAAGCTGCGTCTTGACTTCGGTTCCGAACCCGCCGCGGCAAACGCGGAAACCAATCTGCCGGTCGTGGCGGTCATTGACCGCGACTGGTATTTCCGGACAAAGGCGGTAGAGGGCGTATCCGCCGGAAACGACCATTCCTTCGACCAGTATGACCGGAAGATGAAACAGGCTGTGGACGAACACTGGGAGTTCAAACTGCGCCAGCGTGAATTCGGATATTTCAACTATGGAGACTGGTACGGCGAACGCGGGCACAACTGGGGCAACAATGAGTATGATATGGCTTACGGGCTGTTCATACACTTCGCCCGCACAGGCAACCGCAAAGCGGCGCGCCTCGCCTCCGCTTCCGCACAGCATCAGGCGGACGTGGACATCGTTCACGCTTACCCGGACCCCTATTACATCGGCGGCAATGCCGAGCACGCCATCGGGCATACGGGGACCAGTTATCAGCGGGTCAGGAATTTCACCTGGACTTACCGCTACGATTACGCATATTCCGCGGAAAACGGACATACGTGGTCCCGCGGCATGGTCAAGGAATGGCAGTTCAACGGCAATGCCGGAGTCTTCAAATCGGCGTTGCTGATGGGAGAACACATTGCCAACTACATGGCGCCGAATTTCAACTGGCTCGGCACCCATGAGCGCAGCGCAGGCTGGAGCCTGACCGCCGTCATGGGCGTTTACGACGGCACCGGCGATCCCGTCTACCTTGACGCCGCGAGGCGCATCGCCTCTGTTCCGCTGAAAGAGCAGAATTTCCGGAAAGGCGGCGCATGGCCTCACAAGCTGCCCGGCGATCATGCCGGAGGGCATCCCGACACCTTCGGCAATGTGCCGTTTCTGATGGGAACCCTGCTGGAGGGACTCTCCCAGTACCACCGCGTCACGCATGACCCGGCGGCGGCAAAATCCATCGTTTCCGGCGTGAACTGGCTCGTTTCGGCATGGAACGACAACGCCTGCGCATGGCCTTACGGCGCCTCATGGGACGGCAAGGCTTACAACAATCCGGCGCCGGGGCTGAATCTCCTGATCGCGCCGGGGGTCATCTATGCCGCCAATCTGAGCGGCAACCGGCGGATGTTTGAAATCGCCGCTAAAGTGATGGACTCCGCCACCTATCAGGGGCTGGATGCGGCAGGCAAAGCGCTCTCAATGGATATGGCGACCGTGGCGGGGCTGCTCGACGGGCTTTCCCGCTGGAATGCCGTGCACCCCGATATGCCTTATCGTTATGACCTGGGAACGGTTGCAAAAGCCCTGTTCCAGCCCCGTTCCATGGATTTCCGCCTGCGCGGCCCGGACTTCAAACGCTTGGTTATTCAGGTCAACGCCGACCGCCCGGAGGTCACACTGACCCGGACGAAATGCGGTGCGCGCCCGAAAGCCGCCCCTGTATGGAATTTGAAATTCAGGAACGCGGCAGGCAAAGTACTGGCGGAAGACACCGGCATTATTGAGAATCCCATAAGAAAAACCTATACTCTGGAGGCAAGGCGCGGGGAGACGGTCTGGCTTGAAATCAACGACGACATGACCGCATCATGGACTGTCAACGTATCCCCCGCCTTCGATGCCTTTGCGGAAGTGAACGCGGATTCCGATATCAGCGCGGGCGGAATGCGCGGCTTCTATTTCACCATCCCCGCGGGCGTGGAGTCATTCACATTCACCATGCGCGGCATCCATCAGGGATCTTTCGGCGCCAATATTCTGGATGAAGCCGGCACGGTTCAAGCGAAGCTGGAGGGGTTGACCACATCCGTGGCGCGTCTCCCCTGGACGGCTGGCGACTGGCAGAAGACACCGGACCCCGTAAAGAAAGTCACGATAAACTGCGGCAAATCGTCCGTTCCGCGTGTCTGGCGTCTGATTCTCTGGGCAAAAGGCGACGCCTCGCTTCATTTCGACGGCATCCCCTCGATGATCGGCATTACGCCCGTATCCCCGTGGATGCAGAACTGAAACGACGGAATTTTTGAGTTTTTCATGGAGACACGATTGAAAAATACCAAAAAATTTCAGAAAAAGAACTTTTCGGTTTGCAAAAGTGGAATCATGCGGTAAATTACTTACTTGCCTTCGCACAAAAATCAGGAAAAGGACAAAATGGAAAAAGCTACTAAATCGGAAATCATTGGAAAGTATGCCCGCAAAGAGGGTGATACAGGTTCTTCGGAAGTTCAGATCGCTCTCCTTTCTCAGCGTATCGCCGAGATCACGGAGCATATGCGCGCAAACAAGAAAGACCACAGCACGAGACGCGGACTCATGGCAATGGTCAACAGAAGAAAACGCCTTCTGAAATATCTTGCATCCGAAAACCATGCGAAATACCTCGAACTTTCCGAAGCATTCGGAATTCGCGGCACCGCAATTTCCAAGTAATTCTGTTGAAGAATAACTTTTATCGCATCAGTCACCTTCAATCTTTTTTGCAGGTGACTGCTTGCTTTTTTAAAAGATGGTGTTATATTTACACCATTACAATCGAATAAGACGCAGGCAGGAACGCTTTCAAGACGGTTCGCTTTGTGGAATTCGGTCGGTATCAGCCCCCGGACGGCACTGAAATGCCCGGAGTCTGATACCGCTATTCCGCGGCAGACCGCACGGGGATTCTCCCCATTCCTCCCACGTCTTTCATACAAACAAAATGCGGCCCCGATCTGGTCCGCAGACGGTTCTCCGCAGTTGCGTCGGAACCGGAATTTTAAGGGAGGCATTATGCCGGAAGAAAAAGTAATTGTAAACATCGGCCCGGGAAAAGACATTGAGATCTCCACCGGGAAAATCGCAAAACTCGCAAACGGATCCTGCACACTCAGGCTCGGTGACACAACCGTGCTCGTGGCGGCATGTTCCGGCGCGGCAAAACCCGGGCAGGATTTCTTCCCGCTTCAGGTGGACTACCGCGAAAAATACTCCGCGGCGGGACGTTTCCCCGGCGGCTACATCAAACGCGAAGGGCGCCCTTCCGACAAGGAAATCCTGACCTGCCGCATGACGGACCGTCCGCTCCGTCCGCTTTTCCCCGAAGGGTTCTTCGATGAAGTCCAGATCTCCGGTCTGCTTCTCAGTGCCGACGGTGAAAACGAAGGCGACGTCCTCAGCATTCTCGGCGCATCCGCGGCACTCTGTCTTTCCGATCTCCCGTTCATGGGGCCGATCGGCGCACTCCGCGTCGGCTATATCGACGGGCAGTTTGTCGCCAATCCGACCTACACGGAAATGAAAAAGAGCTCTCTGGAGCTGATCTACGCCGGACTTCCGGACAAGGTCATCATGATTGAAGGCGACGCAAAAGAACTTCCGGAATCCGTGCTTGTCGCGGCAATGGAGTTCGCAAATGAAATCGTCAAGAAACAGGTCGAAGCCCAGCTTGACCTGATGAAACGCGCCGGCCGTCCCAAAAAGACGCCGGACCTTCATCTCGTTCCCGCGGAAATCACAGCCGGAATGGTTGAGATCGCAGGCGAAAAACTCGAAGCGGCATGCACCGTCCCCGGCAAAGAAGACAGACTCAAAGCACTTGACGAGCTCAAAGCCTTGATCGTAGAAGGGCTCAAGCCGAAATATGAAGCGGAAATGGGCGAGGAAGATTTCAACAACACCATCAACATGGGTTTTGACAAGCTTGTCCAGAAGACCATCCGCACGGCAATTCTGGAAAAAGGATTCCGCCCCGACGGACGCGGCATCGAAGACATCCGCCCGCTTACGGCGGAAGTCGGCGTGCTCCCGGTCGTCCACGGAACAGGGCTCTTTACCCGCGGCGAAACACAGGCGCTCGTCATCGCCACCCTCGGCGGTCCCGGCGATGCGCAGGAAAGCGACAGCATCTACAATGCAGATACGACCAGAAAATTCTATCTGCACTACAACTTCCCGAACTACTCGGTCGGTGAAGTCGGCAGAATCTCCGGTCCCGGCAGACGCGAAATCGGACACGGAAACCTTGCGGAACGTTCTCTCGCACAGGTGATTCCGGCAGACTTCCCGTACACCGTCCGCTGCGTTTCCGAAATCATGTCCTCCAACGGCTCGACCTCCATGGCCAGTGTCTGTGGCGGCACCCTCGCCCTCATGGATGCGGGCGTTCCGATCAAATCGCCGGTTGCCGGCATCTCCTGCGGACTCGTCACGGACGACAACGGCAAGGAACTGATCCTGACCGACATCATCGGCGCCGAGGATCACTTCGGCGACATGGACTTCAAGGTTTGCGGAACCGATGACGGCATCACGGGCTTCCAGCTCGACCTCAAGCTTCCCGGCGTTTCCATTGATCTGATGGCAAGAGCCATGGAACAGAACAAGCGCGCCAGAACCAAGATTCTCGGCGTCATCCGCGACTGCATGCCCGCACCTCGCGCCGAGCTCAGCCCGAACGCGCCGCAGATGGCGAAAATGAAGATCAACCCGGACAAGATCGGCGCCCTGATCGGCACCGGCGGAAAGAACATCAAAGAGATCACCGAATCCACGAAATCCGAAGTCAATATCGAGGACGATGGAACGGTCACGATCCTTGCAAGGAACAAGACGGTTCTCGATGAAGTCAAACGCAAAGTCGAGTCCTACACGTCCGAGGCGGAAATCGGCAAGATTTACCGCGGTCTTGTCAAGACGGTTCGCGATTTCGGCGCATTCGTCGAGATTCTCCCCGGACAGGACGGGCTTCTCCATATTTCCGAGATGGCGAACTACCGCGTCAAGGATGTCAGCGACATCTGCAAGGAAGGCGATTACGTCACAGTCAAAGTGATCGACATCGACCGCACCGGCAAGATTCGTCTCAGCCGGAAAGCGGCTCTGGAAGACCTTGACAGAGAAGAAGCGAAAAAATAATTGTTTCTTCCCATGTTGAAAACAGAAACCTGTCTTCCGGTAAAACGGGGACAGGTTTTTCTTTTTCCGGATAAAAGGGTGAAATCCGGTCTTTTCTTCTAAGAAAAAGAGTTCTCAATCGTCACAGACATTAGTAACCTGAAAGGAGTTTTTCAAATGAAACACGCAAAACTGTTCACACTGGCGGTCGGTACCGCCCTGCTCTCCGCCGCTCTGCTTCTGACACAGGGGTGCTGCAAAAAACACTGCCATTATCAGGCATGCGCCTCCGCAGTCTCCCGCTGCGACCTGACGGGTTCCACATGGACTCTGGACCTTGCATCGCTTTCCGGCGTCAAGGCAAATGCGGAAAAGCCGGGCAAACCTGTTACTCTGGTTCTCGCCGAAGGCGGCAAAGTTCACGGCTGCGCCGGAGTCAACAATTATTTCGGGACAGCCGAGATCATGGCAAACGACTGCAAGCTGAAATTCAATCCGCTCGGCTGCACCATGATGGCCGGCCCCGGTCTTGATTACGAAACGGCGTTCCTGAAAGCTCTTGCCTCCGTCGATTCCTATGAGATCACAGGCGGCAGGCTCCTGCTGAAATCCAGCGGCAAAGTTGTTGCGGTGCTGACCGCCGCACAAGAATAAGGCGACACACCGGCAATGCAGGGAATGAATCCGCAGCATTGCCGTTTTTTCATTGCATCTTAACTAAAAAAAGAGCGACTCCGCCCTACCCTCTATTGACTTTTCGCACTTCCGCGTATAAACTATGAGGTTTAACTTAATGAAAGGCTGAAAAATGAAAAAATGGCTCTTGATGCTGGCATGTGCGTTTTGTGCGGTTTCTCTTTCCGCCGCGGAAATGAAAATTGCGGTAATTGACATGGGGCGCGTATTCCAGGAATACAGTAAAACCAAGATCAACGAGGCAAAACTCAAAAAACAGGCGGAAATCTTCAAGGATTATTCCACACGTCTCAGCGACCAGCTCAAAAAACTTCAGGAGGAGTTCAAAGACCTCCGCGACGCCTCCCAGAACATGGCTTTTACCGCCGCGGAACGGGAAAACCGCCGTCTGAACGCCGCGGACAAGTATGCGCAGGTCACGGCAAAGGAAAAGGAACTCCGCGACTACAACCGGGAAAAGCAGGCGGAACTGCGCACGGAATATGAGAAAATGCGGGACGGAATCATCAAGGATATTGAAAAGGTCGTCGCGGCAAAGTGTGTGACGGAAGGTTACATGCTCGTTCTCGATAAATCGGGGAAAACCCTCAACAACATCCCGACCGTGATTTATCACAATCCCATTCTTGATATCACGACTCCCGTCATCAAAACACTCAATATGGGTTTCAATGAAAAAGAAAAAAGCAACCAATAACATAACAGGACCTGTCATCATGGAAAAATCATATAAAGTATCCGAACTCGCGGAAATGGTAAATGGCGTTGTCAAGGGCAATCCTGACGCTGAAATCACAGGCGTCAACTCCCTGAAACTTGCCACTGCCGCCGAAGCGTCCTTTCTGAGCAACATCAAATACCGCAGCCAGATGGATGCCAGCAAGGCAGGCGTAATACTCGTTGTCTCCGACTGGAAATTCGAGCCGAAAGAGGGGCAGACTCTCATTCTCTGCCAGAATCCGGACAAGGCATTCACGAAAATCTGCAATGTTTTTGCGCCGGCGCCGATTCAATATACGCCGGGAATCCATCCGTCCGCAGTCGTTCACCCCTCTGCGAAAATCGCGGAGGATGTCTATATCGGACCGACCGCCGTCATTGAAGAAGGAGCGGTCATCGGCAAAGGAACGGTGATCAATGCCTGCGTGTATGTCGGTCCCTTCGTTACGATCGGGGAAAACTGCCTCATCTATCCGAATGTCTCAATCATGCGCTACTGCAAGCTCGGCAGCAAAATCATCATCCATGCGGGAGCCACAATCGGCGCGGACGGGTTCGGCTATAATACGACTTTCACGGGTCTCGTGAAGGTGCCGCAGAACGGAATTGTCCAGATCGACAACGACGTGGAGATCGGCGCAAACAGCACAATCGACCGCGCACGGTTCGGAAAGACCTGGATCAAGAAAGGCGTCAAGATCGACAATCTGGTGCATGTCGCCCACAATGTCATCGTCGGGGAGTCCTCCGCTCTGATCGGGCAGTGCGGAATCGCCGGCAGCGCTGAAATCGGCCGCGGCGTAATCGTTGCCGCGCAATCCGGCGTCAACGGGCATATTACGCTCGGAGACGGGTCCAAGGTTGCGGGAGCCTCCGCCGTTCAGCGCAGTGTTTCCCCGGGTGCAATGGTTTTCGGCACCCCTGCCGAAAGCGAAGAAGACTTCATCGAGCGGCACATGCTTCCGCGCAAGGTACGCAAACTGACCGCACGCCTTGAAAAACTGGAAGCGCTTCTCGCGGAAAAAGAGAACAAGACCGAATAATACTTCGGAAATCGCGGAAACGGGCGGCAATGGAATCTGAATTCCGGTGCCGCCCGTTTTTTTCTGCTTTATTTCCAGAACTGCCACCATTTTTTCTTCGGCGGCGGAGGAGGAATCATCTCTCTGGGAATATCGAGACTGGAATGAGTCGATACCACAGCCACGGAAAAACGATCCTTGACATTCGGCAGCATCCCGACTTTCTTCCGGCAGAATCTGACCAGATTCTCATTTTCATCCAGTTCCGCTTTGGCGGAAATCACTTCTGTAGTATCGGAAACGGCTTCCGGGTCCTCCGCAAGTGTAAAGAGTTCTCCGCATTCACTGCATTCCGCGGAGTCTCCAAGAAACTCGACAGGCACATCATACTTCACTCCGCAGGAAACGCAGGAAACAATCGCGCTGCCGGGCGGACGGGATGACTGTTGTTCCGGCACAACTTCTTCCGGAGGAGGAGCTTCCGGCTTGAGCGGTTCATCACTCAAAGGAGCCATAGTGAATTGTCTGGCGCACCGGGGACATTCGGCTCTCTGGCCGAGAAGGTCCGGCGAGACGTGATACTGCGTTTTGCAGTGCGGACAGGAAACAAGGAGATCAGTTTCAGCCATGGGTATGCCTCCCACGTTAATCGTTGTTTTCTCATCTGCAAAAGAACCTAACACCGGAAAAACAGGATGTCAAATCAAAAAAAGAACTTTATCGCAAAAAAAACGAGACGCCGGGCACTCCTCGCCGAAACCGTAACTCGATATGGACACATGAGCCCATTTTTTTATTGAACGCAACTGCAAAATATATCATAAGAAAAACGGCTTTGCCGCAAAACGCGGAAAGCCGCTTCTCTCATATGGTCCCCCCCCGGGGGATTTCTTACTTGTGCTTCTCAAACATTGCATGTCCTTTTTCGCGCAAACGCTGGCAGATGGAATACAATGCGGGGATAAATACAATACCGACCAGCGTGGCAAGCACCATGCCGCAGAAAGTTGTCACACCGATCGCCCGGCGGCTTCCGGCTCCCGCGCCAGTCGCAATCACCATCGGAAAGACGCCGATCACGAACGAGTATGCCGTCATCAGAACCGCGCGGTAGCGGGCACGCCCGCCGCCGATTGCCGCTTCGTCGATCCCGACGCCGGCTTCACGCTCCTGTTTTGCGAACTCCACCATCAGAATCGCATTCTTGCTGGCAAGCCCGATCAGCATGACCAGCCCCAACTGTGCATAAATACTCAACGGCAGATTCCAGATGAACAGCCCGATGAAACCGCCCAGTGTCGCCACGGCAACGGAAAGAATCACTGGCACGGGAATCGTCCAGCTCTCATATTGTCCGACAAGGAACAGATAGCCGAAGATGAACGCCAGCGCCAGCAGAGCGCCGATCTTGCCCTGGTTGTGCGCCTCCTGATAACTCATATCCGTCCATGCAATGCGGTAGCCTTCCGGCAGTTTTTCATCCGCCAGTTTCTGTATCTGCTGCATCAGGGAGCCGCTGCTGACGAACGGCTTGCCCATCACGGCGACCGAAGCATTCAGATACTGCGTGAAACGCGCAATCTGGCGCGGGCCGGAGATGTATTTCACGGTCGCGACCGAACTCAGCGGCACCATGCCGCCGTTATCGCTTTGGACAAGAAGCTGTTCGATATTGCGGATGTCGCGGCGCTCCTTTACATCCGACTGCATTTTCACCTTGTAGGTAAAACCGCCGATATTGAAGTCATTGACCGGGGTCGATGCAAGGTTATACTGCAAGGCGGCGAATACCCGTTTGACGGGCACGCCGAGAGCCTCGGCTTTCTTGCGGTCGAGCGTCAGCTCAATCTGCGGCGTATTCACGTCGAACTTGCTGAACGCATACTGGACATCCGGCAGGGAATTGAGTTCCGCGATGAACGGATAAAGCACGTTGGCAAGTTCCTGTGCGGAGCGTCCCTGAACGTCTTCCAGCACAAATGTCACGCCGCCGGTCACGCCCAGCCCCATGATGGCGGGCGGAATGAACGCATCGACACGGGCATCGGGAAGCTGGGAGCCGATTGTCTGCGCTTTTGCATAAATGGCATCAATCGAAAGTTCCGGCGTCTTTCTTTTGCTCCAGTCATCCAGAGTCAGAATCAGAATGCCGACGTTTTCGCCGTTTCCGCTCATGAAGCTGAATCCGCTGACGCAGAAAACCGCCTTGACGCCATCCAGTTTCCCGAACTTGCCCGCGGCATCAAGCAGAGCCTTGTTCGTGCGGATCAGGGAAGACCCCGGCGGCAGTTCGATTTCCGCCAGAATCGCACCCTTGTCCTCCTGCGGCAGAAACGCCGTCGGAGTCCGGTCGAAGATAATGTAGTTCAATGCGAGAACCGCCCCGAACAGCACAACGGTCAACAGAATCCTGCGGACCAGAAACGCCGCGCAGGAAAGGAATATGTTCTTGGAAAAGTCAAGGCAGATGTTGAAAGGTTTGAAAATCGCCGCCGGCTCCTGATGCGGACGCAGAATCAGCGCGCACAGCGCCGGGCTCAGAGAGAGAGCGACGACAGCCGACAGGATCAGCGAAATACAGATCGTGATCGAGAACTGCATGTAAATCGTCCCGACCATGCCTCCATAGAAACCGATCGGTGCATAGATCGCCACCGTAACCAGCGTCGTTGCGATAATCGCGCCGGTGATCTGCCGCATGCTTTTGCTTGCCGCCTCTTTCGGAGAAAGCTTCTCCTCCTCAATCAGACGCATCGTGTTTTCCACGACGATGATCGCATCATCGACCAGAGACCCGATCACCAGAATCAAGGCGAACATCGTCAGAATATTCATGCTCATTCCCAGCGCAACCATGAACACGAAGGTTCCGACCAGAGCCACGGGAATCGCCAGAGTCGGGATCAGCGTGGCGCGCCAGTCCTGAAGGAACAGATAGGTGATCAGTACCACAAGGACAAAGGTAATGAGAAGCGTCTCAATGATTTCCGCCATTGCCGCGCGGATGAAGCTGGTGGGGTCGTAGGACATCAGGTAATTGACGCCCGGCGGGAAATAATGGCTGAGGCTTTTCAATTCCGCTTTCACGGCATTGATCACGTTCAACGCGTTGGCGTTGTTGTTGCGGTAGATCGCCATGCCGATACATTCCTTGCCGTTGTAGTAGCTGGAGCCGGAATAGGAGTCCGAACCGAGCTCCACACGCGCAATATCGCCGATACGCACCTGCCGCGCCATGTCTCCGCTTCTGACGACGATGTTCTTGAATTCATCAACACTGCTCAGGCGCCCTACGACGTTGACTTTGAACTGCATCTTGTCATGGCTGAACTCGGTTCCGACGGCACCTGCCGCAGCCTGAAGATTCTGGCTGGTGATCGCCGACGCCACTTCGTCCACGCTGATGTTCATCGCCGACATCTTGAGCGGATCAAGCCAGATGCGCATACTGTATTTCAGCTCGCCGAAAATATACGCCTGCGCCACCCCCGGCACACGGGCAATCGGTTCGCGGACATTCCGGGCGACATAGTTGCTGAGTTCGAGACGCGACATCGTCCCCTCATCCGCCGTAAAGACGAACACGCCGAGCATGTCTCCGCTTCTCTTTCTCACCTTCAACCCCAGCGCCACCACTTCTTCCGGCAGAACAGGTTCCGCGCGGTTCACGGCATTCTGCACGTTGACCATCGCGATATCCTGATCGGTTCCCGGCTCAAAAGTCAGGTCGAGCGAATAGTTGCCGCTGTTATCCGACTGCGAAGAAAAATAGATCATGTTTTCCACGCCGTTGACCTCCGTTTCAATCGGAGCGGCGACGGTATCCGCAATCACCTGCGCGCTGGCGCCGGGATATGTGGCGGAAACGTTGATCTGCGGCGGAGTCACTTCGGGATATTCCGCCACGGGCACTTTTGTGATACACAGAATTCCGCCGATCATGATCACAATGGAAATCACCATTGCGAGCTTCGGACGTTCAATGAAAATTTCCGAAATCATTTCCCGGACTCCCCGGAGGGAGCCGCCGCACCATCCGCATTCTTTTCCGGAGCCGCATTCGGAACGTTGGCGGGTGCCACAATCAAACCGGGGCGCGTCTTATGAGTCCCGGTGGCAACGACGCGTTCCCCTTTTTTCAATCCGGAGGCGATCGTCTGATTCAGCTCGACCAGCGGCCCCAGCTCCACATCGCGCCGCGAAACCTTGTTTTCCCCGTCAAGCACATACACATAATTTCCTTTCCGGTCCGTCATGACCGCTGTATTCGGGACGAACGGCAGTTTATCCGGTGTCTTTTCACTGAGATAAACGGTCACAAAGCCGCCGGGGATCAGTTTCTGATCCGTATTGTCGGCGGAAAACCAGATCGCAATCGTTCCGGTGGAAGTATCGGTCTTGTTGTCGACCAGCAGAAGCTCCGTCCAGCCGTCATGCATCTTGCCGTCCGCGGTGCGTATCCTGAGCTCCGCTTTTTCGCGTACGCCTTTGACACTGCCGAACATCGTCAGCAGGTCGCGTTCACTGACGGGGAACCGGATATTGACCGGCGTCACCTGGACCAGAGTCACCAATGGATTGCTCGAAGGCGTCACGTAGTTGCCGGGAGAATAGGTCGCCTTTCCCATACGCCCGTCGATTTCGGCATAGATTTTAGTGTAGCCGAGTTCGATCTTCGCGCTCATGAGTTTTGCCTCAGCTTCCGCAAGTTTCGCTTTTGTCGCATGATACAGACGGACTGCATCATCTTTGGACGCCCTTGCGGTCGCATTCTTTTCCGCCAGCGTATTCTGGCGCTTGAAATTGGTCTCCGCATACTCAAGCTCCGCCTTGTATTGATCGACAAGAGCCTGTGCAGCGGCGACATTCGCCACATATTCATCATCCTCGATCTCGAACAGCAGGTCGCCCTTCCTGACCATATCGCCGTCATTGAAATTCATTTTTTCGATAATGCCGGAAATACGCGCGGGAATCGGAATTTCCCCCTTGGCGCGGACATGCCCGACATATTCTTTCGTCACCTGCGGAAGCATCTCATCCACAGTGAATTCCGTAACAACGGCAGGCGGGACGACACGTCTCTCCTGCGTTTTTTTCTGACACGACACCAAGATCCCGCCCATCACAACGGCAACAGACAGCAAAGCAAGTTTACTGAGCTTCATTTTCTTCTTTCATCCTTAAAATCTTATCATTGAATTTATTCAACAGCTTCATCATGATTTCATATTCCTCGCGCGGGACCCCGGCAAGGAATTCACCGGTCACTCCCGTGAAGAAATCGCCGTAACAGGCAACGATCCGCTTGCCTTCCTCGGAAAGCCCGATGCAGACTGCACGCCGGTCCACATCGCTGGTCCGGCGGTCCAGAACCCCCTGTTTCAACAAAGTATCGACAATGATTGACGCCGCTCCGGGAGTCAGATTCACCTTTTCCGCCAGCAGTTTCAGCATCACACCATCCGGATACTTCTCCTGAAAAGCGAAAATAGCTTTCAGAATGCGCATCTGTCCTACTGTGACATTAGCAAATTCGCTAATCTCCATATTCCTGTTCCGGCGAGCGGCTTCTTCACGGAGCTCGTCCACAAGATTAAACAACAAACGCCAACATTCCGTTGCCTCGTTATTCATCCATACTCCTCCTCAATATTTAATTTTTAAATTATTTTAATCTGTAAATATATTGCATTTCCTTTTCAAAAGCAATTGGAAAAGCAGTTTTTTTCAATAAAAAAAGACTGCCCGCCCCCGCTGGACAGACAGTCTTTCCATACATAAAACGGCTCCTCCTCAGACCTGCCGCAAAGCCTGATCGAAATCCGCTCTCAAATCGTCGATATGTTCGATGCCGACGGAAACACGGATCAGGTCGGGAGACACTCCCGCCGCGATCAATTCCTGCTCGCTGAGCTGGCGGTGCGTCATGCTCGCCGGATGCAGCACACCGGTGCGGATATCCGCCACATGGACCACGATCGCCGCAATCTTCAGGCTGTTCATCACTTTCTCGCCCGCCTCCTTACCGCCTTTCACACCGAAGCAGAGGACTCCGCTCGCGCCGCGCGGCATATATTTCTGCGCCATCGCATACTGCGGACTGGACTTCAGACCGGGATAATTCACCCATGCAACTTTCGGGTGCTGTTCCAGGAACTCCGCCAGAGCAAGCGCATTCTGGCAATGACGCTCCATTCTGACATGCAGAGTCTCGACGCCGATCATCGACATGAACGCATTGAACGGCATCATCGGGGTGCCGAGATCCCGGATCCACTGCACGCGCAGCTTCACGGAATACGGCGCATCGGGAAATGTCTCGGTATAAATCATGCCGTGGTAACTCGCATCCGGTTCCACGAACTCAGGGAACTTGCCGTTCGCCCAGTCGAAACCGCCTTTTTCCACGACGATGCCGCCGACACTGGTCGCATGACCGTCGATATATTTCGTGGTGGAATGCGTCACGATGTCCGCGCCGAACTCAAACGGACGGCAGAGGAACGGGGTCGGAAAAGTGTTGTCCACGATCAACGGAAGTCCGTGTTTGTGAGCGACTTTCGACATTTTTTCGATATCCAGCACAATCAGGGCGGGATTCGCAAGCACCTCGGCAAAGACAGCCTTGGTATTCGGGCGGATCGCCGCCTCAAGCTCCTCCGGCGACGCTTCCGGCAGAACAAAGGTAAACTCCACGCCCATTTTCTTCAATGTATTGGAAAACAGGGAGACCGTTCCGCCGTAAAGACTGGAAATCGCGACAATATGGTCGCCGCTGCGCGCAATATTCATGATCGCCAGCGTATTCGCGTTCTGCCCGGAGCTCGTCGCAACGGCGGCAACGCCTCCTTCCAGCGCGGCGATCTTCTTTTCAAAACAGTCCACCGTCGGATTGGCGAGGCGGGTATAGAAAAATCCGGGGCGCTTCAGATCGAACAAATCGGCGACGCTCTGCGCATCGTCGTATTTATAAGTTGTGCTCTGGGCAATCGGCACAATACGCGGACCGCCGTTTTCGGGAGTATATCCGGCCTGAACAGCCAGCGTTTCAAGTTTCAGTTTCTGATTCATGGATCTATCTCCTTTTTTCAAAGGTGACAATATATCTTCTTTAGAGAAGGATTTCAACAGGGAAAGGCGTAAAAGAACGCTGATCGGCCGGAGAAACTGCGAACATCCGCCCGCATTCCCATGAACGGAGAGGTTCCGGGAAACAACACGGGCGGATTTCAGATACCGTTACTTCTTCATCGCATTCAGGACATATTGAACGGCAGACGGTTTTTCCTTTGCGGGCAGACGGCTCTTTTCCAGCTCCTCGACAGCCTCGAAAAGACGGATGCAGCTCTCCTCATAACCAATGCCGCCGATTTCGGAGATCAGGCGGATTCCGCGATCCATCAGTTTCTTGTTGGTCACATCGACCCAGCTCATCCAGTTTCCGGTAACGCGCCCGAGGACGACCATGATTCCGGTCGAAGCAGTATTCAGCACAAGTTTGACCGCCATATGCTCCATGAGATGAAGCGGAGAGGCATCACACGATACCGTTATCTTGAAATCCGCCGGGCAGTCTCCGCCGACAGCAAGTTTCTTTTGATATCTGAATCCAGCGGAAATCCTGTCAAACGCCTGCTGAAGAACCGGACTGCCCCCCTGCCCTCCGACAGTCACAAGCACTGCGGCGTCCCCGCCGGAATCGCAACGTTCCTCCGGCGACTCCATGCCGACCTCGAACTTGAGAAGCTCTGCGGCGCGGATCTGCGGCGGAGTCCGCCGGATCGCTTCCGGCGCTCCCATGCGCCTGTAATCTTCCGGGGTCCACTCCAGACAGCGGAGAGGGCGGTGCATTCCGTTTTCCCAGACTTCCGGCGTCGTGCGCACCGGATTCTTGACGAATGCCCACGGAGGCGGAGAAATTTTGTCGTCCTTTTTGCGGAATGGCGGCAGCATGAATGTAGGGGAACGTTCCGTCGTATCCGTAAAGATATCCAGCAGGAAATCGTCGGCGAAATAGGTGACTTTTCCCTTTTTGCGGTAAATCTCCGCCTCGAAATCAATATAGGAGGCAATCGCGGGGGCGGAAGCTTCCAATTCATCGAGAAGCGTCTCGAAAGCGGCGGCGTAATCAGGCGGGACCTGTTTCAGGAGTCCGCACATGATCATCTCCAGAGCACCGCCGGCGATCAGCTGTTCGGACGTGGTCGCCTGCATACGGGTCGAGCCGGCAAGCCCCATGGGTCCGCAGTGCAGGTCAAGCACGCAGACACCAGGATTCCTGATTGCCTGACGGGAGCGTTCCAGATGCTCCGCCAGCAGGTCGGCGGGATTGTTGAACATCAGGAAAACCTTCGAGCCCCGGCGCAAAGCCTCGTCCACGGTTCCGAGTACGGAAGATGTTTCGCCGCCCTCAGTGATCGCAACCAGCATATCGTTTCCATCCATTCCCATTTCACGCACCTGCTGACGCCCGAATTCCTGATAATCCTCGAAGAATTCCACGGAACGCACCAGCGCATAATCGCCGCCGGTCATGATGCTGAACACCTGATCCGCATGCTGTTTCACGGACTCGTTTTTGAAACAGCAGTCGCGCCACATGCATTCCAGCAGGATGCTCAGGCGTCCGGTCGCGCCGCAGCCGGAAAAGACGATCCTGCCGCCGTCCGCAATGGTTTTCTTTCCGGTTTCGACGAGTCCGGCGAACTCTCCGCTCCGGAAAATCCGCTTCGCCATTTCCAATACGTTGCGGTCCACGCGCTGAAGACAGCGGACGCCGTCCACGCTGGATGCGGCAAACTCCTTATCCAGATTCTTTGTCAGCGGGCTGGACTGTTCCGTCGGCAGAAAACCGAGGTGAAATTGTTTCTCATTTTCGATGAAATTCATTGCCTGCCGATATGCTTTTTCACTCATGGCATATTTCTCCTGTTACACGTTTCAAGTTCAGATGAACCAGCCGCCGGTGGCAAGCATACGGTAGCGTGTCTCGCAGAATCCCCGCGCCTCCGGTTCCAGTTCCAGCTCGTCAATCTTTTCAATCCGCCCTTCGAGAAGCTCGTCAATCCTGCGTGCAAGCTCGGCATAACGCTCGCGAAGTCCCGCAAGACGGATCTGCATGATCTCAAGCCCGTAGGACTTATAACCGCGGAACCACTGATCGCGGAAAGAATCGTTCAGTCCCTCCAATGCGTCAATGACCTCCGGCACATATTTTTCCGCAACAACGCCGAGCGTTGAAAAATCACGTTTTTTATATGCATTTACAAGAACGGCGCGCAGTTCGGTCTTCCTTGCCAGCACATTCAGAAGATTCCATGCGTGATTGATGATTCCGGCACTGCGGTCCTCACGATGCGCCTCGGTTTTGTCCCGGAGTTCCTTGTAATGTCTGAGCGCCTTCTTCCAGATTTCCGGGTCACGGGCAAGCATCTCATGCCAGACGATTCCCATCAGCGGATCATCCCAGAGAACGGATGCGGCGCTGACCTTCAAAGGAGCCCCGTTTTCCTCTCCGTAGATCATCTCCATTTTTCCCAGCTCCACCTGAAGTTCATAGGAAGTCCCGCAGACAGCGCGGTAAAGCCGGCTGACGCGCGGCTCTGAAACAGCACCGTTGAAGGCATAATCCGCCGCCCATGCCAATCCGGCAAAGACAGATTCAAACTCGCAATAACCACCGTCATCGCCCCACAGAGTGTAAAGAATCTCCGTGATTCCCTGCTCACGGCAGGCGTCTACGCAAGGCTTGACTGTCGCAAAACTCTGCTCGTAATCGCACCACAGGCGTGACCAGGTCCAGATGCCGGATGCCATGAAAGGTGTTCCACCGTTCAGTTCACGTGTGCGCCGGAGCATTTTCGAGTAGGTCTCGCGGTCCCGATGGTAATAATCCCAATAGGAAAGCTGAACCGTTTTCGGAATGGCGTCCCTGACATCCTGCGGGATCTGCGCTCCGGTATCATAATAATTCTGCTCCTTGTTCGCGTAACGGAAATACATATCGTTCCAGATGATCGGTTGCAGGTCATATTTCCTGCAGATGCCGCAGAGACGGTTCAAATGACGGTTGTAAATATCAAACGGACGCTCATAGCCGTGCAGGTCCATGAACTTTCCGCGTCCGAGATCATGTGTTTCGTCCATGCCCAGATGAATCCGGCGGGTATCAAGAGCGTCGCTCCAGAATTTGATCATCTTCTCCAGCAGGACATAAGATTTTTCACAATCCACCAGAATCACATTATCCGTGTCGCGGACCTCATAGTACGCGCCCCAGCGCATGATCGGCTCAAGATGCCCCAGCGCCTGAATCGAGGCAATCATCTCAATCCCGAGTTTCTTCGCATATGTGTCGATCTCACGGATTTCCTCAATCGAATATGCTCCGCGCATGTAACCGAAATAGTTCTCTCCGGGAACCTGATACGCATCTTTTGTATAAAGCATTGCCATGTTGTAGCCGAATAGTGACAGCCGACGCAGCCAGCGCTTGAAGTAATCCGGACGGACCACCGATGTCCGGGAGCAATCCAGCAGGATGCCGTGCGTTTTGAAGCAAACCGTCTCATCGCACTCCTGCCCGGACAGAGCGTATGCCACGCCGCGCGCGGCAAAAGACGCATTCCCGTAAGTCACGAGAAAGCCGTCCGCATGACGGGTCACGCGGAGTGTTTGCGGATTTTCCCCCTTTTCAAAACTCAGATTCACCCCCTGCGATCCCTCTTTCACCGGATATTCTTCCCCGAGTGTGGTCAGAATCGAATGGAGCTCCGACGGCGTGTTTTTGCTGTTCCAGATCAAACTCATCTCATCTTTTTCCTTATCTTGATAATTACGATTCAAAATGCTCTCGAATCAGGTGTCAGCTTCTGCTGAATTTTTCGTGCGGCATCTTCCGACAGACTCAGAATTTCCTCCGGATCATCCTCTTTGCGAATGCCGAAACCGATTGCGGCGGGCGGATATCCGTCAACCGAAATCAGATGCCCCATCACCCGTATGCCATCCTCCGGAGAAATAAAATTGACCCAGCCGCGTTTCCTTGTCAGTTCCAGCTCTTTCCGTGCAATCGGAAGCTTTTTCGCCCTGATGATCTTTTCCGCTTCCTCCGGTTCCATCGCGGAAAGAAGGAGCCATCCCGTAGCTGTCGTGGCGTGGTCGCCGCCGAAAGTGAAACTGTTCCACGGCGTCCAGTTCCGGCGGCAGGAGTGAAAACAGAGCATCACGCGGCGGTCACGGTTCATAACAGCGAGGTTGACCACCATGCAAACCCGTTCCGCGAGAAGACGGACCGGTTCACTCGCAGCGGCGGCAAGACGGCGGTAACAGTTATCGCGTGTCCCGATGGAAACGACCATAGGGCCCGGAACGTAACCGGCTTTGCGCGAAATTTTATCCAGATATCCGCGCTCCACCAGTTCCCCCATAATGCGTGTGCAGGTCGCGATATTCAAGTTCGCATATTCCGCAACTTCACTCGGTGTCACATGCCGTCCGCACTGTAACACAATGTATTCCAGAATATCGAATGTCTTATGAAGTGATTTCATCTTAATTTCATATTATAAAATTATAATTTTGTATTTCAATATAATTATAACATATCACAAATTAACAAAACAGACCTCCAATTTTATTATCA
>ENA-UOOA01000598-UOOA01000598.1-human-gut-metagenome-genome-assembly--contig:-P61old-NODE-598-length-70546-cov-11.807536_pt1 | contig 70546 bp, 58 predicted proteins | sample MGYA00242467_ERZ724014 | MGnify/ENA metagenome assembly ERZ724014 | reverse complement strand
GAAAAAGGCTGACAGATTAGATTGCGAACTTGTTTCGCAAGATAAGATGGCTGACTAACAGGGTGTGGGATGTTCCCACTAATACATGGTGTCATAGACAGTTGGTCATTTCGCTGCAAGACAGCTCATGCCCTTGTGTCCATTCTTACGAATGTCCACAAATAAAATCAGTTGAGAAAGAGAATAGATATTATGACAATAGAAAAAGCATATGAAAAATTTTATAAATTATTGGAACAGATTGAAGCAGATATTCCATCGAGTAACAAGTACGAATTGTATAAGGACATGGGATCTGAAATTGAACAGAAAAAACAACAAGCGTATGCAGATATGCATGAGTATTGATAAAGGAGAATTTAATAATGGCAAATAAAAATAATGAAATTTGTTGTATGTGTGGAAGCAAAAAAGATGAAGTAGATAAACTGATTAGAGGTAGATATGGTTACATTTGTGATAGCTGTATCAGTATTGCAAGTGACCTACTCAATGATGAGGAAGAGGAAAATATCACAAATAATATGCAGTTGGCTACACCATCACAGATTAAGGCACATTTGGATCAATATGTTATCGGACAGGATGAAGCAAAAAGAACACTTGCAGTAGCAGTCTACAATCACTATAAGAGATTGAAACAGAGTAAAAAATCAGATGTTGAGATACAGAAGTCCAATATCCTTATGATTGGTTCTACTGGTAGTGGTAAGACATATCTTGCACAGTCACTTGCTAAATTTTTAGGTGTACCCTTTGCTATTGCGGATGCTACCTGTTTAACCGAAGCTGGTTATGTTGGAGATGATGTGGAAACAATGTTGCGCACACTCTTACAGAATGCAAATTATGATATTGAATCGGCACAGAGGGGAATTATCTATATTGATGAGATTGATAAGATTTCTCGTAAAGGCGAAAATGTTTCTATAACAAGGGATGTATCTGGTGAGGGAGTACAACAGGCACTTCTTAAAATTATAGAGGGTACAGTATCAGAAGTTCCTGTTACAGGCGGTAGAAAACATCCACAGGTCGAAACAGTTAAGATTGATACATCTAACATACTTTTTATTTGTGGTGGTGCTTTTGACGGCATTGATAAGGTTATCGGCAAGGAAGAGACACATAATAGCATTGGATTCGGTGCTAATGTTGCCAATAAAAAGGAAGCAGTTGCCGATTTATCAAAGGTTGAGCAGCATGATCTTGTGAAGTATGGTCTTATGCCAGAATTGATAGGCAGACTTCCTATTATAACTGCATTGAATTCGTTGTCAGAGGAAGATTTGGTACATATTCTCACAGAGCCTAAGAATGCGATTACAAAGCAATACCAGGAGTTATTGTCAATGGATGGTGTGAAGTTGGAATTTGAGGATGAAGCATTGAGAAAGATTGCAGAGTTGGCTATTAAAAAGAAAACAGGTGCAAGAGGTCTTAGAAGCATCATTGAATCCGCTATGCAGAAAGTCATGTTTGATGTTCCTGATATGGCAAGTGCAAAGAAAGTTGTTGTAACTGCTGCTTGTGTAGAAGGAAAAGCGGAAGCATTGGTGTATGGTGCAAGAAATAAGAAGATTGAGTAAATGGTAACATTACAATTTCAATCCAACATAGTGTAGGCTTGAAATGGAAGTACATTATAAATCATTTCCGTTTGTAACGGAGGTCTTATAAAAAGGACTTCCGTTTGAACACAAAAAGTATATCAGAAGGAGAATATATATTATATGGATAAATTTACAGTTGAAACAGGAAACAAAGACACAGCCGAACTAAACAGGCTTACAAGGGTGATTGCTTTATATGATATGTGGAATAGACAGTATCACAATACTGTTAGTAGTATGTTCCAAAAGCACAAGAGCATAGATGATTGGTCACAGGATGAATTGATGAAAGTAGCTTTATGTGGTGTAAAATATATCAAATATGTTGCAGACATTGAGCGTGAAAATCAGAGATTGGATTCAAGTTACAATACACCATTTGCAGTTAAGGAGAATGGATTTAATCTGATAGATGCCTTATTTGGTATTATCGGTCGTATCAAACTGAAAAATCTGATTAAGATATTCCCGATGGATAAAATCTACGATGGCGATAAATATGAATGCAAGGATTACTTTTTCACAATGGATGTTCTGAAGGAAAAAGGATTGGACAATGCGGTTGGTCGTGATGGTGTATTCGATCTTATGTGGGATTATGAGAACAGAGATTTGAGAGAGTTTACAGTATTCTATATGAGCTGCATGAGTGCGATGTACAAACAGCAGACTGGTGTTGGCATTGCTGAAAAATTCTGTGAAGACAATGGAATCGGCACTTACACGATGGACAGAGAAAATGGTCTGTTGATTGATAATAAGACAGGCGAAATCGCAAAAGTGAGCAATAAGCCTAGTTTTATGCAGATTGTAAAGTAAAATGCTGAATTTTGAAAAATGCAATTGCTGAAATCCTTGTAAATAGGGCGTTTCAGAAGTCGAAAATTCGGATGAAACTGCTATTTCAAAATTTGAAATAAAATGTACATTGAAAATTGAATATTGACGGTTGAAGTGGTATAATTTTCCTATAACAAATGATTGGAGGAAATTATTATGCCAAAAGTACAGAATATTGAAAAAAGGATATATGACATAGAAGGCTTTGAAGTAGATATTACGAAAGACGCCAAGAATGTTCGTGGAGATTTACAGTTACCAAAACAATATGAAGCTGAAAGAATGTCAAAAAATTCTATGACTGTAGGAGAATGGAAAAACAAATTTAAAACCCAATATCCAGGTTATGATGTTGTTGTTAAGAAGAATAAAGGGGAAAAAGCTAGTGGACAAACGAAGCTTGCTACAGTAAGAGATACTTATTTGTAAGGTGAAAATTAAAACGTAGATACCAACCGTCAATATTTGATGGTTGGTATTTTTTTGCGCAAAAATCAGAAACAAAACGGAGAATATTACATATATAAATAAATTTTTACGAAAGGCGGTAGAGAATTATAGGACACGTTAAAGCAGGAAGAGTGAGGATATACAAATTAAATACATTCAAAGCATTAACAGATAATGAGAATGAGATTTACAATAACAAGAAGAAAAAGAATGCTGATTTATCAGAAGCCATTCATAATAATAAATCTATCAGAACAGTACCAGACAAGTATTTGAATGAAAGAAACGAGATTGCAATATTTGAGAATGATATTGTCAGACTTGCATTAGCTGATAGAGAGTGTGAGAAATGCGATTATCAGTTGTTGGATGAAATATTTTATATGGTAATTAACCATAATGAAATCTTATGGCAGATTTTAAGAGATGGAATTAAAATCGGTGGTAAAGAATATATGTTGTTTACTGCCACAACAGGACAAGTCAGAAACATTACTGTCACTCTTATGAGGAAAGATTTTTTTGAAAAACACAAAGGATTTTTAATGGTCGGATTGAGTACTGAAAGTATCAATGCTAATGGCGGTATGAATGTAGGAAAATATTTGTCATACAATGCGTTGTCTTTATCATCAAGTGTAAAACCTCAAACAGTAATAGATATTGACAGATGCATTGTTGTAGAAGGTCTTGAAACTGTTGTTACAGACAAGGTTAAGTATATTGATATTAGAACAGATGATAACGGACAATGCTATGTAAATGATACACCAAAAGAGTATCAGACAAAGAGTATTTCTATTGAACATACGGATGGTGCTGGTATGTTTATCCCAGGTGAATTACCTTCAAGCTGTCAGATAAGAGGCGGTTATATTAAAGGTGCTATGTTCCCATTTGATTTTAGATTGTTTACGCATGAAGTATCTCATAATAGTGTTTTGGTTGATCCGTGGGGAACACCGCATGATGTAGAAGAGGAAGATATAAGGTACATCATTACAACAAGTCAGTTGAAGATGTGGAAACAGTATGAATCGTGGGAAGATTACAAGACAAAGTTTAAGGAAAACAATCTGGAATTATCTATAAATTCTTATGCTAACCCTCCGAAAGAAGAGGTTACATTCTCATATCAATTCTTACAGACACTTCCATATAATACTGATATTACAGGGTTATGCAAAAGTGCCATTGAAGATTTAACAAAACTGAAAACGGATATTGATTATGTGAAATCACAGTTAGGATTAGCACTTGATGAAGTGACAGATGATGATACAGACGAAGAGATAAAAGAGCAGGAATCACAGACAGTAGATACCAATGTTGAGAGAGCCAATTATTATATTGCAAAAGCATTAGATATTTACCCTCCACTTATTCACGATAAGCATATTATGAATAAGGTACAAAGTCTATTCAAAGCAAAGAAAAGGGCATATATGGGCGGTAAACTTCCAATGAGAGGTTACTATAGTTATGTTGCACCAGATATGTATGCTTTTTGTGAATATCTGTTTATGGGTAACACTAATCCGCAAGGTTTAGTTCCAGAGAATTATGTGTATAACAAATATTATGCTGAATGTGAAGATGTGGAAGAGGTGTTATGTCTTAGAAGTCCTCATTTATCAAGATATGAATATCCAAGAAGAAAATTAGTATCTTCTGATGAATGTAATAAATGGTTTGGGTATATGGAGAGTGACACAGTTGTAAGCTGCCACGATTTAATTTCTAAGTCATTGCAATGTGACTGGGATGGTGATGAGATTTTAGTATGCCCCGACAAAGCATTGTTGAAAGTAGCAGAATCATTACCACAAGAGCCATTATATTATGATATGCAGAAAGCAGAGCCACAGCAGATAACGAATGAGGCAATTTACAGCACTTTGGTTAAAGGTTTTAGTAATAATATCATAGGTGAATCAAGTAATGCTATCACAAAGTTATGGAATATTCCTGAGTTAGCAGATGATCCGCTTATGTATGATGATATGATAAATGTTATATGTGCATTATCAAATTATGCAATAGATTTTCCTAAAACTGGTAAGAATCTTGACATAGGCGAATATCAGAAGTTGTATAAAGAATTAGTTCCACCAGAGGATATAAGAGAAAAATTCAAGCCACAGAAGATTAAATATCCGCAATTTTTCAAATATGCCAAAGGTAAAAAATCTAATCTTGCTGAATACACAGATAGTCCAATGGATAGAATTGCACAATATATTGATAAAACAGTCGGTAGCAAGCATTATAAATATAAAATTGGAACTGATGAAGAATTTGATTACAGGCAGTTGATGAATAATTCTGTCGGGAAGAATAGCAAGCCATTATATGAAGTGAATCGAAAAGATGAAAGATACTTGAAAGCATATAATGTCTTGAACAGCAGGAAGAAAGCAAAACAGAAGTTATGTCAAGATATTAAAAAGGAAATAGATAGGAAAAACACAGACACCAAAGAGATAACAGCTAAGTATGATGTATTTCATTATTACTGTATCAAAGAGATTAAGGATATTTTCACGGATAAAAAGGGTATATTCAATGTTAATCTTGCAGTCAATTACATAATTGATATGGAATATAATAAAGGCGATTTTTATACTACAAGTAAGGATATTTTGTGGAAGTGCTTTGGTAATGTGATTGTGGACAATCTCAATCGTAATCAGAATACAGGTATAACATTAAAGGAAAGACCAAGAATGTGTTATAAAAAAGCGGTTAGAGGTAATGATGAATTAGACCAGATGATTACTAATCGGATGGAGCGAAAGAGTGTTGATATAACACAAGCTAATATGAATTATATGGGAGCAGTCCTTCAGACAAAGAAAAATGGTTCATATTATCAGAATGATGTTGGTTTGCTATTTGCCTTATTGTGTCATTATAAGTATGCTAAACAGTCTGGACGATTAAAAGAAGATGGTTCATTCTATATCACAAGGAAAAAGCACAACACTATGATTAAGCCGAATGGTAAAAAGAAGAAAATAGACATATCCTATAATATGAATAAGATTATGAAAATGGTCGGTGCTAAATCTTACGCAGGAAGTTTTGCAAGGTTTATGAGTAGCGGTATTCAGATTGAAACTGAAGAAAACAAAATCAGTATAAATCTTGATATTGAGGAAGAAGATAATACTGAGGTGTTATTTACAGTCCAAGATATTTACAATCCGATAATATATTTACAGGCATATAATGAAGATAAGGAACTATCGGAATGTGTTGTATGTGGTAAGCAATTTATTAAGGATAGAAATAAAAAGACCTGTAGTGATAAGTGTAAGAGTAAGTATCATAAAATATGTGTTGATAGAAATAATGATAAAAATAAGTCTGCTGCCATAGCAGATAAAAAAGCAATTTAATATTTTTGAATAAGAAACAGAGTATCAAAAAAGCCTAGAAAATAAGGGAACTTTGGTACTCTGATTTTATTTTTACAAAAATTATATAGGGAGAAGAACTAAAGATTTTTGAAATTTATTTCATAATAGCCGAATTATCGGTACTTTATTTCTGATCTCACGGAATTATCATTAAAGAAAGGAGACTTTTGATATGGATTTACAATTAAGAGCCAAAGAGTATCTGAAACGCTATGGCATAAAGAAAAAGTATCTGGCTTCTTTAGTTGGGATTTATCCAAGTCAATTGTCGCAATGGCTGTCTGGGGATTATGACTTAAACACGAACCAGATAAAAATAGTTGAAGATTTTTGCAATGGTAAGTCTCAATATACAGAACTTAATTGACAAAATGATACAATAAATCTCTATAACTATATCACAAAACCAATTAAGAAAGCAATGTACATTATTGCTAAAATATCAATACCTGTATTTGTTAAAATTTCACAGAAAGGAGTGAGCAGAGAATGAGTAATAATCTGGATATTGATATTATGAAGCTGACATTGCCGAATGGAAGAACTTTAGAGAAGCAGATGAAGTATGAAGCAAAGCGATTCTTGAAGATTTTACAAGAGGAAATCGACAGATGGTATAGTTTATACTCACCTATAATATATCAAAGAACTTATGACATGCGAAATTCTATATATGCGGAGGATTTGGTACGAGTAAGCACTTCTGGTAATAAACTTCAAATAAAAATCAATTATGATGATACTGCATTTCATAAATCCTTATGGGATGATAGTAAAATCAACTCAATCCTACTGATGAACGAAGGGTATCATGTGTCTAAAGGTTGGCACAAAGATATTGAAAATTTTGGCTATAGGGAAGGAGGTCACTTCCTGGAAAATGCCGTGTATCGTTTTAACAAAGAAAACGACTTTGGTATTGATATAATCATCAATTACTAAAGGAGGCTTATAAAATGGCTAACAATCTATTTACATTAGGATTGGATATAACGGCTACACAGAACAAAATGAGTAATCAGCTTAAACAGATAGCGAAAAATTTATCTGATAGCAATACTATTCGTGTGACTGGTGGCTTAGATGTAATAAAATCACAAAATTTAATTCAACAGCAGTTGAATAATATTTCTAAGAATCTTAAAATCAATGTGGGAACAGTCAATATTGACACTTCCGCAATCAAGCAACAGCAAAATGCTATAAATCAGCAGATGAAATCTGGAATCAATGCAACAGGTGTTAAAATACCTTTTCAGTTTGATTTATCAGATGCAAATGCGGTTAAAGCAGAAATCAATAAAATCGTTGCAGATATCACCAATAATAAGGGTCAGTTAGTAAAATATAAAATCAATGTAGATGATAATGGACAGGCTACAAAAGCATTACTCACTTATAGGAATGAACTTAATGAGGTAACAAATGCTACATTAAAATTACAGTCTGTTGGTAAGTGGTATGATGCGAATGGTGTAGAACATAGTATTGTAAAATGGTCTGAAGGTCAGAAAACCTTATCACAGAACATTGAAGCTACTGTGAAAGCTAATCAGAGACAGATAGAATCTGACAATCAGGTAATTCGCAAGAGACAGGAATTGATTGCACAGATGAAGCTTCTTAATACACAGGCTGAAAAGGCTGGTGTTTCTTTAAATTCTGATAATCAGAAATCGTTCAATGATTTATCTATCAATGCATCCACTTTAGATGATATTAAACAGTTAGAAAGTTATTTACGTTTGGCAAGAACCGAATATCAGACTTTCAATGCGGAAATTGCAAAGGGTACTCATGCAAGCTCATTAGAGGCTATGAAGAATACTTTAGCAACTATGCCACAGGAAATTGCTTTAATTGAAGCAAAATTCAATTCTATTAAAATGCCTGATAATGTAAAAACTCAGATTGAAGAGTTAAGGACTTCAATGGGATCTATCAATAGTATTAGTGATCCGCAGGAAAAGATTGCAAAATACAATGAGATGGTAGCTTCTTTAAAGAGTTTACAGAAGGAGTATCAAGTTACTTCACAGGAACAGAAGAATCTTAATGCTGATATGGCAACTATGCAGGGGGCATCTACTCTTACTAATAGAATTATTTCATGGATGGGACAGAATAGAGAAGCCGCCGCACAGTATGATTCAGAGTTGAAACAGATAGTTGCTAATTTACAGAACTGTTGTAATAAAACTGATTTAACAAGGTTACAGCAACAGTTTAGAGGAATACAAGCACAAGTTAAGGCTACAGATAGTGTGTCTACGGGATTCTTTGGTAATCTGAAAATGCAGTTGGGTGAAGCTATTAGCAATATGATGCGGTATCAGTTGGCTTATGAAATTATTCAAAAGACAACCGATGCTTTAAAAGCAATGATACAGTCTGTATCTGATTTGGACAAGAACCTAACTGAATTTAATAAGGTTGCTGATTTATCATATGATAGTTTATCAAATTTTTCTGACAGAGCATATGAGACGGCAGATAAAATTGGCAGAACTGGTTCAGAGATGATTGAGGCATCTACTGAATTTAAAAGAGCAGGGTATGATCTTAATAACAGTTTGGAAATGGGTAATGCAGCTTTGGTAATGACAAATGTCGCTGATGGAATTACTCAGACTTCCGATGCGGCAAGTACATTAATTTCAGTGCTGAAAGGATTTAATGTAAGTGAATCGGACATCATGTCTATTGTTGACAAAATGAATGAGGTTAGTAACAATTCTCCTGTTGGGTTTGATAATCTTGCAGAAGGATTAGAGCGTGTTTCTGGTACGATGAATCAAGCTGGTAACAGTATAGATCAGACTATCGGTCTGCTTACAGGTGGCTTTGCACAGCTTCGTAATATGGAAAAAGTGTCTACTGGTCTTATTACTATCTCGCAGAGATTGAGAGCTGTCGATGAAGATGGTAATGAAATGGATGGTTTTTCTGCAAAATTATCCGAAGATTTTGGTAAAATTGGTGTTGCTATTGAGGATTCAAATGGTGACTTGCGTAGTACATATGATATTATGAGCGATTATGCCAAAATATATCCACAACTTACAAGTGAACAGCAGCAGTATTATGCAGAACTCGGTTCTGGAAAAAGACAGGTAAATGTTTTTAATGCAATTGTTCAACAGATGAATGATGTGGATAAGGCGATAGATCAATCTAAGGAAAGCATTGGTAGTGCTACGAAAGAAAATGATATTTATCGTCAGAGTATCGAAGGAATGAAAAATGAGTTCGATAACCAATTTCAGATGCTTAGTAAAGAAGTAATCTCGTCTGATTGGATTAAGGATTTGATTTCTGCCGGTACAGATTTCTTAGAAGTATTAACAAATATAGTAAAACAAGATGATTTGGTTTCAGGAACGATCGGTATTATAACTGATGCGCTTAAAACACTTGCATCTGTTTTGAAAAGTTTAACTGGTAATGATGGCATAGCAGCTTTGATAAAAGGCTTTATGACATATAAGACAGTTACAAAAGGAATAGATATTTTCAACTTCTTTAGTGGAAAGAAAAACACATTTACACAGACGCAATCAGCTATGAATGCATTCTTCCAGAGTGCTGTGAATGGAAGTATGAAGGTCAAAGACGGCTTTTTGCAGGTTGGAGAAGCGGAAAAAGAAATATTCAATAATAGTAAGAATAAAAGCGGTTGGGGTATGTACTTTGTATATCAATATCGAATAGTGTACTGTGCCCACCCTTCTAAGGTTGTGTAATAATGCCACGTAATTAACGGACGGGAATAATCGCATGATAATAAATCATAAAAATAACCGAATATGCTGGGAAAGCACTTAAACTATATACCAAAGCGGAATGAGAAATCATAGACGTAATGTGTGAAGAAATTCAGAAAAAACATATAGTTGACATATGGTGAGAGCCTAAGTGTCTATTGTTGCAGGTACACGAAGTTTTGACTGCAATATGGGAGATTGAAAATGGTGCTGGTCTATAGGTAGATATGATATTCATATCGAAAGCAGGGGAGTTCCTAAGTCGTGCATACGATAAAAATATGACTATTTGATATATGCAAACTATGCTGACTTCTGAAAACAGATAGTATTATATAGTCGGAAATACCCTCAGAGGCTGACAAGGTTAGGCAGAATACAGGCGTAATTGTATTTTGCTTCAATATACAGTCCAACTACTACTGATTGTAGAGACTTAGTTTAAAGACTGGGTTGCATATAAAAGATTTTATAATTCGATAAATTACTACTTATATTTGTTTGAGATATAAGTTTGAATATAAGATATGTTCGCTGAAATGTCTGGTAAACATGTAAGCGGTGTTTGAGGCATATCTTAATAAATAATTGTGGAAAATATAAAAAATGTGGAGATAACAGATAGGCACTATACAGTTACCAGATAAATAACTGATAGTGCCTGTTTGTGTTTATTGATAAAATGTGTGTTCAAAATATTTGAGCATAGATTTTTTTGAATAAACTTTTTATGTTTTTTCAAATTAAATTTTCTTAATAAAGCCGAGAAAATGTGCGGTTATGCACACGATAATTTTAAGGAGGAATAGCAAAATGGCAAAAGTTGAAAGAATTGAATTTGAATCTGCTACATTATTTAAGGAGTTGGTAGATAAAGGACAGTTGAAAAGTCTTGTGAGTGTAAAGAGTTCACCATATCCGAAGTATTGTTTTAAGAATACCGACAAGGTAGCAGACATTGTAGGAAAGTTTGTGGCACAGCACAATCTAAAGAGTGATAGAAGTATTGATGATTGCTGGGAAACATTTGATAAGATAATTGTTAATGCAGAAGAAAAGCCACAGAGTATTGTTACAAGGAATCTTAAAGCAGTTAAGCGTATTGTTGATGAAGGATATGCCTATATGCTTAAAAGGACTTGTGTGGATCAGTACAAGAAGAAATGTTTTGTATTCTATGAGAATGACAGAATTGCAGAAATCAAGAATGAAGAGGATGCAATCAGTAGAGCAAAATATGAGGAAAAACATACATCCTCAAGAAAAGAAATGGCAGATACAAGAATGTCTGAATTGATTAAAAAAGCTATGGAGGTAAAATAAGTAATGGCAAACAAGAAGTATTTTTATAATGATTTTGATGGTAAAAAGGTTGAATATGTATTAGAAAAGGGCTTATCCCTTAGTCAGAAAATGAGTTTTGTTGTAGAAGTAGCAAGTGCAGTAGTATCAAAAGAGGTTGGATATGCACAAGTGTTAAGACAGCCAATGTTTGAATACTGCCTTATTACATACTACACTAATATTGTTCTGTTTGAAAATGGATAAGAGTTTAGTCTGGATAAGGTGGATAAATTCATTAAGGATAACAAGGAAAATGTTATTGATGTTATTCGTGAGAATACATCTGATGATGAGAGATCAGAACTTGACAATGCTTGTAATGAAGCTATTGAGTATAGGAAGTTACATTATAATGATTTGAAAGACGAGATAGAGGATTTATTACAGGTTGTAAGAGAGTTTGTTGTTAAGCCAGATTATATGAATGAACTTTTGCAGGCTTTAACAAATGCAGTTAATACATTTGCTGACAGAGGAGATATTGACTATGAGGCGGCAAATAAGCTGGTTGATATTATTCCTATTGTGCAGAAGTTGGATAGTAAAGATGTGGCAAAAGCCATTGTAAAAGAGTTCCATAATGACGATAAACCTTTATCGTATGATGTATCGAAGCAGTCTAAAAAGAGTGATAAGGGAAGAAAACCAAAGACCGAATTTGCAGTAGAAAAGGGCGAAAAGACCGAATAAACACGGCTTTTGCGTATATGTGAGGACTGGGAGAAAAAATCCTAGTCCTCATTTGTATGCAGAAATGTAGGATTAAAATGTAGCAAATAGGTAGTAGATACTCTATCGGTACATAAAAGTCGGGACTATTGACACAGAAAAACTCAAAAAGGAAATCCTTATTTTTTATGTGTTTTCCATAGGGGGAGTAGGTACTTTTATGTGCATAAAATTTTTGAAAAAATCGTTATCGTGGGTAATGAGATAGTACAGATAGATAACAGATAATATACAGATAAACAATAGTTGATTAAGAGTGAAAATTGATGGCAGAGGTTGTAATGACTTCTGCCTTTTATGTTAAGGAGCGTGATTATTATAGAAAGTGCAGTAATAAAGAATGGCAGAATTTTATTAAACATTCAGGAAGTATGTGATTATTTAGGAATCGGAAAGACTAAGGCAAGAGAGCTTTTAAGAGGTTATAACGGATTTGGAGTTCAGATAGGAAATCGTTGGTATGCCAATAAGAAAAAATTGGACGAATGGATAGACAACGAAACAATGTAGCATAAATAGCAAAAAGGTAGAAAATATTGAGGTTATACGGATTTGTTAGTTGAAAAAGCAACAAGAGGATGATATACTAAAAAAGTATATCTATGCTTGACTTTTTGATTTGCTGACAGATCAGAAAGGATTGATATATATATGGGTAAATCATTAAATGGTAAAGAGCTGGGGAAAGGTATCAGCCGGAGGAAAGAAGATGGTTTATACATTGCACGATTTACAAATAGATTTGGCAAGAGACAAGTAATATCCGATAAAACTTATAATGGTGTTCAGAAAAAATTGCGTGAAGCAATAGTTGCTGATGATAAAGCAATAAATGTTGTCAGTAATAATATGACACTTGATGAATGGTTTGAAAAATGGATGGCAACTTGTAAAAAGAATTGTAGGAATAATACAAAAGATACATATGCCAGACATTATAAACGTGTAAGAAAAGCATTAGGATGGAGAAAACTTAATAAATTGAATTTGGTTGTTATGCAGGATGCAATTAACGAATTGAGGACTGATAATGAGAGGAAAAACAGTAAGAAAATACTTGTAGATATGCTTGAAAAGGCATTGGCAAGTGACCTCATTACCAAAAATGTTGCAAAACAAATTACTACAGAGATAACCAAAGAAGATAAGAAACCTAGAAGAGTATTAACAGTGGAAGAGACAAAGTTATTTTTAGAATATGCAGAGAACACATTCTATTATAATCTTTTCGTTGTTGCACTTGAAACTGGAATGCGAATAGGTGAACTTTCTGGGTTGCAATGGGATGATGTGGATTATAAAAATAAAATTATCCATGTTAGACATTCTATGACATATTTTTCAAAAGATGGGAAATATACTTTTGAACTTCATCCAACAAAAACTAATAAGGGAATGAGAGTTATTCCTTTGACAGAGAAGGCTATCAAGGCATTGAAACGACAGTATTTTGTGAAAAAGTCTGTATGTGATAAAGAACCGATGGAAGGTTTTGAAGATTTGGTATTTGTTACTAAAAATAATAGACCGACTACACAATTTTTAGTTTCTGAATGTATAGAAGGAATTATGAAAAAAATACACAAAGCCTATCCAGATTTAGTTTTTGAAAAATTTACACCTCATTGCTTTAGACATACATTTGCTACAAGATGGCTTGAGGCAGAAGTGCCAATAAAGACTGTATCTGCAATACTTGGACATTCTCAATTACAATTAACAACAGATTTATATATGCACGTCACAACAGATTCTTTGTTTAAAGGATTGGAACAGTTTGAGGAAAGACAGGTAGGGTAAATACAAATTGGTACAGTAGTGGTACAGTAGCACAAAAATAAATCAAATAAATACCTAAAAATGGCTTAAAATAAGGAGGAACAGAAAAAATGGAACAGTATAAAGAAGAGTTTATTGAGTTTATGGTAGAGTCCAATGTGTTGAAATTTGGTGATTTCACATTGAAAAGTGGTAGAAAATCTCCTTTTTTCATGAACGCAGGTGCCTATGTAACCGGTTCCCAGTTAAGACGCCTGGGACAGTATTATGCCAAGGCAATCCATGATCATTACGGAGATGATTTTGATGTGCTGTTTGGCCCGGCTTACAAGGGAATTCCATTGAGTGTGGCAACTACCATCGCTTTTTCGGAGCTGTATGGAAAAGAAATCCGCTACTGCTCTAACCGAAAAGAAATCAAAGATCATGGCGATACCGGTATCCTTTTAGGAAGCAAGATCAAAGATGGTGACCGCATTGTGATCATTGAAGATGTAACAACATCCGGTAAATCCATTGAAGAGACATTTCCGATCATCCAGGCACAGGGAAAGGTAGAGATCCTCGGCCTAATGGTTTCACTGAACCGCATGGAGCGTGGCAAGGGAGATAAAATGACTGCATTAGACGAGATCCGTGAGACTTACGGATTCAAAACAGGAGCTATTGTTACAATGGAAGATGTAGTTGAAAAACTGTACAACAAAGAGTGCCAGGGCAAGATCATTATTGATGATGCCATGAAGGCATCCATTGATGCTTACTATGAGCAGTATGGAGTAAAATAAAAATTTAAAAAATTGCGTGTTGCGCCGGATTTGATATGATCTGGCGTGGCACGCTTTTTTTTCTGTGTTTTCTACAAAAAAAGACAGAATGTTTCGGTACTATTACACAATTTACAAAGACGGGACAAGATGATAAGATTAGGCCATTCCACCCCAAAAGAAACGGAAGGAGGAGTGAAGGTATGAAAGTTGCTTTTTGGAGCAGCGTCCGGGGAAAGTCATGTGTTACAAGCAATCTTGCCTGTATGGGAATCTTAGCATCATTAGATTCTGCCAACAGGCAGCGAAAAACGATTCTATTTGAAAATCATCACAATCTTATGAATCTGGAAAGTTCTTTGTTCAGCGAGTTTTCTAAAGATCAAGTCAGAGAAGAATGTCAGTATGAAGGGTATAGAGGAATGGAGGAGGTTTTATATGCCGTAGAAAAGGGCCACATATATTCATCCAGGGAAATTTTTCAAAATGCCAGAGGGTGTCTGGGTGAAAAATTATTTTACCTGCCTCAGAAGAGAGAGGGAAATCCGGATATTTTTGAATACCGTATGAGCAGGGACTGCCAGGCGGTCCTGCAATATCTGGAACGGTACAACGATCTGGTAATGATCGATACATCCTGTTCTTTTCTAAATAGTTCCAGAAGAATTCTGGAAGAAGCAGATCTGGTAGTCGTTAATTTATTTCAAAATGAAGCAGCATTATCTCATTTTTTCAGTAACTATTCTAACATTCGCAAGAAAGCATTTTATCTCATCGGTAATTATGAGGGAGATTCCTGTATGACCAGGGGAGAAATTCTTAAGAGGTACAGGATACCGGGAAGTCATCTGGGAGTGATCCCCCGCAACGCAGGTTTTTGCGATGCGGTATCCGGGGGAGATCTGATCCCCTTTTTCCTGAGACTGTATCGCGGAGAGGGGAAGAAGGAGGACAGGGTGTTCTGGGAGCAGATAACAGAGGCGTATCGGCTTCTGAGTAATGTAATGGAGAGAAAGGAAGAGAAAGTTTATTATGCATAAAGGGTGTGTGGGATTTTTTGCCTGCCTTGCTCTGATCCTTGGTGTGACCGGGGAAATAACAGTGTCAGAGTCTGAAACAAAGACAGTGGGTGTGGATGGTTTCAGACAGTTGAAGAGGGCACTGGAGAGTCCGGGGGAATGTGTGGTCTATCTGAAGAAGAATATAGAACTGACAAAAGAAATCCGGGTAAAAGGAGTGAAAGTCCTGCAGGGAAAGGGAAGAAAAATTTATCGGGGGAAAAATCACAGAGGAAATCTTTTGTATGTAAAAAAGGCAACGCTTTCCCTGGAAGAAGTGACAGTAGAAGGAAATAAAAGAGCCTCATTAAGAGATAAAAGTGCAGTGCATGCAGGAGAAGGTTCGATGGTGCTCTGTAAGAAGGGGACGATACGGAATCACTCAAATCTAAGAGGCGGAGCGGCTGTTATGGTAGATGCCGGAGGTGTTTTTGAAATGCAGGGTGGAATACTGGAAAAAAACTCCTGCGGCAGGAGAAATGCAGGACAGAAAAACAGTGGCTGTGGAGGAGCAGTGGTAAACAAGGGAAAGTTTGTATTGACCAGAGGAACTGTGAAAAACAACCGGGCATTCGGTGTGCAAAGTGAAAGAAGAGGGATCGGAGGGGCTGGTGGAGGAATTTATAACGAGGGCCATTGTTATATACAGTCCGGTGATGTGGTAAACAACCAGGCTATGAATGCAGGAGGCGGCATTTATACCGGAAAAAAGGGCTGTATCTGGATCCGGGGAGGAAGGATAAAAAAGAATCAGGCCAGACTGGGGGCGGATATTTATGGTTATCATACCTCGTTGAACGGAGAAGAAAATGGAGAACTGGGGCAGATCTATGATCCGGATTTGTCTGAGAAAAAGTCCTCTCATCCAAAAGGGGAGAAGGAAAAGAAACCGCATAGGAAGGAGATGCCGGCTGTAACAGACACTCCGGTGCCGGAAAAAAGCCGGGAATCCGGAGAAACAAAAGTTCAGGAAACGAAAAAGGAACGGCCGGAACCGGAAAAAAAACAGGAGGCTTTGTGGCAGGTTACAATACAAAGAGAGGCTGGTGAAAACCGGGATAAAAAGAAGATTGTTTTTGTGACACCGTCAAAAGAGGCCGGAGGATGCGCGGAAGCATGGCATTTTTCAAAGGAAGAGGTTGTAAGGATACGCAGACAGATCAGACAGTCTGAGAGATTTGATTTTGGAGGCGGAATGGAAATGTTAGACAAATTTGCAGTGGGAGGTGAGAACCATAAATGATTTTCAGAAGAAGTATTTATTAAAAAGACAGGACTATGGAATTTTGTACCCTTACATTATACAGAGCAGTGTAACGGATATTAACTGGAATGGAAAGCAGTTGTGGATTGACGATCTGGAACAGGGACGTTATATGGCACCGGAGATTTTAAGTGACTGCTTTGTGGAGCGTTTTATCATGCTTTTATCCAATATAACCTGTGTGACTTTCAACCGGATCAATCCGGTGATGGAGGCCGAGACAGAGGAATTAAGAGTCAGTGTGGTGCATGAAAGCGTGGCCCGTTCCGGGTACACCATATCCATCCGCAAAACACCGGCAGTGTGCCGGATGAACAAGGAAAATATGATCCAAAGTGGCTATTGCAGTGAAGAGATCCATGATTTTTTAGTCCGGTGTGTGAAAGCCCATTGTACCATTGTAATCTGCGGGCTTCCGGGGGCGGGCAAGACAGAACTTTTGAAATATCTGACCCAGTTCATACCGTCCAGGGAACGAGCTATTACTATTGAAGATGTAATGGAGATACATTACCAGACACTGAATCCGGACAAGGACTGTGTGGAAATGAAGGTGGCGGAAAACTTTGGCTATGCCCAGGCCATCAAGGCCAGTCTGAGACAATATCCCAAGTGGATCATTTTGTCCGAGGCAAGATCCAAAGAAGCCAGACAGCTGCTAGAATCTTTGAGCACAGGAGCCAGCTCCCTTACTACCCTGCACGGGAAAAAGGTGGCAGATATACCGGGAAGGATCCTTACCATGGCGGGAAAGGAACAGGCGTCAGAAGGAATGGAATATGATATCTACCGCTATATTGATGTGGGGGTGTTAGTTCAGGGGGAGATGGATGAGTCAGGGAAAATAAGACGATATATTGAAGAAATCGGCGTTTTTCAGGAAAATTATGAAGGAAAAAATCAGGTTGCCATGGTGGCAAAAAAAGGCAGATTAAATCGGGATAAAATTCCCTGTGATCTGAAAGACCGCCTGGAAATGGAGGCTTAGTATGAAAAGAAAAAAAGGAAAGGTTTTCTTGTTTCGGGTTTCCTATACTTTGTTTTCTATGTTTCTATGCTATTATCTGAGATTTGGCATGGTTCTGTTCCTTATCCTGTTTGTGGGAGGAATGTTCTTGATCTGGACGGGACTGAGATGGCGGGACAAAAGTAAGAGGGAGGAAGAACTCTTTTTTACGAGAATGGATTATTTAGAGCAGCTTATCTGTTCTTACAAACGATACCAGATTCTTTCCCTGGCATTAAAAGAGAGTACGGAATCAACAGGCTTATCCGGTGCCTTAAGAAAGGTAGAAGAAGGAGAAGAAAAGAAGGCGTTTTTATGGATTGAGGAAAAAATGGGAAACGACCGTATGCGTTGGATCCACAATTTCCTGCTGGAGGCACAGACGCTGGGAGGAGACATAGAAGATTCACTGGATCTGATGCTGATGGAAGTGCAGCAGATCAAAGAAAGGGTGGCTTTTCATGAGAAGAAGCGGCAGTCTAAAATGCGGGAATATGATATATGCCTGATTTTGTCTGGATTTTTACTTTTGTTTTCAAGAGCTCTTTTGCCGGAAACGATTTTGACACAGATGGTGACAGGAAGAATGTATAAACTTATGGCAGCAGGGATCCTTGTGCTTTATTTTCTGGTAACAAAGGCAGTGTTAAAAAAGGGAATGGGGAACTGGAGAGAGGATTTCCAATATGAAAAACAAAAGACACAGGAAAAAAAGAGTTTTTCCACATGGCTTTTGTATGTATGTCTGAATCTGCGCCATAAAAGTGTGTATCAGGCAATGGCCTGTGCCGGTCAGGAGTCATTAAAACACCGGACGGCAGAATTTTTGGAGGCGGTTTATGAAGAACCGGCGGCTATAAAACCTTATATGGACTTTGCGGATTCGTTGGGATTCAGGGAGGCAAAGACCGGGATGCGGCTTTTGTATGCTGTGAGAGAGCAGGATTACGGACATTTGGAAAAACAGATCCTGTCGCTTGTTGCATATAATAACCGGCTGATGGAGGACACATGGAACCAGGGGAGTAAAAGAGAACTGGCTTTCCTTAGTTTTGCAAAGAATCTTCCCTTTGCTCTGGCCGGCGTGAAAATAGGTGTGGATATGATCTGGTATATTTTGATCATGATGGAACAGTTTTCTTTGTTTGTGTAAAGGGGGGAATCCAATGAAATGGGAGAAATTTTCAGGATGGCTGGCGTTGTTTATCATGGGAATTGGCATGCTTTTTTGCCTGCAGATATTACAGGGAAAATGGGGAGAATGGGGAGTTGTACCAGACAGTCAGCAGATCCAGGGGGTATACAAGGCGGAGAAAGAGGAAGCGCCGGTCATAGAGGTGTTGGAGAAAACATGGATGGCACAGTCGGTGGTTTCAGTGAAAGAAATGGTACGGGCCAGAGAATATGACGGAACCGACCTGACAGAGAAAGTAAAGGTGCAGATACAGGGACAGGCGCAGGCAGATACTTTTTGTATAAAAAAGGGGGGAGACTATCAGGCACAGGCAGTAGTAGTAAGCGATAAGACTGGGCTTAAGACTGAGAAGAAATTCCAGATCGTAATAGAAGAAGGAGGTAAAAGTGAAATTAGGTGAGATTTGTTCACAGTGCGTTTTGTGCTTTTTCCTGATCCTGCTAATGTGGACAGGGATCACATATGTGACGCAAAATATCCAGTACACCAGAGCAAAGCAGGTTCACGATGAACTGGTAATGCGGATTGAGAACAGTAACTGTGATGCAAAGACCATTGCAGACTGCAAACATGCTGCCAGTCAATGTGGATATGACCTTATGGTGGACACATATGAAACCGCTTATGGAACCCAGGCAAAGGTGATTCTTGATATGAAGTTTTGGCTGCCGGTTTTAAATAAGGGAAGGTGTTATACTTTTTTGGGGTATGCACAATAGGAGAGAGAAGATGAAAACAGTAATTGTAGCTATGATCGGCATCAGTGTGGTGATGCTGGCTATAGTAATACAGGGAAGTGTAAATATGGATTCAAAATATCAACATGATCTGGGCGTGAGCCTGACAAGAGCAATGCGCCAGACAATGAAACAGTTAGAAAAAGATGTAAACGGAAATGAAAGGCAGCAAAACCATTATATGGCACTGCTGCTTCAGGGAATGATAAGCAGAATGGATTCTGATATCGAATTGACGGTAAAGGTTCACAGGTGGGATGCCAATAAGGGCGAACTGGATGTGGAGGCGATTGGTATGTATGAATTGCCGGACCGCAGAAACCGGACTGTGGCAGTCCGCCGCAAGGTAATCTTGCAGACCAACAATAGTTAGGAGTGATAAAGATGATAAAAGGGAAAAAATTAGTAGTAATAGTTCTTGTCTTGTCTATGGTCATAACAGGAGTATATCAGCCATCCGGGGTGGTGGCAGAAGCAGCATCGGAAGTGAAACTGGCAGTTTATATGCCAAGAAATGGAATTCATCATGATAAGGATGGAACATATCTGTATACAGAGATTGAGTCAGGCGATGCCATTTCACATTATGAGAAAACGGACACATCCAATGTAGTCATATCGGAAAAACAAGAGTCGTTTAACAAAGGATCTTTTAATTATGCCAGAATCTCTTCGGATGTGGCAGTGGTATCCACGAATGTGATCCGTATGGATGGAGATGGAAATCTGAGGATCAACGATATCAGTCTGCCTTATGCCCGTCTGTGCGGAAGCAGTGTGTCCATCAAACCACTGGGATATGTAATACGGTCTGTACAGGGAGAGTATATAACAGGACAGTTATGCACGGTGGATGAAGAAAATAGAACACAGCAAATATCTTCGGAACAGTTGAAAGAAATAGATGGGATCGCTGTGCAGATCATTATGCCGGATACTTATAAAAATGTGTTTCATTTTAATGGAGGAAAACTAGTAAAGGGCTCCGGGATGGACCACTGGTTTCCATTAAGTGCAAAAGCTGGCGAAAAAATGAAAGGTTCCGGAGAAAATGCCTTCTTCAGGAATGTCCGAAATTATAATCAGTGGGATGAATTGTATAACGGGCTGGCATACCACACAGGAGGGACAACCTCATATATACCGGCACCGGTGCGGCAGGGATATTCATTTGTTGGGTGGCATTATGAAGGATGCGAGTGCCTGACAGGAGGGTCCTTGTACCAGGCAACCACCATGTCAGTAGATCAGGACTTTTACGCCAAATGGAAGGCCAAAGAGTATACAGTATATTTAAACTCCAATGATGGGAAGAACTCGCTGCAGGAGAAAACTGTTACCTATGACAGTGCATATGGTACATTGCCGGTGCTGCAAAGAAAGGGATATCAGTTTGAAGGATGGTATACACAGAAAGAAGAAGGCCGGCGGATAACGGAAAGTGTGTTGTGTAAAACAGATCAGGACCACTATCTGTATGCCCACTGGACACCGGAACAGGTTACTGTGTCCTGGAACGCCAATGGCGGTGTATGTGAAGAAAAATCAAGAACTTACAATTATGGACAGGTTTATGGCACCCTGCCGGTACCTGAAAAAACAGGGTATACATTTAAAGGATGGGCATTTGATCAGGAGGGAAAAGAGCGGATATATGAAAATTCGATCTGTAATGGCGGCGGTACTTTGTATGCACTCTGGGAAGTCAACGATTACAAGGTTGTCTGTGTGGATCGCCTGGAAAATGGTGAAGTGCTGGGACAGACTGAATGGATGGCGTGTTATGGGACAGAACAGTCAGGAAGTCGCCTGGGAACGGATTCTACCATAGGAAAGTATTATAAAGACATGCAATATGTATCTGCCACCAATGCTGTGGTAAATGAGAATGGCTGTCAGGTAGAAAGAATTTTCAAAAGTTTTGAGGGAGCCGGACTGAATGGGCTGGATATTCAGGATCATACGCTGATTCAGGCTGATAAAAGCATAGAAACCATCCACCTGCCAGCGGATATTACAGCTATTGGAGACAACGCTCTGCAGGAATGTACCAGACTGAGAGAAATTTCTTTTTCCCCGGCACTGAAAAAGATTGGAATGAATGCGTTTTTAAATTGTACTTCTTTGGAGAAAATAGATTTTCGCCCTTGTACAGAAAAGGTGGAGATAGAAGAGGATGCCTTTAAGGGGTGCGACAATTTGCAGAGTATGATAGAAGGAATGGGAGAAATCGTTGTAAAAGATCCCCGGGCTATTCCCGGACAGACGGTGATCCAATGTTATGGCACGGGGTTTTTATATGAATATGTGAAAGCAAACGAGAGAGACTGTATCCTTATTTTTGGAAAAGGAAAAGATACGAGATCCTTTCTCACAAGAAGTGACTGCGTGCTGGGAAGTAAAATAAAGGGAGTCGAGCTTGGATATGGAATTTGTGAGGTCAAAGGAAACGCACTGACAGATTGTCTGGGATGGGTAAAGGTGGAAAATCCAAACTGCCGTCTGGAAGACAGAACGGATGTGTTTTCTTCCCAGAGTCTGCTGCAAGGGTGGAGTCAGTCTTCGGTTATGGAGTATGGCCGGAAATATGGCCGGAATATGGAATCCATAGGGAACAGTTATAAGATGGAGGCAAAGGATCAAGGAAATGTATGTTTTGTTTTGTATGCTTATCCTGGTATGAAAATGCCGGTAATAGAGGGAGAGTTTATAAATAAACAGGTTTTTTTAGGATTTTATTGCCAGGATACGTTGTATTATCGGAGGGATGGAAGCTGTGTAGAAGAAGTGTTTACAGCAAAAGAGACGTCCGATGTGGAGCTGGAGGCAAGATGGGAAAAGAAAGAGGAGATAACACCGGCACCGACGAATACACCCGTAGTATCCGGACCGCCGGTTGATACAAAGGAGCCGACAGAAACGGAAGAACCGGTACCAACCGCGTCTCCAGAGCAAACATCAACAGAGCCGGCGGCGCCGACAAAGCCGGCAGTATCCGTAAAACCGGGAGAAACTACCTCAAAAGCGTCGGCAACAACTCCGGCGAAAAATACGCAGTCTCTCAAAGCGACAGCAGCTCCAAAATCCATTGTGATCACCTTTTCAGATGTAGCAAAAAGTGAAGGGAAAAATATAGGGGGAATCACGATGAAGAAAGGGAGAATTACATACAGACTTTATGCAGGAAGCAGAAAGGCTGTTGTGTGGAAGGTAAAAAGGAAAAAGAAAAAAGTGGTAGTCCCGGCTGTTATCAAATATAGAAAGAAGAATTATATAGTTACGGAAATCCGGTCAAAAGCATTTGCATCAAACAAGCATATAAAGAGTGTGGTACTTGGAAAAAATGTATGTCTGATAGGGGAAAAGGCATTTTACAGGTGCTCCAATCTGAAGCGGATCCAATTTAAGGGGAATTTGATCCGCAAAGTAGGGAAAAAGGCACTGAAGGGAATTTCTAATAAATGCAGGATATTGGTACCAAAGAAAATGGAAAAGAAAGTAAGAAAGCGTCTGGAGAAGAAAGGACAGAATAAAAAAGTGACTATCCGGACGAAAGGATAGCCACTATGTATTACTTATTCATCATTATCGGAAGGATCTTCTTCTTCCGGCTGCGGTTTGATGGTCATTTCTACTTTGTCAATATGGTTTCCATCAACCTCTAACACAAGGTAGCGGGCATAAGAATCTTCTGCCGCTTCCCCTACTTCAGGGAAATGTTCTAAAAGGTTGATAATATGACCGGCAATGGAGTCATAGTCCTCCGAAGAGAGGGGAAGCCCTGTTTCTTCCGCTATGTCATCCAGGTCAGTGGAGCCTAACAAAATGTACTTATCATCAGCAATTTTTTGAATTTCATCCTCTTCATCATCATCGTATTCATCCCGGAGTTCACCAACGATTTCTTCCAACAGGTCTTCGATTGTGATCAGGCCGGACAGTGCACCGTATTCGTCTAATACAATGCTGAGGGGGATGGAATCCTTTCGCATCTCAATAAAAAGTTCAGAAACTTTTTTGTATTCATAGGTTATATGGGCCTCGCGGATCAGACTGTGAATATCCAGGGTGTTTTTATCACCTTTATAGAAAACTACATCTTTCAGGTTGATAATACCGATAATATTATCAATGGTATCTTCATATACAGGCATGCGGGCAAATTTGCTCTTTGTAAATTCCTGCATAAGTTCATCATAAGTAATGGTACTTTCTACCATGGCAATATCCATACGAGGGATCATTACATCTTTCACCAGAGAATCGCCAAAATCTACGATGTTTGCTATCATCTGGCGTTCCTCGCTTTCGATGACGCCTTCTTCGTGGCTGACATCTACGAAAGTACGGAGTTCATCTTCTGTTATCTGGCTTTCTTTGTGGCTGGTATCTACCCGCATAAGGAAAAGGATAAAGCGGGAGATCTGGTTCACCAGAAAGATCACAGGTGTCAGAAGATTTGTTATAAATAAGATTGGTCTCGCTACTGTCAGAGACAACTTAGTGGCGTTTCTGGTAGCCATATTTTTGGGAGTGATCTCACCAAAAATGAGGATCAGCACAGTCAGGATCCCGGTGGCAATACCGGCAGCCAGACTGGTGTTATTTTCAAATCCCATCCGTTTGCAGATATTGAATGCATAGGATGTGGAATAAGAAGAAGCGGATAAGTTCACCACATTATTACAAATCAAGATTGCACTTAACATTTTTTCCGGTTCTTCGATCAGTTTAAGAACTTGTTTGGCGGACTTGTTTTTTTCGTCTGCCAAAGAACGCATCTTAATCTTGTTAACCGTCGTCAGGGCGGTTTCGGAAGAAGAGAAAAATGCTGAAAGTATAAGTAAAATTACAATAACAAGTATGCTTATCGCGTCACTGGGCCCCAAAATGATCACTCCTTTCTTAGTTCAAAGCCTGGCGTTTTCTTGCCATATCGTCGCTGTCCAGGTATTCATCGTAGGTGGTAACCTTGTCGATCATACCATTTGGTGTCAGTTCGATGATACGGTTGGCGATTGTCTGTATAAACTGGTGGTCCTGGGAAGTGAAAAGGACAACTCCCGGGAACTTGATAAGTCCGTTGTTTACAGAGGTAATGGATTCCATGTCTAAGTGGTTTGTTGGTTCGTCTAACATTAAAACATTGGAACCAAGCATCATCATCTTTGACAACATAACGCGTACTTTTTCACCACCGGAAAGGACATTTACTTTTTTCAATCCGTCGTCGCCTTTGAAAAGCATTCTGCCTAAAAAGCCACGGACATATGTTGCGTCTTTTTCCGGAGAGAATGGCATCAGCCAGTCTACAATCGTGTCGTTGCTGTCAAAATATTTTGTATTATCCTTTGGAAAATAGGAGTTGGAGGTAGTGATGCCCCATTTGTAATCTCCCTCATCCGGTTCCATTTCTCCGGAAAGGATCTGGAACAGAGTAGTAGCGGCGATACCATAGGAACCTACAAAAGCGATTTTGTCATCATGACCTACGGTAAAAGATACATGATCCAATACTTTTTCGCCATCAATGGTTTTGGTCAGGTTGGTCACAGTAAGGACTTCATTACCGATCTCTCTGTCTGGTTTAAAATCAACATACGGGTATTTACGGCTGGATGGACGAAGGGTATCTAACTCGATTTTTTCCAGCGCTCTTTTTCTGGAAGTAGCCTGTTTGGATTTGGAAGCGTTAGCACTGAACCGCTGGATAAATTCCTGCAGTTCTTTGATTTTTTCTTCCTTTTTCTTATTGGCTTCTTTCATCTGCTTGATCATCAACTGGCTTGATTCATACCAGAAATCGTAGTTGCCGGCATAAATCTGCATTTTCCCGTAATCAAGATCTACTGTGTGGGTGCAGACTTTATTAAGGAAATAACGGTCATGGGACACAACAATGATCGTATTATCGAAGTTGATCAAAAATTCTTCCAGCCAGCGGATGGAATCCAGATCCAGGTGGTTGGTTGGCTCATCCAGAAGCAGGATATCCGGATTTCCGAATAATGCTCTGGCAAGGAGTACCTTGACTTTATCATTATCAGCAAGTTCATTCATCACTTTGTAGTGAAGTTCTGTTTCGATACCAAGACCATTTAAAAGAGTAGCGGCATCTGTTTCAGCATCCCATCCGTTCATGTTAGCGAATTCTTCTTCCAGTTCGCTGGCACGGATACCGTCCTCTTCGGTGAAATCTTCCTTGGCATAGATAGCATCTTTTTCACGCATGATATCAAAAAGACGCTGGTTTCCGGCAATGACGGTGTCCAATACAACATCACTGTCGTACTTAAAGTGATCCTGCTCCAGCACGGAAAGACGCTGGCCGGCACCTAATATGATCTCACCGGTAGTTGGTTCCAACTCACCGGAGAGAATTTTCAAGAAGGTAGATTTACCGGCACCGTTGGCACCGATAATGCCATAGCAGTTTCCTTCTGTAAATTTTATGTTGACCTCTTCAAAGAGAGCCTTTTTACCAAATCTTAATGAAATATTGCTTGCTTGTATCATTTTAAATTCCTTTCTTAAATAAATGTATACTATTTTCTATTTTACTAAAAATGAGCGAATTTGCAAGGGTTTTCTGTATTTTAGCAAAAGTAACACGTTTTTCGTAGTGCAAACGGGATTTGTGTGTTATAATTGCATATAAATGTGAATAGGAGGATGGTCTCATGAGCATAATAATGGACAAGGATGCAGTATTTCATTTACAGACGAAAAAGACCAGTTATATCCTGGCTGTTGTAGGGGGAAAATACTTGGCACATGTGTACTGGGGGGGCAGAATCAGGACACCCAGATCGGAAGATGTACTTTTGAAACGATGGAGTTGTTTTGATGTGATGGAGCCGGACTGTGGAGAGGGGATATTTTCACTGGATTATCTGTGCAGAGAGTATCCGACCGGAGAGAGTGATTACAGAGTACCTTCTTTGCTGGTGGAATTTGAAGATGGCAGCAGAGAAACGGATTTTTTGTATGAAAAGGCAGAAGTGCTGGAAGGAAGAAAAAAGATCGCAGGTATGCCCTGTCTTTATACGGTTTCTGAGGATGAGACACAGACACTTCACATTACGCTGAAAGATGAAGTGGGAGGTCTGCGTCTGCATCTTTATTACACGGTGATGGATGAACTGGATGTGATCACAAGATATGTCCGGCTTGAGAATACAGGGGATAAAAAAGTACGGGTCAATCGTATACTCAGCTGCTCCGTAGATTATGAAGGATCTGATTATGAGTGGATCACCTTGCCGGGAGCCTGGGGAAGAGAGCGTCACATTCAGCGAAGCAGAGTGACCAGGGGAGAAAACCGGATCGGAAGCAGCCGTGGGGCCAGCAGCCATCAGATGAATCCTTTTATGGCGCTGATTAGCCCGGGAGCCGGCGAGCAGGCAGGAGAGGTTTACGGCTTTAATCTGGTATACAGTGGAAATTTTCAGGCAGGAACCCAGGTGGACCAGGTAGGAAAACTCAGGGCTTTTATGGGAATGGGAAATGAAGATTTTTCCTGGCTTTTAGAATCAGGAGAGAGTTTTGAAACGCCAGAGGTTGTTATGGTTTACACGAAAGAGGGACTGGGAGAGATGTCCCGTATCTTTCATAGAGTATATAAAAAGAGGCTGCTCAGAGGTGTGTACAAGGAAGGAAAGAGACCAATCCTTGTAAACAACTGGGAGGCTACTTATTTTGATTTTAACGAAGAGAAAATCGTGACATTGGCCAAAGAGGCAGCAGACCTTGGAATAGAACTGCTGGTGCTGGATGACGGCTGGTTTGGAAAAAGAGAAGATGACACTTCTTCATTAGGAGACTGGAAGGTAAATCTTGATAAATTGCCGGGAGGGCTCAAGGCCTTAGCCGATGAGATAGAGAAAAATGGCGTGAAATTCGGACTCTGGTTTGAGCCGGAAATGGTTTCGCCAGATAGTGAGTTGTACAGAAAACATCCGGACTGGTGTATTCATGTACCGGGAAGACGCAGATCCCTTTGCCGGAATCAGCTTACGCTGGATCTGTCCAGAGGGGATGTGAGACAGTACATTATAAAGTGCCTGGATGACATTTTATCTAATGTGAAAATATCCTATGTTAAGTGGGATATGAACCGTCATATGAGCAATCTGGGATCTGCCATGCTGCCACCGGAGAGACAGAGAGAACTTCCACATCGGTACATGCTTGGTCTGTATGAAATCATGGAAGAAATCACGCAAAAACACCCAGATGTATTATTTGAAAGTTGTTCAGGCGGAGGCGGACGCTTTGATGCGGGAATGTTGTATTACATGCCACAGATATGGACCAGTGATGATACGGATCCGATAGAGCGTCTGTATATTCAATATGGAACAAGTCTGGTGTATCCTGTGTCTGCAATGGGGGCGCATGTTTCCGCTATTCCGAATCATCAGTCCGGAAGAAAAACCCCATTAGCTACCAGAGGGTGTGTGGCTATGAGTGGAAATCTCGGCTATGAACTGGATCTGGGAGCCTTTACGGAGGAGGAAAAGAAAGAGGTAAAGCAACAGGTTCAGGAATATAAAAGAATTCGGGAATTGATTTTTCAGGGAGAATTATACAGACTGGCCAGCCCGTTTGAGGGAAATTTCGCAGCATGGATGATCTGTTGGGAGGACGGAAGCGGTTTTGTGGCATCTGTTGTGCGAATGCAGGCAGAAGTAAATGGAAGCATCCACCGAGTAAAAATGGAAGGACTGGATGCGGAGGCAGACTACATAGACCTGGATACAAAGGAGATTTATCACGGAGATGAATTGATGGAAATTGGACTGGTTGTGGATCTGCACGGAGACTATCAGAGCAGAATGTGGAAATTCAGCCGCCTGTCAAGGGAAGGAGAGCAGCAATGGCAGTATTAGAAGATGTTCAGACTCAGGAGGGAAGTATTTTCCCAATGGGGATGCACTGGCAGAGCCGGGAAAGAGTATCAATATCTGTCTGGAAGAAAGGCGTTAAAAATTGCTGGATCCGTTTCTTTGACCAGAGAGGATTAGTTAAAAAGTATTGCATGTTTCCGGCTCAGACAGGAGAAAGTGAAGATGTATTTACATTGTGTCTTCAGAGTCCCGGTCTGGCAGATGAATTAAATGGTCTGGAGTATGACTTTTATGCATCAGGACAGACATTTACAGATCCTTATGCGTGCATGACAGCAGGCAGGGAACGGTTTGGAAAAAAGAGGGCACAGGTCCGTGGAAAAGTCTGTACAGATGAATTTGACTGGACAGGAGAAAATAGGACATATATCCCATTAAAGCAGATGATCGTGTATCAATGTCATGTCAGAGGTTTTACAAAACATGAAAGTTCTAAGGTAAAGCACCCGGGAACTTTTTCCGGAGTGACAGAAAAAATCCCATATCTGAAAGAACTGGGGATCAATACGCTGTTTATGATGCCGGTATATGATTTTAATGAGCAGATGACAGATGAAACAGGGAGCTTGTTAAATAAGATCAATTACTGGGGGTACACCAGAGATGCGTTTTATTTTTCACCAAAAGCCAGTTATGGAAGCGGAAACAAACCGGTTGTGACTGAATTTAAGGAAATGGTCTGCAGCCTGCACAGTCAGGGTATGAACTTTATCCTTGATATGTATTTTGAAGGGAAAAGTCCGGAATTTATAACAAGATGTCTGCGGTATTATGCACAGGAGTACCATGTAGATGGATTTCATGTTACTTCAGATAAAATGGATTTAGAATGGCTTAGACAAGATCCGGTTCTTGCGTACTGCAAGATATTTGGAGATGGATATCAGGCTGACAGCCAGGGCATGTACATGGAGATGAATGACGGATTTATGATTAATGCCAGAAGGTTTTTGAAAAGTGACGAGGGGCAGACAGAAGGCTTTTATCACTATTTCAAGCAGCAGAGACAGGATGGTGAAAATCTCCACTACATTACCCAGCACAATGGATTTACTTTAAGGGATCTGATCTCGTATGACATAAAACACAATGAAAAAAACGGAGAAAAGAACCGGGACGGAACCCAGTACAATTACAGCTGGAATTGCGGTATGGAAGGATATACCCGAAAAAAACCGGTACTTGCCATGAGAAGAAAGCAGGACCGGAATGCCTGGGTCATGCTGCTTTTAGGGATGGCTCCGCCTATGATACTGGCAGGGGACGAGTTTGGAAACTCCCAGAAGGGAAATAACAATGCTTACTGTCAGGATAATCCTACTACTTGGCTGAATTGGAATGATCTGGAGAAAAATACAGAAACCTTTGATTTTGTGAGGGAACTGTTGGCATTTAGAAAAAGACATCCATTGTATCATAATAAAGAATTTCTTCGAGGATCTGATTACCGCTCTCTGGGGGCGCCGGATGTGTCCTGTCATGGAAGGGAACCGTGGACAGCGGATTTTTCATATTACAGCAGGGAATTGGGGATTTTATATTATGGGGCATATTTTGGAGGGGAAAGTTTATACTTTGCTTTTAACTTCCACTGGGAGGCTCATGAATTTTATCTGCCGGATATCCAGAAAGGAAAAATATGGAAGGTGTTGTATGATACAGCAGAAAAAAAGGGCGGTACTTTGCAGCAGGGAGTGGTAAAAATGGAACCAAGATCCATCGTGATCCTGGAGAAAGTGCCGGAACCTAAAAAACAGATGCCCGTTAAAAAACGGACACCTGCCGGTTACAAGAACCCTGATTAGAAATTGTGGTTTTCCACGATTGGATCAAACAGATCCAGGGTACAGTGGTGGTCGGATGCGAAGTGCTTACAAGTTGTGCATGAAACACTGGTATCACCGGATTTGTTTTTGGCTGCGTTTTTGCCTTTCATTGAGTAAGAACTGCAATGTTTGGCAACTTTACGGTAAGTCTGTTCATCTACATGCATGATGTCTTCCTCCATTCTGCCGCCGTAAGTGGCGGTACTTGATTAATGAATACAAACTTAGTATGAGCAAATAGAAGGGAATTATTCGCAATGGTCGTATTAGAAATAGAGTCTGTAAAAGTGTTCATGACATGCCTGTTTCAGCAGGAAGTCTTTGATAAATTCCATGTAAGAGACTGTGAAGTGACAACATTTACCAGATTTTCCTGCGATGGAAAAAACTTTGATGAGTGGTATGAAGAGGAAGAGAAGAAAGGAGAAGAACTGGTTCGGTGGAAGCAGTTAAAGCCTCTTGTTTTTATGATGATCCGTGGAACGAAAACACCTCTGCAGTTGAAAATTGAATTTTGCCATACCATGGCAAATGGAGATACAGGTGCCATGAGAGTGGAATATGACCGTGAAAAACTGCTGATTTATACGGGATATATGCAAAAAGAATTTTCCATGGATAAAGAAAATCAGAGGGAATGGGATGAAAACTGCATGTTGTTTCTTAAGAAAAACAACATTGTTAGCACTCAACTCTAATGAGTGCTAAATTTTTCTTGACTTTTTTATTTTGCCGCGTTATGATAATTCCTGTAGAACATAAAAGTGATTGCAATGAATATAAATTTAGGAGGTTTTATCATGACACAGGAACAAGGTAATTTGGCTATTAATTCTGAAAATATTTTTCCTATTATCAAAAAATGGCTGTATTCAGACCATGACATTTTCCTGAGAGAGGTTGTCAGCAACGGCTGCGACGCAATTACAAAACGGAAGAAACTTTCCCTGATCGGAGAGGCAGATCTGCCGGAAGATTACAAAGGCAAGATCGAAGTTGAGGTTAGTCCGGAAGACAAAACCATTACCATCCGTGATAATGGATTGGGAATGACAGCAGATGAGGTGAAAGAGTACATTAACCAGATCGCATTTTCCGGAGCAGCTGATTTCCTGGAGAAATACAAGGACAAGGCAAATGATGAGCAGATCATCGGACATTTTGGACTGGGATTTTATTCGGTATTTATGGTATCTGATTCAGCGGAGATTAACACACTTTCCTATAAAGAAGGTGCAGAGGCCGTACACTGGGAGTCGGATGGCGGACTTACATTTTCCATGGACAGCAGTGACAAAGACTGTGTAGGAACTGAGATCATCCTGCATCTGAATGAAGACAGTTATGAATTTGCCAATGAGTACCGGGTAAGAGAAGTTTTGGATAAATATTGCTCTTTTATGCCGGTGGAGATATTCCTTACAAAGGCTAATGCTGAGCCGGAATATGAGACGATCCCTATGGAGGAAGTAACAGAAGAGGATACGGTTGTAGAAGAGATTACGGAAGAGCCAAAAGAGGGCGAAGAGGACAAAGAGCCTGTTAAGAAGGCGAAGATCGTGAAAAGACCGGTATCCATCAGCGATACACAGCCTCTTTGGACAAAACATCCGAATGAGTGCAGCGAGGAAGATTATAAAAAATTCTACCGCAAGGTGTTTAACGATTATAAAGAGCCTTTGTTCTGGATCCATCTGAACATGGATTATCCGTTTAATTTAAAGGGTATTTTATATTTCCCACGGGTAAATCTGGAGTATGAAAATGCAGAAGGCGTTATCAAACTGTACAATAACCAGGTATTTATTGCGGATAATATCAAAGAGGTAATTCCGGAATTTCTGATGCTTTTAAAAGGTGTCATTGACTGTCCGGATCTGCCGTTAAATGTAAGCCGAAGTGCTTTGCAGAATGATGGATTTGTTAAAAAGATTTCTGATTACATCACGAAAAAGGTGGCAGACAAGTTGACCGGTATGTGCAAGACAGACCGTGAGAATTATGAGAAATACTGGGATGATATCAGTCCGTTTATCAAGTTTGGATGCCTGAAAGATGAGAAATTCAAAGAGAAGATAAAAGAATATGTATTGTTTAAGGATCTGAATGATAAATACAGTACATTATCTGAATATCTGGAAACGGTACCAGAGCCGGTTGTGGCAGAAGTAGTTGAAGGTGATGCAGAGGATGAGAATAAAGAGCCTGAAGAAAAACCGAAGAAGACTGTTTATTATGTGACAGATATGCAGCAGCAAAGCCAGTATATCAAAATGTTTAAAGACCAGGATATGAATGCGGTTGTACTGCTTCACAATATTGACCAGCCATTCGTATCTGCTTTGGAAGCGGGAGACGATGATGTGCGGTTCCAGCGTATTGATGCGGATCTGACAGAAGCATTCAAGGAAGAAACAGATGAAGAGGCTCTGAAAGATGAGACAGAGACTTTGAAGAAATTGTTCCAGAAAGCTACCGGCAGGGATAATCTGGAGGTAAAAGTGGAAAAATTGAAAGACGAGAATCTTTCTTCCATGATCACACTTTCAGAGGAGACCCGCAGAATGCAGGATATGATGAAAATGTATTCTATGAATGGCATGGGCGGTATGGATATGTCCGATATGGGCCAGACTCTGGTGTTGAATGCTAATAATGAGCTGGTTCAGTATGTTTTTGATCACAAAGATGACGAGCAGACAGAGATGTTCTGTCAGCAGCTGTATGATCTGGCTATGATCAGCCATCAGCCATTGCCGGCAGAGAAGATGACAGAGTTTATCCAGAGAAGTAACAAGATCATGATGCTTCTGACAAAATAATCCGTTGGGAAAAATCCGAAGAAACAATAAAATCAAAAAAAGACAATAAAAAGGTTCCAGGATCGGCAGGAGAGTGCGGATGCGCTTTCTTTCCGAAGAGCTGGAACCTTTTTTTATGAAAGATGATGGGGCGTTTTTTTCCCGTTTTCATCCACGGTAACGAAAATAGCGGTTCCTTTGGCATGTACCTGGCCTGTCAGCATATGTTTTACCGTAATATAAATGGGAATACTGGTGGAGCGGGGGGTTCCCTTTTCCATATAAAAATCCAGGATGGCACCGGCCACAGTAGGTTTTTGGATGGAAATATTATTAAGGGCAACTAATACAACGCCCTCGTTGCTTCCCAGCAATCGTGTTACGCCGATCATAGCGGCTTCGGTGATCCATTCTGAGATCCGGCCGGCGTACAGAGTTTCGTGATGATTTAGGTCCTCTGGCCGTACAAAGTGTCTGGTGGAAAGTTCCATGGTTATACCTCATTTCTAAATGATAGCAAGTGCCCTTACAGCCGGCATCAGGCTCTTTTATCATGTTGCCGGTAAGAATATTGCATTGTTTATTATACCATATATAGTTTTTTATTGCACAAAATTCTCGTTATTATATCTTGCAATATACCCCCATGGGGTATATAATGACCTTAAAAATCAAAGGAGACAAGGTATGGAGAAAGAAACAAAGGAGATACTAGTAGAAGATTGCTGCTGTCATAGGACAAAGCACCGGTCAGAGAAAGAATATAAAGATCTGATTCACCGCCTGAACCGGATCGAAGGACAGATCCGCGGCATTAAAGGAATGGTGGAGAGGGAATGTTACTGTCCGGATATTTTAGTGCAGGCGGCAGCAGCCAATGCGGCACTGAAAAGTTTTAACAAGGCATTGCTGGCAGAGCATATTCGAAGCTGTGTGGCAAGAGATATAAAAGAAGATAAAGAAGGTGCCGTGGATGAACTGATCCAGACACTGAACAAGATCATGAAATGATCATAAGTGGGACAACCACAGGAGATAAAATAATGTGCAGGAGATGATGTTATGGAACATTTTGAAATAACCGGAATGAGCTGTGCCGCCTGCAGCAGCCGGGTAGAAAAGGCGGTAGGAAGTCTGGAAGGCGTACAGGAATGTACGGTAAACCTTTTGACAAATTCTATGATCGTTGAGGGAAGGGCAACCAGAGAAGAAATCACGGCAGCGGTAAAAAAAGCTGGCTATGGAGTGGTGGAAAAACCTGAAGACAAAAAGAAAACGACAGGAGAAGATACTACGGACAAAGAAGTAAAAAAACTCAGAAAACGCCTGGTGGTATCGCTGGTGTTTTTACTTGTATTAATGTATTTTTCCATGGGGCATATGATGTGGAACTGGCCGGTGCCGGGCTTTATGGAAGGAAACCATGTTATGATGGGACTTTTGCAGATGCTTCTTACTATTGTGATCATGGTCATCAATCAGAAGTTTTTTATTAATGGATATCAGAGTCTGTTCCGGGGAGCACCCAACATGGATACGCTGGTGGCACTGGGAGCCAGTGCAGCGTTTGGCTACAGTCTCTATAGTCTGTTTGCTATGACAACGGCGGTAATGAATCAGGATCACCAGGCTGTCATGAGGTATATGAACGAGTTTTATTTTGAGTCGGCAGCCATGATATTAACCCTTATTACCCTGGGAAAAATGTTAGAGGCTAGATCCAAAGGAAAAACAACAGATGCCCTGAAAAGTCTTATGAAACTGGCACCCCAGACGGCTGTTTTGATCCGTGATGGGGAAGAGGTAACGGTACCTGTGGAAACGGTGCAGATCGGAGATGTCTTTGCGGTGCGCCCGGGAGAAAATATTCCGGTGGACGGTGTTGTGCTGGAAGGAAGCAGTGCGGTCAACGAAGCGGCGCTTACAGGAGAAAGTATTCCGGTGGATAAAGAAGAAGGAGATCAGGTTTCGGCGGCTACTACAAACCAGTCCGGTTATCTGAAATGCCGGGCAAAAAGAGTAGGAGAAGATACGACCCTGTCTCAGGTCATTCAAATGGTGTCGGATGCGGCGGCTACCAAGGCACCCATTGCCAAAGTGGCAGACCGGGTTTCCGGTATTTTTGTGCCTACAGTGATCGGAATCGCCGTTATGACTTTTTTTGCCTGGGTGCTTACAGGCCACTCATTTGGTTTTTCCCTGGCAAGAGCTATCTCAGTGCTGGTGATCAGCTGCCCATGTGCGCTGGGCCTGGCAACGCCGGTGGCTATCATGGTAGGCAACGGTGTTGGTGCAAGGCGTGGTGTTTTGTTTAAAAATGCAGTATCTCTGGAACAGGCCGGAAAGATACAGATTATGGCATTGGATAAAACCGGCACCATCACTATGGGACAGCCTCAGGTAACGGACATTTATACAGCGGAGGGAGTGGAGAAAGAACAGTTGCTCCACCTGGCAGCATCTTTGGAAGCCGGAAGTGAGCATCCACTGGCAAGAGCTGTGATGAAAAAAGCAAAAGACAAAAAAATCAATACAGATGCCGTAACAGATTTTAGAGTGCTCCCGGGAAACGGTGTGCAGGCAGTCTGGAAAGAACAGACTTTGTTGGGAGGAAGCCTGCCTTTTATAAGAAAACAAATGAAGGTGGCGCCTGAACTGGCAGAAGTGTCAGACCACATGGCTGAGCAGGGAAAAACACCTTTGTTATTTGCAAAAAATAATCAGGTTATAGGAATCCTGGGTGTAGAAGATACAGTAAAAGAAGACAGTAAAGAGGCCATAGAGGCACTGAAAGAAATGGGGATCACCACTGTTATGCTCACCGGTGACAATGAAAAAACAGCCAGAGCCATTGCTGAAAAAGTAGGTGTGGATCACCGGGTTGCCGGTGTGTTGCCGGACGGAAAAGAACAGGTGATCCGCCAGCTGAAAAAACAGGGAACTGTAGCCATGGTAGGAGACGGTATCAACGATGCACCGGCACTGGTGCAGGCAGACATAGGCATTGCTATCGGAGCAGGAACGGATGTGGCAGTAGATGCGGCAGATATTGTACTGATGAAAAGTAATCTTATGAGTGCGGTTGAGGCGGTGCGTTTAAGCCAGTCTACGCTGAAAAATATCCACGAAAATTTATTCTGGGCCTTTTTCTACAATGTGCTGGGAATCCCGCTGGCAGCCGGCGTTTTTTATCCATTGTTTGGTATTTTATTAAATCCTATGTTTGGGGCAGCAGCCATGAGTTTGTCCAGTTTCTGCGTTGTCAGCAATGCATTGCGTCTGAACTGGTCAGATCCGTCTAAGAGAAAAAGAAAAAAATATAAAAAAGAGGTAGAAGTCAGAATTCAACAGGAAGGTGATCGTATGAACAAAACAATCGAAGTAAAAGGTATGATGTGTGGACACTGTGAGGCAACGGTAAAGAAAGCGCTGGAGGAACTTCCGCAGGTAGAAGAGGCGAAAGTAAGCCATACCGATGGAAAGGCTATTGTAATCTTGTCAGAGGAGGTAGAGGATGATATACTGAAAAAAGTGATAGAGGATCACGGTTATCAAGTTACAAAAATGTCATAAAAAGAGGTAAATCATGGAAAAGAAGAGAAGGCAGAAAAAGGAATTATGGATCGTTTTTGTATTTACAGTACTCCTTTCCCTGGCTGTGCCGGCGGCGGCACTGGCCGCCGTTACATGGCAGCAGGATGAAAACAAACTGGAGTCCTATGTAAGTACAACAGAGAACGGAAAAGAAATGAGCGGCATTGCTGTTTCATCCCAGATGGATCAGACATCCTATCGTGACGGAGACACGGCAGCCATGACGCTGACGGTGAAGAACAACAACGGTTATGCTGTGTCGGATGTGGACATCCATTATAATTTACCGGGAAATTTTTCCGTAAAGAGTGGAAAGACATCTGAGACAATCAAAAAGCTGAATGCCGGTGAGACAAAGCAACTGAAGATCCAAATACAGGTAACACCGGACAGTTCCGGCAAAATGACATCGCGGGCCGTGAAAGGATTAGCAGTATCCATTGTCAGTGGGGGGTTACTTGTGGCGGCTATTATATTCTTTATCTTAAAGAAAAGAAAGATAAAGAAACTGCTGTCCATGTTTCTTGTGTGTGTTCTGGCAGTGAACAGTGCCTGGTTTGGACAGACCGACAAAGTGCAGGCAGAAGTGACAAATAAAACAGGAAATTACAAAGTCAGCGGTGACGATTACATAAACAGAGTGTCTGTCCATGACCCATCGGTTGTGAAGGACAAAAAGACAGGAATGTATTATGTCTTTGGCTCCCACCTGGCCTGTGCCAAGTCAAAAGATCTGAAACAGTGGGAATATGTTTACACAAATATAAAAGATGATTATAAAAAACTTTTCAAAGAGCCATGGGATGGATGGGCAAAAAAAGCGACCAATCCGAAGGATGGATTAAGCGGCCGCATGTGGGCACCGGATGTTGTGTGGAATGAAACCATGCAGAAATGGTGTATGTATATGAGTATTGACGGTGACAACTGGGTTTCTTCCATCTGTCTTTTGACAGCAGATAAGATTGAGGGACCGTATGAGTACAAGGGAATTGTTGTATACTCAGGAATGAACAATCCTAAAGTGAAGATGGATCTGAGCCATACGGATGTGTATAAAGTGCTGGGAGAAGGAGCGGATCTTTCCAGATACCAGTCCACCAATGAATCCTGTATTAATGCCATTGATCCAAGTATCCAGACGGACGATAAGGGTAATATGTATATGACCTATGGTTCCTGGTCAGCAGGTATTTATCAGATCAAACTGGATCCGTCTACCGGCTTGAGAGACTACAGTAAGACATATGAAACCAAATTAAATGAATCCGATGCTTATTATGGTGTGAAGATTGCCGGCGGCTTTTACTGTTCGGGAGAGGGACCTTATATATTGAAAGGAAAAGACTATTATTATCTCTTTGTATCCTATGGCAATCTGGAAGCAAAGGGCGGTTATCAGATGAGAGTATACCGCTCCAAGGAAGTGACCGGTCCATATCTGGATGACAATGGGGTGTCCGCTATCCGCACCAAAGCAGAAGAAATCAAGAAAACCCGGTATGGTTACCGTATTTTTGACAGTTACAACATGGAAGGAATCGGCACGGTAGAAGTGGCCCAGGGACACAATTCAGCCATGGTAGATGGTGACGGAAAAATGTATCTTGTGTACCACACCCGTTTTCAGTCTGACAGCGGCACCAACGAAGGACATCAGATCCGGGTACATCAGATATTTGAAAATGACAATGGCTGGCTGGTAGCGGCACCATATGAATATTCCGGAGAGACCTTGTCCCAGGAAGGATATACGATGGAAGATATGGCCGGCACCTATGAGTTTATATACCATGAGCCTACCAGTTCTTACAATGTGGTAGGTGACAGGCAGTTTGGTATTGTAGGAAAGACAGAAAGTACCAGGAAGATCCAGGGCCGGCAGACGGTAGCAGTGGGAATGTATGAGACCGAGTTTTCCTATGAGGTTGAATTTACGAAAAAAGCGGCAGACACCATTACCCTGAAACCGGACGGAACGGTAACCGGAGAATATCATGGTACATGGAAAAAGGACGGAAGCAAACTTACCCTGGATCTGGGCAGCGGCCATGTGTACAAAGGCGTTTTTCTGAAACAGGCAAATGAACTAATGTCCAGAGATATGACCATGACCTTTACGGCAGAAGGCGAAAATGTAGCAGTATGGGGTGTAAAGGTTACGGACAAGAAAGAAAAATAACAAGGAAAAACTTTACAAAGAATGAAAAAAATTAAAACTGTATTGAGAAAAAGTGGGAAATTTGATATAATACTTCATGTTTGTATAAGAAAATGTTAAATATGGAGGGACATATGAGAAAGAAGATTACAAAGATCATTGCGGTGCTGACGGTGACAGCTGTCATGGCCGGTGGTATATCAGTGCCCGGACTGGCCCGGACTGTTTTGACAACCGATGCCGTTGCCCCATCTAAAGGCTGTATGTTCGTAGGACTGGAAGGAAGTTATCTGACCGACGCCAAGGCGGCTGTCAAGCGGATCAACGCTATCCGCAAGGAAGCCTGCCAGCAGGGGGTAATAAATCCGGTTACGAAGAAAAAACTGGTGGCAACGGATTATGTGCCGATTAAATGGTCCGGGGATCTGGAGTACATTGCCAGGATCCGGGCAGCAGAGGCAACGGTCCGTCTAGAGCATGTAAGACCTAACGGAGAATCATGTTTTGAACTGCTGGCTCCAAGCCACATCGGTTCTATTGGAGAAGTGCTGGCGTGGAATTATTCTACTTCCATGGTATATGGCATCAACCAATGGTACAGTGAAAAGAGCGACTGGGTTAACCAGACCGGCGGTGTGACCGGTCATTATGAGCAGTTGATCAATCCCCGGCTGACTTATGTGGGACTTGCTTTGTTCAGTCCGAAACAGGGCGGATGGAACACCACATCCGGTGAATTTTGTTCCGAGGCAGATCTGTATGAAACTCAGGCAGAGGCGGCCAAAGATGTGATCCAGACAATCGAGGTGACCAAGAGTTCTATTACAGCCACCAGTCTTTCAGGTAAGAAAACGCTGGAGCCGGCAGAGCAGACTCCACTGGTCTTTGAAATGACTTCTTCGGGGAAAACAGTCCGTATGCTGGATGCCTGTCAGTATAGTTCCAGTGATACTGCGGTGGCATCTGTGAATGAAGAAGGTGTGGTAACCGGTATAAAAGAAGGAACCGCTACCATCACTGCCAAGTCAACCAGTGGATACAGTGCATCTATGACTGTTACTGTGGTAAAGCAGGCTGCTGCTTCCGGAAAAACCAAGAGCACAGAAAAGGTGTCTAAATATATGACCAAAACATCTGTGAAAAAAATAAAGGCCGGAAAAAAATCCCTTACTATTTACTGGACAAAGAAAAAATCAGTAAAGGGCTATGAAGTGCAGATCGCCCAGAATAAGAAGTTTACGAAAAAGAAGAAAACAAAAACTTTATCTTCTAAAAAGAGCAAAGTAAAGTTTTCAAAACTGAAAAAAAACAAAAAGTATTATGTACGTATCCGCACTTACATAAAGGTATCCGGCAAAAAGGTGTACAGCACCTGGTCCGGTGTAAAAAGCAAAAAGACAAAATAAAAAATCCTTTGACAAAACAAATAACCGTAATATAATGATTGGTAGGGCCTTGGCGGCTCTGCCAATTTTTTATGTACTGAATGAAGAAAGTGGAGTGAAAAAATGAAATATCTGAAACAATTTTTAATGATATTGGCGATTTCCTTCCTGGGTGAACTGATGCATCAGGTACTGCCACTGCCGGTACCTGCCAGTATTTATGGTATGGTGATCCTGTTTGTGGGTCTGATCACAGGAATGATCCAGCTTGACTGGGTAAAAGATGCGGGGAAATTTCTCATTGAGATCATGCCGGTCATGTTTATTCCGGCAGGAGTGGGTCTGATGTCTTCCTTTAGTGTGCTGCGGCCGGTGCTGGTGCCGGTTTGTGTGATCACGCTGGTGACTGTTGTCACAGTAATGGTGGTAACAGGCCGGTGTTCACAGTGGATCATTCGGAGAGAAAAGAGAAAAGAGGGAAAAAACAAATGACAGTATTTTTGGAGGATTCGTTGTTTGCAGGTGTAACATTGAGCCTGCTTGCTTATTTATTAGGAGTCGTATTAAAGAAGAAATTTAAGTGTGCTATTTTTAATCCGCTGCTTATTTCTATTATTATAACCATTGTGGTTCTGGTAACAGCCCATGTGGATTATGATGTATACAATCAGGGAGCTTCTTATCTCAGCTGGTTTCTGACACCGGCTACAGTGTGCCTGGCGATTCCCTTGTATGAGCAGTGGAAATTGTTGAAAAAAAACATAAAAGCGGTACTTCTTGGGATCATAGCAGGGGTTCTTACCAGCCTTGGAACCGTATGGGTGCTGGCTGAGATCATGGGGCTGTCCCACAAACAATATGTAACCCTTTTGCCAAAGTCCATTACGACAGCCATCGGCATGGGAGTATCGGAGGAGTTGGGCGGCTATGTGACCATCACAGTGGCGGTGATCGTGGTAACCGGTGTCCTTGGTAATATTTTTGGTGAGCTGATCTGCAAGATATTCCGTATTACAGATCCTATCGCCAGAGGATTGTCCATTGGCTCGGCTTCCCATGCGATTGGTACTGCCAAAGCTATGGAATTAGGAGAGATCGAGGGAGCAATGAGCAGTCTTGCCATTGCGGTAGCAGGTATTTTTACCGTAGCGGCATCCTCCTTTTTCTGCAATTTCTTATAGGATAAACTGATTTAGGAGGTAGATAGAATGAAGTATAAACTGGCTGTATTTGATATGGACGGAACAATCCTGAATACATTGGAAGATCTGGCAGACAGTACCAACTATGCGCTGAGAAAACATGGTCTGCCGGAGAGAACATTGGAAGAGGTCAGAACTTTTGTAGGAAATGGTATTGGCAAACTCATTGAGAGAGCCATTCCGCAGGGAAGCGGAGAAACTGTGTACCGGCAGGTTTTTGATACTTTTAATGACTATTATAAAGATCACTGCGGTGACAAAACAAGAGCTTATGAGGGAATCCCTGAATTGCTGAAGAAGATAAAAAACAGTGGCATGAAAACAGCGGTTGTGTCCAACAAAGCGGACTATGGTGTGCAGGAACTTTGTAAGGAATACTTCCCCGGCATGTTTGACTACGCAGTGGGGGAAAAGGAGGGAATCCGGAGAAAACCCTGCCCGGACAGTGTGAATGAAGTACTTCGTCAGATGGGTGTGACAAAAGAAGAAGCAGTATACATCGGCGATTCAGATGTGGATTTTGAGACAAGCCGCAATGCACAGATGGATGTGATCATGGTAGGCTGGGGATTTCGAACGGAAAGTTTTTTGAAAGAGTGTGGAGCACCGTTTGTGGTTCACAGCACGGAGGAGGTTTGGGAGAAATTAAAATAATGCATTTGTCCGATCTGCACATCGGAATAAAATTAATGAATTATGATCTGAAAGAGGAACAGCAGTATGTGTTTCAACAGATCATAGAGTATGCAAAGGAAGAGAGGCCGGATGCTGTCTTGATCGCCGGCGATATATACGATAAGTCGATTCCGGGGGCCGAGGCAGTGGAACTGCTGGATCAGTTTGTTACCAGTCTCCATGAGGCTTTGCCGGAGGGACAGATCATGATGATCAGCGGCAACCACGACAGCCAGCAGCGGGTAGACTGTTACAGAGGGCTTTTGTGCAGGCAGAACATTCATATGGTAGGGATGCCGCCCAGAACACCGGAAGAAAAAATTGAAAAGATAGTAATGAAAGATTCCTTTGGAGAGGTAAATTTTTACTTATTGCCTTTTGTGAAACCAGCTATGGTAAGGCAGGTTCTGGAATTGGAAGAGGAAAAAGAGAGATTGACTTATGAGCAGACACTGACCGCCCTTTTACAGCGGGAAGAGGTGGATGAAAAGGTACGCAATGTGCTGGTAAGCCACCAATTTTACCTGCCTGCAGGCAAAACGCCAGAGGACATTTCACGGATGGATTCAGAAATCTGTACAGCCGGAAACATAGATGCGATATCGGCAGATTGTCTGGATCTTTTTGATTATGTGGCACTGGGACACATTCATAAACCTATGAAGGTAGGAAAAGATACGATTCGTTACTGCGGAACTCCTTATCCTTATTCGGTGGAAGAGGGGACCCAGCAAAAGGGAGTGATACTGGCAGAGTTAGGTGCAAAAGGAGAGAAGATAATAACCAGCGTACTCCCTTTGAATCCATGGCACAGGGTAAGAGAAATCAAAGGAACTTTTGCCCAGATATGTGGGCAGGCCTGTGATGACTATGTCCGGGTAGTCCTGCAGGGCAAAGAAGAGGAAAGCAGTACGGAGGTATCTGAAAAACTGCATCTTTCCTTTCCTCATTTGCTGGAGATACGGCGGGAACAAAAAGAGGAACGCAAGAGTACAGACAGCCAGGATATAGAACCGGCCAGAGATCCGATGGAAATGTGCCGGTTGTTTTTAGGTGAAATAGATGAAGAAGAGGAAAGCATCCTGCAGGATGTGATCAACACAGTGAAGGGGGTATAGAGATGAAACCAATCCGACTGACAATGCAGGCCTTTGGTTCTTATGGAAAAAAAACAGTCATTGATTTTACAAAACCATCCCAGAATCTGTTTTTGATCACAGGAGATACAGGGGCCGGTAAAACAACAATTTTTGATGCCATGGTATTTGCCTTGTATGATGAGGCGAGTTCCGGGCAGAACAAAAAAGAAGGGGTTATTTTTCAGAGCCAGTATGTCGATCTGGATATCACACCGGAGGTGACACTGGAATTTGCAGAGAGTGGGGCGGAAAATGCACCCCATTATCATATACGGCGGATTCCCAGACATGTGCGTAGATTGAAAAGGACATCTAAAAATGGCAATACTACGAAGGAGGAGACTTCTTTGGTGGAACTGACCATGCCGGATGGATCCCTTTATCCGGCCAAAGAGACCAATGAAAAGATTGTGGAAATCGTGGGACTTACTAAGGGGCAGTTCCGACAGATCGCCATGATCGCCCAGGGAGAATTTATGGAGGTCCTGCGGGCAAAATCCAGTGAAAAAAAGGAGATTTTCCGCAAACTTTTTAATACAGAGATTTACGACGAAATTTTAGATGAATTAAAACGCAGAAAAAATGCAAAAGAAAAAGAACTGGCTTTTCTCACCAAAGAAATCCAGATGGAAGTAAGCCGTGTGTGTGTAGATGAAACATTTGAGAAAAAAAGTGACTATGATGAGTATGAAAGCCAGATCCAGAGTGGCAAGGCGGCCAATTTGGAAGAGTATCTCACGGTGCTTTCACAGGTGTGTACCTATGATGTGCAGCGGTCCGGAGAGGAAAAGGAAAGACTGCTTCATCTGGAAGAAAAGAGGGATAAGGATAGAGACAACTGGCAGGAGGCAATGGCCTTGTCCAGTTCTTTTGACATGATGGAGGAAGCCCGGGAAAAACTGGATTTCTACAAGAAGCAGGGAAAGGAAATCGAACAAAAGGAAAAGGATATAGCACTGTTTAAGGTGGCTGGCGAACTGGCGGTGCCTTTTGAAGAAAAAGAAAAGGCAATGGCACTGTGGAAGCAAAGCAAAGATTCTCTCAGGCAGCAAAGCCAGCTGGAAAAAGAACTGGAGAGACAGTGGGAAGAAGAGGATAAAAAGAGACATCAGGCTGCTTCCCGGTTTCAGGCGTGCCAGGATGAATGGACCCGCATTTCTCAGTGGGCCAGAGAGGATCTGGTCTTTTTTGAACAAAAAGACCAGGCCAAGAAGCAGTGGGACCAGGCAGAGAAAGACTGGGATGAAAAGCAAAGGGCTTACAAAGATAAAAAGGAGAAACTCAGCCGGACGGAGGATGACCTGCGGCAGCTCAAAGAGAGATTGGCTGAGAAGGAGGATGTAGAAAAAGAACTTTTGGCATGCCGGCAGACAAGAGAAGATACGGAGCGCCTTGTGGAACAGTTTTCTGTGTGGAGAGAGCAGAGAACTCAGTGCGAAGATACAAAAAAAGAATGGGAGGCAGCCAAAGAAACGTACCAGCAGGCGCAGGCAGAGTATGAAACGGTGCGGCAGGAATATGAAGTGCGGTTGAAGTATTTTATGGATCAGAGAGCCGGTGTGCTGACGGAATTAGCGAGAAGTCTGGAAGAAGGGACGCCGTGTCCTCTTTGTGGTGCCACCCATCATCCAACGCCTTATGAGGCATTGGAGGGAGAGAATGTTCCAAGCCAGAAAGAACTGAATGAATGGGAGCAAAGAACTGAGACAAGCAGTAAAAACAGAGAAGAGAAAAGTTACCGGGCTGGGGAATTGTCTCTGGCATGGCAGCAGGAGGAAAAGGAACTTGCAAGACAGGAAAAGATATTAAAAAAAATGTATGAGCAGGTAACAGAACTGGATTTTGGAAAGGAAACCATCGAAAAGTCGCTGGCAGACTGGCAGGAAACAGTGGAATCCAGATGGAAGACTTTGACGGAAGAAGAAACACAGCGGCAGCTGTGGCAGAAACAGTGTCAGGAAAGGGAGGAGGAAAAGGAAATCCTCTCCCGGGAACAGGCAGAAGAGATGGAAGAACAGATCCAGGCCGGAAGATTGCGGGAAAAGGCAGCGGCTTTTTATGAAAGCATAACGGCTTCCACCCACTTTGATACAGCCAGTCAGGCGAAGGCCCGGGAGGCTGAAGCCGGCAGAGTGAAAGAAGAGGCTCAGGCTTGTCTTTTGCAGATAGAAAAAAACTGTGAAACACTTCGTTCCCGGAAAGATACTGCCACCGCCTTGCAAAAGCATCTGGAGGAAGTGATTCCTCAGCAGGAGGCACAGTGGCAGGAAAGAGAACGGGTCTGGGAACAGAACCAGTCAAAATGGCAGTGGTCTGAGATATCCTGGCAGGAAGTAAGAGAAAGATATACAAACCAGCAGTACCGACAGTGGCAGGAAGAGGTAAAAGTCTATCATGAATCTGTGCAGAAATATGAAATCCAGTTAGAAAGTGCAAAAAGAGCGGTATCGGGAAAACAGCCGCCGGATCTGACGGAACTGACCGAAAAAAAAGAGCAGTCGGAACAGTTTGTTAAAGACCAGTCCCGGCAGTATAACCGGCAGAAAAACAAAGAAGAGGAAAACAAGCGGGTTTTAGAGGAACTTACTAAGAAACTTTCATCCAGGACCCAGATGATCAGGCATCACGGAAGGGTACAGCAGCTGTATGATACATTGTCCGGAAAAGTCACGAATGGACGGATGGATCTGGAAACTTATGTCCAGCGGTACTATATGAAACAGGTGTTGCAGGCGGCAAACAGGCGGTTTTACCAGATGTCCGCAGGCCAGTTTGAACTGCGGATCATGGATCTTGCGCAGGCTGCCAAAGGCAGTAACAGGGGACTGGATCTGATGGTGCACTCCTTTGTGACCGGGGCCAGCAGGGAAGTAAGGACCCTCTCGGGAGGAGAATCCTTTATGGCAGCCTTGTCTCTGGCACTGGGAATGGCAGACTGTATCCAGGCACAGTCCAGTGCCCTGAACCTGGATATGATGTTTATAGACGAAGGATTCGGATCACTGGACGACTATGCCAGAAGCCAGGCTGTGAAAGTGCTGAAAAATATGTCCGAAGGCACTAAACTCATCGGCATCATATCCCATGTAACAGAACTAAAACAGGAAATAGATGATAAACTGGTGGTAACAAAGACAGACCGGGGCAGTAAAGTACGCTGGGAACTGGGCTAGACCGACGATGTCTCAAAGTCCCGAATGATGAAAACTTCGGTCTGCTCCTGAACAAAGATTATTTACATATAGGAAAAATGTCCAAATAATCACAGCAGCCCCTTTGGCCCAGGACCCGTTGGCTGGGAGAGTATTCTGGTTATTTGTCTGAAAAAATTTAGCATGAAGTGAGTACAAACGCGTGGGCATCAGATCTGCGTATTTGGCAGATCGATACCCCTACGCAGTTTGTTGTAGCGCAAGCGCTCACGAAATGTAAATTTTTTCAGACAAATAACGGAATACTCCCCTCCAACATGTTGTAATTCCACCCTGCCTGTGCTAATATAAACATGTATGCGAAGATATAGGTAGTAGATAATAGGAGGAATTGTGAAAAAAATAAATCCAAAGTTTAATCGATATATTTATCTGGGCGTAACACTGTTAGCAGTGTTTACAGGCGGGATGCTGATTCATTATGTATTTTCGGCTTTGTTTGGAAATTTAAGCAGTTTCCGGTCTTTTTTTAGTGCGCTGAACAGTGCTTTGATGCCGGTTTATATAGGAATTATCATCGCCTATCTTTTAAGCCCGGTGGTAAACAAAATGGATCAGTATCTGTTTATTCCGTTGATGGAACGGATCATCCGGAAAAAGAAAGAAAAGGTACCGGCCATAGCAAGAGGCTTGTCCATATTTTGTTCGTTGCTGTTAGCTATTGTCCTTTTGGTGGCTTTGTTTTGGATGGTTATTCCGGAAGTGGTCAACAGTATTTCCAGCCTGGCCCAGAATATGCCTCAGTACTACAACAATCTTGTGGAATGGGGAACAGGGCTTTTTAAGAAAAATCCACACTATGCCCAAGTATTTACAGATGTATCCAAGACCGTATTTCAGGGAGCGATGTCCTGGGTCCAGAACGATCTGCTTCCTACCAGTAACAAATTGTTAAGTGTTGTGACGGACGGGGTAGTAAATGCGGTCAGTTACATTGTGAATTGTTTTATTGGACTGATTGTTTCCATTTATCTTTTGGCAGGAAAAGAAAATTTTTGTGCCCAGATAAAAAAGATTTTATATGCAGTTTTACCGGATCATGCCGTGAAAGGCACATTGTCTGTACTGCGGGAGACCCACGGTGTGTTTGCCAAGTTTATCAGTGGCAAGATTATAGATTCCCTGCTGGTAGGAATCCTTACCTTTATCATCATGAGTATAGCAGGAGTTCCCTACACACTGCTGATCAGTGTGGTCATTGGTGTTACTAATATCATTCCATTTTTTGGACAGTATATTGGTATCATCCCCAGTGCGATCCTGGTATTTATTGCCAGTCCGACCAAAGGAATTTTATTTTTGATTCTGATTATTATTTTGATGCAGGTGGATGGAAATATTATCGGTCCGAAGATTTTAGGAGATTCCATTGGATTGGGAAGTTTCTGGATCCTATTTTCCATTTTAGTGTTTGGGTCCCTGTTTGGAATTATAGGAATGATCTGTGCGGTGCCGGTATTTGCCATTGTATATCGACTGGTAAAGAGATGGTGTGAAAAACGCCTGATACAAAAGGGAAAAAATCCAAAGACAGAGAACTATCGGAAAGAAATTGTGAGAAAAAAGAAGAAAGAAGAGAAGAAGGAGGAAAAATAGACATGAGTGACTATATGAGAGGATATGACAACAGAAACAGAAGACGCAGAGCGGCTTACAGTTCATCTGGTCGCAGTGCATATAAAAGAAGACAGAAAAACCGCAGAGGCAGAAGCCGTTTGTTCTTTTATCTTACCAGAGGTGGCGTGATCGTAGCAGCCATCCTTTTGGTGGCATTTGGAGTCAGAGCAGCTCTAGGGTTGGTAGGAGAAGCCGGAGACAGCAAGGAGCCTGCCAAGACGGCAGGCAGTGCCGTTACCGGAGCGGCTGTTTCAGCATCTGCTGTGACACCGGTACCTGGTGGCGTGGCAGAAGCGGCAGCTAAAGTACCTGAAATATCTGAACAGATCGTGCCGGAGCCGACGAAGGCACCGCGTTCCAAAGCGGTGGCACTTACTTTTGACGATGGCCCAAGTACCATGTATACTAATACGATTCTGGATGTGTTGGAAAAGAACAATGCCCATGCTACTTTCTTCGTGGTAGGACAAAGAGTCGAGGGAGCAGAGGATATTTTAAAAAGAGAACTGTCTCTGGGATGCGAGATCGGAAGTCACTCCTGGGATCATGCAAACCTCAGTCTTTTGACGAAAAGCAAACTTAACAAACAGAATAAAAAGACAATTGATGCGGTGAAAAAAGCAACCGGATACACGATCCAGACGATTCGTCCGCCGTATGGAGCCATCAGCCAGACCATGCGCAAAAAATTAAAAATGCCAATGATCTTGTGGAGTGTGGACTCGCTGGATTGGAAATCAAGAGATGCCAAGAAGGTTTTTAAGAAAATAAAGAAAGAAGTATCGGATGGCGATATTATCCTGGTACATGATATTCATGGATCCACAGCAGAAGCTATGAAAAAAGTGGTTCCATGGCTTGTAAAGAATGACTACGATATTTTAAGCGTTTCAGAATTGATGGAACGAAAAGGTATCAAGTTAAAAGACGGTGTGGCTTACGGAAGTGCCAAGTGATAACTGGTCCAGCCGATCGTAGAATCTGTAAAGCGTCTGGGTTCCGTTTTCCAGCAGGTAATAATGCTTGATATAAGGAACCAGCAGGATCAGTAGAAATACTTCCAGCACCACAAGAAGTGGCTGCATCAGAAACAGATTAGACAGTAAAGTGATCACAGTCAGCAAAGCAAAAAGCGCGGTAACAATAAGGTGAATCAGTCGTTCATGTTGAAAAAACTGAATCTGAACGAGGAGATTTTCCTTTTCTTGCTGGGCTTTTTCTGGTGACAGATCTTTTTCTAAAAGCTCTTTATAATAATTAAGATAAAAATGCATGCGTTTTGTCATGATAAAATACCCCCTTTTTGTATATTTTATCACAAAGAGGGAGAGTAGAAAAGAGGACGCAGCAGCAAACAGGGGGATTTTGTAATGAAAGTGACAGGAAAACAGAGAAACAGCAGAATGTGTTTTATATGCGGAATGGATAATCCGGTAGGATTTCACTCACAATTTTATAATATGGAGGATGGCAGTGTTATGACGCCTATCCGGTTTGGGGAAAATCACCAGAGTTTTCCGGGGCGGGTTCATGGCGGCCTGATCGCTACAATGTTAGATGAACTGGGCCTGCGGGCACTGTGGTCTGGCGGAGATGAAAGTCAGTTTGGCGTTACCATGTCAATCGAAACAAAATACCGCAAGCCGGTGCCGTATGAAGAAGACCTCTTTGGCAAAGGCATGGTGGTGCGGGAGACAAAACGCTTTTTTGAAATAAACACGGCTATTGTGGACGGAGAGGGAAAAACGCTGGCTAATGCAGTAGTCAAATACCTGAAACTGGATCCGCAAAGTATCAAACAGGGGATCAATCCCCATGAAGAGATGTGTTATCTGATCGAAGACGATGTGACAGAACTTGGATATTAAAAGAAATAAAAATGGTAGAAACGAGGATAACTATGATAATTACAATGCAGGAATTGAAAAAAATGCCGGAGACCCGGTACCAGATCATTGATATGAGAGATGCAGTAGAGATCGCTCACGGAGCTATACCGGGAGCAGTAGCATTGAAACCGGAGCAGATTCAGGACAGCCAGGAAGTGGACCGGGAGAAAACCCTTGTCATTGTGTGCAGCCATGGTAAAAAAAGTGTGGAGACGGCGGAAAATCTTTGCGATGCGGGCCTAGATGCGGTCAGCCTGCAGGGAGGATATACAGCCTGGCTTTTAGATACCATGGACGAGCCGGAGGCAGAGATAACGGCGGCGGATGTGGAGCAGAGTCTTAGAAAACGGTTCAAAAAAACCATCTGGTCCAAATTTGCCAAGGCTGTCAATACCTATGAGCTGATCAAGCCCGGTGACCACATTGCGGTCTGTATTTCCGGTGGAAAAGATTCTATGCTGATGGCCAAATGTTTTCAGGAAATCAAGCGTCACAACAAGTTTGAATTTGAGGTAGAATATCTGGTAATGGATCCGGGATATAGTCCGGAAAACCGGAAGGTTATTGAGAACAATGCAAAAAAACTGAATGTCCCTATTAAAATTTTTGAATCCGATATTTTCGAGTCTGTATATCATGTGGATAAATCCCCCTGCTATCTGTGTGCCAGAATGAGGAGAGGGCATTTGTACAACTATGCCAAAGAGTTAGGCTGTAACAAGATCGCACTGGGACACCACTATGATGATGTGATCGAGACGATCTTAATGGGAATGTTATACGGTGCCCAGGTGCAGACCATGATGCCGAAACTTCACAGCACCAACTTTGAAGGAATGGAGTTGATCCGTCCGCTGTATCTGGTGAGGGAAGATGAGATCAAGGCATGGCGGGATTACAATCATCTTCATTTTATTCAGTGTGCCTGCAAGTTTACTGATACATGTACAACCTGTAACAATGAAGAAAACGCGTCCAAGAGACTGGAGATCAAGGAATTGATCAAAATGCTGAAAGAAACCAATCCTTATGTGGAAGGAAATATTTTTAAGAGTGTGGAAAATGTAAATCTCAACACCGTGGTAGCCTACAAGAAAGATGGGGTAAAACACAGTTTCTTAGAGCACTATGATAAAGATTGATATAAGAAACACCTATAACCCGATAGAGAAAAAATGAATTATTCTATAAGAACAATCTCTGCTAAAATAGAGTTAACAAAAAGATCTGACTTAGGAGGGATTGTTCATGAAAAGAGGTATCAATACAAAGTGTCTTCACTTAGAAGACGAAGAAGGGTGTTTTGACAATTATGGTTCATTAAGTTATCCAATCTACCAGACAGCCACATATGCTCACCCGGCTGTGGGAGAGAGTACCGGATATGATTACAGCAGACTGCAGAATCCAACCAGAGAACATCTGGAGAAAATCGTAGCAGCATTAGAAGATGGTATCGATGCCATTGCTTTATCCAGTGGAATGGCGGCCATCACTCTTTTGATGGAAATTTTTAAACCGGGCGATCATGTGATCGTTGACTCGGATCTGTATGGAGGCAGCATTCGCCTTTTTTCCAATGTATCAGAAAAAAATAATATCACTTTTTCCCGCGTGGACTGCCACAAAGAAAAAGTAGAAGATTATATAACAGAGAATACAAAAGCAATTTACATAGAGACACCAACCAATCCGATGATGAATGTAACAGATATTGAGGCTATGGCAAAGGTTGCCCATGAGAGAGACCTCCTGCTTATTGTAGACAATACATTTATGTCACCGTATTTTCAGAATCCGTTGAAACTGGGAGCGGATATTGTGATTCACAGTGGGACAAAATATCTGGGTGGACACAATGACACACTGGCAGGTTTTCTTGTGACAAACAGAGAAGATGTGGCCGAAAAACTCCGCTTCCTTATTAAGACAGTGGGATCCGGACTGGCGCCATTTGACTGTTTCCTTGTGACAAGGGGAATTAAGACACTGGGGATCCGCATGGAAAAAAGCCAGGAAAATGCTATCAAACTGGCAAACTGGCTGAAGGAACAAAAGATCGTGGCAAAAGTGATCTATCCGGGACTGAAAGAACATCCGGGATATGAGATCATGAAGAGACAGGCCAGGGGATTTGGTGCAATGCTTACATTCCAGCTTCAGACAAAGGAACAGGCACTGGGAGTATTGTCCCGTGTGCGTATGATTAAATTTGCCGAGAGTTTAGGTGGAGTAGAGACATTGCTGACCTACCCGACGACCCAGACCCATGCAGATGTACCGGTAGAGATCCAGGAAAGAAACGGTTTGACGAATACAACGCTTCGTCTCAGCGTAGGAATCGAGGATGCAGAGGATCTGATCGGGGAATTGGCAGAGGTTTTTGCAGAGATTGAAAAGGATGTGAAATAGCATGGCAGAGAGAAATTTAGATTTTGATACAGTTGTGGACCGAAGAAATACACGATGTCTGAAATATGATTTTGCTGTAAGAAGAGGAATGCCGGAAGATGTCCTTCCCCTGTGGGTGGCGGATATGGATTTCCGAACTTCTTCCTATGTAGAGGATGCTTTGGTACAGCGGTCAAAGGAAGCAATCTTTGGCTACAGTGAGGTGCAGAGACCATACTTTGACATTGTGAAAGGATGGATGGAACGGCATCATCAGTGGCAGGTGGATGAACACTGGCTAGTGAAAACACCGGGAGTTGTGTTTGCCCTGGCAATGGCTGTCAAGGCTTATACAGAACCGGGAGAGGCGGTGCTGATCCAGTCACCGGTGTACTATCCTTTTTCTGAAGTAATCGCAGACAATGAAAGAAAGTTAGTCAGCAGTGATCTGAAGCAGGATGTATCCGGCCACTATTATATGGATTTGGAGGACCTGGAGGAAAAGATCATCCAAGAAAAGGTCCGTCTGCTCTTTCTCTGTAATCCACACAATCCGGTAGGCAGGGTGTGGACAAAAGAAGAACTGACGGCGTTAGGTGATATTTGTGTGAAACATGGTGTAATAGTAGTCAGTGATGAGATCCATGCAGATTTTGTCTTTGAAGGAAAGCATCAGGTGTTTGCAGCCATCAAAAAGGAATTTGAAGAGATCACCATAACCTGTACTTCACCAAGTAAAACATTTAACCTGGCGGGACTTATGATATCCAATATATTTATCGCAGACAGAAAACTCCGCCACCGTTTTAGAAAGGAACTGGACCGGGCGGGCATCAGCCAGCTGGGTGTCATGGGACTGGTTGCCTGTGAAGCCGCTTACAGCCAGGGAGAAGTCTGGTATGAGAAGATGCACGAGTATGTAAAAGAAAACATTGAGTACACCAGAGAGTTTGTAAATACCAGACTGCCGGGAGTGAAAATGGGAGAACACCAGGGAACCTATCTGGTGTGGCTGGATTTCAGAGAGACAGGACTTGGCGTTGAGGAACTGGAATACCTTGTGATCCACAAAGCGAAACTGTGGCTGGACAGCGGACGGATCTTTGGAGACTGTGGCAAAGGATTCCAGCGGATCAATGTAGCCTGTCCGAGAGAGACGCTGACCACAGCTCTTATCAGGCTGGAAAAGGCACTGGCAGAAAAAGAATAGAAAAATATGAGAAAAAGTATTGACAAGTTACAGCAAGGTGGCTATAATCATACACATAAAACATACAAAACCTAGTAAGTAAGTGGGAATAAAAAGAATGACGGAGGTATAACACATGAGTGATATTAAACAGAGTGCAGCTGATCTGATCGGCAAAACACCATTATTGCAGGCAAATAACTATGCTAAGAAGAAAGGCATCGAAGATGCTGTGATCCTGACTAAACTGGAGTATTTGAATCCAGCTGGATCTGTAAAAGACCGTATCGCACTGGCGATGATCGAAGATGCAGAAAAGAGCGGCAAGTTAAAACCGGGTGCTACTATCATTGAGCCAACCAGTGGAAACACAGGAATCGGCCTTGCTTCTGTAGCAGCTGCCAAAGGATACCGTGCGATCCTTACTCTGCCGGATACTATGAGCGTAGAGCGTCGTAATCTTTTGAAAGCATATGGCGCAGAACTGGTTTTGACAGAGGGAGCAAAAGGAATGAAAGGTGCCATTGCCAAAGCGGATGAACTGGCAAAAGAGATTCCTGGTTCTGTCATTCTGGGACAGTTTGTGAATCCGGCTAACCCGGCAGTACACAAAGCAACAACCGGTCCGGAGATTTGGGAGCAGACAGACGGAAAAGTGGATATCTTTGTAGCTGGTGTAGGTACCGGTGGAACTGTTACAGGAGTTGGCGAATACCTTAAGAGCCAGAACCCGGATGTTCAGATTGTAGCAGTAGAACCTGCTACCAGTCCTGTATTGTCAGAAGGAAAAAGTGGTGCCCACAAGATCCAGGGTATTGGAGCAGGATTTGTACCGGATGTACTGAATACAAAAGTATATGATGAAGTTCTTCCGATCGAAAATGAGGATGCATTTGCAGAAGGAAAAGAGTTTGCTGTATCTGAAGGTGTTCTGGTAGGTATTTCTTCCGGCGCCGCATTGAAAGCAGCTACCATTCTGGCGCAGAGACCGGAAAATAAAGGAAAGACGATCGTAGCACTGCTTCCGGATTCAGGAGACCGTTACCTTTCTACACCATTGTTTGCAGACAACTAATATGGGTGCAGAAACAAACGATGGCGTACAGTAATAAGTAAAAGATAAATAAGAAACCTCTTGTAACTTGCCCTGATTTTAGGTAGAATATACCTATATATAAATGCAGAGATTGGGGCATAGGACAGGAGGTTTTGTTATGGGTGATGTATCGGTGGTTTGCAGAGGGTTTGGCGAAGAATATAGTGAGAGTTACCGTTTGAAAGAGTACCCGCTTTTTCTTACATACAAAAATGAAACAATGGAACAGGTTGACAAAAACTGGTTTACGCCGTCCGCCATTGTTTTTTCTTCCCTGGATGGAAAGCCGGCGGGGCAGAAGGAAGAAGCACCGGCGAACCGGTATACAGAATATTCGGTTACCCGTTCAGATGCCTATGGGATCAAGCAGGAGGCAGCAGAATACCAGTATGAGAGCCAGCATCTGAAAGAATGGGAGAACTGGGAGGACTGGCTTGAGAAAAACAAGGCCACCGTTGAGTGCAGTATCATGGCAGTCAGGGTTGGACGGTATGTATTGGTAAGAATGGAAAATACCGGTGTGGTAGTGGTTTCTACTACAACACTTCCAGAAGAGAAAAAAAACTCGGATATTTATCTTACTGTGACAGGGGAAAACTGTAGCATGTGGGATTTCAAGGATCAGCTGGAATACGAAGCAGTAGAGGAAGCGGCCATCAAACCGGTACAGCTGACCAAGTATTATACAGAGACAAAGACAGGTGATATACCGAATCTGGACTGCTTTGGCTGGTGGACCACACATTCGGACGGAATTGAGGTCACGGAAAAGCCGGTTTGTATCACCTTTGATACCATTAGTTACCAGCAGGCGAAAGAGAACTGGCACACTCCATTGATAGTTGTATTCTCGGCATTTGACAAACTGGTAAACGGTGTTTTGTATGATGAGTATGCGGTGATCCGTTCGGATGCTTATGCTTGGAATGCCGGTGCCGGAGCACTGGAGACAGAAACGGCTTTTGAATCGAAATGGACATCCTGGGATCAGTGGCTTCAGGATAATAAAAATGGTGTGAAGGCTTCTGTAACGGCCGTCCGTCAGGAAAATACAATACTGATCACACTGGAAAATGACGGCGTAACTATAGAGACACAGGTTCAGATCCCGATGGAAAAGAATCTGCCGGTGTGCTTGTCGCTGTCTGGAGAACTTTGTTATATCAGTAATATTAGGATTAAGTAAGTGTTGGCACTTTTTATATGATTTGTAAAATTGACAGAAAAGCTGCATTTTGTGGGTCTTTGTCCCACGCGGTGCAAACTTTTCTGTCAATTTTTTTGAAAATTAAAACTTTTTTCGTCTTTCTCTTGTCTTATAGGTAAAAGAACAATGGAAGGAAGGCGAAGAAAATGAAAACAACAATGAGAGGTTTTATGGCGTTACTGATGGCTGCGATGATCGTGGTGGGAATGATTCCTATACACAGCGAGGCAAAGAAGATTACTTATTACAAGACCCAAAAGATTTATCTTCAGACAAAGGAATCCAAAATAGTAAAGACAACGAAGAAAATCAAAAAAGTGACAGGTGTGAATCAGACCTTGAAGGGCGTGGCAAAAGGAAAGAAAATTTCCGGCAGAAAAATTAAGTTTACTCCAGGAAAGGTAAGTGGCAATACAGGACTGGACGAAGAGGATATTACCGTAACATATACGAATGGGAAAAAACAGAAATTTATCGTAAAAACCGTGAATCCGTATTTAAACAAGATTGCTGAAAAACTCCGCCCTCTTGTGGCAGATCCGGACGAAGGACTGAGGGTGATTGCCCGTGAATATGAGGAGTGTTATCAAACCGGGGAAAAGGACTATTTTGAACATCTGAAAAGCAATCCCCGGGCGTATAAGAATATGCTGAGGCGGTCTGCAAACAAGAAATACACATATGAATGGACGGCACTGCAGAATTTTGGCGGCGAGTGTACGGTAGATGATGTGATCCAAAAGGCCACAAAGTCTCAGAAGATTGCTCTTATTTTGGAAACATATTGTGACATGAATATGAAGTATAATAAAAACTCCAAGGGCAGGCCGGTTCATGGTGAAGGCGGCGTGAAAAATTGTTACAAGGCAATTTATCAGGGAACTTATAAAGGTGTCTGTGGGGAATCATCCAATCGTTTGTACGATATTTGTGAAGTGCTTGGAGTGAAAGCAGGATTGGCCAGCAACGAAAAAGAGGATCATGCATGGCTTTGTATTGCCGCTGTGGATAAAAATGGCAGGAAATACTGGAAGGGAGTTCCGGCGACTTCCTACGCAATATGTTTATCGTGGAAGGCTAAATTGGGCACCGATGGATTTGACAGGGAAGTAGGTCCTAAATATTTTGGAAAGGATACCTTTAATGTGGTGATCCGGAGAAATTATGTGGAAGAATGAGGGAAACGGGGGAGCTGTTTGCAGAATTGTCTGTAAAGATCCGAAGTGTATACTTGAACGGAAATGATATATGGTTTATTATAGCAACATACGATGAGGACTGCGAGGAACGGAGTTAAAATATGTTGTATAAAAAATATGTATCAATGATGGTGGTAATGGCATTGGCACTGCTATTATGCCTTACCATGCCTGCTAAAGTAAACGCAGAATCCAGACAACCGTGTGGGCCGGATGCCTGGTATGAGTTGTCAGAGGATGGAACACTGGTTATTTCCGGAACAGGGGAAATAACCAAAAAGTTCGGTGAAGATGAGTCAGTTAAGTATAAGGTAAAGAAAATTGTAATGGAAGAAGGAATAGAGAAGATTGGAGAAAGAGCGTTTGCCTTTTGCAACGCAAAAGAAGTCGATTTACCACAAACACTGAAGAAAATTGGGGAACAGGCATTTTATTATACTCTGATAAAAACGGTGAATATTCCACAGTCGGTTTCAGAATATGGGAAAGATATTTTTATGCATTCGGATGTGGAAACGGCATATCTGCCTGACAATATGAAGAAGATACCATCTGGTTTTTTCTCAGAATGTGTGAAATTACAGAAGGTGGTATGGCCATCAAATTTGACAAAAATATCGGCCTATGCATTTAGTAATTGCAATTTCGATAAGTTTCATGTGCCGGATACAGTAAAAAAGATTGATCAGGGGGCTTTTTATTGCTGTGAAAAATTAAAAACTATCACCATTGGAAAATCAGTAAAAAAAGTATCAAAAGATTTTATCAGTGGTTGTTATTCATTAAAAAGAATTGTGAATCACTCAAAGGCAACGATTTCTCTGGAAGATATGAATAAAAAGAGATACTGGTATGTGGCAGGAAAAAAGGTCACAAAGTTAAAGCCGGGGAAAACCGCCACAGCAAAATACCGGAGTTACCGGATCAAGTACCAGTTAAATGGAGGAAAGGTCAAGGGAAAGTCTCCGAAAAAATATACTTATCGTGCCAGGACAAAACTTCCTAAAGTGGTTAAGAAAAAAGGTTATACATTTTTCGGATGGAATCTTGTGGCAAAAAATGACTGGGAATTGTGTAAGTATGAAGTTCCCGCTAAATTATATGGAACGCTGAAAGCAGAAGCGGTTCTGAAAAAGTACAAGGTCACATCGGACCATGGCAGAATCAAGGTCACGGTCAAAGACAGTCAGCATAAGAAAAAAGGTTACAAAAAAAGTACGGACCGGTATTATTATCGATATTCGGAAACGAAAGATATGACGAACGCAAAGTATGTTTTATCCACAGCACCTTATGGAAAAGGATTGTCAGGGAAATTAAAAAAGGGAAAAACATACTATGTAGAAGCCAGCCGGTATCTGGAGCTTTACCTGGAAGATTCAGAGGATTTTGCAGCACCATCCTGGGGCTGGCTGGGAAAAAAGAAAATAACAATTCGGTAGAACGATACACGACACAGACAAAAAAGAAGCAGAGACCAAACTGAGGTATCCCCTCAAAACAGGTCTCTGCTTTTTACATGATCAAAAAATTAAAATTCCTCACTGATCAGATTTTTGGTATTCATCAATTCACTTGGAAATTCCAGACCATTTTTTTCAAAGCGGTGCAGAGTGGTACTGATAGTTTTCAATTCCTTGGCATGTGCTATCCGGTAGCGTTTGGACGCTTCCACATAAGCCGGCTGTTCACCAATCTTATCACAGATTTCCTTGCTGAAAGGGCAGTAAGTAAACAAGATCTGTCTGGCTACCCGGTTCAACTTGCCGGATCCGGAGGATTCTCTTGTGATCCAGTCGTTATAATCCCGCATAAACACATCTTTGAAACGGTTATTGCACTGCTGCAGCTGTGTCTTCAGCTTCTCCTTTCGCTCAGGTGTCAGATCGCCGTTTTTACGATAAAACTGAAGATAATCCGAGTATTCACTGGTTAAAGATGGATACCGTACATTGTTCCACTGGGAACCCATCTCGGTACGGCATTTTTCCCACCGGAAACTAGCCAGAAGACCACGGATCGCAGAATCCATTTGTATTTCCAGAAAGGAAGGAAGCAGGATGCGGCCGTGGGTGTTTTTGCGGCGTCCCTCAATATCCTGCCATACAAGACCCTGGCGTCCATACACAGGAAAAACGATAAAATCCGGTGTCATCCGTTCTACAACAGAAAAACTGGTAACACCTACCTCTTCAAAGGAAACACGATGGTCGCGGTAGAAGATAGAGTAGTCGATCTGTTCTACCTGGCTGACACACCGGTTGATGGATGATGGTGTTACATAGGATTTGGCCAGATCCGTATTGATGGCATCGGAGCAGAGCACCGGCACAAAGGATGTGATGTTGCCATTCAGGATACGGTCTGTATACATCATAAGGTTATAAATTTCAAAGTGGAGCCTTTCGTCTGCATTGGACAAGGCCATCTTGTACTGCTGCTCTGTCAGGCGGTTGCTTCGCAGATCCTTTCGCAGATGGTCTTCGTAGTCTTCGTTGAACTCATCTTTGGACGGATTTTTATGCCCCAGATAAATCTCTTTAAGCCACTGTTCCATCGTATAGACCTGGCAGGTTGTCTTTCCGGAGAAAGGATCCGGCAGAGAGATCAGAGCCATTTGTTCTTTTTCCGTCAGAAGATGTTCACTGACATAACCGTAGCGCAGGAAGAGCCGTACGGCCAGAGGCGGGTTGGCATCGGAGAAATTCTTTTTCACGACAGCCTCATAGAGAGGGAAGAATTTATCACTGATGCGCTTGCGCAGTGCCCGGACAGCCGGTTCTTTGGAAAAACGATCGGATGTACGGATAAATTCCTGGATGCATTCATAAAATTCCCGGCGCAGTTCCGGTGTGATCGGTGCATAGTCAAGGATCTGATCCAGAGAATTGATAAGCAGTTCGATGCTATGGTCTGAATCATCGGTATCTCCGGCCTCTGTACCATCCTGTAAAAGGCGGTAGATTTCCCGGATCCGTCCCGGCGTTACCGGCTGTGGAACACCGGCCCGTTTGGTCAACAGCGTGTTGGTGGCCTGGATCTGGGATAAAAGGAGATCCAGTTTTTCCTTTACAGGTGAGAAATCCTCGCCGGACTCCCGGATCTGGTAAGCCAGATGCCCCAACAGGGAGAACATACTCTTTTCGTTCTGGAAAAGGATCCGGGACAGACGGCAGAGATCCTGTGTAAAGGATTCACAGCCGGCCAGTAAAGTAGCCAGTGCGGCACATTGTTTGGTAAAAGTATCCTTGGAAACATAGGCGCTTCCGGCATAAAATTGCTTTTGCGTTTCTTCCGGAATACGGCCGCATTCAACAAAATACAGTACATCCGGTGAAAGGACCGGACTGGAATCTTCCGATGGATCTGGTGAATCCAATGCTGACAGGTGGTCGGCTATGTGCCCCATTTCGACACAGGTTTTCTGATAGTATGTATAAGACTCTGTCAGTAATTTTTTTAAAGACAGCGTATGCTTTTTCAGTTCGGCAAAAATACCACTGATCTCCTTGAAATAGAGATTGGCAGATGTAACAAGAAGTCCACGGTACTGTGAATTGGAATCCAGCAGAGAATATACATCTTCCATCGTCTGGATGGGCAGGGCGAACAAAGTGGTCTCTTCCGTTGTTGTGTACTGAAAAGAATGAACACCATGGCCGGCATCTACCATTCCCAAAAAGTTGCCGGCACCTGCCGTCATGCGTACGCCGCTTCCTGTAATTTCTACATGACCGCGAATGATAAGGGCTACCATCGTAACCGGTTCGCCCTTATGAAAAATACTTACCTGGGCATCCAGTGTGTTGCTGCCCATAGTAATTTCGATTTCTGACATAATAAAACCCCGATTCTTAATTAATATATACTCTTATTATACTTGTATTTGGAAAATACTGCAACCACAATCAGGGCATCATTTGCCAATCAAAAATCCAAGGTGTAGTCTTGTCAGGATAAAATAGATCAAGGTGCATATAACCATGGCAAGGATGAAAGTGGCAGGAGCGTAGATCCAGCCTGAGATAGAAAATTTCCATAGAAGCCAATGAGCGGCCACCATTCCTATATCCTGATGAAAAGCAAAAAAGGGAAAGGTGTTTTGTCCCAGAAATGTCAGGATCTTGCAGGAAAAACAGGAACATAGAAGAATCACAAACAGACTGCCGGTAATGGCAGCTGCAGTGGTAAGGGGAATACATCCATAATGACAACGGAACATTTCCAGAGTATCAAATCCCAGCAGTATATTGATTCCTGTAAAGGAAAGAGAAGAAAGTAAAAGACAAAAGAGCCAGGCTGTTTTATGTCTGGCTGCCGTAAGCCGGGAAAGGAGACCCTTTTCCTTCAAGGCATATCCCACTGACAGATAAAGCAAGACTATGAATGCTGTGTCCAGATTCCAGTACAAAGAAATTCCGGTAATATTATCAAAAAGCATAAAAACAACACTGATACTGACGCACAGGAATACAAGAAGCTTCAGGTTTTTTTCACAGAAACGGCATACAAACCAGAATAAGATCTCAGCTAACAGCAGAGCGGCTAAAAACCACAAAGTGGAGTAGCGTTTCTGGACCACAAATTTAAGAAGAAGTTCACCGGTGCTTGCCAGATCTCCTTTTGAATAAACAAAATGGAAGGCAGCAAGAAACAGGCTGCAGCCTGCGTAGGGAATCAGATAGTTCCTTAATTTTTTTTTCAGAAAAACCCAGTAATCGGGAATATAATGAAAAAAATAACCGGAAATAAGAAAAAATAAAGGCAGGTGGAAAGAGTATAACAAGGTGCCGAAAACTGTATTTTTATAGACATGACCGAGAATTACGGCTAAAATGCCAATACCTTTGGCAAGGTCCATATAATCAAGGCGTGATTGTTTCATAAAAATCCCTTCTATCTTATTTTTTCTATCCTCAACTTATTGTAGTGCAAAATAGATCAAATAACAATACACAATGTCGGAAACTGTTATTTTTTTGTGAAATGTGGCTTACTTATTGATAAGGAGTTTTTTTTGTGATAAAATGAACGAGTATTTTTTATGAATAAACACTTGGAGGCAAACTATGAATCGTGCAAAAAAAATCATGAATGATAAGCAGAAACAAAAACCACGCCGTACCTCAGGGGGAGGAAGCGGACTGGAAATGAAATTTAAGGTGCTTTTAGTCCTGGGACTGGTTCTGGCACTGGGATTTAGTTCGGTTGTATGCTACATCGAGTTCAGACCGAGACCGGTACTTGTGATCACAAGTAAAGATGCCAATGGAGCAGAGGTAAAAGACACCGTAACATATAAAGAAGCAATGTATGATATCTATACCGTTGAGACGCAGTACAACAGCATGAACAGTCTGTATCAGCAGTATTACGGAAGTTCATACTGGGAGGCTACCAATGTGGACAGCAAGGGAAGAACCGGTGCGCAGGCTGCCAAGAAGGAAGTCATGGATACCTTGAAACAGCGGGAGATTTTGTGTCTGGAAGCTGAAAAAAATGGCGTGGCTCTGACAGCAGCAGAGAAAAAGACAGCTGATGAAAACGTTACATCTACCCTGAAAAATATGTCAGATGCCCAGAAAAAGATGGCAGGCCTTTCCGAAAAAGAAATTCGTCGTGCGGCTTACCGCCAGGCATTGGCAAACAAGTATAAAAATCAGATTATTGACAGCATTGGAATCAATGAAGATGCGATCAAGGCAGGTGTAAGTAAGAAAGATTACCGCCAGTACACTTTGCAGTATTACACGGTAGCAAAGACAAAGACAGAGGACAATAAGACGGTAGATCTGGATGCAAAGACACTGGCAGCTAACAAAAAGGCAATCCAGGAAGTGTGCCAGAAAGCAAAAACAGCTAAGGATTTTACAAAGAACATTATTACAGATTCAAATAATGATAAAGCAGACGACAAGACAGGTGTTTCCTATTCTACAGAGAACCTGATCGAGACAGATACAAATTTTGCGGATGAAGCAGCCCGCAAGAAGATCAAGGCAATGAAGAACAATGAAATTTCGGATGTGATCGAGACAAAAGATGCTTATTATGTTATCAAGATGGTAAACAACAATGACTCAGCAGCTTATGATTCACAGTGTCAGAAGGCTGTAAGCGATGAAAAAGAGTCACAGTTTGAAACAAAATACAAAAGTGATATCAAGCCAAATTATACGACAGAAGTTCAGAGTTTCTGGAAAGGTCGTGTAACACTAGGCGGAATTACAACAGCAGCAAACTAACAGAAGTCAGATTGGAGGAAATCATGGCAACAGTAAAGAGGATTTATGTTGAAAAAAAAGAGCCTTACGCAGTGCGCGCAGGAGAGTTGAAGCAGGAGATCAAGAAGTATCTGGATATAAAGACACTGGAAGAAGTCCGGGTACTGGTCCGGTATGATGTAGAGGCATTATCTGAGGATGTTTACAAAAAAGCACTGGTAACAGTATTTTCCGAGCCACCGGTAGATAATGTATACGAAGGATCCTTTGAAAAAAATGAAAAAGACCGGGTATTTTCTGTAGAGTATCTTCCGGGACAGTTTGATCAGAGAGCAGATTCTGCAGAGCAGTGTGTGAAGCTTCTTAATGAAAAAGAGGAACCTATTATTCGTTCTGCAACCACCTATGTTTTGTCCGGTGATATTTCAGAGGAAGATTTTGAACGGATCAAAGCATATTGTATTAACCCGGTGGACTCCAGAGAGACAGACGAGACCGTACCGGAAACTCTTGTTCAGAAGTTTGACGAGCCGGCAGATGTAAAGATTTTTGATGGATTCAAAGATATGCCGGAAGCAGAATTGAAGAAATTGTATGATTCTTTGGGACTGGCAATGACATTTAAAGATTTTCTTCATATCCAGAACTATTTCCATGGAGAAGAAAACAGAGATCCATCTATGACAGAGATCCGTGTGCTGGATACATACTGGTCTGACCACTGCCGTCATACTACATTCCAGACAGAACTGAAAAATATTTCTTTTGAAGATGGTGATTATAAAAAGCCTATCGAGGATACTTACAAGGCTTACAAAGAGACACATGATGAGATGTACAAGGGCAGAGATGACAAGTTTGTCTGCCTGATGGACATCGCTCTTCTTGCCATGAAGAAACTGAGAGAAGAAGGCAAATTAGACGATATGGAAGTGTCCGATGAGATCAATGCATGTTCTATCGTAGTGCCGGTTGACATCGATCATGGAAATGGACCGGAGACGGAAGAGTGGCTTGTGTTCTTTAAGAATGAGACTCACAACCATCCGACAGAGATCGAGCCTTTTGGTGGTGCAGCTACCTGTCTTGGCGGCGCGATCCGAGATCCGTTGTCAGGCCGTGGCTATGTATACCAGGCAATGCGTGTGACAGGAGCAGCAGATCCTACCAAGTCTCTCCGTGATACACTGGAAGGAAAACTGGCTCAGAGAAAGATCGTCACAGGAGCAGCTAAAGGTTACAGTTCCTATGGTAACCAGATCGGTCTGGCAACAGGACTGGTAGACGAGATTTATCATCCGAACTATGTGGCAAAGAGAATGGAGATTGGTGCTGTTATGGGTGCTGCTCCGAGAAAAAATGTAATCCGTGAGAATTCGGATCCGGATGATGTGATTATTTTGTTAGGTGGCCGTACCGGCCGTGATGGATGTGGTGGAGCTACTGGTTCTTCTAAGGCTCACAATACAGAATCCATCGACACCTGTGGAGCAGAGGTACAGAAAGGTAACGCACCGACAGAGAGAAAGATCCAGAGACTGTTCCGTCGTGCGGAAGTCAGCAGCCTGATCAAGAAGTGTAATGACTTTGGTGCCGGTGGTGTATCTGTAGCCATTGGTGAGCTGGCAGACGGATTGACCGTGGATCTGGACAAAGTGCCAAAGAAATACGCCGGTCTGGATGGTACAGAACTGGCTATTTCCGAGTCTCAGGAGCGTATGGCCGTTGTCGTAGATCCAAAAGATGTTGACAAGATGTTAGGATATGCGGCAGAGGAAAACTTAGAGGCTGTCTGTGTGGCAAAAGTAACAAAAGAGCCAAGACTGGTATTGAAGTGGAGAGGAAAAGAAATCGTAAATATTTCCCGTGCTTTCCTGGATACCAACGGTGCTCATCAGGAGACAGATGTTGTTGTCAGCGTGCCGGATAAAAAAGATAACTACATTCAGAAAGTGGAGAAAGTTACAAACTTTAAAGATGCATTCTTAAAGAAACTTTCCAGTTTGAATGCATGTTCTAAAAAAGGACTGGTGGAAATGTTTGACAGTTCCATCGGAGCGTCTACGGTTACGATGCCATATGGTGGCAAGTACCAGTTGACACCAACCCAGACCATGGTGGCAAAACTGCCTGTTCTGGACGGAAAATGTGATACGGTAACAATGATGAGTTATGGTATGGATCCATATCTTACAAGCTGGAGTCCATATCATGGTGCAGAGTATGCGGTACTTACTTCTGTAGCAAAAATAGTTGCTGCCGGTGGAGATTACAAGAAGATCCGCTTCACCTTCCAGGAGTATTTCAAGAGAATGACCGAAGATCCAAAACGCTGGGGCGAACCAATGGCAGCGCTGCTTGGTGCTTATGACGCCCAGATGAAACTGGGACTTCCATCCATCGGTGGAAAAGACAGTATGTCAGGATCTTTCAATGATATTGATGTACCACCTACCCTTTGCTCTTTTGCAGTAGATGTGGCAAAACTTTCCGATGTTGTTACAGACGAGCTGAAAGAAGCAGGGGATGTATTAGTCAAATTCACAATTAAAAAAGATGAGTATGATCTGCCGGATTATGACTTTATCATGTCTCAGTATGAAAAGATCACAGAACTGATGCGCCAGGGTATTGTAAAAGCAGCTTACGCACTGGATGGCAACGGCGTAGCAGATGCGGTTGCCAAGATGGCATTTGGTAACAAACTGGGTGTTGAAGTATGTGGCAAGCGTGAAAAAGAATATTATTTTGCTCCGGCCTATGGTGAGATCGTGGCTGAGATCGCAGAAGCAGATCTGACTAAACTGGATGAAAAAGAAGTGGCATATGACCGTTTCGGTAAAGTACTGGAAGAGCAGGCCTTTGTATGTGGAGACGAGAAAGTGTCCATGGAAGAAGCCCTGGAAGCATGGACCGGTACATTGGAAAAAGTATTCCCAACCCGTTCCGGCGTAGAAGATAAAAAGATCGAAACCAGTTTGTACGACACAAAGGATATTTATATCTGTAAGCACAAAGTGGCAAGACCGAAAGTGTTCATTCCGGTATTCCCGGGAACAAACTGTGAGTATGATACAATGAAAGCCTTTGAACAGGCTGGTGCTGATACCGAAAGCATTGTATTTAAAAATATGACAGAGCAGGACATTACGGACAGTGTAGATGCGTTTGAAAAAGCAATCCGTCAGTCACAGATCCTTATGTTCTCCGGCGGATTCAGTGCCGGTGATGAACCGGATGGTTCAGCGAAGTTCATTACTTCTGTGTTCCGTAATGAAAAGATCAAAGAGGCAGTTCATGAACTCCTGAATGAGAGAGATGGTCTGGCACTGGGTATCTGTAATGGATTCCAGGCACTGGTAAAACTGGGACTGGTTCCATATGGAGAGATTAAGACACAGACAGAGGATTCACCGACACTGACTACCAACAGCATTGGCCGTCATATTTCCAAATCGGTGTATACAAAGGTTGTTACCAATAAATCTCCATGGCTTCAGGAAGCTAAACTGGGTGGCGTATATGCCATTCCGGCATCCCACGGTGAGGGTCGTTTTGTTGCCAGTCAGGAATGGCTTAAGAAACTGGCTGAAAACGGACAGATTGCTACTCAGTATGTAGATATTGACGGAAACCCAACAATGGATGAAGATTTCAATCCAAATGGTTCTTATATGGCAATCGAGGGTATCACCAGTCCGGACGGCCGTGTTCTTGGAAAGATGGCTCACTCTGAGCGTCGTGGTGAAGGCGTAGCCATGAACATTTATGGAGATCAGGATCAGAAGATCTTCTTAAGTGGTGTAAAATACTTTCAGTAATTTATAAAAGAAACATTCAAAGAGATTTCCGGTGTCAGGCCGGAAGTCTCTTTTTGTTTCATATGCGGTCAGGCAGAGACGGACTGTCTGTATCCAAAGAAAGGAAAAGAAAATGAAAAAGATTATTCTAGCTTCAGGTTCTCCCAGACGGAGGGAACTTCTGGGGCTTTTGGGAAGAAAATTTGAAGTGAAGGTATCTCACTGTCAGGAAGTGATCACCCAGACAGATCCGGCAATGGTTACAATAGAACTGGCCAGACAAAAAGCGGAGGCCGTGGCGGCCGGCATGGAAAAGGATGGGATCGTGCTGGGAGCTGACACAGTAGTTGCCATAGAAGGGGAAATACTGGGAAAACCGGCAGATAAAAGAGAAGCAGAGAAAATGATCTCCAAGATCCAGGGGAAGAGTCATGAAGTATATACCGGTGTGGCCCTGCTTGTGGTAGAAAAAGGAAAAATCCTGCAGACAAAGGTGCTGGCAGAGAAAACGCTGGTGGAGACAGCCCCTATGACCCCGGATGAAATACAGCATTACATCCAGGGAAAGGAGCCTTATGACAAGGCAGGAGGCTATGGAATCCAGGGAGAATTTGCCAGATTTGTAAGCAGGATCCATGGTGATTATAACAATGTGGTAGGTCTGCCGGTGCATCGTGTGTATGAAGCACTGAAAGAACTGGGTGAGTTTTAAGAAACAGGTACCCAGATTTCTCCGTTGTTGGCAGGCAGGGATACCTGGATCTGTCCGTTTTCCACGGTCAGTGTTTCTCCGGATAAAAGACCTTTGTAAGTGGAACCAAAGGATGCCTGGACCGTCAAAACAGCCGGTGCATCATCGTTGTTCACTGTTATGACAGCCTGTGTAGTTTCCATGTTTCTGGAAAATGCGTACTGACGGTTGGTCAGCAGAAGCTGCCTGTAATCTCCATACGAAAGAGCCCTTGTTTCCTGGCGGATCCTGCCAAGTTCAGCGATCAGATGGGTGTATGGATTTTTGGTTACTGCGTCTTTATAATCGTCAAGATTTAGTGCCGGGCGAAGAGAATCATCGGAGCCCGGTTCTTTTTTTCCTTCAATGGCAAACTCAGAACCATAGTAAACAGATGGTACACCGGGCAGTGTATACAAAAGAATGTGTACCGGGACAAAATGCTCTTTTTTGTTCAGTTTTGTGTAGATGCGTTCTACATCATGATTGTCAACAAAGTTATACAGATTCAGTTTGTCCCCGCCCATATCATACAGGCGCTGCACCGTGTGGGCGATCTCGAAGTAGTTATGGTCATTGTGGCTGGAATACAGTGCTTTGTGAAGCTGATAGTTGGTAACGGAATGGAGAGTATCTGCGTTGGCCCAGCGGGTATAGTCTCCGTGGATTACTTCTCCCATAAGCCAGAAATCTTTCTTCACTTCTTCCGCTGTCCGGCGCATCTGTTTCATGTAATCAAAGTCCAGTACATCGGCGGCATCCAGGCGGATCCCATCAATATCAAACTCAGAAACCCAGAAACGGATCACATCGCAGATATAATTTTTTACATCCGGATTGTGCTGGTTAAGTTTTACTAAAAGATTATATCCGCCCCAGTTTTCATAGGAAAAACCATCGTTATATTCATTGTTTCCCTGAAAGTTCACCTGGCAGTACCAGTCCTTGTAATGGGAAGATTCCCTGTTTTGTAAAAGGTCTTTAAAGGCAAAAAAGTCTCTGCCGGTGTGGTTAAAAACACCATCTAAGATCACGCGGATGCCGGCATCGTGACAGGTCTTTACAAAGTTTGTCAGGTCCTTATTGGTGCCAAGGCGGCTGTCCAGTTTTTTGTAATCGGTAGTTTCATAGCCATGTCCGACGGATTCAAACAATGGTCCGATATACAAAGCATTCACATGAAGTTCCTTCAGATGATCGATCCATGGAAGCAGTGTGTTAAGACGGTGAACCGGTTCGGTATATTCATTTAGTCTGGGAGCACCGGTAAGTCCCAGTGGATAAATATGATAAAAAACAGCTTCGTTGTACCATGCCATAAAGTGTTCCTCCTTGTATAAAATCAATTGCCTCCTCGCCACTGCTTGGCGGCAGGTCGTTGTAATATAAGAATAGTATACCAGATTGTGTGAAAAAATCGATGGCATTTTTCAGGGTTCCAGTAATATGGCAGGGGCTTTTGTCGGAGAGTGGGTTTTAAGTGCGTCGGCAGGAGACACTGGTAGTTACAGTGTCCCTGCCGCTACGCACTTAATTAGTGCAAACGCCCACGAGACGCAAAAGCCCCTGCTATATTACGGAATTGATAAAAGAATCACCGATTATTTAACACATATATGATTGACTTTTTTACAGCAAAATGCTACGCTGAATGAAAACAAAAGATAAAATCCAGAAGGTAGGCCGGAGATTCGGCAGGCTTATGAATTGGGAAAAAATATTTAAAATACAAGGAGACATAAAATGGAACTTTGGGACATTTATGATGCAGATAAAAAAGTAACGGGAAGGACTATGAAACGCAACGACTGGTGTCTAAAAGACGGAGAGTATCATTTGACGGTGTTAGGTGTTATTGCCAGACCGGATCATACCTATCTGATCACAAAGAGAGTTATGACAAAGGCTTGGGCACCTGGCTGGTGGGAAGTATCCGGAGGTGCCGCACAGGCGGGAGAAACCTCGGAAGAGGCCGTCAGACGGGAAGTCCTGGAAGAAACCGGACTGGATGTAAAAGGTGCTGCCGGTGGTTATGCATTTACATATAAAAGAGAAAATCCGGGAGAGGGAGACAACTATTTTGTAGATGTGTATCGTTATGAAATGGATGTTGCAGAGAAAGATGTTTGTCTGCAGGAAGAAGAAACAGACGGTTTTATGTTTGCAAATCTGGAGCAGATCCAAAAACTGGCAGAAGAAGGAATTTTCCTTCACTATGACAGTATAAAAGAAGTTTTTTACTAAATACTACTTACTGACGATTCATGGATTTTATAGAATTTTGGTCAAGTGCCAAGGTTAATTCCGGTTTGTCAAAGTAAATGCCGGTGAA
>ENA-UOOA01000591-UOOA01000591.1-human-gut-metagenome-genome-assembly--contig:-P61old-NODE-591-length-70962-cov-9.024906_pt1 | contig 70962 bp, 49 predicted proteins | sample MGYA00242467_ERZ724014 | MGnify/ENA metagenome assembly ERZ724014 | reverse complement strand
TCCTTCATCTTGTTGCTTTCCGCCATTTTGTTTACTCCTCTCTTTTTCTGCACAAAAAAATGCGTAACCTGTCAAATAAGCTGGACTTACGCTGACAGGCTACACACTTTTTCATGACACTATTATTTTTTAACAAAAGAAAACGAGCAGCTGGTAAACTGGATTTACGCTTACTTGCTACTCGTTTGTAATCATTATATTTCCTCATTTTCAAAAAGTCAAATAAAATTTCAATAGGACCAAATACCTATATCTCTTCCACTTTGCAGGCATGCTCTTTTGTCACTTTATTGTACCCGATACCAACTGCCAAAATGCGCCCTGTGTGCACTGTTTTCTATGAGTATCATACTTGTTTGCATCATGGTGCAAGAAGATAACTTGTGTTCTTCACAACTCATTTTTGACCTTTCTATTTTTAAAAATATATTTGACATTCCCGGTAAAATATCCCTATTATATAGTTGTTTTTAATTTACTGAAGAAAGGATACACTAAAATGATTCATATAAGACTTGCCAGGAAAGAAGATATCCAGAATATCATGCCCCTCTACGCCTATGCCAGAAAATTTATGGCTGCCAACGGCAATCCCCATCAATGGAACGGCAATTATCCAGCTTCAGAAGACATCCTGAAAGACATTGCCAATGGCAATTATTATGTCTGTACGCCGGAGAATGCGCCGGAGAAAATTGTGGGCGGTTTTGCCTTCATTATAGGAAGAGAACCGAATTATGCCGTCATTGAAAATGGTGCCTGGCACTCCGATCAGCCTTACGGCACGATTCACCGGATTGCCTCCAACGGTCAGGCCAAAGGAATCGCCTGTGCCTGCTTTGATTTCTGTCATAGCAAAATAGACTGTCTGCGCATTGATACCCACGCTGACAACAAGCCAATGCAAAATGTCATCGGCAGTTATGGCTTCCGCTACTGCGGAATTATCCATGTTGCCGACGGCACACCAAGAAATGCCTATGATTTAGTTTAATCTTCATCTTGACGTATTCGCATGTAAAATTGCTGTGCAGTGCCCTATCCGGCAATCAGCATACACAGCGGCATTGTCAGGATTGAAAGCAGCGTTGTCACTGTAAAAAGCTCTGTCGCATAATGATCATCACGCTCATACATAATCGCCATCGTAATCGTCATGGCACCGGCCGGACACGCTGCAGTCACTGCAGCCACTGTCCGCATCTGATCATCAATCGGCAGAAATCTCAGTAACAAACAGAACAGTCCTGCCGAAACAATCAGGCGCAGTATCGCCACGAAAAAGAGTCTTCTCTTTGTCAGAACCTCCTTAAAATTCAGCTGTGTCATAATCGCACCGGACAAAAGCATCGCCAACGGCGTATTCATATCGCCAATAGCACTCATTGCAAAATCAATACTTTCCGGCAGACGAATCTGAAAAATAAAAAATGCCATACCTGCGATGACCGCAATGAGGCACGGATTAATCAGCTTCTTCAGCTGAAAACCGCCTTTATCCAACAACATGATGCCATGTGTCCAGCAGAAAATATGAAAAACAGCGACAAACACGGTTGCATAGATAACACCGATATTTCCAAAAAGCGCATAACCAAGGGGGACCCCTATAAATCCACAGTTATCATAGGTCACTGCAAACTTCTCGATTGACAGATCATACCCTTCTCTCTCTTGCAAAAGAAAATGACCGATCATAATGGAAATCAGATAACTGATGACGGCCAACACAAAAAGAAGGCCCATTTTTTTCAGCAACTCACCGTCATACTCCATCTGAAAGGAAGTAAAAATCAAAATAGGATTCACAACCAGTGTACTCAGTCTGGATAAACGCTGCTTTGTATAATCATCAATGATTCCTATCTTACAACAGATCACGCCTACAATCATAATAATAAAAATAGAAATAATCTTTCCAAATACCGTTGCAACTATCATTCGCTATGCTCCGCCTTTCTCTTTAACAGTCCATTTTTTCAACTCATATAATACTACATACCGGTATACCGGTCAAGAATGAACTGATTGACCATTCGTTTTTTTTATTGTATGATACAATTATATTCTATTTTTGTTTGATGATTAAAGGAGAAATTATGCTGCCATTAAACGAACAAGCCTATCAGCACCTGCAGAAGCTGATTTTAAGTAACCGGCTGTCCTACGGCCAGATTTACTCTGAAACCCGATTATCCAGAGAGCTTGGCATTTCCCGCACGCCTTTCCGCGATGCCGTCCACCGACTCGCACAGGAAGGTTATATTGATATTATTCCAAGCAAAGGTTTTACCCTCCATCAGATTAATGTCGATGATGTGAATGAAACCTTGCAGATCCGCTCCGCATTAGAGAGCTACTGCACCCTTCAGATTGCCAGGGAATCTGACACTTCCAGAGCACAGGCCCTGTTTGCCGAATTAAATGAATTACTTTACAAAATGGAAACCGTTGCCTCGACTTCTCATTCCATTGAAACATTCTGTCAATATGATTTTCAGTTTCACACAAGCATCATCAACTCTCTGAACAACAAACAGTTTACATCTTTGTTCGCCGCACTGATGTATCGCATGCGTAAACTCGCTGAGTTGTCCCTCCTCCATGAGGACCGCATGACAGACACCTGCGCCGAACATCGGGCAATCTTAAATGCCATGCAATCAGGTGATACTGCACACATTTATGAAATAACGATTTTCCATATGGAACAGCCAAAAACCATCAGCCTGGATGATTTATAATCCTCCGGACTGATGGCTTTTATGTCACCTTATGGGTACCCGTTCTGTCACAATCATAACCTTTCCTCCCCTCTTTGCCCACAAGATTCGACAACTTTTCAACCACATCTATATAAATTGACTTTTTTATCCACCAAAAGGCTCTATAACTCGAAGTTTTAATCTTATTTCATTTCGATCTATAAAGCCTTTGCATTATTTACTATTCAATTTTCTAATTACAATGTTGTTCCATGGTTCACAATCAGGTACTGACCTGTCACTGCGGCTGATGCGTCCTCTGCAAAGAACAGAATAGCATTGGCTTGATCCTCCACACTGGATTCCGGCAAGGACATATCCATATGCTGCGCACAGCGTTCTGGTTAGAGCGCGCCCGTGGCGCGTAAACCACAAAAGGCCACAGCCCGAATGGGCTGCGGCCTTTTTGATTCAGGACTTGCTTACAATTCCTGCGCTTCATATACATTTATTTTTTACTGGATAGAGATATATTTCTTCTCTTCTTCAGCAGGTTTTGCTTCTTTCTTAGGAACGAACAGTGTCAGAATACCATGTTCAAAGGATGCCTTGATATCCTCTTCTGTGATATCTTCACCGACATAATAGCTTCTCTGGCATGCGCCTGCATAACGCTCACGTCTGATGTACTTGCCTGTCTTCTTGTCTTCCTTATCTTCATCAAGACCCTTTGCTGCACTGACGGTCAGGTAACCATTATTCAATTCAGCCTTAATCTCGTCTTTCTTGAAGCCCGGAAGATCAATCTCAAGTTCATAGCCATTGTCCAGTTCCTTGATATCTGTCTTCATCAGATTTCCTGCATGGTGACCATACAGTTTCTTCTCTGCCTTATCTTCTGCTCTGTTGTCATAATAAAATGGAAAACCAAAGAAATCATCAAATAAATTATTGTTAAAAATGCTAGGTAACATAAGTCATATCTCCTTTTCAATCAAATATCTATATTCAAATCTGTTAACTGTTATTGTCTAAAAACATCCGAGCCGATGAATCATTATCCCTCAATGGATATATATTTCTTCTGCTCTACTGCAGGCTTTGCTTCCTCTTTCGGAATTTCAAGCTTCAAGGTGCCATCCTCGAACTTAGCCTTGATGTCTTCCTGTTTAACACCTTCACCAACATAGAAGCTTCTGCTGCATGAACCGCTGTAACGTTCACGTCTGATGTACTTGCCTTCCGAGTTCTTCTCATCGGTACTCTTATTCGATACGGCACTGACTGTCAGGTAACCGTCCTTCAGTTCAGCCTTCACATCTTCCTTCTTAACTCCCGGCATGTTCATCGTTACTTCGTAACCATGGTCGGTATCCTTCACATCTGTGGTCATTAAACCTGATGCGTTATAATTATAATCTCCATCAAATGGGAATCCAAAAAAGTCATCTAACAAATTCTCTCCAAAAATACTAGGCATTAACATAAGTCATATCTCCTTTCAAAAGATATCTTAAAATCTAATCAAGCACTTTCGGATCACTCCTGAGTGTTATCAACATCTCCAACTCCGGATTCAGAACGCTTCTTTTTGTTCCCCTTCCTTTGTTCTACATGTAATATAACACACATTATTAGCACTGTCAAGTGTTGAGTGCTAATTATTTTGTGAAGATTTTGTGAACGCTACGAGCCATGCACATCCTGATGTTACAGCATCTGGATACATGGGATTTGCCACCCGAATCAACCCTGAAAACTTTGCATTTATTCATTTTTAATATTGTTCCAAAAAGTCTTTCATTGTGAGAATCTCTGGTGTTTCGACATCCAACACCAGAAAGTCTTTATCCCCGGTCAGAAATACATCTATCCCTTCCATAATTGCAGTTGCAAGTATCGGAGAGTCTTTTACATCCCTCATTTCCGGGAACTCGTTCAAATCCAGCTCTTTCGGTGTATAAACCAGTTCAAATGGTAATTCCATGAAAAATCGGTCAAGGATTTTTCTCTTTGCCGGAAATTTACGTTCCGTTACAAGTCGTAATTCTTCAATCACATAATCGCAAACTACTATCTAATGGCTTTCTGTTATATTAGCTAAAGAACTTTCTCAAATAAATCGCCAGTTCCAACAAAATTCGATCTTCTTCTCTATGTAATGACAATCCGGTCACATCCTGAATTTTATTTAACCTGATTGGAACAGTATTATAGTGAATATAGAGCGTCTCTGCCATTCTTCTTTGGTTTCCGTTCACAGCAAAATAGACTTCCAGCGTATGCAGTAACTCTTCCCCCTGAGGGAAACCTGCATCTACTATTTCTTTCAATGTCTCTGCTATAAATTCTGCAATCGCTTTTTCCGTATTATTAGCATACAACAATCTTAAAATACTCAACTGTTCAAAATAGAGAATTGACTTATTCATCTGTGAAAATGACGCTTGAAACGCAAGTTCCGCCTCGTGATAGCACTGTCCAAAAGTATTGATGCCTGTATGTACCCGACTAATTCCTGCATGTATTTCAAGTGTTGCCGAACATCCATATAACGACTCAAGAATAACGGGTAACATTTTGCCGCTTTCCTGAAGTATCGTTTCGTTTTTTGCACTTAGAAATAAAATATCTTTTTCTCCATGCTGAATAATACGCAACGATAACTGTCGTTTTCTCAGTTCTTCTTTCAAGCCATGAAAGTAAACCGTTCGCTTGATTCCCCATGCCGAAGAAAAAGGATCCACATCTGCCATTTGTAATTTAAGATTGATAAAAATATGTGCTTCTGATAAATCAATGCCAAAACTTGCCGCGCGAATCTCTTCTTCTTCCAAGTTCTCTATTTCTCCTGACGTCAAGTGTAAAAAATATTCCGTAAAAAGCCTGTCTTCATTCTCCAAAAGTGCATGCATTCTTGAAATTTCCAGAGGAACGATTTGAAGGATCTGCTGCATGAGTGCTTCATTCATTTTCTTTAATTCAGGATTTTGATGAAGATAAATATTTCCAAAATACTGTTCGCCATGATTCATTTCGTATATATTCGATTCATCCATCAGTGCCTGATATACTTTTATTCCAGGCCACGCATCAAAACGTTCTTGATCACTGGCATTCAAAAAAACTGCCTGCCGACGGTTGAGATGATCTACAATCATCGTGCTACAACCCATAATTTCCCCAATCATCTGCGTGATTTCATCCAGTGTTGCACCTGCAGTAATTGTTTGAATTAACATCTGGTTAATATACAAACTACTCCGTAAAAGGCGTGTCTGACGCCTTTGCAATTCATCCGCTACGGCCTTTGTAATATCAGCAAAACGAATCTCCGGTTTCAATTCAACTAAAGGAAGTTTTAACATCTTCGCCTGCTGAACCATATAATCCGGTATTTCCTCCAAATAACGTTTTGTCTTAATACACACTGCTGACAGCTTTTTCTGAGCAAGCGCTGGAATAAATTCCTTTAATGCATCTTCATCTTTATAAATTGAAAAACACGTTGTAATAAGCATCTCTGACTTTTCGATCCAATTCATATAATCGGGTGTATCTGTCAGATTCACGCCACAAACCGGCAAATCTAAAGAAATAGTTGGCGTCAATAATCGACTTCTTTCAAAAACAGAAAATCTCAGTACTTCTTCGACAGTTGGATAACAATCCATCAAAAAGTCTTCTTTTCTTATATTTTTCATCATACGTCCCCCCATATAGCTATGTGATATTACCACATTATAAATTCTTATTTATATGATTATATTACATATTATATTTTTATATTGTCAAGTAAAATTAAAGCATAAGAAGTCATTATTCTGCAAATTTGAAAGGAGTTTTAATATGTACGAACTTAAAATTAAAAGCAAAGAGGATAAATTAAATTTAAACAAAGAAAAAGAAGCCATTATCACCTCAGAAGATTTAGCACAACCTTTGTCACAAAAGCAAACAGATACCGAACCGGATCATATTGTTTATGACATGTTTTTTGCCCGAATCTACGGCTAACATGCCGCAAGGGGCTGCCTCGCTTTGAGGCAGCCCCTTCTCTTAGCATTCAGGTATGAATGATTTTATTTTTATAATGTTGTACCATGGTCCACAATCAGATACTGACCTGTCACTGCGGCTGATGCGTCCTCTGCGAAAAACAGAATCGCATTGGCCTGATCCTCCACGCTGGATTCCGGTAAGGACATATCCATATGCTGTGCGCAGCGCTCTGCAAACCATGTGGAAAATTCAGCCACTTTTTCCGGTGTATTCAGCGGTGTCGGTGTTGGTCCCGGACAGATTACATTGACACGGATACCTTTGTCTGCATTTTCCAGAGCTGCCGTCTGGGTAATGGCAATCACTCCGGCCTTTGATGGACCGTAAGCACCAAATCCCGGTGCCATCCTAAGTCCACCGATAGATGCATTATTAACAATGGCGCCTCTTCCCTGTTTCTGCATCTGCAGAAGTTCATATTTCATACAATGAAAGACGCCGGTCAGATTGGTATTGATCACTTTCTGCCAGTCGCTTTCCGTCACCTCTGTCAGCGGCTGAAAAAGATGCGGATATAAATTCTGATTCATACTCATCCCCCATGATTCATTGTCAAATATAACGTTATTATCTTCACTTTTACTATGAGTATAGCAATCGGAAAACACAATGTAAAATGCCCATTTTGATATTGAGGTATAACCGCAGCGACATAATAACTTCTCTGGCATGCGCCTGCGTAACGTTCACGTCTGATGTTCAGCTAATAGTAACCGAAAATTTATATATTTTCTTAGCACCCGACATTTCAAGTTTACAAAAAAACAAAGAAACCTTTACCATAAAAATTGTTTTTAGGGGGGGGGTTGTCTTTTCCAGATTTTTCTGTTATTATTCAAAAGGATTATCTCTATGCGAGATTCCCCACTTCTATAAGTGGTCAATCATTGACGAAATTTGAAAGTTAAACGGAGGTGAGTTTTCATGGACAGTTGCATAGGTCGAAGTAAGATATGCGGTGAACAGAAGTATACAGTCAGAATGCGGCTATTCGGAAAGCTCAGCCTCAGACCCATAAGCAAACTATGAGAAACACGCTCCGCGAGTTTCTCAAGTTATCGCGGCAGTCGCCAAGGTCTCGTGCAAGCACGAACTTTGGCTCGTTGCTCGCGTAAATCTTAATACAATAGTTGTGCCTGCAAAGCAGACACAACATATTCGTATGGAATTTGTCTCTGCTTTGCAGACATGGGGCCTTTGGGCAACCTCTTTTCTATACGCATCCTATATTTTCGTGCGTTCTTTTGTACATCGCATCCAACAGTCTATGCTATTAAACTGAAACGTGAAGCGATGTATTTTTTATGCCCTTTTTTGGGGTGACAAGGAGGACGACATGAAAAGAAGAATGTTTTACAAGAAAGATTATGTAAAAGAACTATTAAAGATTATCCGCACGGAAACAGATACCACCAAATTGCCGAAGCTGCTTTCCGATTACCATGAGAAAGATATTGCTGAAGCGATCACCTTGCTGAGTGAAAACGAAAGAAAGCAACTCTATCCTGTCCTCGGCGCACAGAAAGTAGCTGAAATCTTTTCTTATCTGGATGATTCCGAAAAATATATTGAAGAACTTCCGATTGAAAAGGCTGCCAAAGTGGTTTCTTACATGGATGCCGATGATGCACTGGACATTCTGGATGATCTGACCGAACACAAAAAACAGGAACTTGTCAGCCATCTGGACGAAGATGCACAGAAGGATGTCCGCAAACTGCTCTCCTATGATGAAGATGAAATCGGCAGCTGCATGACCAACAACTTCATCTGCATTTCCGACAAATTGTCCATCCGTAAAGCCATGAGTGCTCTCATTCGCCAAGCTGGTGAACATGACAATATTTCCACCATTTACGTTGTGGATAAGGATGAGAAATTTGTAGGTGCCATTGATCTGAAGGATTTAATCATTGCCCGCGAAAATGATGCCCTGTCCGACATTATCAGTCGTTCCTATCCTTATGTCTGCGAACACGAGAAAATCAACGACTGCATTGACAAGATTGCCGATTACGAAGAAGACTCTCTTCCTGTTCTGACCAAAGAGGGCCGCATCGCCGGCATCCTGACCGCAACGGACATTGTGGAACTCGTTGACGATGCCATGGGCGATGATTATGCAAAGCTCGGTGGTCTGACATCTGAAGAAGACTTAAATGAACCGACCATCACCAGCATGAAGAAAAGACTGCCCTGGCTGATCATCCTGTTATTTCTGGGCATGGGTGTATCCTCGGTTGTGGGTATCTTCGAATCTGTTGTTGCCGTTCTGCCGATTGTTATCTGCTTCCAGTCACTGGTTCTTGATATGGCAGGCAATGTCGGCACACAGTCCCTGGCTGTTACTATCCGTGTTCTGATGGATGAAAACCTGAACACAAGAAAGAAACTCTACCTTCTCGGCAAAGAAATGAGAATCGGTTTCTTCAATGGCATCAGCCTTGGCCTGATGGCTCTGGTATTTCTCGGTGTTTACATCCACTTTTTCAAGAAATACGCATGGCTTTCCGCTTTCCTGATCTCAGGCTGTGTCGGCCTCTCACTGGTTGTGGCCATGGTCGTTTCCAGCATGATCGGCACCATTGTGCCAATGTTTTTCCACAAAATCCACGTGGACCCGGCGGTTGCATCCGGCCCGCTGATTACAACTGTCAATGATCTGGTAGCTGTCGTTACATACTATGGACTGGCAATGGTATTCCTGATTGATGTTTTCCATATTTGACAAAAGTCTCCTTATGGTTTATATTAGTTCATAAATAGATATTTCAAATTTGAACTAATTATTCCATAAGGAGGTTTTTTGTGAAATTAGGTATTGAATTTCCAAGGAAACTGTCTCTGGCCTATGAAAGCATGTGCAAACCGCTCTGCCATGAACTGAAACTGCCCCAGACAGCTTTTGATATTCTTATGTTTCTGGCCAATAACCCTGAATTCAAAACAGCCAGAGATATTGTCGAAGTCCGAAAGCTTAAAGCGAATCTTGTCTCTGTCAACATTGATAAGCTTGTGAATGAAGGTTATCTGGTCCGAAAGAATGTAGAAGGTGACCGACGTAAAGTCCAGCTTCTCTGTACCGATAAGGCACAGCCTATCATCAGCAGAGGCCAGCAGCTGCAGGAACACTTTGTTGAACAGCTTTTTGCAGACATCGACGATACCACACGCCAAACCATATTCCAGGGCATGCAGCAAATGGAACTCAATCTGAATCTTATTCTGGAGGACAACTAGTTATGCATTTACTTTTTACGATTATTGTTACTTTTTTTGCCGGCATGGGAGCCGGTCTGGGAACAGGTTTTGCCGGTATGAGTGCTGCCGCCGTCATCAGTCCGATCCTCATCACCTTCCTCGGTATTAGCCCCTATACGGCCGTGGGCATTGCATTATCATCCGATGTACTGGCCAGCGCCGTTTCTGCTTATACTTACGGCAAGAACAAGAATCTGGATATCAAAAACGGCCTGATTATGATGGTTACTGTCCTGATCTTCACTGTTGTGGGCAGCTATATATCCAGCCTGGTTCCATCCGCAACCATGGGCAATTTCTCCGTCTTTATGACTTTCCTGTTGGGTATCAAATTCATTGTGAGACCGGTTATGACTACCAAGGAAGCGATGCAGGGTGTATCCGCTAAGAAACGTGCCATGCAGTCCGTTATATGCGGTATCATCATCGGATTTATCTGTGGCTTTATCGGTGCCGGCGGCGGTATGATGATGCTTCTGATTCTGACTTCTGTCCTGGGATACGAACTCAAAACAGCCGTTGGCACAAGTGTCTTCATTATGACTTTCACCGCATTTACCGGCGCTGTCTCCCATTTCGCCATCGGCGGCCTTCCGGATCCTGCTGTCTGGATTCTGTGCATCATCTTCACTCTGATCTGGGCCAGAATTGCTGCGGTATTGGCCAACAAAGCCACACCAAAGACATTGAACCGTGCAACCGGTGTAATCCTTGTTATTCTCGGTGTCGTTGTTATGGCGTTCTCATTATTATCTTAAGCTCAATAATGAAAGGAAACATCACTTGCGAGTCCCGCTTATAATCTGCAAAAAGCAAGAGGTTGAAGCTGCCCAGAAGCACGTGGCTGCCTCAACCTTTTTTTGCATTACACGCACTGCAATCTGTCTAGTAAATCCTTCCTGTTTACAGATAAAATCTCTCAATAATATATTTTGCTTTTCTCCTTTCAGGCAATCCATGGTATACTATCTATCAGGCTTGATTAGTTTTGACTAACCATATAAAGGAGATGTTCTTATGCCTTTAAATCTTACAGAATTCAATCATTTTTATATTATCAGCAAAATATGCGGCCAGGAAAAACATCGACACTATCTTGAGGCTCTGGGATTTGTTCCCGGCAGCGAAGTGACCATTTTATCCGAGCTTCACGGCTATTATATCGTTATGGTCAAGGGAAGCAAAATCGGCCTGGACAAAACACTGGCCAAAAAGATCATTGTCTATGCCAATTAAGGCTAACAAAATTAAAGAGGGAATTATGGAAAAAAATAAAGTTATTTCGAAATTGTGCTGTCTGGAGACAACATTTTATATCGTTTTTCTGACGATTTTGATTCTTAACTATAAAAAAGGACTGGGAAACCGCACCTTTGCTCTGCTGATTTTTCTTTCTTTTCTTGGCTGTGCCGTATCACTGGCATTGAGGGATTATCTGAAAAGTTTGCTCCGAAATGCCGATTTTGACGTAGCCGGGATTCACGACAAAAAATCATTGGAAAAAGAATTGCTGAAACTTCAAAATGCCGATGATACACTGGACATCGGCGTCATGATGTTCGATCTGAACAATCTGAAAAAAATCAATGACACATACGGACATGAAGAAGGAGATTTGTTTATACAGACATTTGCTTCCTATCTTACTCGAATTCTCACAGAAAACAGTTTTCTGGCAAGGTTCGGCGGCGATGAATTTGTGATTATCCAAAGAGAAACTTCCTGGTCGGAACTGGAACAAATGAATATGCAGCTTCAGTCCCTGCTTGATGCCTACAATCAAACAGCCATCCATCCCATCAGCTATGCTGTGGGCTATGATATCAGCTGCAAAAATCATTATTATCTGATTATGGATCTGCTGAAAATGGCCGACCAGAAAATGTATCAGGATAAACATTATAAGAAATCGCTAACGGCCCATCCGAAACGTCTTTACAGCCAAAACCGTCTGGTGGAAAGCATTTCAACAGATTCACTGAAAGAAAAAATTTCTACAATCCTAACCAACAGCTGCCGGGATAAACAATACGCTTTCCTGATGACTGATATTGATAACTTTCACCTGATCAACGATTACTGGGGATATGAGACAGGCACTGATATCCTGAACTTTCTTTTTAAAAAAATGGAGCTTTTCCCTCAGACAATCTTCGTCAACCATTATCATTCCGATGTTTTTGCCTGTATCGTTGATATTACCGGACAAAATCAGCAAAGTTTCAGGGAAAAAGTCATCCGCTATAACAAACAGACATCTTCCGAAATATTGGAGGCCTATCCTGTCAATTATCTTTTTCTGAACACAGGTATCTATTATCTGGAAAATAGTGCTATTTCATCGGAAGATTTGATTTCTCATACCAATATTGTCCGACGAAAAGCCAAAATCGAACTTACAGGCGTATGTGAATACTCTGAAGACATTGCACGGGACGAACAAAAACGTGCTGAAACCATTCATACCTTTCGCAATGCACTGGAGCAAAAAGAATTTCAACTTTATTTCCAGCCAAAGGTCAACGGAAAATCCCAACAAATTTCCAGTGCGGAAGTGCTTGTCCGATGGCAGAAAAATGACGGCTCTCTCTGGTTTCCCGACAGTTTTCTGCCAATCCTTGAGGAGACCGGTGAAGTGGAAGCGTTGGACTATTACGTTTATGAAGCTGCCTTTTTATGGCTGTCCGAACGCATGAAGAAACAGCAGAAGATCATTCCGCTGTCCCTCAACGTCTCACCTATCCATTTCCGGAAGATCAATACTTTTATTCATAAAGTATCCGACCTGATCGATAAGTATAAGATTCCCTCACAGTATCTGATCTTTGAGATTACGGAAACAACTTACATCCATAATATCGATGCTGTCAATCAGATGATCCGCTTTTTCCAGAAAAAAAATATCCGGATCTCCATGGATGATTTCGGTTCCGGATATTCTTCGCTTAATACTTTAAAAGATATTTTATTTGATGAAGTCAAAATCGATAAACGTTTTCTGGATGATGACCTGTCTGAAAAAGGCAAAATCGTCCTTCAGGAAATCTTCCACCTGCTGAAGCGCACCAACAAACTCATTGTCTGCGAGGGCGTTGAAACAAAGGAAATGGTTGATTTTCTTGTACAGGAAGACTGCGACGAACTTCAGGGATACTATTATTATAAACCGCTGGAAATGCAAAAATTTGAAGCACTCATTGCGTAAATGAGTGCTTCATTTGTTTTATGGAGTTGACATTTTTTTCACCGATTATCTGTTTTTAATCGAGAATTTTCACCGAATCGTTTTTCTTGTTCTCTCAAAACAATTCCTTTACAGTCGGATAAATCCTTCTGAAATACTGATAGCGTTCTTCGTATTTCCTGGTCAGCTCAGGTTCCGGTGCCACTGTGTCCACCACCTTGACAATCTTTGCTGCTGCAGTCTCCACATCCGGATATTCTCCGCATCCCACAGCCGCCAGCATAGCACCTCCGAGTGCCGGGCCTTCTTCATTCTCAAGAACATCCACCTTCAGATTCATTACATTGGCAATGATCTGACGCCACAGAGAGCTCTTCGCACCGCCGCCGCAGATTTTCGTTCTCTCAGGGCTGATACCGAGACTTCTGGCTACCTCCAGAGAATCTCTCAGACCAAAAGCAACACCTTCCAGGACTGCCTGGGTCATTTCCTCTCTTGTTGTATCCATAGACATGCCGATGAACATGGCTCTTGCGTCCGGATTATTGTGGGGCGAACGCTCACCCATCAGATACGGAAGAAAATAGACATGATTTTCACCCAGCTTCGTAATTCCCGTCTGCTCCGCGCTATAATCTTTGGTTTTCAGAATTTCTTCATTCCACCATTTATTGCAGGATGCCGCACTGAGCATGCAGCCCATCAGATGGTAATGACCATCCGCATGGGCAAAGGAATGCAGCGCATTGTATTCATCCACACCGAAATGCTCACTGGAAATGAAAATTGTTCCGGAAGTCCCCAGCGAAATATTGCATTTGCCTTCTCCCACTGTACCTGTTCCCACTGCCGCTGCTGCATTATCGCCGGCACCGGCAATAATTTTTACATTTTCAGAAAAGCCCAGTTCCTCTGCGATTTCCTTTTTCAGTGTACCCACCACTTCATAGCTCTCATAAAGCTTTGGCAGCATTTCTCCTGTAATACCGCAGATCTCAAGCATTTTCTTCGACCAGCAGCGATGCTTCACATCCATCAGAAGCATACCGGATGCATCGGACACATCTGTACAGAAAATACCGGATAACCGATAAGCCAGATAATCCTTCGGCAGCATGATTTTCACAATCTTCGCAAAATTCTCCGGCTCATGCTTTCGCATCCACAGAATCTTCGGTGCCGTAAAACCGGCAAAGGCAATATTCGCCGTGTAAGCAGACAACTTATCCTTGCCGATCACTGTATTCAGGAACTCTGTTTCTTCACCGGTTCTGCCGTCATTCCACAGAATCGCAGGACGAATTACATGATCATCGGCATCCAACGCAACCAGACCATGCATCTGTCCTCCGAAACTGATGCCAGCCACCTGAGACTTGTCACACTCAGCCGTCAGTTCCTTCAGCCCATCCATCGCCTGGGTAAACCAATCCTCCGGATGCTGCTCCGACCATCCCGGCTGCGGAAAAAACAGCGGATACTCTCTGGACACAACCTTTTTAATATCGCCAGACTCATCCATCATTAGCAGCTTTACCGCGGAAGTTCCCAAGTCGACTCCTATATATAACAAACTACTTCCTCCTATCTTTCCCTCTGAGAATCCTTTAATTAATTTTCCTATAAATACAACTAATTCGATATATTTTATCACATTTTAATGAAAGTATTAAAAATGCGAAACTCAATTATACTCCTGAACAGTTGTGAAAAATTAAAAGATTCAAAAGCAGGTGCTTCCAGCACGGCCAGTCCTTAGGCGGTGTCCCTTACCGCCTTATGTACTGCTGCCAGTGCTGGGCAGTGTAAACGTGCCTGCTTTGAACTTTTAATTTTTCACAACGCCCTGGACACATGAAGTTTCGCATTCTGGTATTTTTATTAGCCCCAAGGGTTTTCTGTTGGATAGCGCACGCCTGCCGGCTGATTATAGCCAATCTCCTCTACCGGCACGCCGATATACTTAAATACCTCAAACAGTGCCTTGCCATAATGACCGAATGCTACTGCGCCATGATGCGGGAATCCTTTCTCAATCAGAACGTGACGATAGAATCTGCCCATTTCAGGAATGGCAAAGACGCCGATGGAACCAAAGGAACGTGTTGCCACAGGAAGAACTTCACCCTGGGCCACATAGGCGCGAAGCTTATTGTCAGCTGTGCTCTGCAGACGGTAGAATGTGATGTCACCCGGTTTGATATCACCTTCAAGAGTACCCTGTGTCACTTCCTCAGGCAGTGTTCTTGCCATAATCTTCTGGTACTTCATCTCGCAGAAGGACAGCTTGCTGGAAGCTGTATTGCCGCAATGGAAGCCCATGAATGTATCTTTCTGAGTATAGTTATATTTGCCCTTGATATCGCTGTTGTACATATCAGATGGAACGGAATTATTGATATCCAGCAGTGTAACAGCATCCTGGCTGACAACTGTTCCGATGAACTCACTGAGTGTACCGTAAATATCCACTTCGCAGGATACAGGAATGCCCTGCGCTGTCAGACGGCTGTTCACATAACATGGCACAAAACCGAACTGTGTCTGGAATGCCGGCCAGCATTTGCCTGTCAATGTTACATACTTGCGATAACCACGATGCTCTTCGATCCAGTCTTTTAATGTCAGTTCATACTGAGCCAGCTTAGCAAGAATTTCAGGCTTCTTGTTACCTGTGCCGAGTTCTTCTTCCATCTCTTTCACAATGGCAGGAATTCTCTCATCACCGGCATGTTTGTTAAAAGCTTCAAACAGATCAAGCTCTGAATTCTCTTCAATTTCAACGCCCAGATTGTAAAGCTGTTTGATCGGAGCATTGCATGCGAGGAAATTCATTGGTCTTGGTCCAAAGCTGATAATCTTCAGATTCTGGAGTCCGATGACTGCTCTTGCGATCGGCATAAATTCATGAATCATATCGGCACATTCCTCAGCATCACCCACAGGATACTCAGGAATATAAGCCTTGATATTACGCAGCTGCAGATTGTAGCTGGCATTTAACATACCGCAGTAAGCATCACCTCTGCCGTCTAACAGATTGTCTCCGCTCTCTTCCGCAGCAGCAATAAACATCTTCGGACCATCAAAATGCTTTGCAAGCAGTGTCTCTGAAATCTCAGGGCCAAAGTTGCCGAGATAAACACAAAGGGCGTTGCATCCCGCTTTCTTGATATCTTCCAGTGCCTGCACCATATGGATCTCGCTCTCCACGATACAGACAGGACATTCATAGATTCCCTCTGTACCATACTTCTCTGTATAAGCCTTCATCAGATTCTGTCTTCTGCTGACAGAAAGACTTTCAGGGAAACAATCACGGCTGACAGCCACAACACCTAACTTAACTTCCGGTATATTGCTCATAATAAAAATCCTCCTAATAAAAATGATAAATATGAATTTCTGCATCAAAAACACAGTGAAACTACTCTTCAAAAATGGGATTCGTAAGAAGCATATTCACACACAGACCGCAGCGAGAGCGGCCTGTGTTGAATTGCTTCTTTCGAATCCCGTTATCGATATTCCTTAACTGCACTCTACGCATACGCTTTATGTGCAGCTCCACCTTTTATTCGCCAAATACAGCCTTGTAATCTGCCTGGAATTTAGCAATACCCTGATCTGTCAGCGGATGATGTGTCATCTGCTCGATTACCTTGTAAGGAACTGTTGCGATATGCGCACCTGCCAGTGCACAATCTGTTACGTGCATTGGATGTCTGATAGATGCAGCGATAATCTCTGTTTCGAGGCCATAGTTGTCAAAAATTGTTACGATATCTTCGATCAGGCTGATACCTGCTGTGCTGATATCATCCAGTCTGCCGAGGAATGGGGATACATATGTAGCACCTGCTCTTGCAGCCAGTAAAGCCTGGTTAGCTGTGAAGATCAGTGTGACGTTTGTCTTGATGCCTTCTGCAGACAGAACCTTAACAGCCTTTAAACCTTCAACTGTCATAGGAATCTTAACAACCATGTTTGGATGGATAGCTGCGATTTCACGGCCCTCTTTGATCATGCCTTCTGCATCAACAGTTGTAGCCTTTACTTCGCCGCTGATCGGTCCGTCAACGATCGTTGTGATCTCTTTGATGACTTCCTTGAAATCTCTGCCTTCTTTGGCGATCAGGGATGGGTTCGTTGTAACGCCGCAGATAACGCCCATGTCATTTGCTTTTCTGATATCTTCTACATTCGCTGTGTCAATGAAAAATTTCATAATTTTACCTCCTGGGGCCTTTCGCCCTTAATTATATGATAATTTGTAACTGTTCAGAGCCAAGCAAAATTTCAAAAAACAGGTATAAAATGCTTGCATTTTTAAGTTACGATAATTGCTACCTCGTTTAACGGAAATCTATTTACCCGGCTGACCATAGTACGCATTGGCACCATGTTTTCTGAAATAATGCTTATCCTGAAGTTCCTGCGGTGCAGGCTGAACCTTCGGATTGATCAGCTCACATCGGGCTGCCATCTTGGCAACTTCTTCCAGAACAACGGCATTGTGTACAGCCTCATGGGCATCCTTGCCCCATGTGAACGGTCCGTGATTCTTGCAGAGAACGGCAGGTGTTGCAATATAATCCAGACCCGGACGTTCAAATTCATCTGCGATCAGGACACCTGTATTCTTCTCATAGGCCTCATTGATCTCTTTCTCTGTAAGGTTTCTCACACAAGGCACCTCGCCGTACAGATAATCGGCATGGGTTGTCCCGTAACATGGAATACCACGGCCGGCCTGTGCCCAGCTTGTGGCCCATGGTGAATGAGTATGTACGATACCGCCGATCTTCGGAAAACGGTTATATAAGACAACATGTGTCTCTGTATCAGAAGACGGATTGTAATCGCCCTCTACTTTATTGCCATTCAGATCTACAACAACCATATCTTCCGGTCTCAGTTTGTCATAATCCACACCGCTCGGCTTGATGACAAAAAGGCCCTTCTCGCGGTCAATCCCGCTGACATTGCCCCATGTAAAAGTCACAAGCTGATACTTCGGAAGCAGCATATTGGCTTCGTAGACTTCTTTCTTTAATTCTTCAAGCATTCGACTAACACCCTCTTTTCTGCCATAAAGGCTTTTTAGACTTCCCGCATCAACATTCCCTTGTGAGTCCCGATGCAAAATGACATGTTTATTTTATCACTTCTGATGCTGTCTTTTCAACTGCTATTGCACCTTTATAATTCTCAATAAACTTCTCAAAACCTTCGATATCCTTTGCATCCGGTTCTTCACTTGTACCTGCATTTCCGGCAAATACTTTGCCCTCCAGATAATTCTGAAGTGTTTCGTCTTCACCCTTCCATGTCAGATAAGATGCCAGCAGTGCCATACCCCATGGACCGCCCTCGCCGGCTGTCTCCATAACGGATACCGGTGTATCAATGGCAGCTGCCAGAAGCTTTTGTCCCACACCTTTTGTAGTAAAATAACCACCGTGACCGTAAATCTTATCAATGGCCACATGCTCTTTCTTGATCAGAATATCCATACCTACTTTCAGGGCACCCAGGGCACTGCTCAAATGCAGACGCATAAAGTTAGCAAGACTGAATCGGCTGGTTGGTTTTCTCACAAAGAGCGGACGGCCTTCTGTGATATCGGTAATATTTTCCCCTGAATAGTAACCGTAAGACATCATATCACCACAGTCTGCATCACCCTCCATGGCCACTTTGAATAATTTCTCAAAGAGGTCATTCTGACTGATATCCATGCCGAACAGCTCCGCAAATTCTCTGAAAAGGCCTACCCAGGCATTGATCTCGGATGTACAGTTATTGGCATGCACCATAGCTACCGGACTGCCCACAGGTGTTGTCACCATATCGATCTCCGGATAAACGGCCTTTAACTGTTCTTCCAGAACCACCATGGCAAAAACAGATGTACCGGCAGAAACATTACCTGTACGAACACCAATGCTGTTGGTAGCTGCCATACCTGTACCTGCATCCCCCTCCGGCGGACACAGTGGGATACCTGCCTGCAATTTGCCGCTTTCATCCAGAAGCTTGGCTCCCTCTTCTGTCAGCACACCGGCAGATTCTCCGGCCACAAGGATTTTCGGAAGAATACCTGTTAATGTCCACGGATAATGTTTATCTTCAATAAGCTTACCAAACTTCTCAACCATTGTCTCATCATACTGATGGGTCTTGTCATTGATCGGAAACATACCGGAAGCATCGCCGATACCAAGGACTTTCCGCCCTGTCAGCTGCCAGTGGATGTAACCCGCCAGCGTTGTCAGATAACTGATCTGATCGACATGTTCCTCACCATTTAAAATCGCCTGATACAAATGGGAAATGCTCCATCTCTGAGGAATATTGTAATTAAATAATTCTGTCAATGCTTCAGCCGCCTGACCTGTTGTACTGTTTCGCCATGTACGGAACGGTACAAGCAGCTCGCCCTTCTCATCAAAGGCCATATAGCCGTGCATCATGGCACTGAAACCGATGCTGCCGATCTTCGTCAGCTCTGCACCGTATTTTTCTTTCACATCTGCTGCCAGGCTCTTGTAGCAGTCTCTTAAACCCTTCCAGATATCATCCAGAGAATAAGTCCAGAAACCGTCGATCAGCTGATTCTCCCAGCTGTAACTGCCGGAAGCGATTGGTTTAAATGATTCATCGATCAGCACTGCCTTGATTCTGGTTGAACCGAATTCAATACCCAGTGCTGTTTTGCCGCTCTCAATAATTGCTTTTAAATCTGCCATTCTATCCTCCTGATTCATGGATTCGCTGTCGAATCCTGCTTTGAAATGGACACTCTGTCCAATTCAAACATTGTCTATCTCTATAACCACAGGCAGGCAGCTGCCTGCGGTTTATACCACACTATCGCAGCTGCCTGTCTTTTAATCAATTTAACGATAGTAAATGGAATTCCATTTCAGCTCATTGTTAAACTGTCTGATTGTTGTGTCTTTGTCGATATAAACAGCTTCAATGCCCATGCTGTTTGCCCAGTCACCCATCTGCTCAGCCGTCAGGTCATAGGAGAAAGCTGTATGATGTGCACCGCCTGCCAGGATCCATGCTTCAGCACCTGTCTGAAGATTTGGTTCCGGTGTCCAGAATGCAGTTGCAACCGGAAGCTTCGGCATTGGTTTTTCTGTCTTCTTGCAGTTTACGTCATTGATGATCAGACGGAAACGATTGCCCAGATCGATAAGGGATGTGGCAATAGCCTTGCCCTCTTTAGCTGTAAATACAAGTCTTGCAGGATCTTCTCTGTCACCCATGGATAATGGCTGCTCTTTGATAGAAATAGGGCCATCTGCAATTGTCGGGCAAACTTCCAACATATGGGACTGAAGGATACCTTCTTTGCCCGGTACAAGATTGTATGTATAATCTTCCATAAAGGATGTACCTTTGGCACCTTTCATGCCCTCTGTCATGATCTTCATCAGACGCACCATGGCTGCTGTCTTCCAGTCGCCTTCCGCACCGAAGCCATAGCCTTTAGCCATCAGCCTCTGGATAGCCAGACCCGGAAGCTGCTGCAGGGCACCTAAGTCACCAAAGTGCGTAACAATAGCCTGATAATTCTTTTCCTCAAGGAAACGTTCAAAACCGATTTCAATACCGGCCTGAACAGCCACATGCTGGCGGAATTCCTTCTCATCTCTGCCTTCAAGTAAAATATTATATGTGCTGTAATATTCTTCTACCAGTGCATCAATATCTGCCTTTGAAACTGCTTTCACTGCTTCTGCGATTTCATTTACCGGATAAGCATCCACTTCCCAGCCGAATTTGATCTGCGCTTCAACCTTATCGCCCTCTGTAACCGCAACATTTCTCATGTTGTCAGCAATACGCATCACACGGATATGGCTGCTTTCAAGAACGCCTACAGCTGTACGCATCCAGGAGCCGATTCTATCCTGTGTAGATTTGTCTTCCCAGTAACCCATAACCACTTTGCGTTCCATATGCAGACGTGAGAAAATATGACCGTATTCTCTGTCACCGTGAGCTGCCTGATTCTCATTCATGAAATCCATATCAATGGTATCGTATGGGATTTCACGATTATACTGTGTATGCAGATGAAGCAAAGGTTTTCTCAGTTCCTGAAGGCCGAGTATCCAGGATTTTGCCGGTGAAAAAGTATGCATCCATGTGATAATGCCGGCACAATTATCATCCATATTGGCCTCATTCATCGTTTTACGGATTAATTCATTGGTGATCAGGGTTGGTTTCCATATAACCTCATATGGAAGATTGCCTGATGCATTAAGTTTTTCTACGATTTCTTTGGAATGTGCTGCCACATGGGACAGGCACTCATCTCCATACAGATCCTGTGAACCTGTACAAAACCAGAACTGATAATTTTTCACCTTTAACATGTTTTTAATTCCTTTCTGTGTATGTTCAAGTTGAGTATATACGAAACTTGGCGCGGAATTCAGGTCTGCCGTGCAGACATATTTCTTACCTGAATTCCTGCGCATGCTTAGGTCAATGTTAAGCGTTTTTCTTCTTCATGCGGGCAAAAATTGCCTGTAATACGATGAAGAAACAAAGCAGTGCGGAAAGTACGATACGTACCCACCAGCTGGACAATGTACCCTGTGTGGTAATCAAGCTTGTGATGGTACCTTTGATCAGAACACCGAAGATGGTGCCGAATGGTGTACCCACACCACCGCTTAACAGTGTACCGCCGATAACGGATGCAGAAATGGCATCCATTTCAAGACCTTTGGCCTGTTCTACGAAACCTGCACAACTGTTTAAGCAGAATAAGAAACCGCCGCAGCCTGCAAGCAGACCTTCAAGCACATAAGCTTTAAATTTGATTCTCTTAACATTCAGACCCATCATTAACGCGCTCTGTGCATTGCCGCCCACAGCGTAAACTTCACGGCCGAATTTGGTATATTTCATAACAACTGCGATAATCGCTACGATAATCAGAGCAATAATAACCGTCGGATAAATATATGCCGGATGGAACTTACCGCTCTTGCTGTAGGAACCAATAAACGGCAGATAAATCTTTGCATTGGCCCATGCAAGGAATGTTTCATTCTTGATAGAAATCATCTCTGTGCTGACCATGGAAGTCATACCACGTCCAAAGAACAGACCTGCCAGGCTGACAATGAATGGCTGGATCTCCAGATAAGAAATCAGGAAGCCCTGTACAATACCGAAAGCCAGACCGATAACCAGTGCAACAGCAATCGCTGCATAAGCACTCATGCCGTGATTCTCCATCTGATTGGCCATAACCATACAAACCAACGCTGTAATAGAACCAACAGAGATATCAATACCGCCTGTGATCATAACGATGGTCTGACCAACTGCAATAACCAGCAGACCGGCATTGGAAATGAACAGGTTCAGAAACATCTGTGGTTTTGCAAAACCCTTATCTGCGAAAATGACCATACCTGCGATATACATGATCGCAAAAAGTGCAATTGTGATAATCAAAAGGAAGGTATTGCCGTTAATCTTTCTGTTTGAATCTGTGGTTGTTTTTAACTTAGCCATGATTATTTACCTCCCTCTACTGCTGCTGCAGCTTTTTTTGCACGCTGTTTTGCAATGAAACTCTGGAATACAGGGCTCTGCAGTGTAACAATAATAACGACAACGATGGCCTTGTAAACCGGCAGCTGATCGGCTTTAACATTCATCGCATAAAGCGTTGTTGTCAGAGCCTGGATCGTATAAGCACCGATAACTGAGCCCATCAGACTGAACTTACCGCCGCCCAGTACATTGCCGCCAAGAGCAACTGCAAGGATGGCATCCATTTCAAGGTTCAGGCCAATGTTGTTAACATCGGCTGAATAAATACGGCTGGATGCGATAATACCTGCGATACCTGCCAACACACCGCAGATCACGTATGTCAGGAATTTGATCAGTGTTGAATTCAGACCAACCAGTCTGGAAGCCGTACCATTGATACCAACACTTTCAATATACAGACCAAGGGCTGTTTTCTTCAGGATCAGATTCACAATGATAACAACGATAATCGCCAGGAAAATCGGTGTCGGTACAGGGATCTTGCCGATATAACCACCAAATACCTTATAAGAATCCACACGGACATATGTAATCTGACCTGCTGTGATCAGCTGTCCGATACCACGTCCTGCTGTATACAGAATCAGTGTGGCAACCATCGGCTGAATATTCATCTTGGCTACAAGGAAACCATTAAAGGCACCGCAGAGTGCAGAAGCCAGAATAGCTGCAATAATTGCCAGACCCATCGGAGCAGCCAGCTCAGTAACAGATACTTCACCACCGGAAAGGATCTGACAGCAGACAGCTGCTGCAACAGCCATAACTGCACCAACACTGATATCCTGACCGCCGGAAGCAGCCGTTACCAGTGTCATACCGACAGCCAGAATAACCAGCTCGGATGCACGGTTGACAACGTCCACAATGTAACCATATAAAACACCATTATTAATGGAAATCTTGAAGAATCCCGGTGTCGTAATCAAATTCACTAATAAAACAGCAACCAGACATACGATTGGCAAAAACAAGCGCATGGATGTTATTTTCTTAATCGAATCCTTATTCATTGCTGTCACCTCCTGCTATTGCTTTCATAACGCCTTCCTGCGTCAGCTGGTCGCCGGAAATCTCGCCGACCTTCTTGCCGTCTCGGAGAACACCCATACGTGAACATGTACGAAGCATTTCCTCAACTTCGGAAGAAATAAATGTAACGGCCATGCCCTGGTCGGCCAGGTCAAGCACCAGTTTCTGGATCTCAGTCTTTGTACCGATATCGATACCTCGTGTCGGCTCATCCAGGATCAGATAATCCGGATTGGTCAGAAGCCATCTGCCGATAATCACCTTCTGCTGGTTACCACCGGAAAGACTCTTGATCGGTGTCTCTCTGCTGGCTGTCTTAATCTGCAGCATATCGATATATTTGTCTGCGGCTTCCTCCATCTCTTTTCTGCTCATCGGATGGAACATGCCTCTCTTCGCCTGAAGTGCGATAATGATATTCTCACGTACAGACAGATCAGCAAGGATACCATCTTTCTTTCTGTCCTCAGGCAGATAAGCCATACCCTGTTTCATGGCATCCAGCGGAGAATTGATCTTCACTTCCTTGCCGTTGACCTTGATCTTACCTGTATCCGGCTTGTCCGCACCGTAAATGGCACGCACCAGTTCGGAACGTCCGGAACCCAGAAGTCCTGTCAGGCCCACAACCTCACCTTTGTTGACAGCAAAATCAAACGGTTTGATACTGCCTTTTCTTCCAACCTGTTCAGCTTCGATAACCGGTTCAAACTTCTCAAGTACTTTATGATCTCCCTTGATATCTGCCAGATCATCAAAGTTCTTGCCCATCATCTTGGCAACCAGTTCTACTCTAGGCAGTTCCTTTACAGGATACTCTCCAACCAGTGTACCATTTCGAAGAACAGTAATCCGGTCACAGACCGCATATACCTGCTCAAGAAAATGCGTAACAAAGATAATACCAACGCCTTCTTTTTGAAGACGTCTCATCAATACGAAAAGTTTCTCAACTTCTTCATCATCCAGAGAAGATGTCGGTTCATCCAGAATCAGAACCTGGCACTTCATATCTACCGCTCTGGCAATGGCAATCATCTGCTGCTTCGCCAGAGAACATTCCTCTAATTTATCAGTTGCTCTTGCATCAATATCCAGACTCTTCAAGAGCTCTGTTGCTTTCTTATTCATTGTATGCCAGTCAATAAAACCAAACTTTCTCGGCTCACGTCCGATAAAAAGGTTCTCCGCCACTGACAGATTCGGACAAAGATTAACTTCCTGATACACGGTACTGATACCGTGGCTCTGGGCATCCTGCGGGGATTTATTGATAATCGGTGCATCAGAACCCGCTATTCTGATCTCACCGCCGTCTAAACTATGTACTCCGGTAAGCACCTTGATCAGTGTGGACTTGCCGGCTCCGTTCTCTCCCATTAACGCATGGATTTCACCTTTGCGAAGCGTAAAATCTACATGCTGCAATGCTTTGACACCCGGAAATGTTTTCGAGATATCTCTCATACTTAAAACAACATCATTGGACATATAGCATTCACCTGCTTTCAAATTCTCTCTCTAAAATCTCTCCCATTTCGGGTAAGTTGACATGTAACGTATAAGCACAAAATTGGCGTGGCAGCATTCCAGGCTTCTGCCTCTTTCTACCACGCCAATCATTATGTTCCCGGAAAATTAATTCCTATAAATTTTAGTATGCACGAGCGTCTACAACATCCTGTGTTACTTCTGTAACTTCATAATCTGTACCGTCGATTGAAACGGATGCTACATCAGAACCATGAGCGTAGATACCTTCTTCTACATATGCCTGTTTCTCTGGTGTTTCGCCAGCCTGAAGCTGTTTGATAATCTGTTCTACACGTGGGCCGTGAAGAGGATTACACTCTGTGTTAACAATGATATCACCTGATAATGTATCTGTAATACCCTGTTTTGTTGTATCGAAGGACATTACAAGGATGTCACCGTCAGGACCAACTGTCTTACCAGCTGCTTTGATTGCTTCGATTGCACCAAATGCTTCGTTATCGTTCTCGCAGTATACAACGTTGATGTTGTCATACTGTTTCAGCATAGATTCCATAACTTCCTGGCCTTTAGCCTGTGTGAATTCACCTGTCTGCTGAGCTAACAGATTCCAGCCATTAGCTTTTACTGCTTCGTTGAGAGCTTCTGTACGTCCGATCTGAGCGGATGCACCGATTGTACCCTGAATATCTACGATATTAACTTCGCTCATGCCTTTAGCTTCTGCATAAGATTTCAGCCATTCGCATGCTTTCTGACCTTCCAGTTTGAAGTTGGAACCAACCCAGGCTGTGTAAAGGCTGTCATCAGAAACATTTACCATACGGTCAACGATAATAACAGGAATTTCTGCATCTTTAGCTTCCTGAAGAACTGTATCCCAACCGGATTCTGTTACAGGTGCAAGAACGATATAATCAACTTCCTGCTGGATGAAGTTACGGATCGCTGCGATCTGATTCTCCTGTTTCTGCTGAGCATCATCGAAGATTAAATTGTAACCGTTTTCTGTGCTGAATGTAGATTTCATAGATTCTGAGTTAGCTGTACGCCAGTCAGATTCTGCACCAACCTGTGAAAAACCAACTGTGATCACGTCACCTGTGTTGCCTGCTGCTTCTGTTTCACCAGATGCTGCTTCGCTTGCAGCTTCTGTTTCGCTGCCTGCAGGTGCTGCTGTTTCTTTAGCACTTGATGAGCCGCAGCCTGCCAATACTGCAACAACCATAGCTACTGACAATAATACCCCTAAAAATCTCTTCTTCATAAACTCTTCTCCTCCTAGTTATGAAACAATAAGTATCTTATGTGAAAAGCATACCGTATTCCCATAATTTTGGAAACAGAGGATTCTTTTTTTTAGGTTAATATTTTTTGAACTTTTTGTGAATGTTTTGACCCATTCAAAAAAAGTGTACTTTTTTATGATAAAAGTGTATTTTTTTATGAAACATTTCTGGCCGGTATCAAAACCCTTGCTGTGGTGCCCACATCCGGTTGACTTTTGAAAAATAAACCATAATTTTCACCATAATAAATATGGATCCGCTCATTGACGTTGCCCACGCCAAAGGCCGCTATATTGGCTGACTGGGTACTTCCGTCCACAGAAGCCTTCCTGAGATTATACAGTTTTTCTTCATCCATGCCTACACCGTCATCCGTCACACAGAAGACAATATTATCCCCTTCCAGGCGGCCGGTCACAGAAATCGTTCCTTTCCCCCGCTTGCCGCGAATCCCATGAACCAGAGCATTCTCAACTAACGGCTGTAAAAGCAGCTTCGGGATCGTAAAATTATATAACGCCTTGTCTATATCAATGTTGTAAGCCAGCGTATCCTGGTAACGGAACTGCTGGATCTTCAGATAACTTTCAATATGCCGCTGCTCCTCCTGGATCGTGATAAAGTTCTGCCCATTGCTCAGAGAAGTCCGGAAGAAATCAGACAAATAGGTCAGAAGACGGATCACCTGATCATTCTGTTTCGCCTCCGCCAGCCACACTGCCGTATCCAGTGTGTTATACAGGAAATGCGGATTGATCTGCGCCTGCAAAAGTTTCGTCTCGCTCAGCCGCAATGTCTCATGGTTGCGCTTCATATCTTCCACAAGCTGACCGATCTCCTTGGTCATATCGTTGAAATTATCCATAAGCAGAGCAATTTCATCCTCTGACTCCACATCCTTCGTCTGTGCCGTAAAGTCACCTTCGGCGACCCTGCTGGTCAGTGTACAGAGATTACGTATCGGGCCGGTAATGTTTCTGGACGCCCTGACAGAAAGTCCTACCGTCAAAATGACAACAAAAAGCGACGCCAGAATCGTAAAACAGAAAATTGTCCGATTATTCTCATCCAGCTGTGCTTTGATCTGATCGAAATTCAGGGTTTCTGCATAAATATAGTCACGGATACATGACTGCACCAGAGATGTCAGTGCATAAACATCATTATCCAGCGTGGCCATATTCTGATCATAGGAATTCTCCCGGCCAATATTATTCTCCAAATCATGAATACAATTTGACAGTGTATTCAATGTATTCTTCAGGCGAACCATCTGACTTTTGTTCAATTCAACCGTTGCAGAACGCGCCAGATCATTGCAGACGCTTTTCAGTTCATCGATATAGGCATAGGGATCCACCGTCAAAATACCATTGACCGTCACAGTTCCCACATCCAGCTCATCAATCTTCTTGTTGTTGATGACCGCCAGGTAAGTGGTATAGTCAATCCGCTCCTTGAAATCCCGGACATATTCATTGGCCTCTGCCACATTGTTCGTGATGTCCGCATACACACCGGTCGTATAGGAAATTGTCCAGAGCAGATAGCAGACAAGACAAATCATCGGTACAATAGCCGCCACGGCGATCATCATAATCTTTCGATTCAGGGAAAGCTTCTTATATCCAAACATAGCTTACCCCTTTCTTGCCGCCCTGTATTCTTTCGGCGTGCAGCCCTGGGTCTTCTTGAAAATATAGCTAAAATAATGCGGGTCTTTGTAGCCCACTTCATAGCTGATCTCCGATGTTTTCATAGATGAACAGGCCAGATACTGTTTCGCCTTCTCCATGCGAACTTCCGTCAGATACTCAATGAATGTCTTGCCCATTTCCTTACTGAAAACGGAACTAAAATAGCTTGGACTCATGCAGACTTCTGCCGCAACGGAATTCAACGAAATGTCTTCCGACATATAATCCTGTTCAATCCGTTTCTTCGCCGTCTGGATAATGTCTGAATACCGTCTTCCACTGACCGTATTGCGCAGTTCAATGGCATGATCCAAAAGCGTTCCTATGTAGGCCTTGATATCATCAACAGATTCCGCAGTTGAAACAGCCCGCTTCAAAATCTCTTCGTTCTCCCGAAGGCTCTCCATCTGACCCGCAGCCTCTCCATCTACTCCGGTATCTTTTCTCAGCTTCTTGCAAAAAGTCAGAACCGTTGCATAAATGTTCATGATAATATATTGCCTGATCATCAGCGATCGGAAATGATCCTCTGATATTTCCGTAAATAATGCCCCGACAAAACTCTCCACTTCCTCCAGAGAACCGCTGCTTAGGAAACGGGTAATAATTTGATCAAACTGATTGATCTCACCAAAAATATTGGCATCAAATTCATTGTCCTGCTGTTCAAAGTTCAATTGTTCAACCGATATGATCTGATTCGGTTTCTGCACAAAACGGCCGGCAAATGCCTTATCCGCCTCCCGAAATGAATATCGCAGTTCACGGATTCTCGCCACCTCACTACCGATACCGCCAAACCAGGTCAATGTGTCAAAAGGTGCGATCACTGCTTTCAGCCCCTCAATAAAGGCTTTTGTCTGAGTCTCCATTTCTTCTTCCACAGATGTCAGAAGAAATGCCCAACCTTCAACCCCTCTCTGGAATCGAAAAACATCCCTGAATCGGTCAACGTAGCCTCCGACAGCCTCATAGGCTCCGGCCAGTGCCTCAGACTGCTCTGCCTGCACATGATCCTCCTGGATAAATTTGAACAAAATAATCCTGTAAAAAGGGCCGCTAAGATTCATATGGAAACGCTTTCCTTTTTCCATGGCATCTGCCAGGGACAATTTACCCGATATCAATTCCCCCAGGAATTTCATCTTGATCAGTTCTTCATTCTCCTGCATTTCCTGGTAATAACCTTTCTTCAAGGCCAGATCTTCCCGCTCATCTCTGACTTTCTCGGCAATCTCCGACAAATGTTCCAGCAAAACTGCTGAGGATACCGGTTTCAGCAGGTATTCCGCCACACCGATCTTAATAGCCTGCTTGGCATACTCAAAGTCATCATAACCGCTCAATATCACAATCTTGATATCCGGCAGTTCCGCTTTAACCATACGGCTTAACTCCAGTCCATCCATAAACGGCATACGGATATCCGTGATCAGAATATCCGGCTTCTCCTTTAAAATCACCGGCAATGCCAGTTCACCATCACTGGCATCCCCCACAAATTCATACCCCTCTTTTTCCCAGTCAACACTGTTCTTGATACTCTGGCGTATAATAATCTCATCCTCGACCAAGTATACTTTTACCATCTTTATAATCCTTCTTTTCTATATGCCTGCCCGCTATAAGTTCCATCTAACCGCGGCGATAATTTCTGCACTTTTGTTTATTTCTAGCTTACCATATAAGCGGCCGCCTTGCAATTATCGAAGAAATTTTCCTCTTTGCACACTGTTTCCAGTCTTCATCCGCCAATTGTATACAAAACCTCTTCGCATTTTCATATTACCATGGTAAAGTTTTACAGTTTTTATCTTTTTTAACAAAAAAGCATTGAATTTCCATTTTCCCTATGTTAATATTTATTTCATTGTATTACTTAATTAATACTCAGGAGAGTCTCTTCACAATGCATCATGCAAAATACAAAAGAAGAGCGCCGAAGGTGTACGCAGCTGCGGAATTTTCGATCGGATACGCCCAACTGCAAGTCTCTCAGGCAAAAGGATGGAGGAAAAAGAATGTTTACACAAATCAACAATCTCATCAACTGGTTGGACGCGGTCGTATGGGGACTGCCTCTGATCATCTTAATCCTGTTCACAGGATGTCTCTTAACAATCCGCTTAGGTGTCCTTCAGATCAGACATCTTGGCAAAGCACTCAAATTCATGATTAAAAATGAAGACGGCGGCGAAGGTGAAGTATCCAGTTTCGGAGCTTTATGTACAGCCCTTTCCGCAACCATCGGTACAGGTAATATCGTCGGTGTTGCAACTGCCATTGCTGCCGGCGGCCCCGGCGCTCTTTTCTGGATGGTTATCGCTGCTTTTCTCGGTATGGCGACTAAATACGCCGAAGGTCTGTTAGCGATCAAATACCGTACAATCGATGATGAAGGCCATGTTCTCGGCGGTCCTTTCTACTATATTGAAAATGGTATGGGACACGGATGGCGCTGGCTTGCCAAAATTTTCGCTTTTTTCGGTGCCGGTGTCGGTCTGTTTGGTATCGGTACATTTACACAGGTCAACGGTATCGCATCCGCAGTAAAGAATTTCTTTGATCCGGATATGATCCATACCGTCTCCCTCTTCGGCAATACTTACTCATGGGCAACTGTTATTGCCTGTCTTATGCTGACCCTCTGTGTCGGTCTGGTTGTTCTCGGCGGTATCAAGCGAATTTCCAAAGTTGCTCAGGTTGTTGTGCCTTTTATGGCAGTTCTTTATGTAACTCTGGCATTGATCATCCTGATCACCAACATCACAGCTGTTCCGGCTGCCATCGTAACCATCGTAAAATCTGCTTTTACAGGCAGTGCTTTGGCCGGCGGCGCTATGGGTACTATGATTATGGCTATGCAGAAAGGTATCCAGCGAGGTATCTTCTCCAACGAATCCGGTCTCGGAAGTGCACCTATCGCTGCTGCCGCCGCTCAGACAAAAGAGCCTGTCCGTCAGGGTCTTGTCTCCATGACAGGTACATTTATCGATACCATCGTTATCTGCTCCATGACAGGTCTTTCTATCGTTATTACCGGAACATGGAATACCGGTCTTGAAGGTGTTGCCATCACAACAGCCGCTTTCCAGCAGGGACTTCCCTTCCCTCCGGTTGTGGCATCCTTCTCACTGATGCTCTGCCTTGTATTCTTCGCATTTACAACCATCCTCGGCTGGGATTACTATGGCGAACGCTGTCTGGAATATCTTCTGAACAGGAACCAGACAGCTGTCAAAACCTACCGTTGGCTGTATATTATCTGCGTTTTCATCGGCCCATACATGACCGTTGCTGCCGTATGGAACATTGCCGATATCTTTAATGCACTGATGGCATTTCCGAACTTAATCGCGCTGCTGGCATTGAATGGCGTGGTGAGAAACGAAACAAAGGATTTCTTTAAACGGCATCCGGAGTTATAAAGGGCAAAACTTTCCCAAATCTCAATAAACTGTAAAGAATGAACGAATTCATAGCAGACACGTTCATTCTTTACAGTTTTCTTTAGTTTTGATTCCTAATATAGTTGTTTTGAATATTTCTGAGTCGTCTCGCTCAATTCCTGAGAATATTTTTTCTGAAAGTTCTTTTGTAACTCTTTCTGTTGTTTCTGCAATGATAATGTCTGTCTGAAAGATGATTTCGTCTTCAACCATAGCGTTAATTCCGTCATTAAATCAGCCTTCTATATAAAAAATCTATAGGATAGATATAAAAACAATATTTTTCATATAGTTTATTTCATGTTATACTACATCAAGAAAAATTTGTAAACAAGGAATGATTATTTATGAAACGCATTGATTTTGAAAATGGCAATATCGTCAGCAACATTCTGAAAGCCGCTCTGCCGATGCTTGTAGCCCAGATCATGAGTCTTCTCTACAATATCATCGACCGTGTCTATATTGCCCGTATCCCTGACGTTGGCACCACGGCCCTCGGCGCTGTAGGGCTCTGTTTCCCGATCATCGTCATTATCACAGCCTTCAGCAACCTGTTCGGCACCGGCGGTGCGCCGATCTTCTCCATTGAACGCGGCAAAGGCAATCATGAAAAAGCCGGACTTCTGATGAATACATCCTTTACCCTGCTGGCATTATGCGCGGTTATCCTGATGATTGCAGGACTTCTCTTTGCCAGACCGATTCTGGTACTTTTCGGTGCTTCTGATGCCGGGTTGGTCTATGCATACCCCTACCTGATGATCTATCTGCTCGGTACATTTCCATCCATGGTTGCCACCGGCATGAATCCTTTCATTAATGCCCAGGGCTACGCAACAACCGGCATGACCTCCGTTATCATCGGCGCTGTCGCCAACCTTCTGCTGGATCCGCTGTTTATCTTTGTATTCGGACTCGGCATCAAAGGTGCTGCCATTGCCACGATTATTTCTCAGACATTGTCTGCTGCCTTTGTTTTGTACTTTTTACACTACAAAGCAGAATATCGGATCCGTTTTCTTTCCAAAACCGAACTGACATCCTGCGGTGAAGATGCCAAAAATATCGTCAGCCTCGGAACGGCCGGATTTATTATGCAATTGACCAACAGTCTTGTCACTATCTGCGCCAACAATGTCCTGTCCGTTACAGGCGGTGATGTCTACATATCCGTTATGACCATCATCTCCAGTGTCCGTCAGATGGTCGAAACGCCGATTTACGCCATCACGGAAGGTTCTTCGCCGATCATCAGCTACAATTACGGTGCCCGCCGCCCACAAAAAGTACGCCAGGCCGGTATCACCATGGCTGTTTTAGCGCTGATCTATACGTTGATCATCTGGAGCGTGATTCTGGCTGCACCTCGCTTCCTGATCGGTATTTTCAGCTCGGATCAGGCTCTGATGACCGATACCGTACCCGCCATGAAACTTTATTTTGCTGCATTTATCTTCATGCTGCTGCAATATGTGGGCCAGACAATTTTCAAAGCCCTCAACAAGAAGAAATATGCCATCTTTTTCTCCATACTGCGTAAAGTCATCATTGTGGTGCCCATGACTTATATCCTGCCTTATGCCCTGAACATGGGGCCAAACGGCGTTTTTATGGCCGAACCCATCTCCAACGTTATCGGCGGCAGTCTTTGCTTCATCGTAATGCTCGCCACAGTTCTCCCCGAACTGAAACGGATGTAACAGACAAAAGGTATCCGCATTCATCAACACGGATACCTTTTATACACAATATATTTATTCAGTTCTGCTATTTGCTGTTAAATACATCCCGATTCAGTGCACCGTCCTGATTCGCCACAATGACCGTACACATTGCATCACCCGTAATATTAACCATTGTTCTGGCCATATCAAGGATTCTGTCAATACCCATAATCATGGCAATGGCCTCAACAGGCAGTCCAACGGATGCAAATACCATGGACAATGTAATCAGACCAACTGAAGGTACACCGGCTGTACCGATGGATGCCAGTGTCGCCGTTGCAATAACTGTCAGATAATCTGTCGGTGTCAGTGCAATGCCAAATGCCTGTGCCGCAAAACATACTGCCACACCCTGCATAATGGCTGTACCATCCATGTTGATGGTTGCACCCAGCGGAATGGTAAAGGAAGAAATCTTCTTGGATACACCAATCTTCTCATCCAGTGTCTCAATCGCCATCGGAATCGTTGCATTAGATGTGGCTGTTGAGAATGCAAAACTCATAACAGGGAAGTATTTGCGGATAAACTTGTACGGATTCAGCCTTGTAAAAATCGCCATCAGGGCAGAATAACTGCCAAGGCAATGAATCGCCAGCGCTCCAAGTACACAGAGCATATATTTTGCCATCGGAATAAATCCCGAAAAACCGATATTGGAAAATGTTCTGGAGATCAGACAGTACACACCAATTGGTGCTGCCATCATGACCATGTTGGTCATCTCCATCATGATATCATTGAACTGCGCAAAGAAGTTGGAAACAACTTCGACTTTTTCACCGAGTTTTGCAAGTATAATACCTACAAAAAGGGCAAATACAATAACCTGAAGCATTGTACCATTTGCCAGGGCTCCAATCGGGTTGGTTGGAATAATATTCAACAAAGTCTCAGTCAGTGTCGTACTCTCAGCCACCGTGACTTCCTGTGTCTGAATCGCAGCTGTATCCAGGCCGAGACCCGGTTTTACAATCGTACCAACTGCAAGAGCAATTGAAATCGCCAGTGCGGTTGTGAAAAGATAGAACACAATAGTCTTCACACCGACTTTACCCAAAGTTTTCGTATCACCAATAGCTGCACTGCCGCAGATCAGCGAACAGAATACAAGAGGTACAACCAGCATCTGCATGAGTCGTAAGAACCCCTGCCCCACAACATAGAAAATACCATCAACCAGCACTGTATCTCTGACATATCCCGAAGGAACAAAATAATATAAAATAATACCTGTAAACGCACCAAGGAACAATCCGATAAAAATCAGCGTTGTCATTCCCAGCTTCTTCTTGCCTTTGTCCTTTGCCATCCTTCTACCCCCTTAATTCCTGAATATATTCTTTCATGGCATCCTGCCACCGAGGCATCCGATAAATTCCCGTCACTTCCATCATCAGATTTCTGAGGAATGTATTTCTCGGACTGTTCTTACCTGACTCTGATGGTACAGCTTCAATTCTGCCTGTCGGATTCTGTCCCATGAGTCTGAGAATTTCTTCTGCCGCCTCCACTCTGCTGCAGCATCCTTCACAGGAGGCATGATAAATGCCGTACTCATTGGCATCAATCATCTTCATAATGAAGTCAGCCAGCATCTTGGCGCTTGTTGGACTGCTGTACTGTTCAGCTGCCACGCGGATCACACCGCCCTCTTTTGCCTGGCGAATCACAGAATTAACAAAACAGCTGCCCTCCCTGGCATAAACCCATGAACTTCTGACAATCAGATGCTTCGGATTCAGCTCGCGGACAAAATTCTCCCCGGCAAGTTTGGACTTGCCAAAAACCGTGTCCGGTGTGGCTACATCAAACTCCGTCAACGGTGCACTTCCCTGTCCATCAAAAACATCATCCGTTGACATATGAATCAGCTTCGCTCCAACCTTACGGGAAGCTGAAGCAACATTTCTCGCACCAATGGCATTGACTCTGAAAGCCTTCACCATATCCTCTTCCGCCCAGTCATGGGTATTGTAACCGGCACAGTTAATAACCACCGCCGGATGACTCATATCCATGAAAGCTGTGACACTGTCCATATCTGTGATATCCACATCCAGATCCGATGTCAGAACATTGTATTCCATACGGTCAAGAGCATCACTAATCGTACTGCCAAGTCTTCCCTTGGCACCGATAATCCAAACCTTTGTTTTACTCATAAACATCCTCCATTCATTCGTCATTTCACACACTAAGTGTTAAATACCTTATTTAATCTTTGGCCTAATTTCAATATTTTGGCCTAAAAAAACAGGGCAACAAGCCCTGTTTCGCAACTTACCTTCCCATAGTATAGCATATCCTTTGCCCTATATACAATATTTTATTACAAAAACATCTGGTAAATCAGGGCAACTGGTCAGGCAGTTTTTATTTTTTACTTTTTATTTGATTTCACTGTGCATCTGCTGCAGTGATTTAACTTCATTATTCTCTTCCATATGCGCTTTGACATAGCCGATGCCTTCAGCGGTTGCTTTGGCTGCTGCGATGGTTGTCATATATGGAATCTTTGCCTTGATGGCTGCTTTTCGAAGGTAACTGTCATCATGCACACTTTCTTTACCTGCCGGTGAGTTAACCACAAGGTCAATCTTGCCGTTGGTGATCATATCCAGAATATTCGGACGCCCTTCATAAAGCTTCTTCACCTTTTCAGCCGGAATACCGGATTCATTCAATAAATCGCAGGTCTTTCCGGTTGCAATGATCTTGAATCCATCTTCATGGAAGCGCTTAGCTACGTCCACGACTTCTGCTTTATCTTTCTTATTCACGGAAATCAGGACCGTGCCTTCAAGCGGAAGCTTCAAGGATGCAGCTTCCTGAGCCTTGAAGAAGGCTTCTCCGTAGGACTCGGATAAACCAAGGACTTCTCCTGTGGAACGCATTTCCGGTCCGAGAACAGGGTCTACTTCCGGGAACATATTGAATGGGAAAACCGCTTCCTTGACGCCATAATATGGAATCTTCTGCTCTTTCAATTCCGGAACAGGTGATGGGCGGCCTGTTAATTCTGATGTAATAATATCTGTTGCCAATGGCACCATACGGATGTTGCATACCTTGGATACAAGCGGCACGGTACGGGATGCTCTCGGATTGGCTTCCAGAACATACACTTTGCCGTTCTCAATGGCATACTGCATGTTCATCAGGCCTCTGACATGCATCTCCTCAGCGATCTTTCTTGTGTATTCCTTAATCGTTGCCACATTCTCATCGGAAATATGAACAGACGGCAGGATACAAGCAGAGTCACCGGAATGGACACCCGCCAGCTCAATATGCTCCATAACAGCCGGTACAAAGGCATGTGTACCATCGCTGATGGCATCTGCCTCACATTCTGTAGCATGATTCAGGAAACGGTCAATCAGGATTGGTCTGTCCGGCGTCACACCAACTGCAGCTGCCATATAACCTGCCATACTCTCATCATCATAGACAACTTCCATACCTCGGCCGCCAAGAACGTAGGATGGACGCACCATAACCGGATAACCGATCTTATTGGCAATCTCCAGTGCTTCATCAACAGTTGTTGCCATGCCGGATTCAGGCATTGGGATTTCAAGCTTTTCCATCATGGCACGGAACAAATCACGGTCTTCTGCAAGATCGATGACTGCAGGTGCTGTACCAAGAATCTTTACGCCGTTTTTCTCAAGCTCTGCTGCCAGATTCAGTGGTGTCTGACCGCCAAACTGGGCAATCACACCCAATGGCTTTTCCTTCTTATAAATACTGAGAACATCTTCCAGTGTCAGCGGCTCAAAATAAAGCTTGTCAGATGTGTCATAATCGGTAGAAACAGTTTCCGGATTACAGTTGACAATAATGGTCTCAAATCCAAGCTTCTTTAAGGCAAGGGCTGCATGTACACAGCAGTAGTCAAACTCGATACCCTGACCGATTCTGTTTGGTCCGCCGCCAAGGATCATAATCTTCGGTTTATCCTCGGATACAGGATTCCTGTCCCCTGCATTGTAAGTGGAATAATAATACGCGCTGTCTTTTGTACCACTGACATGGACACCTTCCCATGCTTCTTCAACCCCAAGGCTGATTCTGTGATTACGGATTTCTTCCTCAGGAATCTCCAGCAGCTGGCTCAGATACTTATCAGAGAAACCATCTTTCTTTGCCTGGATCAAAAGTGCATCTGACGGCAGATGTCCTTTGGATTTGAGGATTTCTTCTTCCTCCTCAACCAGTTCACGCATCTGCTCGATAAAATATGTCTTCACCTTTGTCAGGTCGAAAATCTCTTCTGTTGTTGCACCCTTGCGAATAGCTTCATACATGATAAAGTGACGGTCACTTGTCGGATTGATCAGCAAATGAAGCAGTTCTTCCTTTGTCATGGTGTCATAATTCTTCGCATGACCGAGACCATAACGTCCTGTCTCAAGGCTTCGGATTGCTTTCTGGAAGGCCTCTTTGTAGTTCTTGCCGATACTCATGACTTCACCCACAGCACGCATCTGGGTGCCAAGCTTATCTTCTACGCCTTTGAACTTCTCAAAAGCCCAGCGTGCAAACTTGATAACAACATAATCACCGTCCGGAACATATTTGTCCAGTGTACCGTATTTGCCGCAAGGAATATCCTTCAATGTCAGACCTGTTGCCAACATCGCGGATACAAGGGCAATCGGGAAACCTGTGGCCTTGGAAGCCAGAGCAGATGAACGGGATGTACGCGGATTGATCTCGATAACAATGATTCTGTCTGTCACAGGGTCATGGGCAAACTGTACGTTGGTACCGCCGATAACCTCAACAGACTCAACAATCTTATATGCCTGCTCCTGAAGACGTTTCTGGCATTCTTCGGAGATGGTCAGCATCGGTGCTGCGCAGAAAGAGTCACCGGTATGCACACCCAACGGATCAATATTCTCAATAAAGCATACTGTAATCATGTTGTTGTCTTTATCACGGACAACTTCCAGCTCCAGTTCTTCCCAACCAAGAATGGATTCTTCAACAAGGACCTGACCTACAAGGCTGGCCTGAAGACCTCTGGCACAAACGGTCTTCAGTTCTTCCTTATTATAAACCAGACCGCCGCCGGCGCCGCCCATTGTGTAAGCCGGGCGAAGAACCACCGGATAATCCAGCTTATCCGCAATGGCAAGGGCTTCCTCCACACTATAGGCAACCTCACTTCTCGCCATCTCAATACCAAGCTTATCCATGGCATGCTTAAATTCAATACGGTCTTCACCACGCTCAATGGCATCCACCTGTACACCGATAACCTTCACATTATATTTGTCCAGAATACCGGCCTTGTTCAGCTCCGCACACAAATTAAGACCGGACTGTCCGCCAAGATTAGGCAGAAGGGCATCCGGACGTTCCTTCGCAATAATCTCTTCAAGACGTTCCACATTCAGCGGCTCAATATACGTTACATCCGCTGTCTCCGGGTCCGTCATAATCGTTGCAGGGTTGGAATTGACCAGTACAATCTCGTAACCCAGTTTTTTCAATGCCTTGCAGGCCTGAGTGCCTGAATAATCAAATTCGCAGGCCTGACCGATGATGATCGGACCAGAACCAATAATAAGTACTTTGTGAATGTCTGTTCTCTGTGGCATGATAAAATCCTCCTTATTTTAATTACTATTATAGACATAGCCCGTACCTATTCACAAGCTTTTTTTCCCAGAATTGTAATTAATTGTAAGGCCGTTATTTATTAATGTACATTATAAACAGGTTGAATTGCACATTTTAATCAATAGTCCTCTCTCTGCTATCATTTTTATCAATATTTTTAATATATTCATTGATTTTTATAATAATAAACTGTATACTATTACTAACGACTTTAGACACGATTACAGGAGGTCCCTATGGATTTTAAACAATTACAATCTTTCATTTCCGTTGTCCGCTGCAAAAGCTTCACGGAAGCCGCTGAGGAACTGGGCATCTCGCAGCCTACCATCAGCACCCACATCCGAATTCTGGAGGAAGAATTAAATTCACGGCTGATTGTCCGCACAGCCAAAAGCTTTGAAGTCACCCCCCGGGGTACAGAGCTTTTTGAATGCGCACAGAATATTCTGAAGCTCAGAGACGACATGATCAACCGCTGGAACGGCCACGATTCCAAAGTCATCCGTCTGGGTGTTTCCACAATTCCATCTGCTTATATTCTTCCGGAAGTACTTCCCACCTTCGGCAAAAGCCATGAGGACATCTATTTTGTTGTCACCCAGAGCGACAGCCGAGGCATTATCGATGCGGTTCATAAAGGCAGTTATGACCTAGGCCTTGTGGGAATGAAAACCGATGACGAGCAGCTTGTTTTCCGGAAGTTCTATCAGGATCGTCTGGTTCTGATTGCACCTGTCAACGACTATTTTCTGGAAATGAAGGATACTGGCAGCTTTTCCCTGGAAGAAGTCCTTCAGGAACAGCCTGTGATCCTGCGCGAACAGGGCAGCGGCACCGGCAAATCCGCTTCTGCTTTCCTTGAGAAAATCGGCATTTCCGAAGATAAACTCCACATTGCAGCCCGCATCAATGACCAGGAAGCCATCAAAAATCTCGTCGCCGGCGGCCTCGGCGTCTCCATCGTCTCCGAGAAAGCCGTCCATGACTATATCGATGCCAAACGGCTGCTGCAGTTCGAACTGCCCGGACATATCGCCGGCCGGGAATTCTACATCATTTACCATAAGGAGTACATTTTAAAAGACTACGTCTGCGAGTTTATCAGATACCTGGAGCACTGCTATAAACAGTAACTTTTCATGATACTTATCAGGCAATTGCGAAACCTCTCACACCTGAAATAAAACTAATTATTTTGATAGTTTTACCAGCACACTGCAGGGTTTTACAATGCCTGTCAATCAATACACCAAGGGGGATTTTACAATGTTGAATTTACCAGCTAATTTTGAAACCTATGCCGAAGCCCGCAAAGCCGGCTTCATGAAGATGAAAGAGATCAAAGACAATGGCGGCCGCATCGTGGGCGTATACTGTTCTTTTGTTCCGCAGGAGCTTCTGATGGCTGCCGGTGCTGCCGCTGCACCTTTATGCGCTTCCAGCGATGAACCGATTCCTGCTGCCGAGACGAAACTGCCCCGCAATCTCTGTCCGCTGATCAAAGCCAGCTACGGTTTCGCACTGACAGACACCTGTCCGTATTTCTATTTCTCAGATTTCATTGTGGGTGAAACTACCTGTGACGGCAAGCGCAAGATGTTTGAGCTGATGAACGAGTTAAAGGAAACTTACGTTATGCAGCTGCCTCACTCCAGAGACGAAGCTGCTCTCCGCTCATGGACCGGAGAAGTCATCCGCCTGAAAGAAAAACTGGAAGATTTTTATCATATTACAATTACCGAGGACCAGATCCGCGATGCCATCCGTCTGAAGAATCATGAACGTCGGGCTATGCTTGGTTTCCTTGAACTTGGCAAGCTGAATCCTGCACCGATCAGCGGTTATGAGATGGGCACCCGCCTGGACGGCCTCGGTTTTAACTTTGACCTTGAAGAGCGCATTGCCATTATCGAGGAACGTACAAAAGAAGTTCTGGCAGACTGGGAAGCCAACTACAAAGGCAAAGAAAGTACACGTCCACGTATCCTGATTACCGGATGTCCTAACAGTGGTGTTCGTGACAAGATCATTAAAACTGTGGAAGAATTAGGCGCCGATGTAGTTGCCTTTGACTGCTGTAACGGCACCCGCGAAAAAGTGGAACCGATCGACGAAAACATGCCGATTTATGACGCTCTTGCGAAAAAATACCTGAACATCAACTGCTCTGTTATGAGCCCGAACAACAGCCGTATGCAGTATATTGACGAAATGATTGACGAATATCAGGTAGACGGTGTCATCGAAATTATCCTTCAGGCCTGTCATACTTACAATATCGAATCCCATTATGTGAAACAGACTGTAACGAATAAAGGAAAATCCTACCTGATGATTGAGACTGATTATTCCCAGGCAGATAAAGGCCAGATCCTGACCCGTCTGGAAGCTTTCCTTGAAACATTGGAGAAATAAAAAAGCAATGAGTACAACACCTGTTTATTTTACCGGTATTGATATCGGTTCAACCGCCTCCAAGACTGTTGTCCTAAAGGATGGTAAAATTGAAGATTATTTTGTACTGCCCACAGGATGGAACGGCCGTGAAACAGCCAATGCCATTCTGGAACAGCTGAAAACCCGGGGCTATGCCGATGCCATGCGCTGCGTGGCCACTGGCTACGGCCGCATCTGTGTAGATTATGCCGACAAAATTGTTACGGAAATCACCTGCCACGGCAAAGGTGGATGGGCCATTTTTAAGAAAAATATGACCATTATTGATGTGGGCGGCCAGGACACCAAGATGATCAAAGTCATTGATGGACAGGTGGCAGATTTTCTGATGAATGACAAATGTGCCGCCGGCACCGGCAAGTTCATTGAAGTCATGGCTACCCGTCTGGGAGCTGATTTGAATGAAATGTATGAAATGGCCGCTCACGGACAGCCATTGGCTATCAGTGCTATGTGCACAGTTTTTGCGGAGTCTGAGGTCATAAGCCATATCGGCTCCGGTGAAAAACGCGAAGATATCGCCGCCGGCGTTATCCACTCTGTAGCCAGCCGTGTGGCCAATTTGGCTGCCCGCTTTGGGCTTGAAGAAAATATCGTTCTCACCGGCGGCCTTTGCGAAAGTCCTTATTTTATTCAGACACTTTCCGACAAAATCGGACACCCCGTTGAAACCGATGCATTTGCCAGATATGCCGGTGCTCTGGGTGCCGCACTTACAGCCGCCAAAAGGAGGGATTTAGAATGATTTATCTGGATTCATCAGCCACTTCTTTTTTGAAGCCTCCCCAGGTAGCTGAAGCAGTTTTCAAATCCTTCAGCACCATCGGCAACGCAGGAAGAGGCGCCCATGCTCCGACACTGAACGCCTCCCGGTTAATCTATGACACCCGGGACAAACTGGCTGCCCTCTTCGGTTCACCGGACCCGTCCCGGATTGTTTTTGCATGCAATGCCACGGAAGCACTGAATATCGCCATTCACGGTGCCGTCCATACCGGTGAACATGTCATCACAACCGCCTGCGAACACAATTCTGTCCTGCGTCCTCTTTATTTGAAGCAAGAAACAGGTACAGAATTAACGATCATTCCCGCTGACGAAAAAGGACGCATCCGATATGATCTATTGAATGCGTCCCTGAAGCCTAACACAGCTGCCATTGTCCTGACCCATGCTTCCAATATGACCGGCAATGTCACCGACATGGCTTTTGTATCAGATTTCGCCAAAAAGCATGGACTGCTGCTGATTGTGGATGCTTCCCAGACAGCCGGAAGCATTCCGATCAATGTCATGGACATGGACATAGACATTCTCTGCTTTACCGGACACAAGGGTCTCTTCGGTCCCCAGGGAACCGGCGGCCTCTATCTCCGTGAAGGCTTAACCCTGCCGCCATTCAAATCCGGCGGCAGCGGTGTTCACAGCTTCGACAGACATCACCCGGCAGATATGCCGACAGCCCTGGAAGCCGGCACATTAAACGGACACGGCATTGCAGGACTGAATGCCGGTCTGGACTATATCCAATCCACGGGTGTTGAAAATATCCACAATAAAGAAATCAGCCTTGCCCGCCGTTTTCTCGCAGGTATCACCGATATTCCTGACCTGAAAATTTACGGCGATATGGATGCGCCCCTTCGTGCACCGATTGTCTCCCTCAACATTGGCGATATGAGCTCTGCTTCCGTAAGTGATATGCTTTGGGAGGACTATGAAATCTGTGTCCGTGCAGGTGCCCACTGTGCACCGCTGATGCACAAAACATTCGGTACAGAAAAACAGGGGGCTGTCCGGTTCAGTTTTTCGTGCTTTAATACCGAAGATGAAATTGACAGGGCGATTCAAGCTCTGCATGAGATATCAGAATAGCTATTCTAAAGAATCCGCATATTTTAATATTTACGACAAACAATAATACGTCAACAAAATAGAACAGCAGATGGGCAATCACCCCACCTGCTGTTCTATTTTTTGAACAAACCTTTTGCAAAAAATGCAATCACCTTATAAACCGGGTTCTCCATATGACGAACCACCTGTTTTAATTCTTTGCGGACAGCAATCCCCTGCGGACAATGCTGTTCGCATTTTCCGCATTGCCTGCACAAAGATGCATTGGTCCGCTCTGCCCTGAAAGTCGTACACATCAGATACTCCCGCATCCCCGTAAAAAAGTTATCGGTATAACGCACATTATAGCATCTAAATGCCCCTGGGATATCAACGCCATATGGGCAGGGCTGACAATAACCACAACCGGTACAAGGTACCTTCATCTTCTCATTCACGGCACTTCTGACTTTGCGAAACAGCTGCTCATCTGTCTCTGTCATCTCGCCGGCCCTCACTGTATCTGCAATCCGAATATTTTCCCGGATCATATCCATACTGTTCATACCGGATAACACCACTGCGATCTCCGGCTGATTCCAGAGCCATCGAAGTCCCCACTCCGCCGGACTGCGCTTCGGTCTGGCTTCCGCAAACAAATCTCTCGCTTTCTTCGGCAGGCCGTTCACCAGTCTGCCGCCCCGCAGTGGCTCCATAATAATCACCGGAATGCCTTTCTTTGCCGCATAAGCCACACCCTCTGCACCGGCCTGACTGTGGATATCCATATAATTATACTGAACCTGACAAAATTCCCAGTCATAGGCATCGATTAACGCCATAAAATTCCGGCTGTTGCCATGATAAGAAAAACCAATTCGGCGGATCTGTCCCTTTTCTTTCTTCTCCCTTATCCAGTCCAGAATCCCCATCCGGACTAATTTCTCCCAGATATGCACATCCGGCAGCATATGCATGAGATAGTTATCCACATAATCCGTCTGCAGACGCTTCAGTTGTTCACAAAAAAGCTTCTCAAGCTCATCAACAGAGTGAATAAGATAGTGGGGCATCTTCGTGGCAATCTGAATCTGCTGACGCCAGTGATTCTTCGCCGTCAGTTCTCCCAGCACCTTCTCATTGCCCCGATAAATATAAGCCGTATCAAAATAATTCACTCCATGTGCAATGGCATAGGCCAGTTCCCGCTCTGTCTCCTCCATATCCACACTGCCGCCCTTTTTCGGAAAACGCATACATCCGAAACCGAGAATCGACCAGTCATTTTGTCTGTATTCCATATCCATCTCCTTCATATCACCAAAAAGAGGCCATTGTCGAAACAATGACCCCTTTTCGGTGGTTAAGTAAATATTACTTTGTAACCTTAACAGACTTTGTGCTCCAAGCTGAATAATACTTGGTTCCGCTGCCGTTCTGTTTATAAGCTCTTACACGGAAGTAGAAGCTGTCGCCTTTTTCGCAATTTGTAATTGTAATGCCGTTGCCGTCTGCATAATCTACCCATGTTTCATCTGTTGTATCTTTGCTGAAAGATTTATCTGATGAAAGCTGAATCTGATAGCCTTTAGCACCCTTAACGCCATTCCAATCTACATCAACCTCACCTTTTCTGCTGTTAGATACAGATGTGATCGTTGGTGTTGCGATTCTGTAAACGGACTTGCCTGTGTAAGCTGCAAGTGCATTGTTAGCATATGCTCTTACTGTGTAAGTATATGCCTTGCCGTTGTTGTTCTTAACTGATGTATCAGTATAAGATGTTGTGTTGGCATTAGTAATAGTAGCAATCTTCTTATAGCTGTTCTTACCTTCCTTACGGTATACGTAGTAGCCCTTTGCACCGCTTACCTTTGACCACTTCACTTCGATTCCGTTGTCCTTGTTGTTAAGGGCGGAAACATTTGCCTGAGCCAGGTAGTTGATGCTCTTGCCTGTATATGCACTCATGGAGCCTCCTTTAAGTGCTCTTACTGCATATGTGTAATTCTTGCCACTTGTTACGGACTTATCTGTGTAAGAAACTGCATCCTTAACTTCTGCAATCTTCTTGTAGCCGCCGTTGCCTTCTTTACGGTAAATGTAGTACTTCTGAGCACCGCTGATGCTGTTCCACTTCAGAGATACACCATTTGCTGCATTTGCCAGAGTAGAAAGTGTCGGAGCTGCAAGATATGTTACCTGCTTGCCTGTGTAATCTGCAGAATCATTACCATTGTAAGGTTTTACAGCGTAAGTATAAGTCTTGCCGCTTTCTGCTGTTGTATCTGTGTAGCTTGTTGTATTACCGTTATTAACAGTACCGATTCTTGTGTAACCGCCTGTTGTCTTACGGTAAATTCTGTAGCTCTTTGCGCCTGCAACCTTGTTCCACTTAACAACGATACCATTTGATGTCAGTGTCAGTGAAGAAATGTTGCTTGCTGCAAGATAATATGCCTTTGTACCGGTTCTGTTGTAATCACTTGTGCAGATGTTCTTGCCAGCGTTCATACAACGAATTGTGTAATAGTAAGTCTGGTTGCTTTCTGCTGTCTTATCTGTATAAGTTGTACCTTCTACAGTATCCAGCTTCTTCCATCCTGTAGAGGATGTCTTTCTCCATACGGAGTATGTCTCTGCATTCTTTACAGCTGTCCATGTAACAACAGCACCGTCTTTGCCATTTGTTACCTTTGGAACTGCAGGTGTTGCAAGGCTGTTAACCTTCACTGTATAAGCTGCTTTTGCATCCTTATAGCTTTCGCTGCCGCTGATCTGAGCTGTAATTGTAGCTGTACCAGGACCTACGATTGTAACATTACCTTCACTGTCTACAGCTGCAACATTCTTATTGCTTGTTGTAAACTTGATATCCTTTGCAGATGCTTTGGATGTGTAAGCATTATCAACAACTGCGCCGCCCTTGTAATTTACAGTTACGGAAGATTTCGCATACTTCAGTTCAGAATCCATCTGACCGATTGTAAATGTCTTTGTAACAGTACCTTCATAGTTGCCCTTGAATGTGATCACTACATCGTAGGAACCACCTGCAACAGCACTTTCAGGATACTTCACATCATAGTTGTCAGCACTGATTGCTTTGCCGTCAGAACCTACAACTGATACTTCAGGTTTCTTCTCCTGACCATCATATACATAATGATCTTCTGACAGAGTAATTGTCTTTGGATAAGCAATTGTTGTATTTTCTGTAACATCACCGCATCTTGTACACTTCGTTACGATACTGCCATCCTTGGATAATGTTGCCTTTGTAGTTGTTGTCTGGTAGTCATGACCAAGAGCCTGACCTGTTACAACCTTCTTCTCAGGATTTGTATAAGTCTTGCCATCGAATTCAACTGTGGCTGTGTAAGTCACATCGCCTGCCTTTGTACATGTTGCATCTTTGGATTCAGATGAAACCTTTACTTCCGGTGTCTGTACATGTGTCTTATCATTTGCACATGTGAATGTTGCTGTTGTTGTCCAATCACCAGTCTTTTCATCTTTTGCCCATTCGGACCATACAGGTTCCCCGTACTTATGGCCAAGTGCTTTTAATACAACTTCATGCGTATCTGTTAAAGAGCCAACTTCTTTGCTGTCAGTACCTTTAACTGTGGCTGTGGCTGTATAAACATCCTTACCATCTGCTTCACATGTAGCAGCTGTTGTTTCTTTTGTTACATCAACTGCGATCTGATCATCTGTTGGTACATTACCGCAAACTTCACATTTCACATCTTTAACTGTGGCTTTGGCGTCTGTTACATTGCCATTGTCATCTTTAACTTCGTTCCATGTCCATGCACCTGTGTATGCATGCTTTCCAGCTTCCTTTGCCTCAGTAGTTGTTACAACATACTTCACACCATCAGCTGTCTTATCTGCTGCTTTGTAGTACATAGTCACGCCCTGTTCACATGTACCTGTATGGCCAGCAAGTTTAGCCGTTGCAGTTACTTTTTCTGAAAGAGCTTTCTCAATAGAATCTCTGTTAGCTTTGTTTGTTGCATTTTCATCTGATTCAAGGAGACAATCCAGTTTATTGATCTGATTTGCACAAGTTTCACATTTCAGATTCTGGAATGTAACGCTTGTGTGATCATCACTCCATTCAGCATCTGTTGCTGTATAAGCATGACCTTCTGCTGCGTTCTTCTGAGCTTCATCCCAGATAGCTTTTCTTTTCTCGTATGTAGAATTAGCCTGTTCAAACTTGGACTTAACAGGTTCTGTAATACAAGCACCGCACTCTGGGCAAACATAGTTGTCCGCTTCGTTCCAGTTACCGCTATCAGCCTTTGTATAGTATGTTTCATGGAACTTGATGTAATGATGTTCGTGTGCTGTATTCTCTGCTTCTACACGTGTGCCCTCTTTGATCAGACCACAGTCAGAACAACGTTCTTCTGTAAATGCATTACGTCCGCAATAAGCAGGAACAGAAACTTTTTCATATGTATGAGAAGTACCTGTCAGTGTCTTCATATCAACTGTATCAACGAAGTTTGCTGACCACATGAACTCGTCATTATCATTGCTCTGGCTGCCCATGAACTGCTGATACTTCTTGTAGTTTGTGTAAGTTGGGTTGTAATCTGTTTCTTCAAATTCATAACCATAGCTGGAATGATCAAGCAGTTTGCTCTTACCGGAGATGAATGCGAAGTTTGTACCGATTGAAACAATCAGTTTATCACCCTTCACAGTCAGACCTGCGATTGGATGATTTGTAACTGTAAAGTCTGCTTTGTCTTTACTTGTTGTTGTGAAAGCCATACCGCCAAACAACTTTGTAGTGTCACGTACTGCAGATACTGTGTTATATTCCTTCACAACGGCTACTGCACCGTCTGCAGGATTGTAGGAAACGATATCGTTGGATACGTTGAAGTAAATCTTACCATCTGTATACAGCGCTGCTGTCAGACCGATGGATGGATAAATGCTCTGTTCATCCACGAACTGTGCATACAGTTTTGTCAGGAGGTCGTTCTTCACCATCTTACCGTCTTTGAGAACGCTTACAAATGTATCGTCATCATCGTCGTTTTCCTTGTCTGTGAAATTAATCAGTGTCTCATAATCACTGTCGCCATCGCCTGTATCCTTATTTGTCAGTTTATGACGAACGATCTTGTACTCTGCAGCCTTCTGACTCTGATTCATGCTTGTACTGTTTACTTTGTCAAACAGGTCTGTAGAATCATACATGTAGTACGCATAGCCGTCTGCATAGTAAACATTGCTTGTCGCACGCGCCATCCATGCTGTCTCATAATCCTTGACGGTTGCTGCATTTGTATAGAGAGATCTCAAAGTGCTGAAATTACCATCATATAATTTTCTAGCGCTTGTGTCACTGAACAGGAAGAATGTATGGTTCATATCACCATCTGTCTCGACACGGTCACGACTCATAACTTCTGTGTAGACATCTGTATAACAAGGGTCTACATAGTACCACTGACCATCCACCTTGACTGCATTCCAGTAATGGTCGGAACCGAAGTCTTCCTGCTCCTCGCCATACATTGTAACGTTGGACTGGAAGGAAATTCTTACAAGGTCAACTGTGTAGCCTGCATTGATATCCAGTGTCTTACCATCTGAACCATAGTACAGTTCTTTGGCTGTCTTCCAGTTGGAGCTGTCATAGCCTGCATTCGCATCTTTCAGATAAATATCCTTATCCAGACACTGTACAAGGTATGTGAAGGCTTTGGAATAACCAAGACATACGGATGTACCCATACCGAAAGCACCAAACTGAGAACCTTCCCAGTAGTTGATGACACCAGTTGTCATACCGGTTGCAGCCTGCTTCGCATAGATTGGAATCGCCTGCTTAAAGCTTGTTTCCTTCGTTCCATCACCGTCCATATCCAATGCAGGATCATCGCTATCTAACTGCCGCTGAGTAAGCTGCTCAACAGTCATCGTAACGCCTTCAGAAACCTCAACGCCGTTTTCTTCAGCATTTTTGATAAATTTATCTGCTTCCTGCTTCAATGGTTCTGCTGCGTCTGGAAGGTTTTCTTTCACAAATGCTTCCGGATCCTTCTCGATAGCTTCTTTATTAGCTTCTACATATGCATTCGCATCTTCCTCAGACTGTCCAGCCTTCACCAAAGTCTGAGCAATAGCGTTTTTATAAAATTTTACAAGCAAATCCTGCTTAATGCCTGCATAAATCTGATCATGGAAATTCTGTTTGATCTGTGGTTCGTAAACCTTATAGATCTCATCGTAAACTTCATCCTCATGCTCCTGCTTCTGAGGATCCTTTGCAATCATCGGCTTGTCATCATCTGTTTCCTTGCCGGAGTTCATGATGTAGGACATATCAAAAGTATTGTTATGTGCCAGCCAGTCATTCAGAACAAGCAGCTTCTGTGCCTTTGTCTGAGCACCGGATGCATCCACTGCTGCAAGTGCTTCTTTTCTGCCATTCTCTACATCTGTACCATAGTACTGGATACCTAACTTATCACCATATGTGAAAGTAAAGATCATACCTGTCAGGTCATCGTAGCTCACCTTGCCATCTCTGACATCCTGAACAGATTTGCCGTCTAAGGCAAGCATCTCACCAAGGATACCAAGGCCATCCTTATCATCATTGAAATCCAGAAAGAATGGATTCTGAACTCCCAGTACATTGGCATTGGCTGACCACTGATCCAGATAATTCTGATACTGCTTAACAACGGTATCAATCTGTTCTTTTGTCAGCTTCTTCGTTTCAGCCTGTCCATCTGCTTCATCTGCTTCATACAGGTCTGCTGTGCTGATGTTAGATTCATTGGATTCTGTGCCGGCTTCGCCGCCAACAATCTCAACCTCTTCCAGTGCTTTTCTCAGACTCTGGATAGCAGGATCTTCTTCGTCAATCTCCACGTCCTTTGTCATCTGTTCTGCAACAGCTGCATTGGCACCCTGGAAATTAATGTTGATATCACCAATTGAATAAACCGGTGTCTCTGTTTCTTCTGTCTCAGTCTGAATTTCTGTTTCTTCTGTCTCAGTCTGAGCTTCTGTTTCTTCTGTCGCTGCAGGTTCTGTCTCTGTCTGAACTTCAACCGCTTCAGTTTCTGCTGCTGATTCTGCAGCAGGTGCCACTTCTTCATCTGCGGCTGTCTGTGCTTCAACCTGCGCTGCATCTGTATTATCCACACTGGCTGCCCATGCTGTAGAAGGAGCCATTGTGGCGATCATGGATGCAATAAGCGCCATAGAAACAATTCTCTTAAATCCTTGTTTCATGTTTTCATTCCTTTCTTTTTAGCATAATTTTATCCCGGTGCCATGCACCGGTTCCATCCACTTACTCACTCTATGCAAATAAGTGAAAAATTATGGTTGCTTTGTGTCCTCCCCGTTTGATTTCCTTAATCACCCTCCCTCGCTTTCTTCATTTTGATACTAATTAATCTTTCTGACATTGCTGTTCTCCTCTCTCCTCTCACTGACATCCTTCTTAAATAATGGGTTGGCAAACAAAAGGCTAAAGCTTCACAGCTTAGTCTCTGATTTCATTATAGGTAAAATCTACCTTTTTGTCAACGTTGTACACCGCATAATACAAGGATTTTCGACACTATTAGCCACTTTTTCAGATGAATTCCCTGACTACAAAATAAGTCTGTTTATTAATAAACTTTTTTCCTGTGGAATATTAACAAATGTTAACATCCACAATCAATATGTAATCTTTCTCTTTTTATTTCTTTGCCATTCCTTAGCATTTTTTCGACACCACATCAATGCCATGCTATTGAATTTTTCTTTCCAAAATGCTATACTCATCATGCTTACTTATGCCTAAATAGTAAAATATAGTAACTGTTCAGAGCTAACCTCCAAAATGCTACGCATTTCGTCGGTGTGGCGTATCCGCCAAATAAAATTTCAAAAACAGTCTTAAAAATGCAAGCATTTTATACCTGTTTTTTGAAATTTTGCTTGGCTCTGAACAGTTACAAAATATAAATTTAATCCTCGATGGATTGCGAAACTCTTATCTCTTTGGATAAACCATCCTGATTAACCGTTCGCAGCAGGTGCTTCATTGCTGGCCGGTACTTAGGTGGTGTCCTTTAGCACCTTATGTACCGCTGCCAAACAATGGCAGTGCGAACGTGCCTGCTGTGAACGGTTAATCAGGGTGGTTTTCAAAATCCCTGAAGTTTCGCAATCTCGATGAAAAAAGGAAAATCCTATGACTTATACAGAACAATGTGCCCCGCTTATCCGGCATATCCACTGTGCTATGGAGAAAGAAGCCAACAACAAGCTTCGTGAAATGGACCTGACAGTTTCTCAGATCTATCTGCTCCAGGCACTGAACCATGCCCCCGGCGGCACACACGCACTTACACTCAAAGAACTTGAACGCCAGCTGCAGATTGGCCAGTCCACCACCGTCGGTCTGGTTCAGCGGCTGCAGAAGAAAGATTTTGTCACCTGCACCCAAAGTGTTGATGACAAACGTATAAAAATTGTCGCACTGACCACAGCAGGAGAGAGCATCTGTCAGGAAGCAGAATCCCATATGGTATGTGTCTTTGACCATATGTCAGAAGGTCTTTCCGAAGATGAGAAGAAGATTTTACTCACACTGCTGAGGCGCGTTCAGCAGAATTTCATTCCGAACCGGGACTCAAAAATGAATCTTGAGAATATATAGGAGTCACACCATGTCAAATTCAAACAATACCAAAGATACACAGCTTTTCGTGGGTATTGATGTTGGTTCCACAACCACCAAAATTGTGGCCATTGATCCTGAAAAGCATGAAATTTTATTATCCAATTATAAACGTCACAATGCCGCACAGGCTCAGAGCCTTCAGAATGCCCTGACCTTTTTTGAGAGCAACTTTCCAAATGCCCGTATCCGTCTGGCCCTGACAGGCTCCGGTGCCAAGCATCTGGCTGAAGCCCTTGGCTGCTGCTATATTCAGGAGGTTGTGGCCAACTCCATCGCCCTGCAGAAGGAATATGCCGATGTAGGTACTGCCATTGAACTGGGCGGTCAGGATGCGAAGATGATTTTCTTCCGCCGTGACCCGGCCACCCAGACACTGAACGTAGCAGATATGCGTATGAACGGCAGCTGTGCCGGCGGTACAGGTGCTTTCATTGATGAGATTGCTTCTATATTAAAGGTGCCTGTGGAAGAATTCAACGAACTGGCTTCCCAGGGCAGCTGCATTTATGATATTTCCGGCCGCTGTGGTGTTTATGCCAAGACAGATATCCAGCCACTGCTGAATCAGGGTATTTCCCGTCAGGATCTGGCGCTGTCCTCCTTCCACGCCATTGCCAAGCAGACCATCGGCGGTCTTGCTCAAGGTCTGGACATCCAGAAACCTGTTGTTTTTGAAGGCGGTCCTTTGACCTTCAATCCGACACTGGTCAATGTTTTTGCTGAAAGGCTTGGCCTGACACCGGAAGAAACGCTGCGCCCGTCCCATCCTGAGATTATGATCGCCTATGGCGCAGCCCTTTCTCTGGACGGTATGTTTGCAGGCAATTCTTCATGGTATGCGCCAAAGCACTACCTTGAACTGTTGGACAATCCGAAGCTTCGTGCCCATTTGCAGGCCTCTGCCGACGGTCCACGTTTTTTCGAATCCGAAGAGGAACACCGCGCATTCAATGAACGCCATCAGCTTCCGGAATTTACACCTTATGTACCAAAGAAAGGTGAAACTGTCCATGCTTATCTTGGCATTGATTCCGGCAGTACCACCACGAAATTTGTACTGATGGATGAGAATGAGAATATTCTTGATTCATTTTATGCACCAAATGAAGGGGACCCGCTGACAGTTGCCAGGACAGCCCTACTGACCATCCATGACCGCTACGAAAAATCCGGTGCCTGCCTGGATATCATTGCCGCAGGTACCACAGGCTACGGAGAGTTGCTTTTCTCAAAGGCTTTCAGCACAGAATGCCATGTGGTGGAAACCGTTGCCCACGCCCGGGCTGCGGACAAGTATATCAAAGATGCCACATTTATCCTTGATATCGGCGGCCAGGATATGAAAGCCATCTGGATCGACAACGGCATTATCACCAATATTGTTGTCAACGAAGCCTGCTCCTCAGGCTGCGGCTCCTTCCTTGAAAACTTTGCTTCATCTTTACATATTCCGGTGGAAGAAATCGCTGATGCTGCTTTTTCATCCGACCACCCCGCTTCCCTTGGCAGCCGCTGTACGGTTTTCATGAACAGCAGCATTGTCACGGAGCAGCGAAACGGCAAACAATCCGCAGATATTATGGCCGGCCTGTGCCGTTCCATCATTGAAAATGTTTTTACAAAGGTTATCCGAATCTCCAATCTGGACAGTCTGGGCGACAAGATTGTTGTCCAGGGCGGTACATTCAGAAATGATGCCGTACTTCGTGCCCTTGAGCAGTACACGGGCCGTGAAGTTATCCGTGCCCCTTATCCCGGCATCATGGGTGCCATCGGCGCTGCCCTTATTACCAAAGAGCGTTTCGAGCAGAACCACCCGGCCAAAACATTTATCGGCATTGACGGTGTGGCTGATTTTTCCTATACACAGGAAGCCAACGCCCCTTGTCCCTTCTGTGCCAACCATTGTAAACGAACCATTGTCCGTTTTTCCAACGGCAATTCCTGGGTAACCAACAACCGGTGCGAACGCGGCGAAATCCTCGGTGATCCGAAGGATGCTTCTGTCCGACAGCAGCTTGCAGATGCCAAGAAATCCCGTGAACAGACACCAAATCTTTTCAAACTTCGACAGGAACTGCTGTTTAAAGACTACCCTTATCCGAAAGCTGCTAAAGAACGTGACATCACCATCGGTCTGCCCCGGGTGCTTTCCTATTGGGAAACCATGCCATTCTGGACCACCTTCTGGCGTGCTCTGGGATTTAAGATTCAATTGTCCGATCTGAGCACACGCAAAATTTACGAAGACGGACTGTCTGCGGTCACTTCCGATACCGTCTGCTTCCCTGCTAAACTGGTGCACGGACACCTCCGCAATCTGGCGAAAAAAGGTGTGGATCGTATTTTCATGCCATCCATCACAACAGTAACCTCTGAAAATACAGAGAGCACCAGCGAATCTATGTGTGCCATTGTCAAAGGCTATCCGATTGTCATCCGCAACTCCGATAACCCGGAGAAGCGTTGGCATATACCCTTTGACGCACCGCTTTTCCACTGGTACAGGAGTGAGGACAGAAACTGTCAGCTCACCGGCTATATGGAGAAGACTTTCGGCATTTCCCCGGCAGAAACCAGGCAAGCCATCGCAGCCGCCGATGACGCTGAAAAACAGTTCCACGATGAAATGCATCGGGCAGGAAAAGCTGTTCTTGACGAAGTCACTGCCAATGGCAGCTATGCCGTTGTTCTGGCCTCAAGGCCATATCAGAACGATGCCCTTGTGAACCATGACCTTCCGGAAATGTTTACAAGTCTCGGCATTCCGGTGCTGACGGCAGATTCTCTGGAGGAAGCCGACCATGTGGATCTGAGCATGAGCCGGCTGGATATTGTCAATAATTATCATGCCCGCATGCTGTCCACTGCTATTCTGGCTGCCAGAAATCCACATCTGGAATATGTGCAGATTGTCAGCTTCGGCTGCGGCCATGATGCTTATCTTTCTGATGAAATCATCCGCCTAATGAAGGAGATTTCCAGCAAGACACCGCTGGTTCTGAAACTGGATGAAAGTGATATTCAGGGGCCGCTGCGTATCCGTGTCCGCTCCTTTACGGAAACTGTCAGCATGAATCATGCCGTTCATCCGAAACTGGATATCCATCCGCTGGAAGACCCTTATCCGGTGAAATTTACAAAGGAAGACCGCCGCAAAAAGATTGTCCTTGTTCCGAATACCTCCCATGCTTTCTGTCGAATCATGTCAGCCGCCATGCGGGGACAGCATATTCAGGCAGAACCGCTGGAAATCGGCCGTGAAGAAGCCATCCGCCTTGGAAAGCAGTATGTTCACAACGATATCTGTTTCCCTTGCCAGATTGTAATCGGTGAAGCACTGGCTGCATTAAAGAGCGGCAAATACGACGGCAAAGAAGTAGCCATCGGTATGGGCAAATATATCGGCGACTGCCGTCTGACCCATTACAGTGCCCTTCTTCGCAAAGCCCTTGATGATGCCGGATTCCATGATGTGCCGATTCTCACCAACGATGATGTAGACTACCACAATATGCATCCCGGCTTCCGAATGAGCCTGGGTTCCGCCATCCGTCTGGCTTTTGCTCTGCCTGTGATTGACGTACTGGAAGAACTGCTGCGCAAAATCCGACCTTATGAAAAGGTGGCCGGAAGTGCCAACCGCGCCTTTGAAGAAGGTATGGATGCCGTTGTGGAAGGCCTTGAGCTTCACGGCATCAGCGGTCTGAAAAAGGGCTTCAGGAAAGCCATCGACCTGATGAACCGGGTAGAATACGACCGCACCAACCGCCGTCCGCGGGTTCTCATTGTCGGTGAATACCTGCTGAACTTCCACCCGGGTGCCAACCACGATATTGAAGATTATCTGGAACATAACGGCTTCGAAATCATTGAAGCCCACATGACAGACGTCATCCAGAAGTCCTATTTCTATCTGGATGCGCAGATTAAAGAATATAAATTAAAGAAACCGTTAGACAAAAAGATTTGGTTTTCAACTGTAGATAAGGTTTTCGACATGGCCCACAATATGACAGACGCCATTGCCAAAAAGCATCCTCTCTATACACCCGCCTGCCGAATGCCTGACCTTGTCAAAGCCAGTGACCCGATCATCCATCACACATTTGATGCCGGTGAAGGTGTCCTGATCCCGGGTGAAATCCTGCATCATGCCAAGGACGGCTGCCGTTCCTTTGTCATCCTTCAGCCATTTGGCTGCCTGCCAAACCACGTAGTCGGCCGAGGCATCAGCAAGCGGCTGAAAGAAATGTACCCGGATGCACAGATTCTGCCTCTGGACTACGACCCGGATGTCAGCTTCGCCAACATCGAAAACCGACTTCAGATGCTGATTATGAACGCCAAAAGCGGGAATATCAAGGATAAGAATTAATATTTCGAAAACGATGTACTAGTATCTCACCATGAAAAGCAATACTTCATGTAAACTTATTTTTTGCAATATGTGTCGAATAATGTAAGTTTTTGACTTTTATTCATGTAATTTAGTGTTAATTTATAGCATATATTCGTTGATTTTTACACGAATATATGCTATTTTTATGTTAAAGAGTCTTTTCCGCATAAAACAGCCTTCCATACCAAGGCCCGCAAACGTGTATTAAATTTCATTTTTACAAATTACAGAAGGAGGTTTTCATTGTATGTATAGAAAAGTTATCCGTTTTCTTGAGGATTGGCAAAACAGTCCCCATCGCAAGCCACTAATTCTCCAAGGCGCACGACAGGTCGGCAAAACCTACTCCATTCTGGAATTTGGCCGCACCCATTATGACAATGTCGCTTATTTTAACTTCGAAACCAATCCCAAACTCAATGAAACATTTGATGAAAATATCAGCCCTGATTACCTGATTCCTATCTTATCACATATCGCCGGTCAAACCATTGTTCGTGAAAAAACACTGATTGTATTTGATGAAGTTCAGTTATGCGAACGGGCATTAACTTCACTCAAGTATTTTTGTGAGGATGCCCCGGATTATCATATCATTGTTGCCGGAAGTCTTCTTGGCGTGGCAGTTAATCGTGCCAGATTTTCATTTCCTGTAGGTAAAGTTGATATGAAAACACTTTATCCCATGGACATTGAAGAATTTATGCTGGCTATGGGTGAAGAAACCTTAGTCCAACAAATCCGCCAATGTTTCGACGCTAATACCCCTTTGCCATCTGCCCTTCACGAAGCCGCACTGATGCTCTATCGCCAATATCTCGTTGTAGGCGGTATGCCTGAGTGCGTCCTTCAATTTGTTGAAACCAAGGATTATATTCTTATTCGTCATACACAGGATACCATTTTGGCCAGTTATCTGAATGACATGAGTAAGTATAATACTTTAAATGAAATCAAGAAAACCCGATTAACATACGACAACATAACCGTTCAGCTTTCCAAAAAAAATACACGCTTCCAATATAAATTAATTAAAAAAGGAGGACGTGCATCCGAATTTGAAAATGCCATTGAATGGCTGACCTTATCCGGTATCGTATCGCAAATATATAAAGTTGAACAAATCAAAAAGCCATTGGAAAACTACAGGGATATTGATTCCTTTAAAATATATGTCTCTGACCTTGGTCTGCTCTGTGCCAAAAAGGATTTGGCTGCAACAGACATTCTCTATATGGTGGATGAAATTAATGATTTCAAAGGCGGTATGACAGAAAATTATGTCAATACACACCTTACAATCAATGGTTATAAAACTTACTATTGGGAATCCAATCGCGGGGCTGAAATTGATTTTATTATTCAACGAGACACGCATATCATCCCTATCGAAGTAAAAGCGGCTGACAATACACGTGCCAAAAGCTTAAAATTATATATGGATACTTACAAACCAGCCTATGCCATCAAACTTTCAACCAAAAACTTTGGATTTGAAGATAACAAAAAAATTGTTCCGCTTTACGCAGTTTTCTGCATATAAATTTCAAATAAACATTGCTATCTTAAAACTAACGTCTCTTAATCGTCTCTTTTGAGGCGCATATCTTATCCGCAACACACAGAATCCAGCTCTCCCGATATTTCGGCGGGACTGGATTCAGTGGAAACATATGCTTTCGAATCATGTCCTGCTCAATCTCGTTCAGTTCAAAATCCCGCATGGCCTTCTTCAAGGCATCTCCCGCATGGGTGACACCATGCCATTTATGGCTTTCATCCGGTATATGCCAATCGTATAAGAAATAATCATGCAAAAGTGCGCCTCTCACCAGAGAACGAATGTCCACTTCTCCCGGGAAATGCTTTGCAATTCTCAGGCACATCCGAGCCACCGCCAGGGAATGTTCGTATACCGACATCCTGCCGTGCTGTCTGAATGTTTTCTCAGACTGCATACCCGGGGATGACAGAATATCCCGGCCATATAAATTGATTAAATACTCTAAATCATCGTCTTCATCTATATTCTCGCTGTTTTTATCAAATTCAGACATCGTTATCATCCTCTGCATTTACCGCCTCACATATCTTTGATTTCTGGTGCTCGATTTCTTCACATCTTACAGCAGCGGCGCAAATAATCGCAGAATACACTGCCCAACTCTCAGTGCTGTTGACCGATGGCTTCGATACTGCTCCGTCACTTCATGACATTCTTCAAAAAGATGGTCGAAGTCCGCCTTCACGCCCGCAACTGCATCCTTATGATAAAAAGCGGCAGCATTTTCAAAATGATGATATAAACTTCTGTAATCCAGATTGATGGTGCCAACCACCGCTGCTTTATCATCCGATACACACTGCTTGGCATGGCAAAATCCCGGCGTATACTCAAAAATCCGCACACCCTTTTTTACCAATCTGTTGTAATAAGAACGTGTTGCCTTATAGACAAACTTCTTGTCCGGAATGCCCGGTGTGATAATCCGCACATCCACGCCTCTTCTGGCTGCCAATGTAAAAGCCTTGTTCATTTCATCACTGATCAGCAGATACGGTGTAATGAAATACGCATATTCCTGTGCACTGTTCAAAATATTCATATACACATTTTCCCCGGTATGCTCATCATCCAGCGGGTTGTCTGCATAAGGCTGTACATAGCCTGTCTGCTTCGCTGTATATGTAATCTCCGGAAAATACGGTGCATAGTCCGTGTCCGTCTTCTTAATGGCATTCCACATTTCAAGAAACATCACCGTCAGACTCTGAACGGCATCCCCTTCCATACGTACACCGCTATCTTTCCAAAGGCCATATGGATGGGTAATATTAAAATATTCATCTGCCAGATTGTAGCCGCCTGTAAAACCAACCTGTCCATCAATGACCGTAATCTTTCTGTGATCCCTGTTATTCATAAATATATTGACAAAAGGTACGATTTTATTGAAAATCCTGCACTGTATGCCGTGGCTTTCCATCTGCTTCACAAAATCCGTATTGATAAAGCCCATACTGCCAACATCATCATAAATCAGACGAACTTCCACACCTTCCTTCGCCTTCTCAAAGAGAATACTTTTCATGCCCGCAAAGGACTGTGCATCCTCGATGGCATGATACTCCATAAAGATAAATTTCTTCGCCTGCTTCAGTGCTTCCTTTTGAGCTTCAAAGCCATCAACTGCTTCCGGATAAAATTCCAAATCCGTATTGCCATACACCGGATACCCCGCCGAATGGCTGATGTAACGGGCCATGTTCCCTGTCTGCCGGTCCTCAGCCGACAATTGCTGCAAAACATCTTCTTTTTCCGGCAATAAAGGCGTCAGTTCTGACTGCAGTCCCTGAAAATGTTTGCGGATACCGATATTCACTCCGGAATGTCCGCATAACAGGTAAATACCGACACCGGCCACCGGAAATACCATAATCAGAATCATCCATGGCATCTTCATGGCAGAATTCATATCCCGGCCGTATATTTTAATAGCTACAATTAATGCAATGGCACCGGATGCCAGGGAAATTCCGGTGGAATATTTATTGAGTCTGACAAATAATTCAATAATCCAGACAACCTGTATCAAAACCAACAGCGCCGTAATAAAAATACGGCCAATACTGTTTTTTACAGCACCCTTTTGTTCTTCTCTCAATTTATCTCTTCTTTCTTATAAAAACTCCACGCTGCCGTCTTCAATGTGATACATGGCGCCAACGACTCTCAACCCTTCCTGCTCCTCAATCTGCTGGATATCCAGACTGTGTTCAATCAAAGCTACACTGCGTTTCACATTCAGGCAGCAAGCTTTGTAATCATCGGTTTCATCACCGATCGCCAGCTTAATCTCATCTGTAATAAACTTAATATACCCTTCCGGATCACTATTGATGGCTGCATCAACTGCACCGCAATGAGTATGCCCCAGCACAACAACCACCGGGCTTCCCAGATGTCCGGCCGCATACTCAATGCTGCCCAGCTGATGGTCATCAATGACGTTGCCCGCCACACGGATCACAAAAAGTTCACCCAGACCCGCCGAAAAAATCGTCTCCGGAATCACTCTGGAATCTGAACAAGTCACAATAATTGCATGAGGATGCTGCCCGTGTTCATAAGTAAACTTACGCAGTGCCGCAGAAACATTGCCGCTGTTATTATTTGTAAGTAAATAACGGGTATTCCCTGACTTTAACTTCTCAATTGCCTCATCGGCTGTCATAATCATATGATGGATCATCGCTAAAACCTCCTGTCTGTCGCCTGCTCTGCCCGGCAGATTTAGTTCTCGCAATGGGCACGGCATGCTGACAATAGCTGTATGTACCACTGTGCGAGACGTTCCGATGGGCCTCTGAAACCAAAATCGTGTTCAGCAAAGGCTTCCACGATTTTTGAGTCCCATCTCCACCGCACAGGACGCACATACAGCTATTGTCAGCATGCCGCGTCCCATGACGGATATTTTCTCCTGCCGGGCGATTCAGGCTTTCCATGAATGCACCGAATAAAGCTTTTCATCTGCACTTTTCTCTCTGACCAATACCAATAATGAGAAAAAGCAATTCTAAGTTTTATTCTTCATAAATTAATTATAAACCAAACATTAGTATCCAACTTTTATAGTATATCTTAGCATTATTAGAGATTCAGCTCAACCCAAAAGTACCTGCGAAGACGACATTTTTACCATATTGTTGCCAGAATGTCCAAAACTTTAAAACTGACTCTTTTACTTCCGACTCTCCATCCCTCCTGCGCCTGCCGTGCAGATTATAGTTATTTCTACACATAAAAATGGCGGAGACTCTTTTCCCTTCTCTATTCCGCTCTGCCTGTGACTTACCTCTGAAAACGTTTCGCGATGAGCGTGTTTTCAGAGGTAAGTCACAGGCAGAGTGGATTCAGGGTACTTGAAGTCTCCGCCTATATGGTTTTATGGAAGTAAATAACTATAATCTGCACAAACAGCTTCGATGACTTTCAGCAGGCCGAATGGCACGCTGCTTTCCTGTCCTTTTGTCCAGGTTGTTTCTTTTCCGAAGAAACGAATCTTCGCTGTAACTGCTTCTTTGTCGATAACGGCAAATCCATCGTTCTTGCTGTCAGCCATATCGGCTTCTTTGGCAAATAAAGTGAATTTGTCAAGGTATGGTGCACTTGCGTATGGGCAGAAGCTCTTGCAGTTGCCGCATTCGTTGCACATGTAGTCTACGTGGATGACCTGTGCTTTTGCCATACCAGGTACCTTGATTGAGATGTTGGCTCTGTTCGGGCATACATCTACACAGTTTTCGCATACGGTTGAACAGCCAAGGCAGCGTTCGGATTCCGGTTTGTCACCCGGTTCAGCCAGAATACCCTTCTTCGCATAGATGGATGCCGGATCTGCTGCGATGTCGCAGCTGCCTGAGATTTCACGGCCGCAGATAGCTTCTGCTGCTGTGATGGCCTGAGCCATTGCTTTGACAACGATGGATGGGCCATACAGACCATCACCGATGACATATACATTTTCTACACTGGATTCCAGAGTCGGGCTGACTTTCACGCGGCCTCTGTCATCTACCTGAAGACCATTCGCTTCATAGAAATCTGTCGGCACTTTTTCACCAACAGCTGCGATCACGCGGTCTGCAGGTACAGCCACTGTTTCATCCGTCTCAACAATGCCTGCACGACCGGATGCATCCAGTTCACCAAGCTTCATGACACGGCAGATCAACTGACCATTTTCCAGTTTCTCAGGTGCCAGCAGTTCTCTGAACTCTACACCATCTTCTACAGCCAGCACTAATTCATGTTCATCAGCAGGCATGTAGCGTTTTGTTCTTCTATAAACAAGATACACATGCTCAACACCATCACAGCGTTTTGCTGCACGAGCTGTATCCATGGCTGTATTGCCGCCGCCGATGACAACCACATTCTTGCCGATGGCCATCTTGCCATTTGTGCGATTGTAATCTTCAAGGAATGCCAGTGCATTCTGTGCTTCACCGCCCTCAAGCTTGAGTTCACCGCGTTTGTAAGCACCAACAGCAAGAATTACGCTGTCATATTCTTTCTTCAAAACATCTACAGCAGGTGCTTCTGTGTTATATAAAACTTTCACGCCTAATTTTTCAAGTAAAGCAGCATCCTTTGCAATGACACTGTCATCAATTCGGAAGTTAGGAATGATAGCGCTGACAACACCACCCAGGCGTTCACGTTTTTCATAAATTGTTACCTTTGCGCCAAGTCTTGCCAGATAGTAAGCTGCTGCCATACCTGCAGGACCACCGCCCACGACAGCAACACTGCCGCTGTAATCACCAGTTACAGATACGCTGTCTATAATAGCATCCATAGCCTGCTCAGCACATTCCAGTTTTGTATTTCTGATCTGTACGGATTTCTCATAGAAATTACGTGTACAATAACCCTGACAAGGATGTGAACAGATGGTACCAGTCATAAATGGCAGTGCATTTCTGTTCAGAATCACTTTCAGTGCTTCTTCATATTTGCCCTCACCGGCTAATGCAACATAAGTCGGGATTTCCTGATGAATCGGGCATCCATCCTGACAAGGTGCTGTATAGCAATCAAGCAGCGGAACTGTCTCATTAGACTTTCTTGATGCAGGCAATTTGGCCGGTTTCACATGATGCGCATCTGTAATGGCATCTTCTGCCAATTTATTCAGTGCCGCCACATCGATACCCTTGAATTCGCCGACGCCCATTGCCTCAAGAGAATCTGCCATCTGCTGTAATCTCTGGTAGCCGCCCGGCTTCAGAATCGTTGTGGCAACTGTTACAGGCCAGATACCACATCCGACGATTCTGTCAATATTGAAAGCATCTGCACCGCCTGAATAGGAGATACGCAGTTTGCCATCAAATTCACGTGACAGTTTTGCTGCCAGTGAAATGGACAGAGGATACAGGGATTTACCTGACATGTACATTTCTTCGCTTGGAAGTTCACCTGCCTTAACATCTACAGGGAATGTATTTGTAATCTTCACACCAAATTCCAGACCCATTTCGCCGGATAATTTGATCAGGCGCTGCAGCATCGGAACGGCATCCACATACTGAAGATCATCTTCAAAATGGAAACGGCCGAATGCAATATAATCATAACCCATCTTGTCCAGTGTTTCTCTGGCAAATTCATAGCCAAGAAGTGTTGGGTTACATTTGATAAATGTATTGAGTTTCTTTTCTGTCAAAAGATAGGTTGCAATACGTTCGATTTCCTGCGGAGGACAGCCATGCAGTGTGGAAAGTGTAACGGAATTACAGATATCCGGTCTGATAGCTTCAATATCTTCTGCTGTCACATGTTTGAACTCGCTTACATGATCCAGCAGATACTTCTTACAGACTTTGAAGGTTTCTGTATCAGCTGCATTCTTCATACTTTCAATGAATGTGTTGACTTTCTCAGACTTGATACCCTCCAGATCATAACCGACACTGATATTGAACTGGAAACCATCCATACTGCCAAGGCCGTATTCCTTTGCCATAAAGGAAAGCAGGAACCATGCCTTAATGTATTCATCCTGTGCCTGAGGAACATAAAGCTCGGTAGACCACTCACAGTTATAAGCTTCGTCATCCGCTTTGATACATGGCTTGTTGACACATGCTGCCAGTTCATCACCATCCATGATCTGAACGGTTTTCAGTTCGAAGAAACGGCTGCCGGCATAATAAGAAGCCGCAATATTCTGAGCTAACTGGCTGTTAGGGCCGGCTGCAGGACCAATCGGAGTCTCAAGGTCTCTGCCAAAAATTGTCAGCGCTTCTTCAGGCGCTTTATAAGCACGATGAAGCCCAAAAAGCGTACCATGATTCTCTAATTCTTCAGTTACCCAATTCATTAACTGGTCAAAAGACATACCTGTCATTCTATCACTCATGAGAAATCCTCCTGTATTCTCTTTCAATCTCTATTTTTTTAATTCTATCTTCCTTTTAAGTCTCTATTTCTTTTAAATCCGCGGCATCTGCCGGAACAGATGCCGCTCCTGTCCCCAATCTGATTAACCGTTGATGCTGTGCCACAGCTTTGCAGATTCCTCTCTGCATTTTGCCATTGCTTCTTCAACGTCAATCACTTTAATCTCACGGTCTTTCATCAATACACGGCCATTGGCAACCGTTGTCACAACGTCTCTGCCTGTCATGCCAAACAGAATATGGCCGTTGATATTGGATGCATCCAGCTGTGTTGGCGGGTTGTAATCCACAACGATGACATCACCGGCTGCGCCCTCTTTCAGAACACCAAGGGGTGTCTTAAAGTAACGGTTTGCAATGGCTGCATTGTTCTCAAACAGCATCTTCGGAACTTCTCCCCATGCCGCATTGGCGTCGCAAAGATGATGTTTGTGCAGTACATTGGCCACCTTATAAGATTCGAGCATATCATGTGTATAACCGTCTGTACCAAGACCTGTCAGGATACCTCTGTGAACCAGCTCCATGGTTGGCGGGCATCCGCAGGCATTGCCCATGTTGGATTCCGGATTATGTACCACCATTGTGTTGGTATCTTTGATCAAATCCATTTCATGAGGGTTAATGTAAATACAATGACCCAGCAGCGTCTTCTCACCGAGAATGTTGAAATCCATCAGTCTGTCCACGATACGTTTGCCATATTTCTTCAGACAGTCATGCAGATCTTCGATGCCTTCTGCCACATGGATATGATAGCCGACTTCATCCGGTTTGTTCGCAGCTGCCAGCTCCATAGTTGCATCGGAAATTGTAAACTGTGCATGCATACCCATCATACCGGCGATCATATCTGAGTCATCTTTCAGTGCATAACGGATAAATTCCGCATTCTCCATGACAGATTCTCTGGCTTTATCCATGCCATCACGATCAGAAATCTCATAACAGAGGCAGGCACGCACACCTAATTCCTTAGCCACATCAGCGATTGTAAATAAGCTGCCGCCAATCTGTCCAAAACTTGCATGGTGGTCAAAAACCGTCGTCACACCATTACGAATACAGGAAATCAATGTTTCAACCGCACTGTATTTCGTCTGTTCCAGTGTCAGATGGCGGTCGATCGTCCACCACTGACCATCCAGAATATCCAGAAATCCCTTCGGATTATACCCCTTAATACTTAATCCTCTGGCCATCGCACTGTAAATGTGCTCATGCGTATTGATAAATGCCGGCATGATCACGCCGCCCTTTGCATCAATGAATTCTGCATCCCCATACTGTTTCTTTATAGCCTCTGTTTCCCCCACAGCAGCGATCTTTGTCCCCTCAATCGCAACAGCACCATTTTCAACAAAGGGCATCTCATCATTTCTTGTAAATAACTTACCATTACCAATAACCAGCATCATTCCTGCCTCCTTCTTTAAAACTTAAATAAAATGTTTACCTTATATCTACATAAATCTTACTCTGCTTTTTCTTCCGTCGGTTCAACTGCACTGCCCTTCGGCTTTGGAAGAAGCAGATTCAGCACAACAGCTGTAATCATCGCCAATACAACCGGTGATTTACCAAAAATAGTTGTTACCCAAGCTGGGAATGTTGCTAATGCTGCATTCGCCTGTGTCACACCCATACCAAGGGCAATTGCCAGACCGACAATTGTTGTATTGCGGAAATCCAATGGCTGAGTTGTGATCAGCTTGATACCTGTCATTGTGATGGATGCGAATACAGAAATTGTTGCACCGCCCAATACACAATAAGGAATCGTTGTCAAAACTGCTGAGAATACAGGCACCAGACCTGCAACAAGCAGAATCACTGCCGCAATACGGAATACCTTTCTTGCTACAACCTTCGTAGATGCTACAATACCTACATTCTGACTGTAGGTTGCTGTCGGCAGACCGCCAAAAATCGCACCCACAACATTGCTGATACCATAAGCCACAATACCGCCCTTTAACTCTTCATCCGTCGGCATTCTGTCCAGACCGCCTGTTGTGGTAGCTGAGAAGTCACCGATTGCCTGAATCGCATTAATCGCAAACAGCATACCGATGGCAACACATGAAGACGGCTCAAACTTAATGCCAAAATGCAGCGGCTGAGGAATACTAATCAGTGATGCACCGGTTACAGATGAGAAATCCACCATTCCGAAGAAAATGGAGATAACGTAACCAATGATAATACCTATTAATATAGAAGCAAGCTTGAAAATACCTTTGCCGTAATGGTTCAGGTATGTAACGATACATAATACAATAATTGCTACCAGCCAGTTCTGCCATGCACCGTAATGCTCATTGGATGTACCACCGGCCATATAGTTGATGGCTGTCGGATACAATGAAAGACCAATGGCAAATACAACCGTACCTGTGATCAGCGGTGGGAAGAACTTCCTGATCTGTTTAATAAACAGACCAACCAATAAAGCAACAATACCGCCGACTATCTGTGCCCCCAGTATGGTCGCCACATCATACTGAGTCGCTATAGCCTGCATCGTCGGAACATACGCAAAACTGATACCCATAATCATTGGTAAACCCGAACCGATTGCATACGCTCTGCCATGGAACAGCGGATAAAGCTGAAGCAATGTGGTCAATGCAGAAACAAACAACGCTGCCTGGATCAGAATAACTGAATCAGAATCGGAAAGACCTGCCGCATTGGCTACAATGATCGCCGGTGTAACACATCCTACTATCATAGCAGCTACATGCTGCAATGACAATGGAAATGCCTGTAAAAATGATGGCTTACCCTCCATGTTAAATAAGTCATCAGCTGAAAGCCTTCTGCCTTTCTTACGTCCAAGATCTTCTTTACTATTCATCTTGTAACACCTACCTCCCTAAAAGTTTATACTTTTATGTATTTTCCTTTTTATCGTGTGCATATGATAAGGATATCATGCATAACCCGCGAACAGCTGCCAGACTATGTCGGGTTGTTTTGACATTTGATTAACAAACAGGGAGACTTCCACTCATTTGCTACACAATAACAAAAATATTTCCCTCCCTCATGGATGCGCATTTATTCAAGTTCACCAAAAGAAATATTCTCTGATTGTCATTTTAACATTATATTAGACAAAACACAAGCACTTTCTAAAAAAATTTTTTGATTCCTAAAAATTTTTTTGATTTTTCTCTTGCATTTTTCAGATAATCTGTTATGATGATTACAGGGAGACAAAATGAGACTTATCAAGCATAGTTTTATGGAGGTTCAGCAATGGCTAACAAAGCAGATAATCAAATCAAATGGGTATTAAACAAGATGCCGAAGAGTGATGACAAACAGGTCGCTAACATGTCTCTGGAGGAGATGTCGAAAGCAAACAATTTCCACAAGAGCTTTCCTCAGTATTCAGTTACACCTCTTACAGGACTTCCGCATCTGGCCGAATATCTCGGACTTAAGAAACTTTATGTAAAGGATGAATCCTATCGATTCGGTCTGAATGCTTTCAAGGTTCTCGGCGGTTCTTATGCAATCGCACGATACATGGCACAACAGCTCGGCAAGGATGTCAGCGAAGTTCCTTATGATGTATTAACTTCTGAGAAACTCAAGGAAGACTTCGGTCAGGCAACATTCTTCACAGCAACAGACGGTAATCACGGCCGCGGCGTTGCATGGGCAGCGAATAAGCTTGGACAGAAATGCGTAGTCAGAATGCCGAAAGGCACAACACAGACTCGTTTAAATAATATTGCAAAGGAAAATGCAACAGTTACTATTGAGAATCTTAACTATGACGAATGTGTTCGTATGGCTGCGAAGGAAGCGGCTGAGACAGAACACGGCATCATGGTTCAGGATACAGCCTGGGAAGGTTACGAAGAGATTCCTACATGGATCATGCAGGGTTACGGCACATTAGCACTTGAAGCTGATCATCAGTTAGAAGCTGACGAATGTCGTCCAACACATATCTTCATTCAGGCAGGCGTTGGCTCACTGGCCGGTGCAGTTGTTGGTTACTTCGCCAACAGATTCAAAGAGAATCCGCCGATCATGACAGTTGTTGAAGCCAAGGCTGCAGACTGCCTCTTCCGCTCTGCTTCCAAGGGTGACGGCAGCCGCGTAGATGTTACAGGCGATATGCTCACGATCATGGCTGGTCTTGCCTGCGGCGAACCAAACACTGTATCATGGGATATTCTTCGCAATCATGCAGATGCATTCGTATCTTGTCCTGACTGGGTAAGTGCCAACGGTACACGTATTTACAGCTCACCAATGAGAGGTGACGAAAGAGTTATCTCCGGTGAATCCGGTTCCGTTACAATGGGTCTGGTTGCAGCGATCATGACAAAACCTGAATTAAAGGAACTCAAGGAAGCACTGAAACTGGATGAGAATTCTCAGGTACTTCTTGTTTCTTCTGAAGGCGATACAGATCCTGACCGTTATCGTGAAATCGTATGGGAAGGCTTATGCGGCACAGACAAAGAACCATTTGCTGATCTTCAGGAAAACTAAGCATTCGTAATAACTGCCTTTGACAATTATTACATATAAATAGAGAAACAATTTTGTAGCGTTACAATATATGAACATTATGGAGGGTAAAAAAATGTTAGACTTTAACAAAATCAAAGAAGTAGCACAGGGCTATCAGGCTGATATGACAGCTTTCTTACGTGCCATCGTTAAGAATCCTGGCGAAAGCTGTGATGAAAAAGCTCATGTAGAGACAATCGCTGCTGAGATGAAGAAACTGGACTTCGATGAAGTTGTCATCGATCCACAGGGCAACGTTATCGGTTACATGGGTACAGGCGACAAAATTATCGCTTTCGACGGCCATATCGATACAGTAGGTATCGGCAATATCAACAACTGGACATTCGATCCATATGATGGTTATGAGAACGAAACAGAAATCGGTGGCCGTGGTGTATCTGACCAGTGTGGCGGTGTTGTATCAGCTGTTTACGGTGCTAAGATCATGAAGGATTACAACCTGATTCCGGAAGGTTACAAGATCATGGTTGTTGGTTCTGTTCAGGAAGAAGACTGTGATGGCCTTTGCTGGCAGTACATCATCAACGAAGACAAAGTTCGTCCTGAATTCGTAGTATCTACAGAGCCTACAGACGGCGGTATCTACAGAGGTCAGCGCGGACGTATGGAAATCCGTATCGACGTTAAGGGTGTTTCCTGTCATGGTTCTGCTCCAGAACGTGGCGACAACGCAATCTACAAGATGGCTGATATCCTTCAGGATGTTCGTGCACTGAATGAAAATGATGATGCAGACGAAACAGAGATCAAAGGTCTTGTTAAGATGCTGAATCCTAAATACAACCCTGACTGGGAAGAAGCTCGCTTCCTTGGCCGCGGTACAGTTACAACATCTCAGATCTTCTACACATCTCCAAGCCGTTGTGCAGTTGCTGACTCCTGTGCAGTATCTCTTGACCGTCGTATGACATTCGGCGAAACATGGGAAAGCTGTCTGGAAGAAATCCGCAACCTGCCTAGCGTAAAGAAATACGGTGATGACGTTGTTGTTTCCATGTACAACTATGACCGTCCATCCTACACAGGCTGTGTATATGAAATTGAATGCTACTTCCCAACATGGGCGATTCCAAAGGATCACAAGGTTACAAAAGCACTGGAAGCTGCTTACCATGGTCTGTACGGCGATAAGAGAATCGGTGCTGCTGACACACTTGAAATGCGTCAGGCTCGCCCACTGACAGATAAGTGGACATTCTCCACAAACGGTGTTTCTATCATGGGTAGAAACGGTATCCCATGTATCGGTTTCGGACCAGGTGCAGAAGCTCAGGCTCACGCTCCTAACGAAATGACATGGAAACAGGATCTGGTTACATGTGCTGCTGTTTACGCTGCTCTGCCAATGTCCTATTGCGAATAATTTCAAAAAAGACTATACTATAAAAGTTAACGTATTATAAACCAATAAAACTTCCGTGCATCGGACAATTTTTAACCGGTGCACGGCACTTAATCAAACGGAGGATTATTATAATGGATGCTAAATTACAGGCTTATATCGACAAATTAAACGCACTTAACTTCAAAGAAATGTACAACGGTGACTTCTTCCTGACATGGGAAAAATCAGACGACGAACTTGAAGCTGTTTTCACAGTTGCTGATGCTCTTCGTTACATGAGAGAGAACAACATCTCCACAAAGGTATTCGAAAGTGGTCTTGGTATTTCTTTATTCCGTGATAACTCTACACGTACACGTTTCTCCTTCGCTTCCGCATGTAACCTTCTTGGTCTTGAAGTTCAGGATCTGGATGAGGGCAAATCTCAGGTTGCTCACGGCGAAACAGTTCGTGAAACAGCTAACATGATCTCCTTCATGGCTGACGTTATCGGTATCCGTGATGATATGTACATCGGCAA
>ENA-UOOA01000586-UOOA01000586.1-human-gut-metagenome-genome-assembly--contig:-P61old-NODE-586-length-71160-cov-15.069742_pt1 | contig 71160 bp, 56 predicted proteins | sample MGYA00242467_ERZ724014 | MGnify/ENA metagenome assembly ERZ724014 | reverse complement strand
GTAACGATTGCCGTGATCGCGATCCTTGCGGGGTTGCTTCTGCCCGCTTTGAACAGCGCACGGGCGAAAGCGCACACCATCACCTGCGCAAACAATCTGAAGCAGCTCGGACTGGCGGCGATCAGTTACTCTTCCGACCATGACGGACATTATGTACCGAATGTTGCCAGTGCCGGCTATTTCTGGGAAAATCTTGTCGCGACAAGGTATCTGACCGGAGCAAAAGACTATGACGGAGTCAAGGGCAAAAACCGTCTTCTGCCGATTCCGCCATTGCTTTGTCCAGCGGAACAACATTCCAATGCGACGTTCGACAATGAAGCGGCGGCAAGAACAAAATCCACCGATTACGCACAGAATTACTATCTCGACTACAGCCTGCTGAATCAATCCAACAGTGATATTTTTCTGAAGCTGACCGACTTCAAGCATTCCTCCAAAGTATTCATGTACGGCGACCGCTACTGGTACCCCAAATGGGTATTCTCTCCATTCAACGCGGACTCTGCGATCACACTCGGCATGATGCGGCACAGTCAGGGAATGAACATGTGTTATGCGGACGGACATGTCAGCTGGCTCGCAAGAAACCGCTATCCGGATAAAACCAATCCGATGACTGGCGAAACCTCCTATGCCTGGGTCCAGTGGGGGAATAAAAAGACTCGGGATCAGTGGTTTTCTAAAGCAAAATGGCAATAAAATTTAAGGGACCTTCTATGAAACGACCATCTTTCATTCTCTTTGTGACGTGTGCCGCATTGTTCTGCAAAGGTGCGGAATCGTGGTGTTTTCAGGAAATGACGCACCGGACCGCTCTTGACTGGCATCCCGCGGACGGACGGCATTGCGAAATCAGCATTGACTCCGCCATTCTTTCCCGTCTGGCAAAACAAACGGTTCCGCCGGAGGCAAACGCCATCCGCTTCTCCGCACAGACACCCGACGGGGAACAGGCGGTTCCCGCGGCAGTCTCCGGACGGAATGGCTCCACGCTCCATCTGCGCTTCACTCTGCCGGAACGGACACAGAAAGCAACTCTCTATTTCGGCGGGAAAGGAAAAGCCGGAGGGAAAGCGGCCCCCGCGCCCGCTCTTGTTTCCGATGCACGGAAACCGGAAGGCTGGAAACCGGTTCTCGGAACATGGACAATCCGCGCGGAGGGGAAAGCGCTGTATTTCCACACACCGACGGTCAACTCGGCGGCGGTCTGCAAGGATTTTCCGCTTCCGGCAGGCACTGAGCCGGGCTCTCCGGCGGTGCTTGAATTCGCATTCCGCTCACTTTCCAAACTGCCCTGGAACTTCTCCCTCGCGGTCAGCCAGCTGGATGAACACGGCAAACCGCTTCCCTCCTCCGTCACCGATCCGCGCTGGTCTTCGATGTTCGCAGCCGGACCGCGGGAAGTCGTCAACCGCGCAGCCGGACGGCTTGATCCGCGTGCCAGAACTCTCCGGGTATTTCTAAGGACTTACACATCCCCCGCCAAACTTGACCATTACGGGAAGCCGCTTGCGGAAAAACGGCAGGGCGAAGCGGAATTTCTGCTGACGGATCTGCAAATCCGCTCCGGCACCGTTCTCCGTTTCCCCGGCAGGAATCCCGCACAGTTCACCGCCGGGATCGACGGCGGGAAGGCGTATCACCTGAACGGGAAGCACGCTCCGTTTTTCAACGCGAATCCGCCGTGCGTCTGGTCGGAGGGGGTCAAGAATCTGACCGCACAGACGGAATATCACTGGAGCAAAGGCGACGGCACGTTTGAAGCATGGATCAAGCCGGAATTCACAGCGGAAGACAAGGAAAACACGATCATTGAAGCCTATCAGAATTTCCGCAAGACCCTGCTGAATCTGGTTTATCGTCCCACCGGAAAACAGTTTCATCTGACGATCCGCGATTTCAGGGAAAAGACCGTTTCCCTCACCGCGAACGCGGAACTTCCGGCAAAGAAATGGTCGCACATCGCGGTCTGCTGGAGCGGGAAAAACGGCATTGCCCTGTTCCTCAACGGAAAAAAGATCGCCGCCAATGCGGATTTTCATTTTGCCCCCGCCGAACTGGAACGGGCGAAACGGTGCGATGACATCATGCCGGACAATATCAGCCTCGGCATTGCCGCGCGTCCTGTCCGCAATATTCCGACCGCAATGAGGCCGTCGGAGCTGCTCAAGGGAGCGCTGGACAAGGTGCGCATCTCGACCCGCGCCCGTTACACGGCTGATTTCACCCCGAACCGCAATCTCCGGTGCGATGAATCCACCTGCGCCTTTTTCGATTATGAAAACTCCTTTGACGGCACGCACGGGACCGGCGACCGCTTTATCGCCGGAAGTCTCATCTCTTACGATTCTCCGCTTGCAGACGTCATGACGACGGAACGGCGGGAAAATGGAACCGTCCGCACGGAAACGGTCCGCGTGATTCCGGAAGAAATCGTTCCGGAAAACCATCCGCACAACACACTGCCCACCTGCAACTATCCGCAGATGCCGACCGTTCAGGATTTCCACGCCGCCCGTGAACCGCGCAAACGCACATTTTCCCTCCGGAGCGGTGAAACGGCCCGTTTTACCATCCCGGAGAACGTGTATATGGACAGTCTGACGATCTCCTGTCCGCCGGACGGGAAACCGCTTGCGGGTCCGATCCTGCTGAACAGCGGCGATCTTGACGTGCGGTCCTACGGCGACCTTGCCGACACGATGTTCCCCGCCGGGGAAAAACTGAGCGATGCGGAACGGACGATCCGCATGTTCGCATTCATGTACCGCGCCAGCGATTATTTCATGTCGCACCAGCCCCGCATGACGGAACAGAACACTCTCGGCGGCGCGGAATACGACGGACTCCGTCAGCTGATCAGCTATTGCGGATTCGAATGCGGCCCGCTGAACAACCTCACGATGAACATGTTCATCTATCTGCTCCGGCTTCCCGCCAGCATGACGGCAGGCAATTTCCACTCCTTCGAACAAGTCTTTTTCGACGGGCGCTGGCGGCTGTTCGACCTCTCCGCCCAGACCTATTTCCCGTCGCGGAGACAGAACGATGCGGCAAGTCTTGAGGAGATCGAAGAGGACCCCGCGCTGCTTTCCCGCTTCAAATTCCTCGGTTCCTCCCACTTCTACCGTCTGCGCGCACGCGAATACAGCCGCTGGGGACTTCAGCCGCAGCCGCGCCGGGTCTATACTCTCAATCCCGGAGAATCGTTCCGCATCTGCTGGCAGAACAACGGAATCTATAACGATCTTCAGCGCGGAACGCATCAGGCGGTGGAACGGCTGAAAAGCGTCGGACGCGACGTCACCGCGGAAACCGGAGTCCGTCAGTTCCGGAAAAACGATCTGATCAGGCAGGTGGACCGTCCGTTCCCGCACTACGCAAGCGGATTCCTGACATTCGACGGTAAAGTATCCGCCGCAAACCCGGCATTCCAGCAGGTCACGGACAAAACGTTCGTCTACCGCGTCGACCTGCCGTATCCCATTGTCGCAGCCTCCTGCCGCGCGGAGGGAACAGGGCTCGTCTACGAAATATCGTATGACAAAGGGAAAACCTGGCGCAAACTCCCGGTCTCCGGGAACGGGACATGCGATCTCACGCTGGAAGTGCGCGCACGTCACTCGTATCTGCTCCGCGTCACCGGTTCCCGGAACGGAATTTTCCACTCGGTAACCAACGTGCAGATGAATCCGCGGGTTCTCTCCGGAGCTCTGCGCCGGGGGGAAAACGCGCTGACTCTCAAAAGCGATACTCCGGGAAAAGCTCTCGTCACCTACACGTTCCGCGCCAATACCGGAAAAACGATCAGACTCGGCAATGTCCTGAGCTGGGGCGCGATCCCCGGCGAGGAAAAGCAGATGATTCCCCTGAATCCCGAAGAGAGATGGGAAATCTCCGCGGAAAACCTGAGTCCCGATGCACGGCTTGAAACGACCGACGGACTCCACGCCGAACGGAACGGCAACACGATCCGCGTTTCCGCCACCGATCCGGCGGCACGGATCGGCGGACTGACCATCAGAGACGGAAACGCGGTCAAGCAGATCGCCGTGGCAGTGGTTCCCGGTTCCCGCTGGGTCCCCGCAGAAAAAATGAGGGCGGAATCCGGAGCGGAACTGCTTCCGCCGGATGCGACACGCACCATGCCGGTTCTGAAATCGAAAAAAAGCAACGTCAAGGTCGTCTATCCGTTTGCTCCGATCCGTGCGGGGAAATACATGGTGTTCCATATCGGGCGCAATCCGCTGAACCCCGGTCTGTCGGTTCTGATCCGCCGCGACGAAAACGGAAAAGCGGGAATGCCGCTGCTGCGGAAAACCAACAACGCCGCCGAATTTTATAAAGTGGAGAGTCTGCTGTGGCGTTTCCGGTGGGATTATCCGATTCAGGGCGTCTATCCGTATGAAATGATGCGGCCACTGGAATTTCCCGCATGCGATTCGATGGCCGTCCGCTACCGGTGTCCGGATCTGGAAATCGCCGGAATGCTGCTTCTTCCCGCAGACAATCCGGATTTTCTTTCCGAATTCCGCAAATACTGCTGCGGCTTCAATTACCAACCGCTGAAATTCCGGCGGTCCGAAAGGACACTTCAATGAGAACAGCCCTGTTGTCCGCAGTCTTTGCCATTGCCCTGTCCTTCGTCGCAGACGGGACGGATTACGGGAAACCGCTTCCGGTGACACGGATCGCCGGACTCAAACGCTGTAAAGCCGTGGCTGTTGCGGGAAAATGGCTGTATGCGGCGGGCGACCGCAGTCTCGTCACTTACCGGATCGGGAAAAATCCGCTGGGTCCGGAAGAAACGGCACGGACTCCGCTTGCCGGAGCGCGGCAGATCGCGGTCTCCGAACGTTTTCTGTTTGTCAGTGCGCGGCATTTCGGGGTTTTCGTTTTCGACCGCAGCGATCCGGCACGACCGGTCCCGGTCACAAGAATTGATCCGGTCGAACTGGCCACGGGAATCGCCGTGGCGGGCGATGTGCTGTTTGTCTCCCTGCGGGTTTACGGAGTGGAACTGATCGACGTTTCCGATCCGAAAAATCCGCGGCATCTTTCCCTGCTCCGCAACTGCGGCGAAATCCAATCGCTGTTCAACTTCGGGAACGGGCTTCTCGCCATGGGCGACTGGGGCGGGAAGCAGCTCCGTATCGCCGACATCCGCAATCCCCGGAAACCAGTCGAAATTTCCCGCTCCGATCTGGATGGCTACGGCGACGGCGTTCATGTACAGGGAAATTACTGCTATGCGTCAACCGGGCATCATTCCCGCAAACGCAATCCGGAGGAACGTTACGGAAAAGGGCATGGACTGGAGATTTTCGACATTTCCGATCCGGAACATCCCGTGCGGACCGGCGGGATCAAATTCCCGGCGTATTACGAACTCGGCGACGATTTCTGGACGGTACGGGTCGAGGACGGTACCGCATACGCGGGCGACACTTACAACGGAGCGTTTGTCGTGGACGTCAGCGATCCCCGGAATCCGAAATGTACCGGACGCGCTCAGCTTCCGGCGGTAAAACGGAAAAGCTATGCCCGGAAAATTCAGGTGGAGGAACCAGACTGCGTGATGGACCTTGCAGTCGGAAACGGCGCCGTGTATCTTGCCGGACCGCGGAGCGGTCTTTTCGCATTCCCCGCCGCATCCAAAGGTTCCAAAGGCGTTTCGGCAGAAAAAATCACGGTTCCTCCGCCACTGCCTTACAGGGAAATCCCCGGACTCAAACGGTTTGCCGTCGATGCGCCGGTACGCCGTCTTACCCTGAACGGGAATCAACTGTACGCCAGCTGCTCCGCAGGCGGGCTCCGTCTGTTCCGGATCGACGGCAATTCGCTGAAGCCGCTGCGGGAATGGCGGGACCGGACGGTATACGATGCGGCGGTTCACCGCGATCTGCTGTTCACCGCCGAGGGTGATTTCATCCGCGCCAGCCGCATTCAGAAAGATGGGAACCTGCAGGAGATCGGCAGAGTGCAAATTCCATGGCCGAATACGGCACAGCTGATCCGCCTGTTCCGTCAGGGAACGGTTGCACTGTGCAGCGGCGGAACGTCGCATCTGTATTTTCTCGACGTCAGCAATCCCGCCGGCATGCGGCTGATCGAACGGGATTCGGGACGGCTCCTTTACGGCGATATGATGCCGGACGGGGAAATCGACGGACTTCTTCCCGTCAACTGGCATTCCGGCGGAATCCGCTGGTATGATTTGAAACGGAAAAACAAATTCCCTGTTCAGTCACTCCCGGCAGTCCGCACCAGTCATCTGTCCGGCGTCGCCCGGAACGGAAACCGTTTCGTTCTCTGGGACCGCAACGGCAGTTATCTGCTTCTTGATCCGGCAAATCCCGGAAAAACGGAACGTCATACTGCGGCGGGAGGCCCCCGGCAGGGAATTCCGAGCGACGGCGGAAACAACATCATGGCGCTCTCCAATCGTGCCACGGGTGAAGTCGGCGTGTTCGACTTCACCGATCCCCGCAGGGCAGCGGCAATCCCGGGACGCTGTTATGACGTTTCACAGGGAATCACGGACCGAGCCGTTTTTTATGACGGACGGCTGCTGATACCGGCGTGGAATCTCGGCATTTTAATGGAAACAGAAACAAAATAAGATAAACAGGAGATCAGGAATGAATACAAAACAATGGCTGATATGTGCGGCTCTGACGGCATCCGTTTTCTGTGCGGCGGATTCTCTTCTAAGCGGCAAATGGCACAACAACGCTCCGAAACAAACCGCCGTAAACGTGGAAAATGAAACGGTCTGCATCCGCGTCGCCGGTTCCCATCCCATGCATGGCTCCTGGCAGCGTTCCGTTCAGCTGCCGAAAAACAAAGACTATGTTTTTTCCGCCGACGTTTCCGGCGATCAGCCGAATATCGCGTATCTTTCCGTCAAACTGTTCCGTAACAAAAAGGAGATCGCGCGTTTCTCGTCGCGGAGAAACGAAACATTCAAACGCAATCTTGCCGTCCCGTTTTCGACAAAGGACGCCGACGAGGTTCAGCTTCTTCTCCGCACGATTCTCCAGCCGGAATTCGCAGGCGGAAAAGCCTTTTTCCGAAATCTGAAACTGGAAGAGAAGAAGCCCGCTCCGCCGCCGGCCCCGGCTGCACGGCTTGAAATCGTTCCCGGCTATGAAGTATGCAGCTTCTACCTGAACCGCCTGAATGCGAACGCGGAGGATCAGTTCCGCTGCAAGGTTTCTTACCGGAAGAAGGGAACCGCCGGATGGCTGCCCGCGCTGGACCCGGTCTTCATTCCACCGGAAAAAGCCGCCCGCGGAAGCATTGTCAAACTGCGGGAGAACACGGAATACGAATTGAAACTGGAAATTTCCGATGCCGGAAAAAACGAAACCGTAATCGTTCCGTTCCGCACAAAAACACCAGACGTTCCCGTTGCCAGAACGGTTGTTCTGAACGAAAACAACTTCAAAGGTCATCTGGTCATTCAGGACGAGGGCTCCCCGGCGGGATACATCCGTTACACAGCCGCTCCGGGATTCGTCCTGCGCGGCATCCCCGGAAAACAGGAAGTAATTCTGCTGGATCAGGCAAAATATGTGATCCTTGACGGACTCACGATCCGCGGAAACGACAATATGCACGCGCTCCATGTCGCGGGCGGCAATCATCTCCAGATCATAAACTGCGATATTGCGGACTATTCCCTGACCGGGACCCACCGTCCCGAACTCGACGGCAAATATTTCAATGAAAAAAACCGTCCGCTGAACTATCATTCCGGCATCCGGGTCCGTAATGCCTCCGACGTTCTTGTGGAACGCAATTACATCCATGACCCGAAAGCCCGGACCAATCCGTGGTTTTATTCGCACCCTGCCGGACCGAACGCCGTATTCGTGGAACATGCGGCGGCTCTGGCCATGCGCTATAACGATTTCATCGGAAACGACCTGACCCGCTGGAACGACGCCGTCGAAGGCGGCGGAAACGGACACGAATGGGGCGGTTTCTTCCGTGACGGAGAGATCAAAGGCAACTATTTCGTTCTCGGCAACGATGACGGCATCGAACTGGACGGGGGCCAGATGAACGCCCGCATGTTCCAGAACAAAATCGAATACACCTTCTGCGGAGTGAGCACAGCGGCATGCATGAAAGGGCCGTCCTACATTTTCGAGAATCTTTTCGTCAATCCCGGCGATATTTTCGACCGTTCCAACGCGGCGCTGAAAAACAATCTCGGCGACCGCCGCTGCGGAGTCGGCAGAATCTTTTACTTCAACAACACCGCCGCCGGAAGATTTGTCGGAACCAGCCACTTCAATGCGTCCGGAAAGGAGGGAACGAAAGCGGTGTTCATCAACAACGTCCTTTCTCTTCCCGGCAGAACACTGTTCTACGATTCCGTATTCCGGGACCCGCTTTATTTCTCCAATAACATGCTTTACGGAAGAGCTCTTCCGCAGGAAGCCTTTTACAAAAACGCCAGACACGGTAAACCGTCAATTCTGACGGAAGCCCGTTTTACAGCGCCGGAACGCGGAAACTTTTCCCTGAAAGCGGGAACCGCCGGAACCGGAGCCTCGGAAGAAATCCCCAATTTTCAGACGAAAGGTTCCGACCTCGGAGCTCCGGCGGAACTGCCGTACCGTCCGCTCGGATTCCACACGGATAAAAGCGCTCTGCAATTCAACGGACAAAAACTGAAGGACACGGTCACGGTCACCGCGGACCAGAACTGGAAAGGACGTTTCCGGGTCATGAAGAACGATGCCACGGATTACCTGTCCGTCAATCCGTCAAACGGCTTTCTGAACCCCGGAACATCGGTTGTTCTGACTGTTACTGTCGATCCGTCAAAACTGAAACTTGCCAAAGAACACAAAGCGGTGTTCCTGATCCGGGCGGAAAACGGACTGTCGCGTCCGGTATCTTTCACGATGGACAATTCCCGTGACGCCGCATTGGCAAAACAGGCCCGTCAGAACGTCATTTACGCCTCGTCAATCTCAAAACAGACCGACGGCAAACAGACGATCGAATTCAAGGTTCCCAAAACCGGACGTTACTATCTGTTCGCGTTCACCTCCGGCAGTACCTATGCCGTCAACGCCTCGTTCAACGGGAGCCCGATGACGAAAGCGGTCTTTTTCTCTCCGGGAATGTCCAGGCCAGGCAAATCCTGGAAAGGGCTTCATCCGGCACAAAGCCCGAACCGTCCGTTCGAGCTGAAACAGGGCGGAACATTCCGGGTCGACGTGGAGCAGCGGGCGAATTTCAAATACAGCATTTACAATGCCGCCCTTGCCGCAACGCCGGAAGAACTGCTGTTTGCTCCGGAAGTGGAATAATATTTTCCGCTCTTGACTTCCAGCTCCGGAACCGTTATAGTACGGTAACAATCATCCAAAGGAATAATCTATGAAACTGACCGCTGTATTTCTTTCGTTCGGACTCGCCGCCGTCTGCTCCGCCCAGACCATCTTTATCGCAGGCGATTCCACCGCCGCAACCTACTCCGCAAAACAGGCGCCGATGACCGGATGGGGACAGGTTCTGCAGGAATTCACCAAACCCGGAATCAAGGTGCAGAACCGGGCGACATGCGGACGGAGCACTAAGAGTTTCCGCGACGAAAAACGCTGGGAACACATTCTCCGCGATCTGAAACCGGGCGATTTCGTCATGATTCAGTTCGGGCACAACGACCAGAAGGAAAACCGTCCCGCCATCTATGCCGAAGCGGAAACCGCCTACCGGGAAAATCTGAAACGTTTTGTGGAAGAGGTCCGGGCGAAACATGCCGAACCGGTGATTCTGACCTCCGTCGCACGACGCCTGTTCCGTAAAAACGGGGAGCTCGCGCAATCGCTCGGCAAGTACCCGGAAGTCGCCCGGCAGGTTGCAAAAGAGACCAACACCCCGCTGATCGACGCCAACGCCATGACCACCGAATGGATCCGGAAAGCCGGAGACAAAGGTTCCACCCGATTTTTCACGCATGTCGCACCCGGCGAATTCCCCGGTTATCCGAAAGGCAGCAAAGACAATACGCATTTCCGCGAAAAAGGCGCACGCGCCGTTGCGGAAATGATCGTCAACGACGCCAAAAAACAGAAACTCGGACTGGCGGACTGCTTCCGTTAAAAACCCGGAATTTCTGCAATATTCAAGAGCGCATATTAAGCGTGGGGAATTTCCGCCCGGCGGAGAAACGGGAAACTGCCGCCGGAAGCAAGATTTTTCACGGCTTTTTTCTTCCACAGCTTGAAAAAACGGTCCCGATACCGTATATTCATTCCCATGATTTCACAACTGGAACAGAGGAGATTATGATTATGGCGAAATTGGGAACGGCTCTGACGTCAAGCGCTGTCAAGGTTCTTTTGCTCGGATCGGGCGAACTTGGAAAAGAAGTGGCGATCGAACTCCAGCGGCTCGGTGCCGAAGTGATCGCCGCGGACCGTTATGCAAATGCTCCGGCGATGCAGGTCGCCCATCGCAGTCATGTCATCAATATGCTTGACCCGGATGCGCTCCGCTCCGTTATCGAACAGGAAAAACCGACTTATATTGTGCCGGAGATCGAAGCGATCGCCACATCCGAGCTCCTGAAACTTGAAAAAGAGGGATACCATGTCATCCCCAACGCCCGCGCGACGTATCTCACCATGAACCGCGAAGGAATCCGCCGTCTCGCAGCGGAAGAACTCGGACTGCCGACTTCCGGATACCGGTTCGCCGCAACGGAAGAGGAATACCGCAAAGCCGTTGCCGAAATCGGAATGCCGTGCGTCGTCAAGCCCGTCATGAGCTCTTCCGGGCATGGACAGAGCGTCATCCGGACGGAAGCCGATATTGACCAGTCCTGGTGCACGGCGCAGGAAGGCGGACGGGCAGGCGCAGGAAAAGTGATCGTGGAGGGATTTGTGGATTTCGATTATGAAATCACCCTGCTGACGGTACGGCACATCGGCGGGACCTCGTTTCTGAAACCGATCGGTCACCATCAGGTCGGTGGAGACTATCAGGAATCCTGGCAGCCTCAGGCGATGAGCGAATCCGCCCTCCGAAAAGCGGAAGACATCGCCCGGAAAATCACCGACGCCATCGGCGGACGCGGCATCTTCGGCGTGGAAATGTTCGTCAAAGGCGATGAGGTCATTTTCAGTGAGATCAGCCCACGTCCGCATGATACGGGCATGGTGACGATGATCTCACAGGACCTTTCCGAATTCGCTCTGCACGCCCGCGCCATTCTCGGCCTCCCGATCCCGAACATCGCGTTTCACGGTCCTTCCGCCTCCAAGGCGATCGCCGCCGACGGCGTATCGGACCATGTTGCATTCGGCGGACTCGAACAGGTCCTTGCGGAAAACGACACCTCCATGCGCATTTTCGGCAAAGGCGAACTGAACGGGCACCGGCGCCTCGGCGTACTGCTCGCCCGCGGCGGGTCCGTGGAGGAAGCTCTCGCAAAAGTGGAAAAAATGAGAGCCGCATTGACCATCGAACTCTGACGGGACAATACGACGAAAGGCTGATTCATGATCCGGACCCTGCTGTTGACTTTATGGTGCTGTTCCATCTTCGCGGCGGAAGAGTCCCTGCGCGTCCGCATCCCGTATGAAGACCGGCAAGGAACTCCCGCGATTGAAACGGAAGCCAATATCCGCTCCGAAGACCGGATTCAGCCGCTTCCGGAGAGTAAAAAACAGACCGTCTCCGCGGCATATCCAGATCACGGAAAAGATTATAAATGGGTTCCCGGCTGGATTCTGAAAGGGACCGGACAACTGCGGGTATCCGATGCCTCCGCGGTTTCCGACGGCAGCCTGATCGCGTTTCTGGAAACCACCGGAAAAGCCGACGGACCTCAGGGGGGACGAATCGTTCTGCTTGATGTTCCCCGCAAGCGTCTCTGCGGATATTTTGAAGTCGGACGGAAATTATCCGCTTTGCGTCTCGGCAGTACTCTGACTCATGCCGTCGCATGGGCGGAGGAACAGAAAAGTCTGAATCAGAAAGCGGGATTCTCTGTCCTGAACCTGAAAACCGGAACCGAAACCGCATTCCTGCCCGCGAAAAAACCGTATTCTTTCGCTGTTGCCGGAACCAGACTGTTTGCCGCAGGGACCGCAGGGAAAATACAGATGTACGATTTGAACGGGAACGGAAACAAAGAGCTGCTTTCCGGCCCCCATCCGTTCCTCAGTGTTACTCCGGACGGCAAAACAGTGATCGCCGCCGCGGATGATGCTTTCTACTATTTTGACGCAGTCAGCGGCGAGACCCTGCGGAAAGAACCGCTGCCGTCACCGCTCCGGGTATGTGCACTGACCTGCATGACTCCGGACGGAAATTCCTTTATTTTCGCTTCCGCGCCCGATTCTCACGGACGGCACCGCGTTTTCTTCCGGGTGAACGGCAAACAGAAAGAAACGGCAGACGATTCCACCGGGAAATTTGTCTGGCAGGAACGCGATTCTCTGTTCTTTCTTATGCGGATCATCAAAGGACGCATTTACCGGATCGACGCGGAAACGCTTAAACCATTCTCTTACTGCGAACCGAAAACCGTGCGTCCGGGCACACTGGGCACCGTCCGCTTTCTGTTCACGGGAAGCGAACCGGGCGAACTGATCGCCATGGATACGCTCGGCGCAGTCTATTCACTGAAAAGCGTGGGAAAACGCTGGCGGAAAACCATGATCGTTGATGCCGGAACCCGTTGAAATACAAGATCATTCAAGGACCAAAATGCAGGAACTGACTCTCAAACCGGATGCTTTTGCCTATCGTGGAAAAGCCGTCGCCGCCATGCCTTCGGGCAAACGCTGTTTCATTCGCGGAGGTGTGCCGGGCGACACCCTTTTGTGTGAAATCACCAAAGAAAAAAAATCGTATGCGGAAGCGGAGATCCGCACGGTTCTTCATCCGTCACCCGACCGTATCAAACCGGTCTGCCGCTATGCGGGACAGTGTCCGGGCTGCTCCTATTCCCAAGTCGATTACTCAACGGAACTTGCCTGGAAACAGCGTCAGTTCGAACGTTTTCTGCTTCATTCCAATCTTGCCGATCCGTCCGCCATGCGTCCTCCGGTTCCCGCCCCGCAGCGCGCCGGATGGCGCAACAAGATCAAACTTACCGTCGACAAACAGGGCGGCGAAGTCCGTATCGGCTATCTGATGGAAGACAACCGCACGGTGCTGGACATCCGGGAATGCCTGCTTGCCCGTCCGGAAATCTCGCGTCTGATGAACACAAAGCTCAGCGATCCGGCATTCCGTTCCAATCTGCCGGAAGGACGTTCCAGCCTCACATTCCGTTTTACTCCCCATGACGGAGCTCTGCTGCTTGAAGAAGAAGCCTCGCGGGAATTTCTGACCGACACAATCCGTCCTTACGGGGAATTCGCGGTTCCCCGCAACTCGTTCTTTCAGATCAATACTGCGATGGCGTCACGTCTCGCAGCGGAATTCATCCGCATCGTGGAAGATCTGAAGCCGGAAGTTCTGATTGAACTTTACTGCGGCTGCGGTGTATTTTCCGTTCTGGCGGCGGAATCCGGCGTCGGTAAAGTCTACGGAGTGGAAATTGATCCCGATTCCGTCCGTGCGGCGACCCGCAATCTGCATGAACACGGTCTGCCGCATTGTAAGTTTCTTGCAGGTGACGCGGTTCGCATGCTCGGTCAGCTCCCGCTCCGGACGAAACAGCGTCCGCTTCTACTGGTCGATCCGCCGCGGACAGGACTGGAACGGCATGTGATAGACGCCCTCACCGGGAGCACCATCCGCGATGTAATCTACATCTCCTGCGGGCCGGACACGCTTGCCCGCGATCTCGCCCTGTTCCGGGAACAGGGCTGGCGGATCACACAAACGGGCCTGTTCGACCTCTTCCCGTCAACCGCCCATTTTGAATCTCTGACTCTTCTGAAACGCGGGTAATCATCATGCGGCGGAACGGATCCAGTTCTTTTAATCCGGAACTTGCGGCAGGACACCGGGAGCGTCTGCGGCAAAAATACCGGAAAGCCGGACACGGCGGCCTGCTTGATTATGAAAAGCTGGAGCTTCTGCTCACATTCGCCATCAGCCGCCGGGATGTCAAGCCGATCGCCAAGGCCCTGCTGAAACGGTTCGGTTCTCTGAGCGGTATCATAGACGCTACGGAAAAGCAGCTTACCGAGGTCCCCGGAGTCGGCGAAAATGTCGCTCTGCTGATTCATCTGATGAAAGGACTTTACACAGATTATCTTTACGAGCAGGTAAAAGGCAGGGAAGTTCTGTCTTCCACCCAGGAAGTGCTGCGCTATGCAAAAATGAAACTTGCCGGACTCGAACATGAAGTGTTCATGGTAATCTACCTCAATACGCAGAACGAAGTAATCGGCGACGAAATCCTTGTGGAAGGCACCATTGATCAGCTTTATATTCATCCGCGGCAACTGATGACGCGGGCATTGAACATGTCCGCACGCGGTATTATCCTGCTCCACAACCATCCGAGCGGAACGCCGTCCCCGTCGCCCGCCGATATACAGTTGACACGCTCCATCAAGATTGCGGCGGAAGCCGTGCGGCTCGATATTCTGGACCATCTGATCATCGCCCGGAACTCCTGTTACAGTATCGCCGCCGGAGAACTGATCCCTCTGGAATATCCAATCGGAGCCGTTTCCGCACAACCGCCGAAACCGGCAAAAGAACTCTCCCCGGAAGAAAAACGCGCGGCGGCATTTTCCGCCCTGGCACAGCTCTCCGCGATCCGCGACCTGAACGAAGACGATAATCCGGAACAGCAAATGACGCGGGAACGCGATTTTCAGATCAGCGATGAATCCAATGCGTATCTGAAAGCTTCCGACCGCCGCAGAAAAAGGAAAGGGACGCAATCATGATTTTCGGAATCGGAACAGACATCGTGGAACTCGAACGCATCTCCAAAGTCGTGGAACGGCACGGCGGACGTTTCACCGGGTACATCCTGACCGACAGCGAAGCCGAAGAAGCGGAACGGCGCGGCGACAAAATCCAATTCATCGCCGGACGCTGGGCGGCAAAAGAAGCGGTTGCCAAAGCCCTCGGCTGCGGACTCGGCGGAAGCTGCGCCTGGCGCGACATTGAGATCATCGGCAACCCCGGCGGTGCGCCGCGCGTCACCCTCTCCGGAGCCGGAGCGGAAACAATGAAGCGGCACCGCATCGCCCGCCTTTTCGTCAGCATCAGTCATGAACGCGGTCACGCCATCGCCATGGCCGTGGCGGAACTGTAACCTCTCTTTCGATCGAATATCGTTTTTCTCCTGAAATCAAGACAATAAAGGATAAAATTGTCTGAATTTTAGAAAAATGTTTGTTTTTTTGTTTCTTTTTTCCAAAATCCCTCTTGACAAAACAGACTTTTTCGTTTATAATAAAGCAAAGAACAAATAACGCTTCAGGGATCATCAGGGAAATGAACGGAATTTATCAGAGTAAAGCATTGCGGCTTTCGGAGCTGATGCAGAACGATATCCGGAACGGCTGTTTCCGGAAACGGGAGTATCTGCCCAGCGAGCAGGAACTCGGAAAGCATTACGGAGTCTCCCGCACAACGGTGCGCCGCGTTATTTCCCTTCTGATCACGGATGGAGTTCTGATAAAAGAACCGAATAAAACCGCGCGGATCCGTACAAATGGCATGGAAAAAGAGCCGGAAAAAAGTCAGGCGGAAAAAACTCTTTCCCTGGCATTCGTCTATGCAGGCGTTCCCGATGGCTTTATCGTGGGAGTAAGTGAAGGAGCAAAGGATTTCTGCCGGGAAACGAATTGCGAACTGTTATTTTTTTCCAGAGAAAGCGGGCATACGGAAGTGATCAACATGCTGAATCATGCGCCCGAACTCGGAATCGACGGACTGATCGTTCTTCCGTATGAAACGGAAGCGTACCGCAATGCGGTGCGGAACCTTCTGGAGCGTGATTTCCCGATCATCTGTCTGGACCGCCCGCTTGAAGGAATGCGGTTGAGTTCCGTTGAGGTGGATAATTCTGGCGCGGTCTATCTTGCCGCCTCAACTCTGATTACACGGTTCGGACGTCCCGTTTATTATCTGGGTGCGTTTCCGGACCACGCCACTCAGCAGAAGCGTCTGAACGGATTCAAAATGGCAATGTATGAAGCCGGATATGCCGACAATATCGACCGTTATCTGCTGCTTTATCCGGCAACGGACAACGATCCGGAATACTGGAACACGGCGAAGATGCAGGAACCTCCTTACCGGAAAGCGAAAGAATTTCTGCGCACCGCCAATCTGCCGGTCAGTATGGTCTGCCTGAACGATTATGTCGCTGCGGCAGTTTACAAAGCGGCGCGGGAGCTGAATCTGGGAATCGGAACGGACGTCATGGTCTGCGGATTCGACGACCTTCCTCTGGCACGTCTCCAGAAACCGCCCTTGAGTTCGATTGAACAGCCCCGCCGCCGCATTGGATACGAAGCAGCGGATCTATTGTATAAAATTATTGCAGGAAAAATCGGAAAGGCTGTCAATCTTTGCCTTCCCGTGGAGTTGCATGAACGGAAATCAACATTGGGAGAACAGCAATGAGGAACAGGAAGAATGACCGGAAAATGAAATGGAACATAAGAAAATTCACCATTGTGGAACTTCTGGTGGTAATTTCCATTATCGCTATCCTTGCGGCCCTGCTTCTTCCGGCTCTGAACAAAGCCAGAGAACGGGGACGCAACGCGGTCTGTACCGGAAATATCAAACAGATCGGTTCCTCTCTGCAAATGTACGCAAGCGACTTCAATGACTTTGTCCCGTATACGCAATCATGGAAAAATACCGGCATTACAGAACCGAATGGAACCAATTCCAACCGACGGCCGACATTTGCAGAGCGTCTTTCCCCCTATTACAAAAAATTGCAGATTGTTCAGTGCCCCGTCAGCACGAAACAGTTGGAATCCCTCGGCAACAACTGGCATACAAACTATACCGCCAATAAAATATTCGGCTGGTCCAGCAGCCAGGAAACAGTACCGGCCCGACGACTGAACCGCTGCAAATCGCCGACTCAGGCAGCCGTTCTGATCGACGGCGAAAACAAGGGACGTTACACAATGGCATTCGGCGGCTCGTGCAGTCATCCGGACAACCGGCATTCCGGACGCTGGAATATTCTGCTCGCCGACGGACATTTGCAGACAAGCAGGGAAATTCTTTGGGAAACAGTCTTCACAAGCGGAGGAAGTGCGCTTGCAGCGAATTCCGATGCATGTCTGATGTACAATTTTCAATATCCCGGAACCACGGGATCCACAATGTGGCCTCAATAAATTAAGATGCAGGAGAAAAATTATGAAATGCAATAAATCTCTGATCTCCGCGCTACTTTTCTGCGCATTGGCTCTCACTCTCCCGGCAGGAAATGCAGATTTGCTGACCAATGGATCGTTTGAAAACGGGCTTGACGGGTGGCGTGTCAACAACGTCGGCGGAGCCGATGCCACGGCAGAACCGGATCAGCAGGCCTCCGATGGAAAACAGTCGCTGAAAATCCGTTTCGGCAAGGAACGGCGGAAAAATGTTTACATCACTGTCTGGCGTTCTCTGAAAGTCCAGCCATGGAGCAGCTACCGTCTTTCGTTCAAAGCGAAAACCCGGAACAGCAAACCATTCTGGGCTGGAATGGAATACCGTCCCGCAATTTATGTAAAAGACGGAAACTCCGACTGGAAAGAATATTCGTTTGAATTCAAAAGTGAACAACGAACCTCCGTCCATTTCCGTTTTCTGGTGGACAATACCGCGGAAGGGATCTGGCTGGATGATGTAAAACTGGAAAAAATACCGAATGTTTCCCCGGAAGCAGGCATGGAACAATCCATTCTGGCATTCGGAGCGAAACCGGATGGAAAAACCGATTGTTCATCGGCATTCCGGAAAGCGATTCAGGCAGGTGTCACACAGCTCTTTCTTCCGGAGGGGAACTATGCGCTCGCCCAGGAAATCGTTCTGCCCGACGGTTTCCGTCTCCGCGGATGCGGAAAAAATTCCCGGATCATTGCTTTACCGTCTCCCCGGAAATTTGTTCTCAAGGGAGGAAGCAATTCCAGATTCTCCGATTTTGCGGTTGACGCCGGACAGCAAAAGACGCACGGACTTTATTTTCTGCGGGCGGAAAACATCGTTGTCGAACGTGTGTTTATTTCCAACACCAAAGCATTCGGAATTAATTTCGATCATATCAATCACGCCCAGATCAGCAACTGTACGATCCGTTCCGCCCATACGGGAATCATGCAAACGTATTGCTCCAATATCCGGACGATGCAGAATACGGTTCTGGACTGCACAAAACACGGAATCCAGTTCTGGAGTCAGGATAAATGGCGTCCGCAGTTCCGGACCCGCAATCTGTGGTTCTGCAACAACTATGTCAAAAATGCCCCGTCCGGAGATGGCGGCATCTGGGGTGTCGGTGTGATCGGTGTCGTCATGTCCGGCAATATCGTGGAACGCGCCATGGATGTCGGGCTTGATCTCGAATGGTGCGAAAACGCGGTGATTTCCGGAAACATCGTCCGGGATACCGAACACGGCGGCATTTCACTTTTCTTTTCCTGCAAAAACATCACGATCACCGGGAACACCGTCTATAATGACCGCATTTATTCAAAAGCTCCGGGCGGCTACTGGGTAAGAGCCGGAATCTGGCTGACCTATCCCAACACAAAAACGTTCAAGGAAGATTACGGACACGAAAATATCACGATTGCCGGAAATACCATCATCAACGGTCCCGGACCGCGGCGGGCAATTTGGATCGGCTGCGGGAAAAATATTCTGATCCAGGGAAACAATCTGAATACAGCAACCATCCATCACGGCGGCGAACACGGAAACCTGAAAACCGTTATCAAAGAATACAGCGGAGAAAAAGATTACCGGATTGATTCCAACGGAGAAATGAAAGAACGTTAAAAACTCTTTCTTTATAGACTCATTCAGCAAACATTACAACAAACCAGACCGGGAGGAAAACAACGATGAAAACAGCAATGAAATACCCTGATTCCATGAAAAAAAGGAGATTTACCCTTGTAGAGCTCCTCATAGTAATTTCCATTATCGCCATCCTGGCGGCTCTGCTTCTCCCCGCTCTGAACAAGGCACGCACCTATGCGCAGCAGATCCAATGTGTAAGCAACGAAAAACAGATCGCGACCGGGATCATTATGTATACAACGGACTTCCAAAACCAGTTGCCGGCGACGATCACATCTATTCTGAAGGGCAATACGGAGAATCGTTCGCTCTGCGAAAGCGCAATCCCGAAATCTCCCAACGTCGGTCTCGGCTTGGTGGCAGCGGGAAAATACCTGGGCGGAACGGCTGCGGATTTCTCCACGTTTGTGAGAGGATTCCGCCGCCCGAAAATCCTGAAATGCCCCTCCAACCCGAAATCCGGGTGGAATCAACCGAATGTGAATAACTTTTCCGATTACATCTACTCGCGCGATCTTTCCAATGTCTTCTGCTGTCTGCCGAGCTTCAATAAACCGTTCGGACGCCTGAAGAACGAGGTGCTTTCCTTCTGCATTTCTGGAGACCGGATGCTGCGGAACGGTGTCGAAGCCGGCAAAAACCCGCCGGATCACAACAACGGAATTACCGTGGCGCGTGTCGACGGCTCCGCTTCATGGGTGTCGCTCAATACCTACCGCAACGGCAGCAGTTTCGAGGCTCGGATGAAAAAAATTGATCAAAAGTAACCGCCCCCGACCGAACAAATAATGAATGGAGCAAATATGAAAAAAAATAATTGGAGCATCTGCCGTTCAGCGGCAGCGGCAGCAGTACTGATCCTTCCGGTTGCTGCCCAGGCCGCAATGCTGCTGGATTGCGGGAAAATGAAACCGGAAACAGTGCTTCTGCATACGCCGGAGAAACGCGGGCAGTCGGTCCGCGGCGAATCACTGGAACAGCTGGGTGCTTTGCGAATCGACTGGGATTGCGCCCGTTCCGGTCACTTTGAATTCCAGCTGAAACCGGGAGTGAAACTGCCGGAATTCAGGACCGCGCAAATTCGGGTACGAGCCTTCATCCCGGAGGACGGCAAGTCACGGAACCTCAATTTGCGCATTACTGACCGGGATGGAGAAACGTTTCAGTTCTCCCGGCCGCTTGCGGCGGCAGACCGTGGGTGGCGGGAATTCGTTTATGAGATCAATGCTGAAAAACCGAAAGCCGGAAGCTGGGGCAAAAAAGCGAACCGCCGGATTGATTTCCCTGCAAAGTTTACAGGTTTCGCCTCGGATTTCAATTCCCGCAAAGGAAAGGGCTACCTTGGCATCGGAACGGTCGAAATCGAAGTGCTGCATTCTGGGCAGCCGCTTCAGCCGCAGCTGGATACCGGATCACCGCTCCGGATCCTGACGCCGGAGCAGAAAGAAGTACCGGGAATTTCACTGGTCAATACCAGAAGGGAAAAGGCGGAGGGAGAACTTTTCTACCGGGTCACCGATGCATTCGGCACGGAGCAGGAGAACGCAACACGAAGAATCACGCTTGCGCCGGGAGGGAAACTGCTGTTCCCGCTGATGAAACCGGCGAAGTTCGGAGTATATTATGTGGATGTCCGGTTCCGGGAAAATGACCCGCGGTTAAAAACGTTTGAAAAGCAGTTCCGGTACTGCTATATGCAGCCGGCAGGCCCGACACCGGGGATGGCGAAAGGATTTCTGTTCGGTGTCTGCTCGCATCCACAGGGATTGTCTGACCGGGACCTGGAGCTGGAAGCACAGGCCGCGGCGCTGTGCGGCATTAAGATCATGCGTACGGATATCTATTGGGAACGTATCCAACCGACACCCGACCGCTGGCTGTTCGGCAGTTTCGACCGGGTAATGAAGTCGTTTGGTGCACAGGGCATCGAGGTTCAGGCGATCTACTGTTATTTGCCGAAGTGGGCCATCGCAAAGGAGTGGAAGCCTCTCGCGGCAAACTATAAAGGCAGACAGCGCCCCGATTATGAGCACTGGCGCAAATTCATCCGGACTTTCGCGGAACGGTACCGCGGCAAGTTGCGGTATGTCGAGGTCTGGAATGAACCGGACCATATCGGCTTCGCCAATTTCCCGGTTTCGGAATATATCGAAATGATGAAAATCGCCTATGCCGAAACCAAAAAGGCCGCGCCGGAGATGAGCGTCCTGACCGGCGGTTATACCGGAATGCCGGGCTCTTCACCAAAGATGAAAGAAAAAGACCACATGACGCGCACCTTGACAGAAGGAAAGGGAGCTTATGATGTCTTTGCATTTCATGGCCACGGTTCAATGTCCAGTTACCGCCACCAGATAAACCGGTTGGTGAAGATGCGCCGTGAGTTAGGCATCGAAGCGCCGTGGTACGCCAACGAAACAGCTATTTCCGCCATTCTGATCGGTGAAATGAAACAGGCGGAAATCCTGTTCCAGAAGTTTCTGTACAGTTGGGCCAACGGCGCGATCGGCTACAATTGGTATGATTTGCGCAACGACGGTTTCGACCCGAATGCAAACGAACACAACTTCGGGTTGATTACCAGAGATTTCCAACCGAAAGCCGCCTATGCGGTCTACAATGCGCTTGCCGGAGCATATCGTGAGGCGAAATTTCTGCGAGTTATGCGGTTCGGCGGCAGTGTCGAGGCTTTCCTGTTCAAGGCGAAAGACGGCAGACTGCTGTTGGCAGTTTGGAACAACGATCCGGGCTGCGATGGAATCCCGCTCTGCCTTTCCGGCGTTTCCGGACAGGCGGAGGTAATTGACCTGTTCGGAAATGTGACTTCCCTGCCGGTTCGCAGCAGGAATCTGATATTCAAGGCGGGACGTTCTCCGGTCACCATCCGTCTGGAAGCGAATGCCGCCGAATTGAAGGAAGCCGGAGAGTTCCTGAAATCGGGACTGGTGTTTTCCGTCACGCCCGGCCGAGAAAGCGAAGTCGTTCCGGAGTTTTGCAATCCGACGTCCCGGCCGCTGACGTTGGAGTTGAATTGGACGCCTCCCAAGGGAGTGACAACGGCGGTAAAACAGAAATTCAGATTGAAACCGGGCGAGCGGCGCAAACTGCCGCTGAAGATTGCCGCCGCTCCTGAATTCCGTTCACCGGACAGCCGGCCCGCTGAAATGAAACTGGAGTTGGCGCTCGGCGGATTGTGGCGCGGCGAACTGCGTTACCCGGTGCGCTCCGTGATTTGGCTGGAAACCAAGATGCCTCAGGCGCCGGTATTCGTGCTGCGTGACGCGGCGCAGGTTATTCCATTTGTGCCGAATGTGCCGGAGAAAGAACATCTGTTCTGGAAAGGACCTGCGGATCTCTCCTCGGAAATCCGGCTGGCGCATGACCGGAAGGCATTGCTTTTCGAAGCGGTCGTAACCGATGATGTCCATCATCAGCCCTGCTCCGGAGCGGAGGTCTGGCGCGGCGACAACATCCAGATGGCGCTGCAGCTGCCGGGACAAAAAGGAATCTGGGAACTGGGCTTCACCCGGCTGGGCGATGGGAAAAGTGAAGCGTTTGTCTGGCTTACCCCTTCCGGATTTTCGGCGGAAAAGGCAGCCGGAGCGATTCGAGTGGAAACTGCGCGTGACGAAAAGAAAAAGCAGACTGTTTACCGTGCGGCGGTTCCGTTTGAAGCGATCGGACTGAATGAGACAGTGAAAAAACGCGGTTTCCGGTTAAATCTGATCGTCAATGACAATGACGGGGAAATGCGGGAATCCTGTATCGGCATCGCTCCGGGAATCGCTGAAAACAAAGACCCGGAACGTTATCCGATCATCAAGTTCCGGTGACATACATCCGTGTCTCCCGGCCATTCGCCGTTCTGACAAACAGCGGACGACTGGCCGGGAACAAAGCACCGGGAATTGCAGGTAATTCAATTATAAATACAACGGAGAAATGAAAGAACGTTAAAAACTCTTTCTTTAATAGACTCATTCAGCAAACATTACAACAAACCAGACCGGGAGGAAAACAACGATGAAAACAGCAACGAAATACCCTGATTCCATGAAAAAAAGGAGATTTACCCTTGTAGAACTCCTCATAGTAATTTCCATTATCGCCATCCTGGCGGCTATGCTTCTCCCCGCTCTGAACAAGGCACGGGAGAAAGCACTGGAGACGCTGTGTCTGAGCAATCTGAAACAGATCGGTACCGCATTTGCATGTTACGCCAACGATTACGACGATTTCTTGACCGGGCAGAATTGCGGAAACTATCCGAACGGACGCTGGTATTTTGGCATTGTTCCGTATCTGCCGCTCAATATTACCGTCAACGGCGGTAATTTTGCATTTAATGACGGTTATACGAAACCGGATGGTCCGACGGCGGCGGCACGCCAGGTGAATGTTTTGAAGTGTCCCGGAAATTATATCCGGCGCTACTGCAAAGATGGTGGCGTTTATCGGGCGTTCAATTATATTTACAATTCGGCGCTGATCGAGTATGTCTCTGGAAAATCGGTCCCCGCCCAACCGATGATCCGTGCATCAAACATCAAAAATATTTCCAATGCGTTTGTCCTGACCGACGGGAACGCCGATTTTTCCTTTACGGCTGCCTGGCTGTCGCGGATCGCATATTTGCACAACAATCGCTGTCCGTTGCTTTATGTGGATGGACGGGTCGGAATCTACAATCAGAAAATAACGGGCGCATTCGCCAAAAGTGAAAAAAATTGAGGAGAGAAGAATGAAGTTGATTGTCTGGATGTTTGTCGCATTGCTCATGCCTTTCGGGGGAATGACAGCTGTATTCAATGTGCGGGATTTCGGAGCGGTTGGAGACGGGGTCGCCGACGATACCGACTCAATTCGCAAAGCCGCCGCGAAACTTGCGGAGGCAAAGGGGGGAGAACTGTTGTTTCCGCTCGGAGATTACCGGACTGCAGGCAGGGGAGCGATTTTGACCTTTAAAGAGGTTTCCAATCTTACGATCCGATTTGAGAATGGGGCTCGGCTTCTGGTGGATAATCTGAAGTCTGATGGTTCGGGTAATGGCCATGGCATTCATATAGCCGGTCCGGCCCATGATATTGCCCTGCTCAATGTCACGGTCGAATGGATGAAACGGCCCCGGAAACGCAGTTTTGGAGATGGAATCCGGTTTGACGGTTTCCCAAAGGATGACCGCACGATTGAGCGGATTCAGATGCTCAGTTGCCGGGTGGTCAATGCTCCGCAGGCGGGGGCGATTTTTCATGGATGCTCCAATGTCGTGGTTCGGAATTTCCGCCCGGAAAAAACACTGGCGGACGGATTGCACTTTAATGCCTGCCGCCGAGTTCTGGCAGACGGTGTTTTTGGCGTGGAAAACGGAGATGATACGCTTGCTTTTGTAACCTATTTCAGCAAAGGTTCGATCGGAGCCTACGGCGGTACACGGCCTCCCTACACGCAGCCGGGGCTTTACGGCTGGAGCAACACGGATTCCTTTGCGAATAATATCGTCACCAATGGCGGGAAAGCGTGTGGAGTGCGTGTATCCGGCGGGAAAAATATCACCGTCAGCAATGTTTCGGTTTTGCAGAAATGGTATGGAGTTCAGATTGATGCAGCCCGCAAAACGACTGCCGACCGTGCAGTGGGATGGAGTTACCTTGCCTCACAGAATATTACATTCCGCAACGTCTCGGTCAGGAATTGCGCTACCGGAGTGACCGTACGGACACTCAATCTTGAAATGGATGATCCGGTTGAGGAATGGCGCCCCGAATCGTTGGTGTTTGACAATCTGAATATTTCCAACTGCAAAAAGGGATTGATGTTGCGCGACACCACCGGAATTTTGGTATCACGGCTCTGGTCGGATTCTCCGGTTCGGGTCATCAACAATCGCGGAAGAATCGCGTTGCGTGAGGTTGTTCTCAAAAACAGCAATTTGGAAATTCTGGGAACGCAAAACGGCAAAGTCCAAGCATTCAACCGCAGCCGTGAAGGGGAGCCGTTTGTCGCTGCCGACGATCTTTCCGACCTTGTCCCGCGCGAGCTCACACTCTCCGGAGTCGAAGTGGAAAATGGCAGAATTTTATTGAAAAACTGCGCCGGAGTCAGGATGAAACAGGTGGCCTTTCGCGGAAGTGGAGAGGGGGCGTTGCAGTTGGAAAAAGTGCGAGATTCTCTGGTTGATACGGTTTCTTTTACAGAAGTCCCCGCCGGATGCGCTTCCGTCATTGATGCGGTCAACTGCCGCGATGTGGAACTGCGCAATTTCGGCAAGGCACCTATTGCCCCCGCACTTTTGCAGAGCTATCCTGTTTTGCAAAAACATTGATGCCGGTCATCAAGTTCCGGAAGCCATGTCTCCCGGCCATTCGCCGTTCTGACAAACAGCGAACGGCTGGCCGGGAACAAAGCGGGTTCAATTATAAATACAACGGAGAAATGAAAGAACGTTAAAAACTCTTTCTTTAATGATAGATTCATTCAAAAAAACATTACAACAAACCAGACAAGAGAGGAAAACGACGATGAAAACAGCAACGAAATCCCCTGATTCACCGAAAAAAAGCAGATTTACCCTCATAGAACTCCTCATAGTAATTTCCATTATCGCCATCCTGGCGGCTCTGCTTCTCCCGGCTCTGAACAAAGCCAGAGACAAGGCAAAGAGTCTCAGCTGCATCAACGTTCTTAAACAATCAGGCACGGGAGTAATGCAATATTTGAGCGATAACGACGATCATTTCTTTCCAACGAAAGCGGACAGTCCGAATGCAGCGAGTTTTAACGGTCTGGATAAAACCAGCCCGTACACGCTCGAATGGTATGATGTGCTTCTTCCGTATGTCAGCACAAAAACAAAAGAATATACCTACAACAGCGGCACAAAAACAAGGGCATACGCATTTTTCATCTGTCCATTCAACGACTTTGCTTTCGATATCGGTTCCGACCTCTTTGGCAGCTATGGATACAACCATCGGTTCAGCGGACAGAAAATCACACAATTCAAAAGGCTTGCCAGTTCTGCCGTTATCCTGGACAGTAAATATTATTTCTTCCACAATCATCATGACAATACGCTCAATTATATTAAACAGGCTGCTCATTTTGCCCCCCGCACAATGAACGGAACCACCAGTATGCTGTTTGGCGACGGACATGCCGGAGTGCAAAAAACAGGAGCCTTTCTCGGTTACAAATACAATATCACCCTTGATCCGACTTCAACAAAATAAACGGGAAAAAATATGTTGAAACCAATATTCTTTCTTATCGCATTCAAGGTTCTTGCTCTTTCCCTGCCCGCTGCGGAGGAATCCCTGTCCGTCACAGCCGAACCGTTTTTTGACAAGGGACGCAAACCTCTCCTGAACATCAGATACGACGGGAAAAAAGATTATTCGCTGAAAATCACCGATCTTTATACGGATAAAGTCATTCACTCGGCGACAGGAACTCTTGAGGCAGGAAAAAAAACATCCTCTCTCATTCTTCCTCTGCCGTATGGAGCATTTCAGGTTGAATTCAAATCCTCCGGAAGGACCTTCAAAAAAAACATCGTCCATTTTATGCCGGAGGCTCTTTCCAGCGATCCGGCAGTGCGGGCCTATGAATATGAATACTCTCCACTGGGCGGAGTTTTCGGGAAATTCTCACCGGAACAGGCAAACGTCTATGGCGCAAGCTGGATCCGCTTCGAACATCCGAACTGGCGGAACAACGAAACGGTACCTGGTAAATTCGACTTTACTCAAATGCGGAAACTTATGGAAAGTTATGTAAAAAACAATGTCCGCCCGGTCATTCTCCAGACATTATATCATTATCCGAAGTTCATCTCTTTCTCCAAACCGGAAGAATTTGCTCCGGGTTACGGCAGACACTTGCAGAAAGCCGCAGCGGCTTTGGATGGTCTGACCCGCTATTTCGAACTCGGCAACGAAGACAACGGACATACAAAGTTCATCTATACGGAAATATGCCGCCATGCGGCTGCCGGGATCCGGGCATCCCAGCCGTTCGCCGTCTTGGCAAACAGCGGAACCGCGTATGTGGATCACAACTGGCTGGAGTTCCAGAGCACACGGGGACTGCAGGAAATTCTTGATGCATATTGCGTGCACCCTTACACCAACAATTCCACGCCGTCCCAAAGCGTCGGACCGGAAAAAAGCGGCATCTTTGAAAAACTGGAACGTCTTCATGAACTGGTCGACGCCCACGGCGGAATGAAGCAGCTCTGGAGCACAGAGTACGGCTGGCCCAACAGCAAACTCAGAAAAGGCGAGCATGACCGCGCGGATCTCTATGTCCGTGAAATGCTTATCGGGGAAATGGCGGGGCTGGACATCAACGGGCTTTATACCTGGAACCGGGATTACGGTATTGCCGGGCGGCCGGCAGGCGTCGCAATCCAGACCTACGCCCGCATGAGGGAAGGACGGCGCTTCGCCGGTTTCTTCCGGAAAAATGATATTTATGTCGCTGTCTATGAGAAAAACGGCGACTCGACAGCCGTCGTCTGGACCGCTGACAACGGATTCAAGCCGAATCCGGTAAAAGGCGGCTCCTGTTTTGATCTGTTCGGAAACCCGTTGAAAGAAAACAATGTCCGCATTTCGCAAAGTCCGGTTTATATCCGCAATGCGGGACCTGAAGTATTAAGGAAAGCTGTGGAAAATTCCGTTGCACGGGCGTGGAAACGGTACAAAAGGAATCTGGAAAAATGTTCCGATGCAAGACTTTCCGCAAGCGGAACGGACTCTCAGGAACTCTGTTCCATTCTCAAAAAATGGAGCCGCAGCCATGGGACGATCGGCAAAGAAGAGCAGGCGGTTATTGCCTCTCTGCTTCATCTTTACCTGAATGCCGCTCGGTATGACCGCCGGACTCCGGATACCGGAAACCAAGAGTTTGCCGAACGGCGGAAACAGCTTGAATCAACCGTGATCCGGGAAAATGCCGCATTGAAAGATGTTCCCTCCGTACGTTATCTCCTGAACCTGGCTGCACGCATGGAAGCGGAAGCAGCCATGAGTGCCCGGAAAGAAAATAAAATTCACACCCTGATCCGCACGGTATATCTGCTGGCGGATCGTTTCGCCCGCGATGGAGAACGGATCCAATACGCCGTCTTCGCCCATATCTGCCAAAAACGGGATAACAAGTTCAAAGAACGTCTGTCATTTATTCCCGGACGTGAACAGACGGTAACGGTCCGCGTCAGCAGCTATGCGAAAACACCGCAGGAGGCGACCGTCCATCTGATCCTCCCTGACGGTTGGAAAGCGGAATCGGAAAAACAGACGGCAGCAGTGTCATCCGAAGCCCCGGCACACTTGAACTTCAAAATCAAATGTCCCGTCTCTCCGGCAAAACAGAACGTTCTGAAAGCGGCGGTAAAGCTGAAAAACTGCCCTCCGCGCATCACGACCTTTAACGATCTGGAAATTATTCCCGCCGTCACGGTGGAGGCATCACCCGTATCGGGAACATTGCCGGAAAAGACACTGGAACTGATCGTGCAGAATCAGGAAAGCAAACAAATCTCCGGCAATATTATCATTCTGGATGCGGACGGCAATCAGGAACTCGCCCGGCTGGAACTTCCTGAACTCGCTCCATTTCAAAGCCGGAAACTTCCCGTCAAACTTCGCAGACTGAACGGGAAAAGTAGAACGGACTGGGAATTTACAGCGCTTTTTCTGCTGAATGACAAGCGTCGTTTTGAAGTTCCTTTCAATGTGGATTTCCTCTATGCGGCGGAACGGAAAGCCCCTCTGAAAATTGATTCAAAACTGGAGGATTGGGATCTGGCTTTTCCATTGAATCTGAATAAGGCAAAATATACGCTCGGCTCCTATGGCGATGCCTGGTCCGAAAAAGACTGCAGTGCAAAGACATGGCTGATGTGGGATCATGATAAACTCTATTTCGCCGCGGCGGTCAGAGATCAGACCTTCAATCAGCAATATACCGGAGATTCCACCTGGCAGCAGGACAGCATTCAGATCATCTTCGCCGATCCGGTCGAACGGAAACCGTTTGAGATCACATTTGCCCTGACGCCGGATGGTCCCCAGGCGTGGAGTAAAAAACTGCTCAAAAATATTGACCTCGCAGTGGAATACCGCGACAATACGATCTACTATGAAGCCGCGATCCCCTGGAATGTATTTCCCGGAGAGTTGAAAAAAAGCGTCGGCAAACACGGATTCCTTTACGGAATTGCCGTCAACGACGACGATGCGATCGTCTCCAGACGGTATCTGGAACGCTTCAAGGGCAGTATCGTCCATGGAAAGAAAGTGGATGCCTTCGCTCCTGTGACACTGGGTCCGAAAGTTTCCATACGGGAGAACGGCAATACTGTCTTTTTCGAAGATTTTTCGCAGGATAAAGCCGGAACCTCCCCGTTACGCTGGATCAATCACAGCAGCGGAATGAAAAACGACTCGAACATTGTAATCTCCGCCCCGGATGCTTCCGATGGCGGAAAGGCGCTCCGTCTGCGGAATCCGCATGCAAAACGTCCGCACCATTTCTCCATCTGCATAGCCCCGCTTTCCTTGGAACCGGGCAGGCTCTACGAGTTGTCGGCACGCATGAAGCAAGTCCCGGAAAACTCTCCCTCCCTCATCGGAATCTGTGCGGATCTCTGGGGAAACAAAAGCCAGCGGTATCTGAAAACGGAACCGTCGCCGGAATACAAGGTTTTTCAAATGGATTTCACCGCCCCTCTGAACGGGAAACTCAATATCATTATCCGGAACACCGTAAAAACCGATGATCTCCAAATTGATTGGATCAAAGTCCGGAAAAAATAATCATCACAGGAGGAAGCTGCTTCCGGACTGCTGTTCAATCGCTGCCGGAAGCCTCTTTTTTCCGGTATTCCGGACAGTCGTCCATCGGATTGACCGCTTTCCCCGTCAGAGCACAGCGGAGCTGGAACGGATGCGGAACAATATTCGCACAATCCTTGCAGAAACGCCTGTCGTCCTCCGACAGAGAAACTTTGACCGGTTCCGCCCCGTCCACTCCAAGGAACTGCTTGAGACGATCCGATGCGGCCGCTTTTTTCTGTTCCGGCGGTTCCTGTTTCGCGCAGTCGGCGATGACGGCGGAACAGGAAACGCATTTCAGAACTTCCCCCAGCTTCGTCCAACCATCCATGACGGATTCTTTTTTCAGGAAGGAATCCGCTCCGCAATGGGGACACCGGATTGGATCACCCGGCTTCATTGCTTTTTTCCGCCTTCGTTGTCGCTGCGACGGTCGGGGCTTTTCTTCGGCATTTTGTGCTTCTCCGGATAAACCACACGCACATCATCTTTGGAACAGGTCACATTCCGGTTCGTATCATCCAGACAGACAACGACTTTCTGAGTCAGAAGATTACGGTCGACGATGCGCCCCCGCCCTTCTTCGCATTCGCAGCAGTCGCCACGGCGGGGCATGGTCTTTTCCATCTCCAGATACCCTTCGTGCTCATACTTCAAGCAGCATTTCAGCCGCCCGCAGACACCGGAGATCGTGGAGGGCGTCAGAGAAAGATCCTGTTCCTTCGCCATTTTGACGTTGATCGACGCAAAATCCCGCAGGAATGAATAACAGCAGAGGACACGGCCGCAGGGCGCAATCCCGCCGATCGCGGCGGTTTCGTCCCGCACACCGATCTGGCGCAGTTCAATACGGGTGTTCAGCGCACTGGAAAGCTGCTTGACAAGTTCCCGGAAATCGACACGCCCCTCGGCACTGAACTGGACCGTTACGAGCTTTCCGTCAAACGAATAATGCGCATTGATCAGTTTCATCGGCAGCTGAAGAAGCTCCACATGCTGGGCGGCGACGCGCATTGCGGATTTTGCCCGCGCGACATTCTCGTTCGCTTTGCTCTGATCGACAACCGTCGCTTTCCGCTGGATGACAGGGGTATCGGTCTTTTTATCCGGTCCCTGCGGCTCCTGTGTATGATCTTCGGGACGGGCTTCCCGGCAAACTTTGACGATTTTTGCATAATCCAGATAAAAGTCCTTGCGGACGACGCAATAATCATCAACCTTGAGCATCAGGGTTTCTTCCCCGATGGCGCGATAGCGGGTTCCGCTGTCAACCTGTACTTCGTATAGCATTTCCATAGCCTGAGTTCTCCAAAAGTGTATCGCGGTAGAATACCACGGAAATGCCGCGAATTCAACCCCGGAACAGGAAAAAATCCTGAAATGTGAAAACGGCGCGGTCTCCTCAACCCGGAAACTGCGCCGTTTTGATGCAAAACCGTCCGGTAAACGGTCAGAGCTTGATCTTGATCACGACCTTTTTCACTTTCCCGGCGGGAACGGAAACCGGGCGGATCTTTCCATAGTGTCCGTCTTCGGGGTAGAAGACGGCAAAAAGACCGGGAGTCAGTTCCAGACGCGACACTCCGGCGGAAGGCGTCCGGCGGAATTCCACATCCTTTTCCGGATCATAGGGATCAACGACCTCAAGACCGTCAATATTGGCCCACGCCATGTCTTCCACTCCGCAAATCACAGCCTGAATATCGACATATTCCCGATGAGCTTCCAGTTTTTCAGCGGAGGGCAGAACGGCATCGTATTCCATGACGTTGCCGTAAATACGGTCGCCGTCAATCTCCAGCCTGCCGAGCGGCGATTCCGGAGTCAGTCCGGCAATCGCCTCAAACGCCTTCTGAAACTCCGGCGAATAGGACGCCGTCACACCGGGGTCGAGCTTGTCGAGAATCATGATAATCTCCTGATGTTATTTACCGCAGCATTTTTTATATTTTTTTCCGCTTCCGCAGGGACAGGGCGCATTGCGCTCAATCTTCGGTGCGGTACGGACGTAGGGCTTCTGCTGAACCAGTTTGCCGTCGTAGAAAAACCATTCGTTCTTGATCTTGCGGAATTCGGCGCGCTCATGGTGCTCCAGCGGAGTATCACGATCGGTGTAACGGGCAATGAATTCCACGAATCCGGTTGTTTCATCCGCGGCCGGAACCGGAGCTTCGATGATCTCAAGGCCGAGCCATGTGGAACGTTCCGCCCAAAGCCGCATTTCCTCACGGTCGATCGACTCCCGCTGCGACGGTGCAGTGGACTCAACCAAGTGATCAATTTCCGCTTTGGCATACGCAGAATATCTGGAACGCATCAGCGCTTCCGGGGTTTCCGCCTTGACAGCGCCCTTGATAATCGGTTCACAGCACTCCGAATAAAGTTTGCCGGAACAACACGGGCATTTTTCTGAATCCATTCTTCCTCCTGTGGTTGTAACTCTGAACAGGCTCAGCGAATTCCCGCCGCCTGCTTGAAATAGCTTAATTTCCCATATCTTCTCTGAAGCTCTTCTTTCCGCTCCGCATTGCCGGAGCGATATTTCGCACGGATGTAGTCGGTTCCAATCTGCCGCCACTCATTCCTCATATCGTTATTATCCGCCACTTCCTCCGCTTTTACGAAATCTCCATTGAACAGCAGATAGCAGAACGCGTCACGCATACGCTGCGTCTTGCTTGCGATCCGGCTGACCAGCGACACCTGTTCCGAATGCGGCAGATCTTTGAACGCGACTTCAAACGTTTTACCGCCGCCCTTATCCACCGTAAGCACTCCGTCCCGGATGCCGGTCACATAGCCGAACTCCCGCTTGTACACGACCTGCGGACGGTTCAGTTCGGCTCCGGCGTTCTGCAGAGTCTTTGCCATTTTCTCCGCACTGTTGACCATTCCGAGCATTTTCCGTCCCCATCCGGCGTACCCGCCGGCGGCATTGCGATACTGCTGCGGCTTGCCGGCGGCGGATTTCTGTATATCAATCACGCCCTGCAGAATCTTCTTCGCCCCGGCATAATCCCCGGCGGAAATCTTGTCGACAAGCTGAATCCGCACCCAGGGCATCCCGCCGCGGATCTTATTGCGGAGAGCATTCAGTTCATTCGTTTCCCGGCGCTTCCGTTCGGCTTCCTTGCGGGCACGTTCCTGCTGTTCCTGACGGCGCTGCGCTTCGCGCTGCTCCTGTTCCTGACGCTCTTTCTCCCGGCGTTCTCTGGCAAGACGTTCCTCCTCCTGCTTTTTCGCTTCGGCTTCCCGCAGTTTCTCTTCGGCGTTCCGGAAAACCTCCCGGACTTCCGCGATCTTCACTTTCTCGTTTTCATATTTCGGAGATTTGAAATTTTCAAAGAATTCTTTGCAAAGAGCAACGGTCTTTGTAAAATCATCCGGATTTTCCTGCGCAAATTTGAGAATTTCCGCAGCTTTCAAAGTCAAAGCGGTTTTCTGCGGTTCCTGCGTGGCAACAGCGGTTCCGGAATCGCCGCTCTCCGGCGATTTTTCCGGAGAAACCGTGCCGGAGCCCTTCAGTCCGGACAATGCAAACCAGACTCCGGCGCCCGCAAGCGCAAGAACAACGACGATTCCGGCGATCATCAGAATCACTTTCATCCGGGAACGTTTTTCGCGCCGCTCCTGCATGGAATCCATTTCACGGGTCAGCGTGCTGTCGGCAGCCGCCGGCTCTTCCTGCGGTTTCTCCGCCGCCGGCGGTTCCGGCGGCGCGGGCGGTACAATCGTCGGCGACGGAACGGGAGGTGCAGAGGTTTTCAGCTTTAATTGCGGAACCGGCGATGTCGGCGCGGGCGGCGTTATGTTCAGACGCGGAACCGGGACGGAAGCCGATGTTTTCAAATTCAGGCGCGGAACGGCTATGCCGCCCGGATTCAGCTGCAGACCGAGTTTCGGCGGATTCAGTTTGTTCTTCCGGATGTCCCGCAGAACTTCCACAAGCACTTCCGCATCCTGATAGCGGTCATCCGGATTTTTTTCCATCATCTTGACGATCACATCCGATACCGCCTGCGGAAGAGACGGATTGACTTCAATCGGCGGAACCAACGGGTCTGTGATATGTTTCCTGGCGATTTCCGTCACGCTTGAACCGGTAAACGGGAACTGTCCCGTAACAAACTGGTAAAAAGTCGCTCCAAGGCTGTAAATATCGCTCCGGATATCCATTTCCTCGCCGATCAGATGCTCCGGGCTGATGTACTGGGGCGTTCCCATAACTTCGTCGCTGCTGTCCAGATCATCTTTTTCTCCGGCGCGGCGCGCAAGTCCGAGGTCGGCGAGCTTCGCTTTTCCGCTGCTGGTCAGCATGATATTGTCCGGCTTGATGTCCCGGTGAATCAGACGCTCCTCCTTCCACGCATAATCCAACGCCTCGGCGACCTGCTGGATGATCTGAACCGCCTGATCGACGGGTATGACATGATTCCGTTCCAGAATCGCTTTCATGGTTTCGCCGTTGACATTTTCCATGGCAAAATAATAAAGGCCGTCATCTTCCCCGACGGCGTACGCCTGCACGATATGCGGATGATTCAGCTTCGCCGCCGCGCGTGCTTCCCGAATGAAGCCGACCACGAATTCCGAATTATTTGCATAGGTCTCCGAAAGGACTTTCAGCGCAGCGGAGCGGTCAAGAGAAATCTGATGTGACAGGTAAACGACGCCCATTCCGCCGCGTCCGAGCTCTTTCTGAATGATAAAGTCGGCAATCACCGCTCCGGGCGCCGTCCGGTTTTCAGGAACGGCAACGACCTGCTGACACCTGCCGCACTGGACCTGTGCACCCATCTCTGAATTGTCGACAGAGACAATCTCTTTGCAGTTCGGACACTGAAAACGCATGACTCCCGCTCCTGTTTAGTTTTTAAAATGACGGAACATATTATATAACGCTATACGGAAAAAGTCAAGGAGTCACGCCGGGAAATCTCGGAGAAACTCGTCTCCTCCCGGAAACATGCCATCCTCCCGGTGCGGAAAGACAGCGGAAGCACCGGAAATGTTCCTCAGCCCGCTGCCTGATGAAACACCAGCACAGCCCCGAACAGACGGCCGGAATCGTCAAAGATCGGAGATGCGACCGCGGCGGCTCTCCGGCTCCCGCCCGTTTCCGGCTTCACCATACAGACCAGACTGACCGTTTCCCCCGTCTGAAGCGCCTGACGGACCGGAGAGATCGGCACTCCGCCGCCTTCGGGCAGAATCCGGAAGATGGAGGCAAGTCTCTGTCCCGACGCCTCCGTGCCCTGTACTCCGATGAAAGTCTCCGCCGCAGGGTTCAAATGGATCACCCGTTCCTCCGCATCGGTCGCGATAACCGCATCGCCGATGGAATTCAGCGTGATCTGAAACAGTTTTACATGCGCATAACGTTCTTTCTGCAGGGCAAGCAGCTCTTTCTGCGCCGCAAGCTGTTGACGCGTCAGATTCCGGGAACGGAACGCAAAGATCAGCAAGGCGCCGAGCAGAAGAAGAATCGCCGCAACCGCGCCGGAAATTGCGAGAAGCCAGCCGCGGTATTTTCTCCAAACCGTAGGCGGACGGTTGACGATCTGCACGGACAGTGGAAGTTTTTCCAGGATAAGCCCCCGGAGTTGCGTCTGGGGATAATCGACCACGTTAAACGTCTTTCCCATCCGGAACGGGATTGAGGCGGCAGGCACTCCGGCAAGAATGTCCGCGGCGATCCCGGCGGCTTCCTCCCCATGATATTTTCCATACACCATGCTGCCGCCTACGAGCCCGTTCGGCATCCAGGTGCTCACCGTGGAAAAAACCGGTGCGCGGCTGACGGCGATACATTGTTTTCCCATCCCGCAAATTGCCTGGTAGTCCTCCTGCTTGCCGAGCCACTGGGTATAAACGATCAGAGTATCCGGCGGAAACGTCTCCATCTTCTGCAGCATCTCAAGCGTGGAAAACTCTTCGCCGCGGATAAAGCGGACCGGCGGCAACGTTTTTCCCTCAAGCACATGTTTCGTATCACGGTAAATCCGTTTCCCGGCAATTCCGGCATCGGTGAGAATCACGATTTCGCGCGGAGGCTCTGGGAACAGTTTCAATCCCAGATCAATCGTCCCGGAAATATCGGCGTCCTGCAGCAGCGCTGTGAGATTCGCACGCTCTTTACGGATGTTTTCATCATAATCCACCCAGCCGATCAGCAGAATGGGAACGTTCTCCGGCACCACGTTGTCCTCGCGGCGGAAACGGTCGATCGCCTCATCATCGCAGAGAACAAGCAGATCATACGAACCGTTGCGGAGCTGTTTCACAAATCCCTGAAACGCCTGCTCGCTGTCCACGGTCGGGCGCAGGACATCAAGATAAACGACATCCACATTGACATCTCCCGCCAGATCTTTCAAACGCGACAGAAAACCGTCGGTAATGTCATCCGTCCATTGAAAGGTACTGTGATAGGAGTGGACCAGAAGAACATTTTTCTCCTTTGCTCCCGCAGTAAACAGAACAAACCAGATCAGAAGTCCGCACAGGACGCGGTAAAAAGCTCTCATTTCAGCAAACTCCGGACAAAATAAAAAATAATCGTCTTTCCCCGCCCTTAACAATATATCCTCTTTTTCCTCTTAATTCAACGGGGAAGGTTCAAAAAACTGAAAATTATTGTTATATCCTGATTAAAAGCCATTCCGCCGCAGCCGGCGGAAAAGACGATTTGACTATTCCGGCAAGCGGTGCTATCTTTCCGGAAACGATCAACCGGGAAATTTCTTCATGGCGGCAAAAACAAAGACAGTCGATCTTTTTTCTTACACAAAAGCGGAATACTGCATACGCAGCGTCGACAAGGGGAGCATTTCATGGGATTACGGGCGTAAAGCAATGTATCCCCTGTGGCCGGAGCACATCCTTTATCAGCGCTGGTACGCGCCGGAGGGATATTACCATCACGAACACCCGACGACCTGGGGATTTGAACTGCCGTTCTCCGGCAATCTGCAAGTCTCCATCGACGGGGCGGAACCGCTCATAATCGAACCGGGCACTTTTCTTCTTCACCCGGCGGCAACACCCAATACCCTGCGCACCGGTCCCGCCGGATTCTGCAACAAGGCCTCGTTCGGTCTCTGCGGTACCGCTCTGACGGCTTTCATGGCGAATTCCGCCATGCTCCCGTCCCGGGTGATCAGGCTTCCGGATCCCGAACCTGTATTCCGGAAGCTCAAACAGCTGTTTGAGTTGTCAAAAACGAAAAATCCGGAACACGCCCCGAAGATCGCGGGCCTAACTCTGGAACTTCTGCTGCTGCTCGAAACCGCGGCAAAACGTCCGCTTCCCGAACCGCTGGGCGACGCCGTTTACATTCTGGAGTCGCAGATCCGGTATTCCTATAAGATATCCGAACTGGAAAAAGAGCTCAACATCTCCAAAGCCAAACTTCTGGAACTGTTCCGCTCTCATTTTCAGATGACGCCGAAACAATTCTACCGTAAACGGAAAATGGAACACGCCGCCCATCTGCTCCGCTCCACGGAACTGACGATCAAAGACATTTCCGCAGAGGTCGGTTATCCGGATCAGCTGACGTTCTCGCATGAATTCAAAAAATACAGCACGCTTTCCCCTTTGGAATATCGGAAAAACAAGACTTGAAAAATTAAAAACATAATTTTTCAACAAAAAAACATATATTTCTCAAAAACCCCTATTGTCATTCCGAATCAAATATGCTATAATTATCCTAACTTAAAAGAATCAGGAGGTAACAATGCTTACAAAAAAACACTTTTCCGGTATGAGAAAATTCACCCTCATAGAGCTCCTCGTCGTCATTGCAATCATTGCAATACTGGCAGGTATACTGCTGCCTGCACTGAACTCGGCGCGCGATAAAGCCCGGACAATGACATGTCTGAACAACCTGAAAACACAAGGCGTCGGATTCGCCCAGTATTCTATCGACTGGGACAATTATATTGCCTATCCTCTGCTTCCGGCGGCGGCACTTGACGACGGAATTTACAGCGGCGGCCCCGTAAACAACCACCGGGGGTGGGCGTGTTACATTGCGCCATACTTCATTGCCGGTTACGATCCGACAACCTGGCCGAACAGCACCCGTCCGCTGACAAAGTGGAGCATGTTCCACTGCCCGCTTGATCAGAAAACACAGATCATCAAAGTCAGCGACGGAACACTGCGCCCGCGTCTCTCCTATGCCCTCCCTCTCGCGCTGGTCCGCCACAAGACGGAATACGGGATCAAGACTTCGAATCCGAACCTGCGGAACAGCTCCAGGATCATCAATCTTACGGAGCCGAATGAAACGCAATACAATTATACCGGAACATTCCTCGGCAACAACGGAGGCGGCGGGATGACGTATCTGCTTTATGGAGTCACAAACACCACACTCAGTCAGCGGCATAAATTACGCGCGGACACGCTGTTCCTCGACGGTCATGTGGGGCTTGTTCCTTTCAGCCAGTATTATGCTTCCGATGTCAACTTCACATCTCTGACAAAACTGGAACTGAAATAATGCAGGACAGGGCTTTATTCTATTTCAAACATATTTTTCTTTAAGAAAATCATGTTTTTCAAAAAGCTGCCTATTGCCTTTTTTTGAGTTTTCGCCTATAATTAATCTGGCGGACAAGATCCGGCAAAAAACCGAAAACTCAAAAACAAGGATAAAAACATGAGAAGAGAAAACCATGAAACCGGAAAGAAAATGTACCTGTTCACTCTTACAGAACTCCTCATTGTAATTGCCGTGATCGCCATCCTCGCGGCGCTGCTTCTGCCTGCATTGAACAGCACACGGGCAAAAGCGCAAAGCATCGTCTGTCTGGGCAATCTGAAAACAATGGGGACTGCGGAACAGATGTATTCCGGCGATTTCAACGATTTCATCGCGTATCCGATCGCTCCGGCGGAAACTCTGGCAGACGGGATTTACAGCAATGGAACCGGATGGAACAACCGGACATGGGCAGCATACCTCGCCGTTTATTTTATCAACGGTTACAACAATCCGGGATCATGGCCGCATGATTCCAAACCGTTGAAAAAATGGCAGACATTCTGGTGCCCGCTTGACAAACTCGGTCCGACCGTAAAACAGAGCAAGGAAATGCCCCGCCTTTCCTATTCCCGTCCACTGGCGCTGGTTCGTTCCAAAACGGAATACGGACTCCGTATAACAAATCCGGCGCTCCGCACCGCCTCAAAAACGATTGCACTGATCGAACATTCCAGTCTGGGCGGCAACAATTACCGCAGCAGTGCTGTTGGAGCCAACACCGGAAACGCTCTTTCCTATACCATTCACAACGGGGGCCAGGACGGCGAGGAAGGATACCGGCACTCCGGCAGAACCGGCATTCTGTTCCTTGACGGGCACGCAGGAAGCGCACCGGCCTCGCAGCTTATGGCTTCCAAAATCCACTATTCCCTGCTGACAAGATTACAACTGCACTAAATAACATACGGAGAAATTTTATGCACAAACCACCTTTCCTCTCATCCCTGCTGGCTCTCTGCACGGCATGTACCATTTCCGCGCAGGAGTTCCGGGAAAAAGACCATCTGCTGCTCTATTCCGGTTTTGAAGATACCGCAGTACCCTCTTTTGCCCTGAACGGAACCAAAACGACCGAAGCCGGCGGTACCGTTTTCACTCAGGGAAAAAGCGGAAAGGGAATCCATTTCGACAAAGCCAACCCGCAGACACAGCTCCGCTACCGGTTCGCCCAGCCGCTGAATCCCGAAGCGGAATGGACAATCGCATTCTGGCTCCGTCCCGACAATGCCTCCGCTTCCAGCAGCAGGGAGTACAGCTATCTGTTCCGCACCGACCGCACCGGCGCCTGGGCGGACGGCAATATCCTCGCTTATTTCTGCAAATGGGGACAAATGCGGATCAACCGTTTCGACCACCGGAAAAAGGGACAGGAAAGCAACGTTTCCGCCTCCCTGTTCCCCGGACAGAAGTGGACGCATTTCGCCCTCGCGGGCAAGCAGGGGAACATCACGCTCTACATCAACGGAAATCCCGCGGCATTCAACAACAAAGGCGGCGGAACGGCAGTCGCCGGAACACCGCAGAATTTCCTGCGTCTCGGAGCGATCGACAGGAATCCGGCAAGTCGCTTCGAGGGAACCATCGACGAACTGAAAGTGTTCAGCAAAGCGCTGACTGCCGATCAGGTCAAACTGATTATGGATTCCGTCCCCGGAAAAAACGACGGCAAAACGCCGCTTCTGCAGCTGGGCTTCAACGGCAAAATCGACTGCATTTCCTCCTCCGGAGCGGTCATGCCGAACGCGCAGTACATCGTGTTCCGCCCCGGCGTGATCGGCAAAGGAGCCTCGTTCGTTCGCCACGGCTACGACCGGGCAGGCAGACTGACGATCTCCGATGTCTCCGGCAGCAACGGCGACGAGTTCTCCGTCTCTCTCTTTTTCATTCCCGGGACGGCGGTTACAACGGACACTTATGAACGCGGACTGGTCTCTTCCCGCTCCGGAAACGATGTCTGGAAACTGTTCCGGCAGGGAAAACAGTTGATTTTCGAGGTCGCGGGGCAACGGATCACCGCCGGTATTTCCGATTGGAAAGTCGGACAGCCGGTTCATATCTCAGCCGTCTGCAACCGCAAAACAGGAAAAATGGAGCTGATGCTGAACGGCAAAACGGCCGCATCCGCCACGTTTGCGTTCAAACCGCGGAAGCAAGCTGCAAAATCCGTTGTCTTTGTCGGCGACATGCCGAATGGAGACATGTACAGTATCACTCAGGCGGAAGGAATCATCGACGAGCTCCGGCTCTACACTTCCATTCTGACGCCGGATGAAATCCGCGCGGAGATCGCCCGCAAGGACGATCCCGGCATTCAGGCGGACGATTCCGACCGCTGGAGCATTGCCCTGACACCCGCCAATGCACAGGAGAAAAAGCTCTGGGATCTCAACGGGGCGGAAAGCCGCAGCAACGATTTCCGGACAGACATCACTCTCAATGCTCTCTGGCGTTTTCAGCTCACGCTTCCCGGACGGAAACCCGATGCCGCCAAGTGGCATTATATGGCGGTTCCCGGACGTTACGCGGGCTATGACAACGGCAGAACCGATCATGTGTTCATGATGCGCGACCGCAATTTCAAACCGCTCGGTGAAGCTCTCTGGTGGGAAGGCGTGCGCGGCTACAAACTCAGCGACAGCTACTGGGAACGCGAACTGATCCTGAAACCGGAATGGAAATCGAAACGGCTCAGTCTTCATTTCGACGCGTTTTCCGCAGAAACGGGACGTCTCTTTCTGAACGGGAAATTCGCGGCGGAACTGAAGGGCGAACATGCGCACACAATTCCGCTTGATCCCGCCCTGCTGAATTTTGACAAACCGAACTATGTACAGCTCTATCTCTCCGGAGCTTCCCAGCGCTGGGCATGGCGCGGCGTCAAAAGCAATATCACCCTGCGGATCCAATCCGATGTTTCCGTCGAATACCCGCAGATCATGACTTCGGTCAAAGAGAAAAAGCTGGGCATCCGCGCCACCGTCCGCAACCGGAGCAGGGAAAAACAGTCGCTCCGTGTCCGTGCCACTGTCCGGGGAACCAACGCACCGACTCCGTTTGAAAGCGGAACCGTCACCCTCCACCCCGGAGAGGAAAAAGAAATTGTATTCTCCCGGAACTGGAACGATCCGCTGCTGTGGGACTGGCAGAATCCCAATCTCTACACCTGCACACTGGAAAGCATCGGCACGGACGGAAGAAAACTCGACTCCACATTCCCGATCCGGTTCGGTTTCCGGGAATTCGGAATCGAAGGAAAGAACTATAAACTCAACGGCAAAACCGTTCATCTGTTCAATGCGGATGAATGCATCAACTTCACCTGCGACGCGGAAAAAGTACGCGAAATGTACCGTGCACTCAAACGGTTCGGCTACAACGCGATCCGTCTTTCCTTCAATATGGTGAATGACGACATCAGCACCGTTCTGCGCGTCGCGGACGAAGAAGGCATCCTGCTGATGATGAATCTGCGCGGAATCTCCGGCAACGAATACGCCATGTGGAACACTCCGGAAACGCGGACTCAGCTCGAAAACCGTATGGCGGCGGACATCCGCGGATGGAACAATCACCCGTCAATCGTCATGTGGTACCTTTCGGTGAACTTCCTCGGATATTCGCTGGACTATCATCCGCTGAAAATGATGGACGGCTATCTGCCCGATTCCAAGGCCGACAAATACAAAGTCGCCCGGAACGGAGAAACGATCCTGCGCAAGTATGACACCACACGCCCGTTCTTTTATCAGGCGGGCGGATTTCACGGTCCCGTCATCAACTCCAACGCCTATTTCTGCTGGTGGCCTCAGGCGGAACGGCGCACATGGGCGGAAGAGTGGCGCAAAAGCGGAACCAAGCCGCTGCATATCATCGAAACCTCCTTTCCCTACGTTTCCAGCATGACCGGGATGGACCGGCAGTTTCACGGGACCTCCAAGGTGAAGTTCATTCATGAAAACGCCGCGCGTTATCTCGGCAACGACGGTTACGACGCCTCCCAGAAACTTGTCAACAACTATTCCGCCGGAAGCCGCGACGGAAAAGAGTTCTTCGGCGTCACACTTGCAAGTTATCATTTCCGCGACTTTGAGCGCTATACAAAACTCAAAATCTACCTGCTGGGCAACACGATCAGGCACTGGCGCGCATCGGGAATTTCGGGCATTTGCCCGTTCGGCGAATTCACCTACGGATTCCGCAGGCTCAATTATAAAAAACGGGTCGACCCCGGCGACTTCCGCCGCAACGGATGGCATCCGGATATTCTGAAAAGCAAGTATCAGGACGATGCCGATTACAGCAAACCGATGCCGTTCGGACTCGCCATCCGCGACGCGTTCGCCCCCGTTCTGGTGTTCATCGGCGGAACGGAGGAAGAACCCACATCGGAACGTTCCTCCTATTATGCGGGATCCGTCATCCGGAGAATGCTGTTCCTGATCAACGATACTCTCCGGGAAAACGAAATTACAGCGGCTCTTTCTCTGAAAGACTCCGCCGGACGCGTATTGCAGACCGGAACCGTTACACGGAAGCTGAAACCCGGCGAAATCGTCCGTCTCCCGTTTGAATTCAAAGCTCCGGCAGTCTCCGTAAAAACCGTGTTCTCTCTGGAATCCACGGTATCCAGACCGGAAAATGTGAAAACCGACCGCGTGGAACTCTCGGTATTCCCGGCAGTCAAACCGGCAAAACAGGGCGTCATCGCGTTGTACGACTCGGAAAACTCCGCTGCCGACCTCAGAAACGCCGGCATTCAGTTCCGTGATGCGGCAGCTCTCCGCTCTCTTGCAGGGCTCGACCTGCTGATCATCGGCAAAAACGCACTGCTGAAACCGGAATTCTTCCGTTGGGCAAAAAGCGTCGGACTCGCTTCGGCAAAACTCAATATTCTGCTGCTGGAGCAGACGCCGGAAGGACTCGCCAAACTCGGTTTCCGCACCATGCCGGTGGATGCACGCAACGTATTCAAAATCACCTCCGGCGCATTTCCCCACACGCTCTCCGAACGGGAACTCGCCAACTGGGACGGTCCGAGTACGCTGGTTGCAAACAAGCCGATGCCGGAACCGGAAGCTTATATTTCCATCCCTCAGCAGCTCTGGCGTTGGAATACGCTGAACACGGTCGCTTCCACGCCGATCCGCCGGACCGGACTCGGAAGAACGGTTTCCCTTCTGAGCTGCGGGCTTGACCTCGCCTATTCCGCCCTGCTGGAACTTCCGGGGAAAAACGGCAGCATGGTTCTCTGCCAGATGGAGCTTTCCGGGCGGACCGGACGGGAACCTGCCGCCGCGCAGCTGCTCGCCGAGCTCGCAGAACGGTACTCCGTCAGACGCCCGGTTCCTCCCGCCGCCGGAAAACGGGCGGAAACATGCGGCGATCTGCTGGATTTTGTCCGCAACGGCGGAACGGCAGTCGTGACTGTACCGGACTCCAGACTCTTCCGCGAACTCGGAGTCTCTGCGGAAAAGGGCAGTTCCTTTGAATTCAAACTGACCGATGCGGGCAAAACCGTGCTTGGCGATCTTTCCCGCCGCGACCTCTTTTTCTCGTCGCCGATGCCGTTTTCCGCAGTCTCCGGAAATCATGTGGAACCGCTGACCAGACCGGCGGCAGTCTCCCGGCTCAAACTCGGAAAAGGAACGATCTATTTCGCGTGTTTCGACCGTTCCCGGCTGGAAAAACGCCTTGCGGAAACCAAAGCGATCAGTCAGGAAATTTCCGACTACTGGGCTCAGCATGTCATGCTCGAACGGCTCCAGCAGATCGAAAACCGCCTGCTCGGCACGGTCTCTCCGGACCTCACGCATTATCTGGAAACCCCGCGCAAAGCGGATGACGTTCTGTCCCTCAACGGCGACTGGCAGTTCCGCACGGATCCCGCCAATACCGGACTCAAATCCGGGTGGCGGAACTTTAACGGCAGCGCTTCCGGATGGACAACGCTCAAAGTTCCCGGATTCTGGGAATCACAAACCGTTCCCCGCGAGTTCGGCAGCCTCCGTTCCTACGACGGAATCGCCTGGTATGCAAAAACGGTCACTCTGCCGGAAAAATTCCGGGAACGCGACCTGATTTTCTCCGCCGGAGCAATCGACGATCTGGACGACACCTATGTCAACGGCGTTAAAATCGGTTCCACCGACGAGAGCACAAAAGGCTACTGGGCGGCTCCGCGGCACTACCGGATTCCCGCAAAACTGACCGCTTCCGGCAAACTTGCAATCGTGATCCGCGTCAACGATCTGCGCGGTAACGGCGGAATTCCGGGTGCAGTTTCCCTGATCGGACGCAACAGCACCGATGCCGAACCGTTCCCTTACGATCCCGATACGTTCCCGACGTATCACACCGAAAGCGCGATCCGCTGGTAAACCGAACCGGCGCTTCACGGGTCACGGAGTCTGCAAACGCTCTTCGTGACCCGTTTTTGTTTTCCGGCAACTCCCCGGAAACAAAAATTTCATTTTTTTCTGCGGGAAAAAGTTGAAAAAACGGGATTTGCACTTCATATTACCGGAAACAATCCGTTTTAATTTTACATTTATAATAATTGAAAACCAAGGAGAGTTGAAACACCATGTTGAAAACATCCGGAATTCTGTCGTGTGTTCTCACCGCAGGAACACTGGCCGCCCAAACACCGGAACGCGTCCTTCCCGTACAGGAAATGCCCGCAAGCGGAATCACTCCGCTGTGGTGGATCGCTCCGGTCTGTGCGCTGATTGCACTTGCCGCGGCGTTCATCTGTTACCGTCTCATGATCGGCGCGCAGAAAGGAAACGCACGGATGGAAGAGATCGCCGGTTATGTCCGCGAAGGGGCAATGGCTTATCTGAAGCAGCAATATTCCCGCGTCGGAATCGTATTTGCCATCCTGTTTGTGATTTTTCTGATCCTGGCGGTTTTCGGAGTACAGAATCCATTTGTTCCCATCGCATTTCTGACCGGCGGATTCTTTTCCGGGCTCTGCGGTTTTCTCGGTATGAAAACCGCAACGGCGGCGTCCAGCCGGACGGCTCAGGGAGCCAGCGAAAGCCTCAACCGCGGCTTGCAGGTCGCGTTCCGTTCGGGCGCGGTCATGGGGCTTGTGGTCGTCGGCTTCGGACTGCTCGACATCACGGTCTGGTATCTCATTCTTGACAAACTGGTCTACACGGCGGATCACATGCATAACGGTCTCCAGTTTCTCGGTCTCCAACTCGTGGCTCCGGGCTTCGATCCGTCCCACCGCCTGATGGAAATCACGACGACGATGCTGACATTCGGCATGGGAGCCTCCACTCAGGCGCTGTTTGCGCGCGTCGGCGGCGGAATTTATACGAAAGCGGCGGATGTCGGGGCGGACCTCGTCGGGAAGGTCGAAGCCGGTATTCCGGAAGACGACCCGCGCAACCCGGCGACCATCGCCGACAACGTCGGTGACAATGTCGGCGACGTCGCGGGCATGGGCGCCGACCTGTACGAATCCTATTGCGGTTCGATCCTCGCGACATCCGCTCTCGGAGCCGCTCTCCCGGCGGTGTCCGGCAAACTGACCAACGCGGAAATCGTCAGCCGGGTCAACGCTCCGCTGATCATCGCGGGAATCGGCATCCTCCTCTCCATCTTCGGGATCTTCTCGGTCCGCTGTAAAGAGGGTTCCAGCATGATGACTCTGCTGAAAGCTCTGCGGACCGGAACCTGGGGAAGTTCCGCACTGATCCTGATCGCATGCGCGATCCTCGCGGAATGCAACGTCATCACCTGGGGAATCTTCGGTGCAGTCGTCTCCGGACTGATCGCCGGCGTTGTGATCGGCTATTCCACGGAATATTACACCTCTGACGAATACAAACCGACCCGGGAACTCTCCGCTCAGGCGCAGATGGGACCGGCAACGACGATCATCGACGGACTCGCGCTCGGCATGCTCTCCGCCGGAATCCCGGTTCTGGCGACCGTGATCGCAATCATCTGTTCGTTCGGATTCGCCGGCGGCTTCCGCACCATCGCCGAAGGCGGCGGAACGATCCACGGTCTTTACGGCATCGGTTTTGCCGCGGTCGGAATGCTTGCCACGCTCGGCATCACCCTTGCGACTGACGCTTATGGTCCGATTGCCGACAATGCGGGCGGAAACGCGGAAATGTCGCATCTGCCTCCGCAGGTCCGGGAACGCACCGATGCACTCGACATGCTCGGCAATACCACCGCCGCAACCGGAAAAGGATTCGCCATCGGTTCCGCCGCACTCACGGCCATGGCTCTGCTGGCAGCGGAAATTCAGGAGGTCGAAATCTGGGGGCGCAAATTCAAAGCGTTCGACGGAGAACTGCTTGCCAAACTCAATGACCGGATGGTCGATAATATTTCCGCTCTGACACAGGCTTACAATATCAATATCATGAACCCGTTCCTGCTCTGCGGACTGTTCATCGGCGCAATGATGGCGTTCGTTTTCTGCGCCCTGACCATGAAAGCGGTCGGACGCGCCGCAGGAAGCATGGTCGAAGAAGTCCGCCGGCAGTTCCGGGAGATCCCCGGTATTATGGACGGCAAGGCGACTCCCGATTATGCGCGCTGTGTGGAAATCTCCACCAAAGGCGCCCAGCGTGAAATGATGCTGCCCTCTCTGCTTGCGATCATCACTCCGGTGGCAACAGGTCTGATCCTCGGTGTCGCCGGGCTGATGGGACTCCTTGCGGGCGGGCTCGCCGCCGGGTTCTCGCTGGCATGTCTGCTGAACAATGCCGGCGGAGCGTGGGACAATGCGAAAAAGCATATCGAAAAAGGCAATTTCGGTGGTAAAAAGCTGGCGGACGGAAGCAAAAACCCGGTTCATGGGGCAGCGGTGATCGGTGACACGGTCGGCGATCCCTGCAAAGATACATCGGGTCCCTCCCTGAACATCCTCGTAAAACTGATGAGCATGGTGGCAATCGTCTTCACCCCGGTCATCGTGAAGTTTTCTCCCATGATTCAGGAATTCCTGCGTATCAGCACAAAGCAATAATCCGGAAAAAGCGGTTTTGCGGAAACGGATAATCATCCGCAAAACCGTCATTTCTCACGATTTTAGCTGTTTTTAACCGGAATGGTTTGCATTTCCGGTTATTTGTGGTATCTTTCTCACTTTTGACAATCAGCTGTCATGATTATAAAACGAAAGGAATATCATCATGAAAAAACTGATCGCAGCACTTTTTGCCGCAGGAATGTTCGCCGCTGTACTCAGCGCGGCGGAAACACAGGTCTATAACGCGAACTTTAAAAAAGATTCCGTAGCCTGGTCCCCGAAGAAAGAGGTCATCAAGGTTCAGAAAAACACAGCCCTGATCGTGGATGTCATCGGACACGCACAATCCATCCAGATCGGCACACAGGTTCCCGCGGGGCTTGAAGCCGGCAATTACCGCATGGATTGCACGATCACACTCAGCCAGGCGGCAAAGACAAGAGTCTATATCATCCGCAATGTGCCGAAATGGGACTGGATTGCCGGAACGACTGTCGATTTCAAAGCCGGAGCCGCCGCAAAAATCTCCATTCCGTTCACACTCAAGACAAAAGCGGATTACCCGATCCGTGTCGCGGCAATGGAACTCGCACATATTCCTGCCAATACCAAAGTCACGGTCAGCAGCGTGAAAATTTTCAAAATCACCAAATGACAGACGTCCGTCTGCCGGAGTGATCAGAGAATTTCTCATTGCTTCCTTGAATTGCCGGAATCCTGTGATAGAATATAAATGCGGCGCTGAATAACAGCGGAACCGTAAACATGATGAGGTGACAGATGAAGATCGGAATGATTGTGGAATCCCTCCGCCGTCCGTTGGAGGAAGGGATCCGGCGCGCCCGTGAACTCGGCGCGGAAGGTATCCAGATTTATGCCGTCAGCCGGTATCTCGACATGCTGAACGACTCGCCCGGAAAGCTCAAATCGCTCAAAACACTGGCGAATGACAACGGTCTCGCTGTTTCCGCCGTCTGTTCGGATCTGGGCGGACACGGTTTTTCCGATCCGGCAGGCAATCCGGAACGTTTGGAAAAGACCCGGCGGATCATGGAAGCCGCCCGTGTGTTTGAAACCGGCGTTCTGACCTCTCATATCGGTGTGGTTCCGACGGATACCGCATCGGCACATTATGCGAATATTGTTGAAACTCTGCGTCAGGCGGGGCGTGACGCACAAAACAACGGCATGATTTTCGCCATAGAAACCGGTCCGGAATCTCCGAAGGCACTGAAACAGCTTCTGCTGGACGTGGACAGCAAAGGCGTCGGAGTCAATATGGATCCCGCCAATCTCGTAATGGTGCAGAACTGCGACCCGGCGGAAGCCGTCCGCCTGCTTGCACCGTACATCGTCCATACCCATGCAAAGGACGGCGTGCATCTGCGCGACTGTGATCCGGCACGGGTATACAGCGCTTTCGCGGAAGGCGGATTCGCAAAACTGGTCGAAGAAACCGGCGAACTGTTCCGGGAAGTCGAACTCGGAAAAGGTCAGGTGGAGTGGAATTCCTATCTTGCAGCTCTGAAAGAGGGGGGTTTTGACGGTTTCCTGACCATCGAACGGGAAGTCGGACCGGATCCCGATGGAGATATCGCATCCGCCATCCGTTTCCTGCGGGAAAAACTGTCATAAAACAAAAGCAAATCTTCCGGGGAAATGAGGGAAAAACATGAAAAACCCATGATTTTCCAACTTTTTTTGGAAAAAAAATGAAAAAAGATTTGATTCTCACTTTTTTTATGGTATTGTTTCCATCAGGATAGTGTAGTTTATTATAGATGGAATCAGTGTTTGTTTAAGAGAATCAACACAAGGGAGAGAATATCCAAATGGATGAATATGTGATTCAGACGGAGGGGCTGTCCAAATGTTACCGCCACTGGTTTTCACGCGGGCCCAAGGCATTGGATGAGCTCACGATCTCCGTTCCCCGCGGCTCTGTTTTCGGTTTTCTCGGTCCTAACGGTGCCGGAAAAACAACAACGATCAAAATTTTGATGGACCTCATCAAACCAACGGAAGGCACGGCAACCGTCCTCGGAAAACCCGCCTATGATGTCGATGTGAAGAAAAAAATCGGCTTTCTTCCCGACTCTCCGGCGTTCAGCAAACAGCTGACGGCACGGGAATTCCTCTCCATCTGTGCGAAACTGCTGCGCATCCCTTCCGAAATCCGCAATGAAACAATCGAAGAAGCGCTCCACACGGTGAAAATGGCGGATCACGCAAAAGAAAAACTGGGCTCGTTCTCCCGCGGCATGCTTCAGCGGATCGGAGTGGCACAGGCGATTCTCAACAAACCGGAACTTCTGATCCTTGACGAACCGCTTCTCGGTCTTGATCCTTACGGCCGTCAGGAATTCAAACAGATCATTATCGAACAGCAGAAAAAAGGGACCAGCGTGTTCTTCAGCAGTCACATTCTTTCCGACGTGGAAGAGATCTGCGACCGGATCGCGATCCTGAAAAAAGGCCACCTCCTCTGTACGGGAGAACTGGACGCTCTGCTCGCGGCCTCCGGAGTCAACGTAGTAATCGCTCCGGGTGCCGATCATATTTTCAAGGAACTCATGGCGGATGCGGAAGGCAGTGTGAAAAATCCTGACGGAGGCTGGACCCTCTCCTTCCCGCACAACGCACCACAGCTTATGGAGAAGATCGAGAATCTGAAAAAGGATTCGCCCGAAGCGCTGACAATCTCCGCTTCACGCGAAAAACTGGAGGATTTCTTCTTCCGCACCGTCGAAAACGCAAACGTATAATATAAACCCAAACCAGTATAAAAAACTAAAACAAAAGGAGATCGGTTATGAACGAAATCATAACAATCGCAAGCGGCACCTGGAAAAACGTGCTGCGCATGAAAGTCGTGTACTTTCTTATCTTCTGCGCACTGGTACTTGTCGCCAGCGCCATCAACTACGACGTTCTTTCGATGGGACTTCACAAGGAGCTGATGATCGACGTAGCTCTTGTACTCAATTCCATCGCGGCTCTGCTCGTCGTGATCTCTCTGACATTTGAGATCCCGAAAGAACTGCGCGAAGGTGTGGCGTCCACACTGCTGGCAAAACCGCTCGGCCGTTTCCAGTACCTCCTCGGTAAGATGATCGGCTGCATCGTCACCGGTGCCGTGATCTGCTTCCTGATCGCGGTTGGTTCGTTCATCGTTTTCAATATCTCTTTCGCCCAGCGGATCGACCTGGCAATGTTCCAGTCCCATCTCCTGGTCATTCTGGCTCTGATTCCGATGTCCGCTCTCGGCGTTCTGTTTGCGGTACTGCTTCCGGAAGTGATTGCCCCGATCATTACCGTTGTCGTGATCTGGTTCGCGTTCTCCACAAAGATCCTTCAGAATGTCTGGGGACTCTACGGCGGCATTCTTCCGGACCTCGATCTCTTCAACTTCAAAGCGAATGCGGTTTACCAGATCAACATTCCGTGGATGTACATCCTGCTGGTTGCCGTCTGGGGAATCTGCTACGCGGCGTTCGCCCTTTCTCTTGCAAGCATTATCTTTGAACGCAAAGATATCAAGTAATCAAGGAGTAATCAGAATGAAAAGACTTCCGATCTATATTATTGTGATGGTCGTTGCGTTCATCGCCGCATCGTTCCTCTCGGCAAAGCTGAATAAAGAGCAGTTGAAATTCGCGCCGGAAAAAGCCAATCTCTCCGGCACCCCGATCGCGGGATTCCACAAATTCGCTTCCGACGTGCAGTGGATGCGTCTCGTCAACTATCTCGGTTCTCTCCAGACCGTTGACGAATCCAATGTAAAAGACGTTTCCGCCAAACTTCAGGAGCTCATTGGTCTCGATCCGAATCTCGAAAAGATTTACAAGGACGGTGCTCTGCTGATCTCCATTGCCGACCCGCAGAAAACGGTTGAGTTCCTTGATACAGCCTGCAAAAACGAATATCTCAAAAACAACTGGCAGATCCCGTTCTATGCAGGTTATGTGATGATGCACAACGCCAAGCCCGCCAATTACGATGAGGCGGTCCGCTTCTTCGAAATGGCGATGAAACGCGCCGGCAGCGACAGCGGAGCTTCCTATGTTGTCAGCAGCTATTTCCGCGCCAAAGCCAAATCGCTGGCGCAGAAGAACCCGGCTCTTAAAGGCGATGAACGCGTCGCTCTTCTCCAGGTCCTCTTCGACGAATGGGAAACCAATCAGAAATCCGGTCTTGAAGGCTCCTATGGACGCGAAAGCTCCTACGCCCAGAACCTGAACGACCGCATCATCAAAGCCCTGAAAGATGTCAAAGTCGCTTCCGACGACTACACCCCGACGGCTGCCGGGAAAAAACTGGCGGATACGGTCATCAACCGCATCTTCGACAAAGCTCACCTCTGCTCGAACTGCACCTCGACCTATGACGCCGGAGACAAGCATTGTGCGACCTGCGGAAACAAAGTCCCGGTTTGGGGCCTCTGCAAAGTCGAAACCTGCAAGGCAACACTCAAAGGCGGCAATGCACCGTATTGCACCGTTTGCGGAGCTAAGCAGAAGTAATGGTTTCGAAAAAGAAAACCGTTACCCGGCACAAGACCGCCACCATCGGAATGGTGGCGGTCCTGATTCTTTCTCTCATCACTTATTTTGTGTCGGAGAAAGTGCTGCGTACCGCCATGCTGAAACCGATCAAGCGTGACCAGGTTGACTTTGCAAAAGTCCTTGACTGGCTTCCGCCGAAAGCCAAAACGGAGCTCGAATACCGCGCCCGTTACCTTGATTTGCGACAGAAGTATGACGAGGCGGAGACCAAAGCCGACAAACTCCGCACGGCGTATGCCCTTGCCATCCATACCCGCGACATGGATGAACATAATCAACTGATGCTTCAATTTATTGACAATCCCGCTTATGCCGGGTTCAAAACCCTGTACCGGCCCTACATGAGAATGCTGCACGATCCCAAAAATCCCAAAGCAATCTCCATCCGGAAATATTATGATTTTATCAATACTCTGACCGATCCGGAAGAAATTTTCCTCGCATGGAAAGACGGCCGCGAACGTCTCGGTAAACTCGGTCTGAAAAATCTTCATATCGTTCACACGGACTTTCTCCTGCCGCTGCTTGAAAAACCGGTGGATTCTTTCCTTATCAGAGATTATGCCGCTCTGTTCGACAATTTGAAACGCAATTCCGCACGGATCGCCAACGATGCAACCAAACGCTTTGCACAAAAGCGCGAACTTCCGGGCGATGCGGAACTTATCACCCGGATGAAAGCGATTTCCAAAAAAGCGGAATCCTATCAGAATGCTATCAACCGAAGCCAATATAATTACAATCTCCGCGATTACCACACTCTGTTGAATCTGCGCGCCGAATATGCCAAAGCCGCACCGGAAAAGAAACTGGAAGCGGCATTCAAACTGGTCCGTCATTGCCGCGATGCGAAAGAGCGCCGCGCTGTTGCGGAAGAACTTCGCAAAAATCCCGCTTATCTCAAGGATCCGAAAATCGCCAATGTATTCGCCCAGCTGACAGATGATCGCGACTTTATGCAGCATGTTTTTCTTCCATACATCAAATCACTGTCGGACGAAATTCTGATTTTCCGCACCTGGCAGGAAGTTTATCGGCGGCTGACTTCCGTTCCCGTCACGGCAGAGTTGCGTCTGGAAGCTTTCCGTCCGCTTCTGGACTACTCCATTGATCAGATCCATTTCCGGGAATACGATTATATTTACGATCTCATTGCCCGTTGCGCAGTCTTCGTAAATGATCAGGCCGCTTACGAAAAAGCCTTTCAAATGAAAAATGAAATGCAGAAAACCAAGCCGCCGTTCAGAACGTATATAGCAGATCAAAAGAAACAGGAAGCGAGGTAACGGATATGTGGGCTATTGCACAATTTTCTCTTCTGAAAATGCGGGAATCGGCATTTTATCTGCTGATGATCGTTGCCGCACTGATCTGCCTGTTTACCAACACTGCCGATCCGGTAACGGAACAGGTTGCCCGCGGTTCCCTGTTTTCCTATGCGTTTTCCGGCAGCAGCGGAACCCCGTCCATCGCAATGGGCTCCTGCGTTGCCCTGATCATCAGTATCCTGATCTCTTCGTTTTACGGTTCCTCCGAAATTCCGTCCGACATTAATTCCGGCGTGATTCTCGTGATTCTCTCCAAACCGGTCGGACGGCTCCGCTACCTTGCCGGAAAATTTGCAGCGATTGTGATCATGGCATTCTCGATTTTTCTCTTTCTCCAGCTCGTTCTGTTCACCTCCAGTAAATTTTTCGGATTCGGCGTCGTTCCTTATAATTCGTTCCAGATGGCTCTGCGGCAGTTCATCCCCGCTCTGATCCTGCTTCCGCTGATCGCGGCAAATATCACATTCTCCATTCTTGCCGGAGCGCTGGGCGCGATGATCTTCACCGCACTCTATCTGTTGTTCTGTGTTGTGATGGCGTTTCTGCCGCTGACAATGGCGCTTTTCCCGGACGGCATGATTCCCTTGGCGGACTCTCTGCTTTTTGCCGTGCATTACAGTTTCCTGAATCCGCTGTTTTATTTCCACGATATGGCGGTCGGAACAGTCCCGCTGATCGCGTTGATCTTCTATTCCTGCGCCGTCACGACCCTGTTTCTCCTGCTTTCCATCTACATGCTGTTTACAACGGATATGAACGCTGACACCCACTGAGAGACACAATGAGCAAAACCGTGTCCCATGACGACTCGCCTGCGGAACAGATCCGCAGGCGTTTTTTTTCCAACCGGGCGGCGACCACCGGATTTATTCTGATTCTGTTCATGCTGACAATTGCTGTCTTTGCACCATTGCTTTCCAATGAAAAACCGCTTCTCGTAATATCTGACGGAGCATGGAGTTTTCCGGCATTCCGCGGACTATTCAGCACCCGGAGTCCGGAAGTCTTCATCGAACTGTTTTTCAACTACTGTCTGCTCTATCTTCCTGCGGCTGTATTGATTCTGTGGTTTCTGAGGCGGAAAAAACGTCTTTTAAAATGTGCCGGATTAATGACGGCTGCATTGCTGATTCTGACGCCTTTTCTTTCCAGTTCCGTCAAATTTGACGGAACCGACTGGAGAAGTGAGAGCGAACGCATCCGGAAAAGTGGAGGTTTTGTACTCAAAGCCCCCATTCCATACGGTCCGTTTGAAACGATTGGTATTCCTTATCAGTCTCCGTCAAAAGCGCATTGGCTCGGCGTGGACCACTCCGGGCGCGATGTCGCCGCCCGCATGATTTACGGGGCGCGGGTCTCGACCGCCGTCGGTTTCCTGGCAACCGCGATCTCCATGCTGATCGGCACATTTCTCGGTCTTCTTGCCGGATACCGCGGCGGCAGGACCGACCTTGCCATCATGCGGCTGGTGGAAATCGTGATCTGCTTCCCGACTTTCCTTCTGCTCCTGATTCTGATGTCGATCATGCTGGATTATGACTCCCGGCAGTCCATTCTTCTGGTGATTCTGGTAATCGGGTTCACCGGCGGCTGGCCCGGATTGTGCTGTCTGGTGCGCGGCGAAACACTGAAACAGCGTGCACTTCCCTATATTTCCGCAGCGGAAAACCTTGGAGTTCCGACCGGACGGATCCTGTTTTCCCACCTGCTCCCGAATGTTTCCGGCCCGATTTTCGTCACTTTTACTTTTAATGTCGCCGGAGCGATTCTGGCGGAAAGTTCGCTGAGCTTTCTGGGATTCGGCGTACAGGATCCCGCCGCAAGCTGGGGGGAACTTCTGCGTCAGGCTTTTCCCGATCCGGTTACTTACTGGCATCTGACCCTTTGGCCCGGTCTCGCGATCTTCCTTGCGGTCTGCGCATTCAATTTCGCCGGAGAGGGATTGCGGAAAGCGGTCTCTCCTGAAACATAATTAAGAATTATTCTTATTTTTACTTGACTTTTTTTACACCTGTGCTACATTAAATTCCCATCAGGAGGAACTGCCGGAAATCCGGCTGACAACAATCAAACTAAATCAAGGATAAAAGAAATGAAAAAATTTGTCTGCTCCGTCTGCGGCTATGTTCACGAAGGTGACTCCGCCCCCGAATTCTGCCCCCAGTGCAAAGCTCCCGCCGCTAAATTCGTTGAAAAAGTGGAAAACGGGGAAAAACTTTCCTGGGCAACCGAACATCACGTCGGCGACGGCAAAGTGGAAGACAAAGAAGTTCTCGAAGGTCTCAGAGCTCACTTTACCGGAGAATGCACCGAAGTCGGCATGTATCTTGCGATGAGCCGTCAGGCTGAACGCGAAGGTTATCCGGAAGTCGCGGAAGCCTACAAGCGCATTGCATTTGAAGAAGCGGAACACGCAGCGAAATTCGGCGAACTCCTCGGAGAAGTCGTTGCTCCCTGCACGAAAACCAATCTCAAAATGCGTGTTGAAGCGGAACACGGTGCCTGCGCCGGCAAGCTCGACATTGCCAAACGCGCAAAAGAACTCGGCTACGATGCCATCCATGACACCGTTCATGAAATGGCGAAAGACGAAGCCCGTCACGGAGCCGCTTTTGAAGGTCTTCTGAAACGCTATTTCAGCAAATAAGTCCTTTCAGAATCTGTTCAAGCCAAATCCCGTATGGAGAAAATCCCATACGGGATTTGCATTTTTCCGCTTTCAATGTTATAGTGTCCACAGAAAACTTACATTAGGGAGCCTGATTCGTATGAAAAATATAACCGTATTCGCGTTGGCGGTCTGCGTATTCGCATTTCTGCCCTCCTGTGACACTCTGAAAACTCTTGAGAACATCGAACGGAATGAATTTCTGAATCCCAGTGTCTTTGAAACGACTCCCGATTACGTCCTTTCCATTCATCAGGTGGTCCGCTATCCGCGTTCCGAAACTCTGGAACAGGAAGTCACCACATTTGATGGCAAAAAAGTCTATATCAACACTCATTCCCTTATCCATTCGCGCAATATCGAGAAGGTCGAGGTCATGCTGAACAAGGAGGATCCGCAATTCTGCGATCTCAAGCTGACGCTGGACCGCCGCGGAAAAATGCTCTGGGGAAATCTTGCGATATCATTCAAAGGCCGGGAGGTAGCATTAGTCATCGATGGCGTGCTGTATCGCATCTTCAAGCCGGCACAGCTCGGAGAAGAAGCGGAAGCGGTTATCATGACCGGTCCGTTCGACCGCAACACTGCGCTCAATATCGCTAAAAACAGCGAAAAAAACTATGGAATTTTCAATCCGAAATAAACTCTTTTTCCTGTTGGCGCTGATCCCGGCATTTGCCGGGGCGCAGAATAAAATCCCGGAAAAAGACACGAATTCCTATCTCCGGATGGACATCAACGCAATTCCGGATCGCATTGTTCTGCGCGGACAAAAGCAAACCGATGCACATATTTATAACGCAGGATGGTACCGGGAAGATTCCCCCTTTGTCCTTACCATGGCAGCAAAAGAGCCGCTGAAACAGGAGTGGACGGAATATTCTGTCACGTTCGTTCCGAACCGGTCCGGCAAAGTCTGGATCCGGATCGGCGGACGCTGGAGCAAGGAAGGCGAAGAACGGACCTGGCTGATGGTCGATTCTGTCCGCCTGAACGGAAAACTGCTGGAAAACGGTGATTTCAAAGAATATTCCGAACGTCAGCCGGATGTTTTCCGTCCGGAAAACTGGATTCTTCAGCACCGGGCGGAATTCTATATTGACGGCGGACAGGACAAAAGCCCGGCTTGTCTGGTCAATCACGACAGCCCAATCGTAACCTCATTTCAAGTTCGGGCAGGAGAACCGAATACCGTTTCCGTAGTCGTCAAACAACCACGCCGGGGAATTATTCCCAAATACATCCCGCCGAAAAAAATCCAAAACCGATATGACAAACGGAATTTTTGAAATCCGTGATTTTTCAAGGAAAAAAGAGCCTGAAACAAAGGTTTTGATACTTTTCCCGGTGTAAATTGACTCATAACCACTGAAAAAGGAGTGCCATTATGGAGTTTTACACAGAACCGGAACGGAAAATTGAGATTGCGGATCGTGCGGACGTGATCGTCGCGGGAGGCGGCCCCGCCGGATATTCCGCAGCGATTGCGGCGGCGAGAAACGGAGCAAAAACGATTCTCGTGGAACAGTTCAACTGCCTCGGCGGAATGGCGACAAGCGGCATGATGTCCCATTTCACCAGCGGAACCGATTCAGACCTGTACCGGGAGATGATGAATCGTGTTCAGGCGGAAAAATCCGGAATCTTTTTCGCCGGGCAGGGCGCAGGGCTCCAGCAGATCAACCATGAAGTCCTGAAAAAAGTCCTGCTGGATATGCTGACCGAAGCCGGAGTGAAACTTAAACTTTATACCTTTGTGTGCGGTGTCGTCATGGACGGCGGAGCAGTCCGCGGCATCATTACGGAAAGCAAATCCGGACGGCAGGCAATCATGGGAAAAATCGTTATTGACGCCACAGGAGACGGCGATGTCGCCGCACGCGCGGGAGCGGAATATCAGCTTGGACGCGAAGAAGATTCCAAATGCCAGCCCGTCACTCTGATGTTCCGGATCGGCGGCGTGAATTACTCCAAAGCGATCCTGCCCGGCAGTTTTGAAACGACGGTCGATGTTCCGAAAGGGGAAATCCAGTCGCTTGCCAGACAGCACCTTGCCGCACCTGCCGGTCACGTCCTGCTCTACCCCACCTGGATCCCCGGCGAAGTCTGCGTCAATATGACGAACGTCACCGGAATTGACGGAACAAACGCCGACGATCTGACGAAAGCGGAAATTATCTGCCGGAAGCAGATGGCGGATATTGTCATGTTCCTCCGCGAGTTCGCTCCGGGATATGAAAACTGTTATCTCGTCACTTCCGCCCAGAATGTCGGAGTCCGTGAAACCCGTCATTTCAAAGGTCTGTACACGATCACTCCGGCGGATGTCGTCGAAGCGCGTGTATTTGACGACTGGATCGCCACCAAAAACTGGTTTAACTTTGACATCCACAACGTCGAAGGTTCCGGTCTCGATAAAAACGGCGAACAGCACAAGTTCAAAGCCAAGGGAGCCTACACGATTCCGTACCGCGCATGTGTACCGGAGAAAATCGACGGTCTTCTCCTTTCGGGACGCAACATTTCCGGAACCCACAAAGCACATTCCAATTTCCGCGTCATGCCGATTTGCATGAATGTCGGTCAGGGAGTTGGAACCGCCGCCGCCATCGCCGTCAAAGACGGAGTCGAGCCGCGCAACGTGGATATCCGCAAGGTTCAGGCAGCACTTCAGGCGCAGGGCGTCAAACTCTGAGACTGCTGATCTCCAATCATTCATCGCTCCGCCGGTCTTGTTTCCGGTGGAGCGATTTTTCTTTTTTTTCCTGCCGTCCCATTGATTTTTTCAAAAAACACACCTATATTGCAACAGTTGCAGTGCACAGTTTATCAAAAAGGAGACAGCATGACAGACGCGGATTACCGGAAAAAAGTATTGGGCGCATGGCTTGGCAAAGCCGTGGGCGGAACACTCGGACAGCCCTGGGAGGGAAGCACAGGTCCCTTGAATCTCTCCTATTACAATCCAGTCCCGACAACCATGATGCCGAACGATGATCTTGATTTGCAGATCCTTTGGGCATGCAAACTTGCAACGGACTGGAACGGAGTCATCTGCCGGGATCATTTTGCAAAGGCGTGGCCGGAATGCATCGACTTTCCGTTTGACGAATACGGAGTTGCGATCCGCAACCTCAAACGCGGAATCCCCGCTCCGGTCTGCGGTTCTTACGACAACTGGTTCACGGACGGACTCGGAGCGGCAATCCGCAGTGAGATCTGGGCATGTCTTGCTCCCGGCAATCCCGCGCTCGCGGCGAAATACGCATACGAAGACGCCTGCGTCGACCATGCGGGAAACGGCATCTATGCGGAACAGTTCCTTGCCGCACTCGAAAGTCAGGCGTTTCTGGAATCCGATTTACGGAAACTGATCCGGACCGGACTCGACTGCATTCCCGGCGACTCCACTCTTGCACGGGCAATCCGCGATACTGTCGCATGGTGTGAAAACGGGACCTTTGAAAGTGTGCGGACACAGATCATGAACCATTACGGAAGTCCCAATTTCACCGACGTAAAAATGAACCTGCCGTTCATGATCATGGCGCTCCTGCTCGGAAAAGGGGATTTCGGCAAAACGATCTGCCTCGCCGTCAACTGCGGTCAGGACGCCGACTGCACCGGAGCCACTGTCGGTGCGATTTTCGGTATCATCAACCCGGATCTGATTTCGGAAGAGTGGCTGAAACCGATCGGGCATTCCCTCGTCGTCAGCAAAGAAATCAGCGGAATCCAGCCGCCCGCAACACTGGAAGCATTCACCGAACTGGTTGCCGGATTGCGGAACCGCGTCACACTGAAAGACGCACCGGAAACAGAATTTGACCTGAAACCGTTTGCAATCCCCGCCAGACGATCCGTGTTCCATCCGTGGTTTGCCGGAGACTTCCGGAAATTCAATCCGGCTCTTTCCGACAATGCGGAAGCCGTTCTGCTGCTGGGCAACCTGACGACAATCGACTTTTCCGCTCTTCCGGGAGAATCCCTGCTGATGCTGGAAACGGAATTCCGGGTCGAAGCAGACCGCGTGGTGCGTCTGCTGGTCAATACCCCTGCCAATATGCAGGTATGGGTGGACGGAGTGTTCCGGTTCGGACGGGAATGCGGCGGAATGGTTCCGGCGTTTCATCGCGCCATGCAGAATCAGCTTGCAGAGTTTGAACTCAAAGCGGGGCTCCACAAGCTGCTGATCGGACTCGCCCCGGCAACTCCGGAGATGAAACACGCAGACTTGCTGTTCGGTATCGCCGACACGAAGAACCACTGGCTTCCAAACGCATTCCGGCGATGATCCCGATCCGCCCGGAGTCAACAATCCTCCGGGCGGAAATTCTCTTATTTCTTCTGATAAACCCGGATATAGTCAATCAGGTATTCCGCCGGAAAAATACCGGGATCGACCTTTCCGCCAAGCGTACCGCCCACCGCAAGGTTCACCAGCAGAAAATGCGGGGCGCGGAACGCGTTGAAATCTCCATCGGAACAGGGAGCGATGGGAAATGTGAAAAACTCCTTCCCGTCAAGGGAAAAGACCATCTTATCCGCATCCCATTCCATTGCGAACAGATGAAAGTCCCCGGAAAGATCAACGTCTTTGAGCTGTTTGTTTTTCTGCTGATATTTCCCGGCGGGATTCTTCCAGTGCACCGCCGCCTGCACTTTTGATTTTCCGGGTTCACGGCCCATGTATTCAAAAATATCAACTTCGCCGATCGCGGGCCAGCCGCCTTTGCGCTTGTCGGTCCCGATCATCCAGAACGCGGGCCATACCCCTTTTCCTTTCGGCATTCTGGCACGCATTTCCACCCGGCCGTACTGAAAGGCAAAGAGCCCGGAGGTAATCAGTCCCGCGGAAGTAATACCGATCCGCTCACGGTTGAGCTTCCAGTTCGCAGAACCGGGTTTGTACCACGGATTCGGCAAATCGGCTTTTCTGGCGACCAGATGCAGGAAACCGTCTTTGACAAATGCGTTTTCCTGGGAATCCGTGTACCATTGTTCCTCTTTATTGCGCAGAAAACCGGTATTTTCCGGTTTCCACTTCGCCGGATCGGGCTTTCCGTCTTTGTCAAACTCATCTGCCCAGATGAGTTTCCACTCCGACGGAGCTTTCCCGGAATCCGCGTTTACGCTCCACGAACCCGCCAGAAGAACGGCGGCGACATAAAGAATCAATTTTTTTGTATTCATGCAACCTCCTTTGCAGTTTGTCTGAAAATCGAACGCCGGTTATTCGTTGCCCGGATAGGGGTGATTGCCCCAGAAATAGGAACGCCCGCCGCTGCCCCAGTCGGGAGTCGGCACCACATTCCGGTTACGGCTTTCCACATGTCCGTCAAGAAACGCAAAATTGGAACGGGCAAGATGACGGAAATCAATACCGGCAAGATCTTTCGGCGAATAGGCGTTCTCTCCGCTTCCCTTGACGTCGGCAATCAGCATCCGCTGTGTCGGACGCCTCACCCGGCTGTAACGCACGGTCCCGTCATAGCCGACGCCATAAATGGTTGACGGCATCTCTTTACTCATAAAGCGGTTGATCCCGTAGTGATTCGCCTCCTGAAACGGATGTGTGTAATTGGCTGCGGTCTGGGCGGGACAGGCAAACACGCCGTAGGCTTTGACCCGTGCGGAATCGCTGCGGTCTCCATCATCATCCAGCTTCTGAAGATGCAGAACCTGCGCATTGAACATCGTGGAGGAACGGGCTTTCTGCGGATAGATATAACGCTCCATCAGCGGCGACTGCCAACGGATATGCTGTGCGGTCACCCCCTGCACGCCGAATCCGAAATCATCATAATAGCTCTGGGCGGCGGTCGTCAGCTGTTTCAGATTCGCCGTGCAGTTGATCGCCTGCCCTTTCTGTTTCGCCGCATTCAAAGCGGGCAGAAGCAGGGCGGCAAGGATCATGATGATCGCCACGACCACAAGGAGCTCCACGATGGTAAATCCGGAACGGACACAAATTCTTCTCTGCAACATAATCAAAATCTCCTTATTTAAATTTTCCGATAACGGTTGCACTTTTCATATTATACTATATAGTATCGGAAATGACAATCCCCATAATGTTGCATTTTTTTGCTATTTTGTATAACGATCAGGAGAAGCCGTATGTACAACATGAATCTTCGGAAAGACGCATACCGGAAAATCCCGGTCCCGCTTCCATTTTATCTGCTCAGCGTCGGGCGGCATTCTTACAGAGAAGGCGAAGGGGAAGCGCCGAGCGGGCTCGTCAACACGTTCGTCCAGATCATCTGGAGCGTCAGCGGGATCGGTGAGGTGACTCTCTACGACCGCCGCTACATTCTGCATCCGGGCGATTTCTTTTATTATCTTCCGGGAGAAGACCACTCCTACCGGGCGGTTTCCACCAACTGGAACGACTGCTGGCTCTGCTTCGAGGGCGTGCGCGCCGCCGATTTCATGCTCTCCTACGGCTACCCGCGCCATATTCGCGGCGCCGGAAAATGCCCGACGGATTTATTCGACCGGCTCGCGGAAAGCGTAACAAGAAACGACCCGTTTCAAATGCGGATGCACATCAGCTGGATCGCGGAATTGCTGGCTCTCGCCGGAACCCCGAAAGATCCCGTTTCCAATTCGGAATCCGCCGTCAGCGAGTGTGTCAGGCTGATCCAGAGCTCATTCCAGAACCCGTTGCTTGACATCAACTTCCTCTGTGACAAACTGGGCATTCACCGCGCTACGCTCTCCCGCGCATTTCACAGGAAAATGCACCGGACTCCGGGCGAATATCTGTTGGCGGTGCGGGCGCATCACGGAATGTCTCTTCTGCGCGGAACTGATCTTCCGGTCGCTGAAATCGCCAGACGTTCAGGCGTAGAAAACCTCTGCCGCTTCAGCCGTCTGATCAAGCGGATCACCGGCGTTCCTCCCCTGCGTTACCGGAATGAACACCGGAAAAACTGCGAAGCAGAACCGAAAAACAGACCTTTTGTCTGATATTTTTGCTGTTTTGACGCAATTTTTTCTTTAAAACATGCAATACCGCAGTGCTCCGGACGGTGCTGCGGCGGCCATGCAATTTCGTTTCCGCGCAAAAAAGCCGTTGTTTTTCCGCGACCATGTGCTATATTATTTCACGAGGCAAACGAACAATATTTTTGAGAAGGAGAACGGCTATGGCACTGTGGGGCGGAAGATTTTCCGAAGGAGCAGCAAAAAGCGTACAGGATTTCACGGAGTCGATTTCATTCGACAAACGGTTGTATAAACACGACATCATGGGCAGCAAAGCACATGCCGCCATGCTGGGAGCCACCGGAATCATTCCCCGGAAATCCGCGGAAGAGATCATCGCCAAACTCGACGACGTGCAGAAGATGATCGAAGAGGGAAAAGTCAAATACGATGTTGCACTCGAAGATATTCACATGCATATCGAAACGGAGCTGATCCGTCTTCTCGGCGACGAAGGCGCACGCGTCCACAGTGCGCGCAGCCGGAACGATCAGGTCGCACTCGACACCCGTCTCTACCTGCGTGACGAGGTCCTGGAAATCGTGGAAGGAATCCGCAATCTTCAACGGGCCCTGCTCGGTCAGGCGGAAGCCAATAAAACCACGATCCTCCCCGGCTTCACCCATCTCCAGCACGCACAGCCGGTGCTCTTCGCACACCACCTGCTCGCTTATGTGGAGCAGTTCGACCGCGACATCGGTCGTCTGACCGACTGCCGGACACGTCTCAACGTGATGCCGCTCGGCTCCGGAGCTCTCGCGGGATCGACTCTTCCCATCGACCGCGAATTCGTCTGTAAAACGCTTGATTTCCCAGCCTGCACCCGCAACAGCATGGATTCCGTTGCCGACCGCGATTTCGCCTGTGAACTGCTCTCCGCGCTCGCGATCTTCTCCATGCATATCTCGCGGCTCTCGGAAGACATTATTCTCTGGATGTCACAGGAATTCCAGTTCATCGAACTTTCCGATGCGTTCTGCACCGGTTCCAGCCTGATGCCGCAGAAGAAAAATCCCGACATCGCCGAAATCTCGCGCGGCAAGACCGGACGCATGTACGGCAACCTGACCGCCATGCTGACGATCTGCAAAGGGCTGCCCATGACTTACAACCGCGATCTGCAGGAAGACAAGGAGCCTCTTTTCGATTCCATCGACACCGCCAAAGGAATTCTGTCCGTCTATCCGCCGATGATCGCAACGATGAAGACCAAACCCGAACGGATGCTGGAAGCGGCTTCCGATCCCGGACTGATGGCGACCGATCTCGCGGAAGCACTGGTCCGCAAGGGGGTGCCGTTCCGTCACGCTCACCACAAAGTCGGCGCTCTGGTCAAATACTGCGCGGAAACCGACAAGGCGATGAACGCGCTTTCTCTGGAAGAAATGCAGTCGGTCATCCCGGAAGCGGACGGGGCGATGCTTCAACTGTTCTCCCCCGTTTCAGCCGTGACCCTGCGCAAATCCTACGGCGGGACCGGATATGATCAGGTCGCCTCCCAACTCACATTTTGGCATAAAAAACTCGGAGAATGACCGCTATGCGCCGTCTGCCGTATCTCCTGCTCGCCGTACTGCTTCCGTTCCCTGTTCCCGGTACTCCGGCGGAACAGGGCGGAACCCTGTACGAACGGCGTCCGGCGCAGGAAAGCTATCTGGATGAAGAAACCGGCGTCACTCTTCCCGCACGGATCGGAGCATTCCGCAAAACGGAAGTCGTCCGGAACTTCAATCCACTGATCGGAACCGTGATCCGTTATGCGGATTCCGACGGATGCAGTGCGGATATTTACATCTATTCGCTGACGGGGTCCGGCCGGACTGTTTCCGCGGATTCGGCACGGGTGCATTTTGACTCGATCCGCCATGCGATTCTCCGGCTTCCGCAAAAAAGTAAACAGGTTTCGGAGGTCATCCCCCAGCGGGAAGCAACTTTGAACGTTCCGCCGAATATTGCAGGACACACCGCCGCATTCCGGATCAATATTGCCGGAGATTTCCGCAATTCCGAGCTGGCGGTATTTCCGTTCCGGGATAAGATCATCAAGCTGCGTATCTCCACTTCTCCCTATGCGCCGAAAGACGGCAACCCCGCCGGTTCATTCATCAAAGCGGTATGTTCCGCTTTCAACGCGGTAAAATAAAGCTCACCAGAGAATCACAAGGGAACCGAGCAGGATCAGACATCCGCCTGCAAGAACCTGGGCACTGACAGGTTCCCGGAGAAACAGAAACGCCAGAATCATGGCAAAAACAACGCTCAGTTTATCAATCGGAGCGACTTTGGAAACATCGCCCAGCTCCAGAGCCTTGAAATAACAGAGCCATGAAAGCCCCGTTGCGATTCCGGAGAGGACAAGAAACAGCACCGGTTTCCACGTCAGCCCGGCAATCTGTTTTCCATTCCCGCCCGCAAGCACAATGCCCCATGAAAGAACGAGAACCACCGTTGTGCGGATAGCGGTTGCGAGATTGGAATTGATCCCTGAAACCCCGACCTTTGCAAGAACCGCGGTCAGAGCGGCAAAAAACGCGGAAAGCAGGGCGTAGTATTTCCACATGACGGAATCACTCCGCGACCGGAGTCCTTCCGCGGCGGCAGGCGATTATATCGTTATTCTCATTCAGAACGATGACTTTCGGCTCAAAACCGGCAGCTTCCCGCTCGTCGAGGATCCCGAACGCCATAATGGTGACGATATCTCCGATATTTCCCTTGTGCGCAGCCGCTCCGTTGAGACGGAACACTTTGGAGCCCGCCGCTCCGGGAATCGCATACGTTTCAAGCCGTTCCCCGTTCGTCGCGTTGACAACGAGAATTTTCTCATACGGAAGTATTTCCGCTTTCTTCAGAAAGTCAATATCAATCTCAAGACTTCCCTCGTAATCGAGATCGCAATGGGTCAGTCTTGCCCGGTGGATTTTTCCTTTGATCAGTTGCAGCTGCATTTCATCAGTCTCCATAAAATTTATCAGCATCATAATATATCATGGATTTGCGAATAATCAATAGCGTATCGGCCTCCGGCGGAATTCTGTAGGCGTGACACCGGTTTTTTCCCGGAAAATCCGGGAAAAATAATGGGAATCCCCCCAACCGCAGAGATCGGCAATCTCTTTCTGAGACAACTCCGTCGTATGCAGCAGACGCCGGGCTTTCAGCAGACGTGCGCCGATCAGTTCCGCATGCGGCGTCGCATGGAAAAATCTCCGGTACAGCACCGAAAAACGTTCCGCGCTCAAATGAACCTGCGCGGCAAGACGGCGAACCGGAATATCGTTTTCCGGAGACTCCAGCATCGCTTCCCGCAAACGCACAAACGCCGCATAGCAAGCCCGTTCCGACGAAGTCATATCCCGTTCCTGCCGCATGAACTCTTCCGCGCTCCGGCGGACCGCCGCCAGCATACCGAACACCGTATTCTCCAAAATCCGGATGGAAAACTCATCCTCACGGCTCAGCTCGGCACGGACCGTCTGCAAAAACGGCGCCATCACACCCGGCGAACCGGTCCGGAGCAGAGCGTTCAGCGGAAGCGGCACATCGCGCAGCAGCGTTTCCATGCCCTCCCGTTCCAGATACACCCAGTCATTGCGGAGACCGTCGGAACAACCGGAACACGCCGTATGATACAGCGGGAAACCCGGCGCATGCAGAATCACATCTCCCGGCTCCGCACGTTCGACGTCCCGCTCCGTCCGGATCAGCGCAGGCGTACGGAAACACATCAGCAGAAACGCGCCGTCCCCAGCCGGACGCTCAAACCGGAATCCCGGCGGATGACCGGTGTCAATATCAATCAGATGCGGACGGACCAGCAGTCTCATTATAACGGTTTTCTCCACCATATCAAACGTTTTTTCTATTTACAGGGAATACTATATCATGTATACTAACAGAAGTCAACAAACGAAAGGGACACCGTATGAAAAATCTCAACATCTGCTTTATCGGCTGCGGCGACCATGCAAACCGCTTCGTCTACCCCAGCCTTGCAAACTGCCCGGGCACCACCCTTCAGGCGGTCTGCGCTCTTGATGCAACCCAGGCGGAGGAAAACCGCAAACGGCACGGAGCAAACCGCGCTTACACCGATTACAAGGAAATGATTCTCACGGAACAGCCCGATGCGGTCATCATCATCGGTCCGCCGCGTCTCCATTACGAAGCCGGACTCTTCTGCGCGGACCGCAAAATTCCGTTTTACATGGAAAAGCCATGCGGAGAAAATCCGCAGCAGGCGGAAGAACTCTGTAACGCGGCAAGGAAAAACGGCGTCTTCGGGCAGGTCGGCTTCATGATGCGCCACAGTGCCGTAGTCCGGGAAATCGCACGGATCGAAGCGGAAAACGAGCTCGGAGGTCTCAATTACGGCACCGTGAAATATTTTACCAGCGGCCCTTACCGTTCCGATGAAATATACGGTATGCCGGGACTTGACGACCAGTCATTTCTCTGGCGTTACCTGATGGTTCAGGCGGTCCACCCTGTCAATCTCGCGGCATCGTTCCTCGGCGAAATCGCAGCGATCGACTCCGAAATCCGGTTTTCCGGCGAAAACCTCCTTGTCGACATCCGGCTGACCGATACGGACAACCGCCGCATGAACGCGCTCCTTCATACGTTTGTCGCCCCCGGCTACGGCAATCTCAAATTTGAAACCGAACTGTTCTACAACAACCGCTCCATGATCTTCACCGACGCATTCCAGTCGCTGGACTATTACCCGTCCACTCCCAGTGAAAACGGCAACGCCCGTCACTGGCAGTTCGCCCACTTCGGAGCAAACAACGTTAAAATGGGATATGAAACCGAACTCAAATATTTCTGTGGCTGCGTCCGTTCCGGCTCCCAGAAGCCCGGACTCACCACTCTGGAAGACGGCAGAAAAACCATGCAGATCCTTGACACCGTACGCCGCCAATTCAACAAAGGAAACTGAATCATGATCCGGAAAACTCTGACATTCAACGGTTTTGACAACGTTTATTTCTCGGAAGAAGAATTCACCGTCCCCGCCGGCTGGACACGGCTGACCATGGAGTATTCCACGATCAGCCCCGGAACCGAACTGTTCTGCATCCGCGAAGGCGGCGAACGCAAACCCGGCTACATCATGGTCGGCCGTAAAGACGACGGAAGCCGCGTTTTCGTATTTCCAAGCATGAAAGAGAGCGAAGCGGCACACTGCAATCTCCGCGCCCTGAGCCCGGATTCCCTGCTGATTCCCCTGCCGGAAGAGTTTCCGGCGGAATATGCGGGTTTTCTCCGTTTTATCAACATCGGAATGCATCCGTTCAACAATGTGGACATCCTGCCGGAACGCGTGGCGGTGATCGGACTCGGTCCGGTGGGCAATCTGGCGGCTCAGACAGCCCGTAACTTCGGCTGCCGCGTGCTTGGCATTGATCCATCGGAAGCACGCCGCAGACTTGCAAACCGCTGCGGCATCGCGGAAACCGGAACACCGGAAGAATTCGCCGCACTCCGGAACGAATTTGAACTGGTCATCGACACCGTTTCCGCCCCGTCGACTCTGCTCGCATCGGGACATGCTCTGAAAAACGGCGGGACCTGCAGCATGGTCGGCATCGTCAAGCCCGGCACACTGGACAGTCAGGAGTTCCTGAACCTGAGCTGGCAGCGCGGAATCCGCTTCGTCTCCGGATGGGAAATGCTGAATCCCATGCCGCTGACAGAACGCAACATCCTGCGCGGAATCAACTGGATCTCCCGCGGCAGCTATGAGCTGAAACCGCTTCTGACCGGCATTCTCAAGCCCGATCCCGACACATTATCGGCAGCTTACAACAATCTTGCCGCCGATCCGGACAATCATATCTGTTACGTCATCGACTGGCGCAACTGATAAACATCCACCCCTTTCCGGACACGGTTCCATGCCGGAAAGGGGTATTCTTTTACCGGCGGATATGCTCCAGTACATCGTCAAGTACTGTGAATGCAAGCCCCGTGCAGGTATCGGCACAGCCGTAATAGATCGCAATACGCCCGGTGGACGCATCCGTCAGAGCGGCACACGGAAACACAACATTCGGAACATCACCGACACACTCGTACAGAGTCCGCGGCGCAAGCAGATAGCGTCTGCTGCGCGCAATGACTTTCCACGGTTCATCAAGATCAAGCAGCGCAGCTCCGAAGCTGTATACAAATCCGTTGCAGCTGGTGAGAACGCCATGATAGAACAGCAACCATCCTTCGCTCGTTTCAATCGGGACCGGTCCGGCTCCGATCTTGGTTCCCTGCCATCCGGCGGAGGCTTTCATCACCAGACGGTGCTCGCCCCAGTAGGTCAAATCCGGACTCTGACTCAGAAAAATATCGCCGAACGGCGTATGGCCGTTATCACTCGGACGGTTCAGCATCATATATTTGCCGTTGATCTTCCGCGGAAAAAGCACTCCGTTGCGGTTGAACGGCAGAAACGCGTTTTCCAGTTGACGGAATGTGCGGAAATCCTCCGTTTTCGCAATTCCGATCGTCGGAAAACCGGCATAGCAGTTGCACCAGGTCACAATGTATTCACCGTCGATCCGGCAGACGCGCGGATCGTAGCCATACACAAATTCCCCGATTCCGCGCGGTGCTCCGACCAGGCGGAACGGCTCCGGATCCAGTTCCCAGTGAATGCCGTCATCGCTGAACCCGGAATGGATCAGCATCCGGCGGGAAGTATCGTCGCTGCGGAACACTCCGGCAAACTTTCCCTGAAACGGAATCGCCGCTGAATTGAAAATGCTGTTGGAACCCGGAATCGCGTCGCGGGTGATAACCGGGTTGGCGCTGTAACGCCAAACCGCATCGCTGTTACCGGCAGGACGCTCCTGCCACGGAAGATTGGGGAGAGCCTCCCCGATGATCTTTGCCATACAAACTCTTTCTTTATTATCGTTAATAAAACATGGCGGTTCCGGATTATCTCTGCGGAACAAGCACCGTATCAAGCACATGACGATCGGATGGATTCGCCTTGCAGAACTCCCGGTCGCTGAAGTACCAGAAGAAACGTCCCTGGCGCACAAATGCGACTTTGGGTTCTCTGCTGCCCGGAAGATGGAAACGGGCAAGGATTTCCGTTCCCTCCGCCAGCTGTTCCGGTGCAATCAGACTGGTCATGTCTCCGCATGGAACGGCGGTCTTGCCACCTCCGGAAAACTCCGCCACGCCCGCCGCACTGCCGGAAATCTCCACCGGAGCTTTCCAGATCCCCGCATCGTCGCGCAGATTACGGACGATCACAACCAGTTCATTGTTTCCGCCGAACTTCGTAATGTCGCCGGGAATCGTGTACTCGCGTGACACCATCCAGTAATTCGGCGTATTCTCACCCGTGTGTCCAATCAGTTTCCCGGAAAGATTCCCGGCTTTCCGAACCGGACCGGATTTCAGCTGCAGTTTATTCTTCACGGGATAAGCCGGAAGCACCGCCTCCTGTCTGCGGGCGTAAGCATCCATCAAGCCGCCCGTTCAACAGGAGCTTGCCGCGGAACTGATTGCGCAGAACATCCAGCAGACGCAGGTCGATATAATCACTGACCGTAACAGCAAGCGCGTAATCTTTAACCGGTTTTCTCTCCAAGCATCGTCGAAATCCTCCGTGCCCAATGACAATCCATGGAAGTATCCACTGGAAACAGATAGTCATTGTTATCCGACACATACATCAAAACAACCGTCCCCGTCATTTTCAAATTCGACATACAATTTGAACTATATGCCGTTTCCCGCGCCTTATTCAGAGCCGGCAGTAAAATACCAATTAATACTGCAATAACAGGAACAACCAGAAGCTCTACAAGGGTGAACATTTTTGTCTTCATTTCGCCTCTTTTTCACTTGTGTTTACAAATTTTTTATCATATTCTGTCAAAACACCGGAAGCCTATAAACCCTGTCTTATAAAACAGCCGGATGTTTCAACCAAAGCCTTCAAACGTCTGTTTTCAGTTGCTCAAACCGAAGAGACTAAACGTTTTACCTCTTGTGTTTTAATTATAGCATGTTCCAAAAAAAAGTCAACAGATGAAATGCAAAAAAAATTAAATTTTCCGGATTTTCTGTGCAAAAAAAATTTAAAAACGCCTGGCAAAGGCGATGGAACGGATAACGAAATACAGAAACGGCTGTTACGCGTTGAGTTCTTCCTGTTTCCAGTCATCAAGCTGACGCGCCGCCATATTGAAATTGGCG